>Ga0070730_10005498_pt1 | contig 10939 bp, 13 predicted proteins | sample Coa_R1_3_FD_66447 | JGI IMG/M metagenome (GOLD analysis project Ga0070730, IMG submission 66447) | Surface soil microbial communities from Centralia Pennsylvania, which are recovering from an underground coalmine fire - Coalmine... | ecosystem: Environmental > Terrestrial > Soil > Unclassified ... | reverse complement strand
CGTCAGGTTGTCGTGGTGCTGCCGCCCGGCTACTCGGAGCGTCCGCCCGATTGGCTCGGCAAGCTCCGTGGTGAGCGCTTGACGTTCGTGGCCGGCGGCGCGCAACGTGTCGATTCCGTACGCGCCGGCATCGCGGCGTTGCCGAACGACACCGCGATCGTCCTCGTACACGATGCCGCGCGACCCTTCGTCAGTCGCGGGACCATCGACGCCGTGATCGCGCGCGCGCGCGCCGGCGTCGGCGCCGTCGCCGGCGTGCCCGCTTCCGATACGCTGAAGGAAATCGGACAGGGCACCCATCGACCCACTCCGCGGATCACGCGGACGGTGGACCGCGATCGAATCTGGCGCGCGCAGACGCCGCAAGGTTTCCCGCGCCAAATGTTGTGGGAGGCGTACGCGCAACTGGGGGGGGGCAATGTCGCGAACGGCGGCACTCCCGGCGACGACGCCGAGGTCTGCGAGCGTGCGGGGTTTCCGGTGGAGCTGATTCCCGATTCACCGTACAACTTCAAGATCACGACCGCCGACGACTTCCGAGTCGCCGAGGCTCTTGCTCGTGAGCTGCGTTGAAACCAATCCCCTTTCAGTCGGATTCGGAAATTGCGGCGGCAATTCCGAAGATCGTGCTGCACCTCGAAAGGGGGGGTCTGCTCGCGTATCCCACCGAAACCGTTTACGGCCTCGGCTCGCGGGCGGTGCAGGCGGACGTGGCCGCGCTTGCCGCGCTGAAAGGTCGGGCGGCGAGCAAGCCGTTTCTCTTACTGATCAGCGACCGCTCGATGGCTGAAGCCAACGGTCTGGCGTTCAACGCGTCCGCGGACGCATTGGCGCGCGCATTCTGGCCGGGACCGCTCACGCTCGTGCTGCCGGGCGGCTCGGGACAGCTGCCCGATTTGCTGCGTGGCCCCGACGGGGGCATCGCCGTGCGGTGGACCTCGCATCAGGCGATCGCGCGTCTCGTTGCCGCGCTCCGCGGGCCGCTCACCTCTACGTCAGCCAATCTGCCCGGGCAGCCACCCGGGCCCGGTGCTGCGGCAATCGCGCGCGACTTTGCGCCCGCCGTGGAGCAGGGCCAGCTGCTGGTCCTGGACGGCGGGGTGCTGGGGAACCGGCCTCCATCGACGGTCGTTGACTGCACCAAGCCACAGGCGCACCTCGTGCGCGAAGGCACTTTGAGCGTGCACGAGCTGCGCCGCGCGGTGGGCCGACTCGCACCATGATTCAGCACGTCCTGTTCGTCTGCACCGGCAACATCTGCCGCAGCCCGCTCGCCGCGGCATTGCTCGAGCGCGCGCTGAAAGAGCGCGGCCTGGAGGTGACAGTCACTTCCGCCGGCACCGGCGCATGGGACGGCGCTCCCGCATCGGAGGGCGCGTATCTCGTCGGCCTCGAGGGCGGGTTGGATCTCTCGGGTCATCGTGCCCGGCTGTTGAACCGCGAGCTGGTCGAGCAGGCGGATCTCATTCTCACCATGGCACGTCATCATCGCGCGCGGGTGGACGAGTTGGGCGGCGAAGGGAAGGTTTTCGTGCTCGGCGAGTACGCCGGAAAGGGCGGTGACGAGGTCAGCGACCCGTTTGGCGGCGATCTCGTCGTCTATCGCGACACCTATCAGGAGCTCGAGTCCCTCGCGGCCGCGGTCGCCGACCGCCTCGCCGCCGAGAGCAAGCGTGGAGATCGGCGCTAAGACGCGGCTGTTCGCGGTCATCGGCGATCCGGTGGCCCACTCCCTTTCTCCCGCGATGCACAACGCCGCGTTTCGCGCGCTCGGGCTCGATGCCGTGTACGTGGCGCTGCGCGTACCCGCGACAGCGTTGCCCGCGTTTCTGGCCGCACAGGCCGCCATCGGCGGTGCCGGCAACGTCACCGTGCCGCACAAGGAAGCGGTGGAAGGATCCGTCGCGCGGAAAACCGATGTCTGCAAACGCGTCGGCGCGTGCAATACCTACTGGACCGAGGACGGCGGGCTGGTCGGCGACAATACCGATGTGCCGGGCGTGATTGCGGCGCTCGAGCAGCTCGGCGCGGGGACGCATAAGAGGGAGCGCTGGATGCTGGTGGGAACGGGAGGGTCCGCGCGTGCCGTCGCAGTCGCGGCCGCCGATCGCGGGGCGGAACTGTACGTACGCTCGCGCGATAGCGCGCGCGCAAGAACGTTCGCGCAGTGGGCAGACAGCATCGGCGCCGATGCGAGCGTGGCCGCCGGACCGGTCGAGGTGGATATCGCCATCAATGCCACGCCCCTCGGTCTCGCCGGCCACGATCCGTTGCCGATCGACTTGAACCACATTCCGGGCGCGCAGCGCGCGCTCGACCTCGTGTATGCCGCGGGAGAGACCCGTTGGGTTCACGCGCTGCGCGAGCGCGGCATCAAGGCGGCGGATGGTCGCGAGATGTTGGTGCAACAGGGCGCCGCCGCGCTCGAGCGTTTCTTCCCGGGAACGACGGCGCCGAAAGAAGTGATGCGTGCGGCCGTCCAGCGCGCGCTCCGTGTTCAGCGCGGCCGTTGAACAACTTTTCCTGCCGGCCGAGTGCCTGCTGTGTCACGCGTTGCTTGGGCCGCGCTACGCCGACGCCGTCGTTTGCCCCGTCTGCCGCCATCGCTGGCGGGCCGTGCGCCCGCCGTGGTGTGAGCGGTGCGGCCAACCCGAGCCGCATTTCGGTCCGTGCCGCTTGTGCGCGTCCTGGCCGGCTGCGCTGCGTCGCGTGCGGTCCGCGACCTGGCTGGAGCAGGGCGCGCGCCAGGCCGTGCACGCGCTGAAGTACGGCGGTTTGCCGCGCATCGCCGACGACATGGCGGCGACCATGGCGAATTTGTCGCCTCCTGCCGACGAACCGTCGGCGAGGGCGTTAATTCCGATTCCGTTGGCGGCGCGGCGGCTGCGCGAGCGCGGGTACAATCAGAGCGAGGTGCTGGCGCGCGCACTTGCTCGGCAATGGCGGATTCCCGTCTTTCCCGACCTGCTCGTCCGCACGCGCGAAACGCCTACGCAGACGACGTTGACACCGGAGACTCGTCTAGCGAACGTCGCTGGGGCCTTCGGAATGATCAATGCTCAATGCTCAATGATCAAAGACCGAGTACGATCATTGATCATTGATCATTCGACATTGATCATTGTAGACGACGTATTCACCACGGGCGCGACGCTCGCCGAAGCAGCACGCGCTCTCGAGCGCGCCGGAGCGCAGCGCATTGTCGGCGTCACGTTCGCGCGTGCCGCCATTCCAGACTTCACATGAGGGGAGCGAGGGGAGCGACATGGCGGTACGGGTCGGCATCAATGGGTTCGGACGGATCGGTCGCAACGTGCTGCGCGCGGCCACCATGGCGAAACAGACCGACATCGAGTTCGTCGGAGTCAACGACATCACCGACACGAAGACGCTGGCGCACCTCCTGAAATACGATTCGGTACACGGCCGCTTTCCGGGCACGGTCGAAGCCAAGCCCGACGCGCTGGTCGTGAACGGCAACACCATCAGCGTCTCGGCGATCAAAGAACCCGAGAAGCTCCCCTGGAAGGACCTCGGCGTCGAGTTCGTGCTCGAGAGTACGGGCCGATTCACCGACAAGGAAAACGCGTCCAAGCATCTAGCCGCCGGAGCCAAGAAGGTCGTGATCTCCGCGCCCGCCAAAGGCGAAGACATCACGATCTGCATGGGCGTGAATAACCAGAAGTACGATCCCGCCAAGCACACGATCATCTCCAACGCCTCGTGCACCACCAACTGCCTCGTGCCGATGGTGAAGGTCGTTATGGACGCCTTCGGCTTCAAACACGGCTTCATGACGACGGTGCACAGCTACACCAACGACCAGCAGATCCTGGACCTGCCCCATAAGGACCTGCGCCGGGCGCGGGCCGCGGCCTTGAGCATCATTCCGACGACGACGGGCGCCGCCAAGGCCACCGGCCTCGTGATCCCGGAAGTGAAAGGCAAGATCGACGGTATCTCGCTTCGCGTCCCGACGCCCGACGTCTCGATCGTGGAGCTCGTCGCGGACGTCGAAAAGTCGACGACTGTCGAGGGCGTAAACGCGGCGTTCAAACAGGCCGCCGCCTCCGGTCCGCTCAAGGGCATTCTCGAAACGAGCGACGAGCCGCTCGTGTCCCACGATTACATCGGCAACCTCTATTCGAGCGTCATCGACACGATGTCGACGGCCGTGATCAACGGGACGCTGGTCCACGTGTCTTCCTGGTACGACAACGAGATGGGGTATTCGGCGCGTTGCGTCGACCTGCTCGCCTACATGGGTCGCAAACGTTGAAGAAGAAGAACCTGCGGGATCTGCCCCCGCAGGCGTTGGACGGCAAACGCGTTCTGGTGCGCGTCGACTTCAACGTTCCGCTCAAGAACGGCAAAGTCACCGACGACACGCGGCTGCGTGCGTCGCTGCCCACGGTCAAATATCTGCGCGATAAGGGCGCCCGCGTCGTGTTGCTGTCGCATCTCGGGCGGCCAAAGGGCGGTCCCGATCCGCAGTACTCGCTGAAACAGATCGTCCCCGATCTCGAGAAGCTGCTGGGCGCACCGGTCGAATTCATCCCCGACCCGGCGAGCGGCGTCGCGACGACGCGCAAACTCCCGCGGGGCGGCGTGGCTTTGGTCGAGAACACGCGCTTCTGGCCCGGCGAGGAAAAAAACGATCCCGCGCTCGCGAAGACGTTTGCCGCGCTTGGTGATCTCTACGTGAACGACGCCTTCGGCTCGGCGCATCGGGCGCACTCGTCTACGGAAGCGGTCGCGCACCTCCTGAAACCGGCCGTCGCCGGTTTCCTCATGGAAAAAGAGCTCGACTACCTCGGACAGCTGCTCGGCAGCGCGAAACATCCGTTCGTCGCCGTCCTCGGTGGCGCGAAAATCTCCGGCAAGATCGATGTCATCCAATCGCTCCTACCGCGGGTCGACGAGCTGCTGATCGGCGGCGCGATGGCGTGCACGTTCTTCGCCGCGATGGGACTCGAGGTCGGGTCCTCGCTGGTCGAGCCCGACCGCATCGACCTCGCGAAGGATCTGCTCAGGACCAGTGGCAAGAAGCTTATTCTGCCGCGCGGCGCCGTCATCGCGCCATCGCTCGAGCGCGCGAGCGAGCACAATGCGGTGGCGGCCGATGCGATTCCCAAGGGCTGGGCGGTCTTCGACATCGATGACGCCACGCAGCACGACTACCGCGCGCGACTCCTGCGCGCCAAGACGATCTTCTGGAACGGGCCGATGGGAGTGTTCGAGACGCCGCCGTTCGATGCGGGAACGCGTGCGATCGCGACCGCGCTCGTGGAGGCGGGAAAGAAAGGAGCAGTGACGGTGGTCGGTGGCGGGGACTCGGTCGCCGCCGTCGCCGAAATGGAGAACCAGCTCACGCACGTCTCGACCGGCGGCGGCGCGTCGCTCGAATTCCTGGAAGGGAAAGAACTGCCGGGAGTCGCAGCACTGGAGGACGCGTGAGACCCCTCGTCTTCGCGGGCAATTGGAAGATGCATGTCGGTCCCGTCGAAGCTCGCGAGTACCTGCGCGCCTTCTTCGCGGCTGGAGAGATCCCGCACGAGCGCTCGGTCTGGTTTTTTCCGCCTGCCGTCTCGCTCGAAACCGTCGCGCAAGGCGTCGCCGGCCACCGCAACGTGCTGGTCGGGGCACAGGACATCCATTGGGAAGCCAAGGGCGCATTCACCGGCGCGATCTCCGGACCGCTCGCCAAACAGGCGGGGGCGCGTCTCACGCTCATCGGCCACTCCGAGCGCCGGCACGTGTTCGGCGAGACCGACGAAGCAACGGGGAAGAAGGTCACCGCCGCACTCGCCGCGGATCTGCAGCCCGTCTTGTGCGTCGGGGAGACCTTAGCGCAGCGCGAGGCGGGAGAGACGCTCGCGGTCGTCACGCGCCAGCTCGAGGCCGCGCTCGGCGGACGGGACGGCAAGGCGCGCGTGACCATCGCCTACGAACCCGTGTGGGCGATCGGTACCGGACGCAACGCGACCCCCCAGGACGCCGCCGAGGTGCACCGGGCGATTCGTGGCTGGATGAAGGAACGCGCCGCGACCGCGCCGCCCTACGTCGTGCTGTACGGCGGCTCCGTCAATCAGAAAAACGTCGCCGAGCTCCTCGCCGAACACGAGTTGGACGGCGTGTTGGTCGGCGGCGCATCGCTCGACGCGCGCGCCTGGGCGCAGCTTGTGCGTACGCCCGTAGCCTAGGTATCTTGCCCCGCGCATGTACGGAATTCTCGTCGGCATCCTCCTTCTCGATTCGCTGATCCTCGCGATCGCCGTTCTGCTGCAATCGGGGCAGGGTGGCGGGCTCGCGACGTTGGGCGGCGGCGCCGGCACCGAGACGATCATGGGCGGTCGCCAGGCCACGACACTCCTCACAAAAGTCACATGGTGGACGGCGGGGATCTTCTTGTTCCTGGCCCTCGTGTTGACCTTCATGTCGACGTCGGCCAACCAGGTCCGCTCCGTACTCGAGAATCAGGGACAGGCGCCGGCGCCGGTACAAAACACGCCGCTTCCGATCGAGACCCAACCGGCCGCGCCTCCAGCGGCGCCGCCGGCTCCCGCTCCCAAGCCGAGCAATCGCCGGCCCTAGCTCAGTACCCGCTTACGTCCTCCTGGAGGACGGCGCCTGGTTCGCAGGGACGGCGCCTCTCCCGTTTGAGCCGGCATACGCGGAAGTCGTCTTCACCACCAATCTCAGCGGCTACCAGGAGGTCTTCACCGACCCCTCCTACCTCGGTCAGATCGTGGTGATGACCGCGCCGATGATCGGCAACTACGGCATCAATCCGGAAGACGTCGAATCCGACCGCCCGCGCGTCGCTGGTGTCGTCGTGCGCGAGCTGTCGACCACGCCATCCAATTGGCGCTCGACGGGGACGTTGCTCGACTGGCTCGCCGAGGCGAAGGTGCCGCTCATCGCCGACGTCGACACGCGCCAGCTCACCCGACACATCCGGTCGAAAGGCGCGATGCGTGGCGTGCTCGCCCTCGGCGAGGAACCCTCCGAGGAAATCCGCGCGGCACTCGCCGCGTCGCCGTCGATGAACGGCCTCGACCTCGCAAGCGCCGCAACGATCCCCAGCGCCTACACCGAAGGCCCTCGCGACGCCGAGCACCATGTCGTCGCGTTCGACTTCGGGATGAAGCGCAACATTCTGCGACTATTCGTGCAGAAAGGTTGCCGGGTGACCGTCGTGCCCGCCGTCACGACCGCTGATCAAGTCCGGGCGCTCAAACCTGATGGGGTCTTCTTGTCCAACGGACCTGGCGATCCCGCGGCCGTCGGGTATGCGATCGACACCATCCGCACTCTATCGGACGGCAAGCTGCCCATCTTCGGCATTTGCCTTGGCCATCAACTCCTCGGCTTGGCCATGGGAGGCGAGACGGTCAAGCTGCCTTACGGACACCGTGGCGGAAACCATCCGGTTCGTGATCTTGCAACAGGGCAAGTACTTATCACCTCTCAGAACCACGGTTTTGCCGTCCGCGGCGAGACCAACGGCGTGCCGGGCGCGAAGTGCCTCGAGGTCACCCACCTTAACCTCAATGACGGAACCGTCGAAGGCATCAAGCACCGCGAATACCCGATTTTTGCCGTCCAGTACCATCCCGAGGCGTCGCCGGGCCCTCATGACGCGCAAGGACATTTTCAACAATTCCTACAAGCTCTTGACGCCAAATAAGTAAGCCCCTATCATAGCCCCCGACTTTTGCTCACTTAGCAAAGTTTCGGGGGGCCCAATGACGAAGGCGGATCTGGTCGAAAAGGTCACCGCGCAAATCGCTCGCACGGCTGGTCCCCTCATTTCAAAAAAGGACTGCGCTCGCGTCGTCGACTCATTTCTCGACGCCGTAAAGGCTGCCCTCTCCGACCAGCATAACATTGAGATACGCGGGTTTGGGACCTTTAAAATCCGTCAGCGGAAGACGCGGATGGCGCGTAACCCGCGGACCGGTGATCCCGTGGAAGTCGCGGCGCGTCCCGTGCCTGTCTTCAAGCCCAGCAAGGAGTTGCGCGCGATGGTGGCGGAAGCCAGCGCGAAAGTTCCGACGTAGTCCGCTCCTAAATCGCTGCTACTGGGTAACTTGAACTGGGCCTCGGCACGACGTCGAGGCCCAACTTCTTGCCCGGAGTGATGATGCGCCGTATCGCCCGTCCGCTGTTCCTCACACTGCTCCTCATCGTGTCCCCGTCCTTCGCGTTGTTCGGGCAGGACGTTCGCTATGAAGTCTCGATCGTTCAGGGGCAATTCCACGTGTCAGCGGATTTTCCGACGGCGGGTAAGGACACGCTACTGGTTTCATTGCCGGCGTGGAGTCCAGGCAACTACGAGATCCAGAACTACGCGCGCTACGTCCACGGCTTCCACGCCAAGAGCGCAAGTGGCCAGACGCTCGACTGGCATCGCGCCGACAAAGACACGTGGCGTGTCACGACCGGGAAGGCCGATCACGTCATCGTCGAGTTCGACTATGCGCCCGACACGATCGATCTCTCTATCGCCAGGACCGCCGGTGATTTCGGCCAATTCCTCGGCACCAATCTCTTCATGTTCGAGGAGAGACAGCTCGCTCGTCCGGCCGAAGTCCGCTTTCGGCTGCCGCCGGGCTGGCAGGTCACCACGGCGCTCAAGGGCACGGGCGGGGTCTATCGCGCGAGCGACTATCACGAGCTGGCCGATGCGATGACGTTCGTGGGGCGCTACAGCCTCGATTCGTTGCAGGCCGACGGAAAATGGATTCGCATCGCGGTCTGGCCGGCGGCGGACTACACGATCGCGGTGGCCCGCAATCTTCGGAACGCGATGGCCAAAATCGTCCCCGTGGAGAATCACACTGTCGGCGACGCGCCGTACGACGTGTACACCGTGTTCTTCAACGTCATTCACGGCCCGATCGGCTTCGGCGGCGGTCTCGAGCACAGCTTCTCGCAGTACGACATCATGCCGGCGCAGGCGTTCGCCGATGCCTCGGGCAACCTCGGCGACTTCATGTATCCGCTCTTGTCGCACGAGTTCTTCCATCTGTGGAACGTGAAGCGCATTCGGCCCGCGGAGATGTGGCCGTACGACTATCACGCTGAGCAGTACACGCCCCTCTTGTGGTGGTCGGAAGGCGTGACGGATTATTACGCCGATCTCACGAATCTGCGGTCGGGACTCTGGAGCGCCGATCAATTCCTGCAGAACGCGACGTCCGACCTCGATCAGATCGAATCCATTCCCGAGCCGTGGAGCGCCGAGGACGGCAGCGAGGCGACGTGGATCAGCGAGACGTACATCAACAGCTCGCAGCTCTATTATCCGAAGGGCGCGATCCTGGGCATGCTGCTCGACATCTCGATCCGGGACGCCACGAACAACGCCAAGAATCTCGATCAGGTCGTGCGCGCGCTGTACACCAAATACTATCGCCAGAACCGGGGATTCTTGACCGCCGATCTGCTGAACGAGCTGCGCGCCGCCGGGATGCCGGATGTCGACACGTTCTATCGCCGCTACATTGACGGACGCGATTCGTTGCCGTATGAAGCGGTGTTCGCCAAGGCGGGGCTCGTCTTCCACCGCGACGTCACGACCAATCCCTTCGTCGGCGTCTCGACGGGGCCGACGCCTGCGGGCGGCCTCCAGGTCCAGCAGATCACGGCCGGCAGCTCGGCCGAGGAGGCCGGCGTGCAGCCGGGCGACATCATCACGAACATCGGCGGCATCGCGGTGACGACGGATCAGGACTGGGGCGCTGCGTTTCGATCGAAGTATCACGGCAAGGCGGGACAGCCGCTCACGATCACCGTGCAGCGCGCCGGCCAGACGCTGACGCTCAATGCGACGGTGCGCGAGCGCACGACGGCGCGGATCACGCTCGCGCGCGCGCCCAATCCGACGTCGCAGCAGGCGAAGATCTGGCAAGGCCTGGCGTCGGGGCAATGAACGGCTGATGCCGCACGTCACGGTCCGGTTCTTCGCACTCTACGCGGAGCTGGCAGGTCGCGAAACGACAAGGATCGCGGTGCCGGCGACGGCGACGGTGAGTGATGTCCTGGCGCAGGTGCGCGAGTCGGTGCCCGGCGCCCGTGCGCTGCCGGCCCGACCGCTCGCGGCGGTGAACCTCCGGCAGGTCAAACTCGACGCGCGCGTGAAAGACGGCGACGAGGTGGCGTTGTTGCCGCCCTTGTCGGGGGGATGATGACGTATCTGGTGCACGCACCGATCGACGTCGCGGCGCTCCTCGCCGGCGTGCAGGGTCCGGAGCGCGGCGGGACATGCGTCTTCTTGGGAACCGTGCGCGGTGACGACGGCGTCACGGCCATCGACTACTCCGCCTACGACGAGATGGCGATCACTGAAATCGACCGCATGCTCGCCGAAGCACGCGAGCGTTGGCCGGATGCGCGTGTGACGCTGCAACACCGCCTGGGTACGGTCCCGGTTGGTGAGGCAAGCATCGCCATTGCGGCCGCCGCTCCCCATCGCGACGGCGCCTTCACGGCGTGCCGCTACGTGATCGAGGAAGTCAAGAAGCGGCTGCCAATCTGGAAAAAGGAGTTGCACGCGGATGGGACCACGACGTGGGTCGATCCATCCGGAAAGCAGGTCGCCGGAGGACTGCGTGATCGTTGATACGCTCGAGCGCCCGCTGCGCAGCCTCCGCGTCTCCGTCACCGATCGCTGCAATCTTCGCTGCCGCTACTGCATGCCCGAGCGGGATTACGTGTGGCTGCCCAAGCACTCGATCTTGACCTTCGAAGAAATCGCGCGTCTGGTCGGCGTCTTCGCGGAGCTGGGTGTGGAGAAGATCCGTCTCACCGGCGGTGAGCCGCTGCTGCGACACGATCTGCCGACCCTCACGCGTATGCTTCGTCAGAATCGCCGCATCCGCGACCTCGCACTCACGACGAACGGCCTGCTGCTCGCAAAGCAGGCGGAGGCACT
>Ga0070730_10005497_pt1 | contig 10941 bp, 6 predicted proteins | sample Coa_R1_3_FD_66447 | JGI IMG/M metagenome (GOLD analysis project Ga0070730, IMG submission 66447) | Surface soil microbial communities from Centralia Pennsylvania, which are recovering from an underground coalmine fire - Coalmine... | ecosystem: Environmental > Terrestrial > Soil > Unclassified ... | reverse complement strand
GTCGCGCCCGGCCAGTGGAACATCGCGTGGGTGCGCGACATGGCCTACGCCGTCGTGGGCCTGGTGCGCAGCGGCCACCTCGCCGAGGCGAAGGCCGCGATCGCCTTCCAGCTCCAGGCCAAGACCGGCGCCTACCAGCAGTACGTCGGCGCCCCGTACCAGATCAGCGTCGTCCGGTACTACGGCGACGGCGGCGAGTGGAGCGACTCGAACGCCGACGGGCCGAACGTCGAATTCGACGGCTTCGGGCTCTTCTTGTGGGAGCTCGACGAGTACGTGCGCGCGAGCGGCGACACGGCGTCGCTCGCCGCGTGGTGGCCGGCGGTGAAGAGCAAGGTGGCCGACGTGCTCGTGAAGCTCCAGGAGCCGTCGGGCCTCGTCGCGGCCGACTCGTCGATCTGGGAGGTGCACTGGAACGGCAAGCAGCGGCACTTCGCGTACACGACCATCACGGCGGCCAACGGCCTCTGCGCCGCGGCGCACCTCGCGCAGCTCGCGGGCGACACCGGCGGCGCCGCGTACGGCTCCGCGGGCGCGAAGGCGCGCGACGCGATCCTCGCGAGCCTGCGCGCGCCGGACGGGACGATCGCGCAGAGCACCGAGGCGCTCGCCGCGGGCACCGGGTGGCTCGACGCGGCGACACTCGAGGCCGTCGGCATGGGCCTCGTGGATCCGACGCGAGCGACGGCGCGCACGACGACGCACTCGGTCGAGGCGGGGCTCGTGCCGGCGAGCGGGCGGGGCTTCATGCGCAGCGACGCAGGCGACGCGTACTCGTCCAACGAGTGGGTGTTCGTCGACCTGCGCGCGGCGCGCGTGCTCGACCTCGAGGGCGACGCGGCCGGCAGCGCGGGCCTCTTCGCGTGGAACGTGGCCCAGGCGAGCGACAACTTCGGCGAGCTCTCGGAGCTGCACGATCCGGTCACCGCCGACTACGCGGGGCAGTCGCCCATGGTCGGCTTCGGCGCGGGCGCGTACCTGCTCGCGCTCTTCGACCGCGGGAAGGCTCCGTCGGCGGCGTGCGGCGCCTTCGCCGGCGAGCCGGCCCTTCCGGGCGACGGCGGCGCCGGAGAGGGTGGCGGCACGAGCAGCAGCGGGAGCGGCGGCAGTAGCGGCGCCGGCTCGAGCAGCGGTGGGGCGAGCTCCGGCAGCGGAGGTCCCGGCGCCGCGGACGGAGGCGGCGGCTCGTCGGGCGACGGCGGCGCGGGGAATCACGACGCGGGGGGCGGAGCGGGCGGCGGCTGCGGATGCGTGCTCGCCGGGAGCGCGGGGAACGGTGCGAGCTTGCTGACGGCGCTCGCCCCCCTCGCGCTGCTGGCGGCACGAAGGAGGCGGACGTGAGCGCTCGAAGGTGGATGGCATCGATCGCGCTCGGGGCCAGCGTCCTCGGCGCCTGCGGCGGGCCCGGCTCGGGCGGCGCCTATTCGCCCCCGCCGCTGCTCGAGGGCGGCGCGACGACGGAAGGCGGCGCCGGGGAGGCGTCCGTCGGTGGTGAGGGCGGCATCGCCGAATCGGGCGCCGCGGACGTCACCGTGTCGACCGCCCCGTGCTTCACGACGTTCCGCTACGTGCCGCCAGCGGGCACGGCCCCGCACACCGTGCAGGTGAGCGGCGAGTGGAACGCCTTCGCGAACCCCGGCACGCCGATGAACGGGCCCGACGCCAGTGGAGCGTTCACCGCGCAGGTGCAGCTCGCTCCCGGGCTGGTCGCCTACAAGCTCATCGTCGACGGCACCTGGGAGCTCGACCCCGCCGAGCACTGGCAGAAGTACGTCGGCGGCGTCGCGAACTCCGCGGTGCGCGTCGGCAACTGCCACGCCCCGTCGCTCACCGTCGCCAGCAACGCGGTGGCGCGTCCGGGCGCCGGCCAGGGGCACTACACGGCGAGCGTCGTCTTCCACCCCGGCGAGGGCGCCCCGGCGGTCGACCCCGCGACCGCGAAGGCCACGATCCGCAAGGACGGCGCGTCGCAGCCGCTTTCCGGCGCGACGCTCGACGCCGCGCACTCGACCATCGCGGTCGACGCGCAGGGCCTCGCCGACGGCAAGTACACGGTGCTCGTCGACGCGAAGGACCTCGCGGGGCAGGCGGCGCCCACGCTGCGCCTCGTCTTCTGGGTCGAGGCCGAGGCGTTCGACTGGCGCGACTCGCTGCTCTACATGGCCATGACCGACCGCTTCCAGGACGGCGTCGCGTCGAACAATCCCGCCCCCATCGCGAACGTCGACCCGCGCGAGGACTACCACGGCGGCGACTTCGAGGGCGTGCGCCAGCGCGTGGCCGACGGCACGTTCGACCAGCTCGGCGTGCGCGTGCTCTGGCTCTCGCCGTTCAACACGAACCCGCCCGACGCGTGGCCCGCGTCCGACGGCGTGCACCTGGTGACGGGCTTCCACGGCTACTGGCCGGTGAAGGCGCGCGAGGTGGACCCGCGCTTCGGCGGCGACGCGGAGCTCCATGCGCTCGTCACCGAGGCGCACAAGCACGGCATCCGCGTCATCCAGGATCTGGTCATCCAGCACGTGCACCAGGAGCACGAGTACCTCAAGGCGCACCCCGACTGGTTCAACACGACGGGCTGCATCTGCGGGACGAACAACTGCGACTGGACGGTGCACCGGCTCGACTGCCTCTTCACGAGCTACCTGCCGAACGTCGACTGGACGAGCGTGGCGGGCGCGGAGCAGTTCGCGGCGGACGCCGAGTGGTGGCTCGACACGTTCGACCTCGACGGCTTCCGCATGGACGCCGTCAAGCAGGTCCCCGACATCGCCGTCATCAACCTCGTGTCGACGGTGCGCGGCGACTTCGAGGCGTCGGGCACGAAGGTGTTCATGACCGGCGAGACCGCGATGGGATGGTCCGGCGACAGCCTGGCGGCGAACGCCGGGCAGTACGGTCTCATCAGCCAGTACATCCAGCCGGACGGCCTCGACGGGCAGTTCGACTTCGTCCTCTACTACGCGGTCCCGTTGAACGTCTTTGCCAGCGCCAGCAGGGGGATGATCCACGCCGACTACTGGACGCAGGCGAGCGGCTGGGAGTACCCCGCGGGCGCCATCATGAGCCCGTACGTCGGGAGCCAGGACACGGCGCGCTTCATCACGATCGCGAGCTACCAGGGGCAGGACGCCGCGCACGATCCGAGCATCCCGTACAATCAGTGGACGAACATCGCGGGGGCGCCGCCCGACGCGACGACATACGGCAAGCACCGCCTCGCGCTCGCGTGGATGCTCGGCATCCCGGGCGCGCCGATGATCTACTACGGCGACGAGTACGGGGAGTACGGCGGGGTCGACCCGAACAACCGCGTGAGCTGGCGCGGCGGGTCGGCGACGCTCAGCGCCGACGAGCAGGCGACGCTCGCGTTCGTGCGCAAGCTCGGCGTCGCGCGGCGCGACCTCGTGGCGATGCGGCGCGGGGGGTACGTGCCGGTCTACAACACGAGCCAGGACGTCCTCGTCTTCGCTCGGCAAGACGGGGCGGGCCACGCCGCGCTCGTCGCCATCTCGCGCCTCACGACGCCGACCACCGTGACGACCGCGCTGCCGCCCTCGCTGGGGCTAGCCGCCGGCACGACGCTGCACGACCACATGGGCGGACCCGACGTGCCGGTGAGCGGCGGGGCCATCACCGTCACCCTCGGCGCGCAGAGCGCCGCCATCCTCGCTCCGTGAGCCACGCATGAACCATCGACGAATCGGCGGCGCACTCGCCGCGGTCGCCGCGAGCGCGCTGCTCGCTCACGCTGCGTCCGCCCAGCCTCCGCCCGCGCCCGCGCCTGCGCCTGCGCCTGCGCCCGCGCCCGCGCCTGCGCCTGCGCCTGCGCCTGCGCCTGCGCCCGCGCCCGCGCCCGCGTCCGCGCTCACGCCCACCTCCGCCTCCGCTCCTCCCGCCGACACTTCCGCCGATGCCTCGCGCCCGGCCCCCTCCACCCCCATCACCCTGCCCCCCATCCCCGGCGACACCGGCCACTTCGAGTTCGGCTCCTACGGCCGCGTCGTCACCGCCAGCGATCTGCGCGGCGGCACGGGGCGCGAGGCGAACTTCATCGCGCACGGCGACCGCATCGACGAGTCGAGCTACGGCGAGCTGGAGCTCCGCCGCGAGGACCGCTTCAACGAGCACATCACGTCGAAGGTGGTCTGGACGCTCGGCTTCTTCCCGCCGTTCTTCCACTTCTCGGGCGACGCGACGCAGGCCATCGCGATCCGCAACCTCTACGCGCAGGCGACGTACGACGACCTGACGCTCTGGGTCGGCTCGCGCATGTACCGCGGCGACGACATCTACCTGCTCGACTGGTGGCCGCTCGACAACCAGAACACCGTCGGCGGCGGCGCCGGCTACAAGATCCGCTGGGCGACCGACGAGACGACGATCGCCGCGCACGTCGGGATGCAGCGGCTCGACTCGAGCTACCAGGTCGAGCAGATCCCCGCGCCCACGCCGCCGGTGCTCGCGGGGCAGCTCGGGCCGAGCGGCATCCCCGTCACGACGCTCGATCGGCCGCGCACGATCGAATCGCTCAAGATGACGCACCTCTTCAAGCACCGCGACCCGGCCCAGAAGGACGGCTTCAAGCTGATCCTCTACGGCGAGGCGCACGAGCTCTCGGCGGGCGTCTTCCAGGACACGACGCAGAACCCGCCCGTGCAGGTCGCGCTGCCGGCGGACACGGGCTGGCTCGTCGGCGCCGAGGCGGCGTACTGGACCGGGCAGCGCGACACCTTCGTGCAGCTCTTCGTGCGCCACGCCGAGGGGATCGCGGCGTACGACCCGCTCGCGGTGCCGCTGACCTTCGCGAACGACCGCACGACGCGCGGCTCCACCGAGAACCTCGTCGCCCTCGGCGGCAACTACGAGGCCGGCGACTTCGGCCTCCTCGTCGGCGCGTACCTGCGCTCCTTCCGCGACGGCGATCCCTCGCCCACCACCTCGCAGAAGTACGACGAGGGGATCCTCGCCGTGCGCCCGCAGCTCTTCCTGGGACAGCACTGGGGGCTAGCCCTCGAGGGGGCCTTCGAGGCCCGCCGCCTCGCCGTGCTCGACCCGAACACCGACCAGCCGCTCTCGGCGAGCGCGTGGCGCGCGGGCGTCATCCCGTTCTTCTCACCGAGCGGGCGCGGCTCGTACAGGCGGCCGCAGCTTCGCATCATCTACGCCTTCACCTCGCGCAACACCGCCGCGCGCGAGCTCTATCCCTCCGGCGCCACCGCGCAGGACGTCTTCAGCCAGCGCTCGTTCGAGCACTTCCTCGGCCTGGGGGCCGAGTGGTGGTTCAACTCGTCGTCGTACCCCTGATGAAGGATCCGGCCATGAAGCTCACCCGCGCCTCGCGCGCTCTTCGCTCCCCTTCGGCCATCGCCGTGGCCGTCGCTTGCCTCGCCACCGTCGCCGCGGTCGTGCCCGAGGCCGGCTGCGTCCAGGTGCCCGCCGACGGGCAGCAGCCCGCCCTCGCCACGCACGTGCAGGACTGGCGCGACGAGGTCATCTACCAGCTCATCGTCGACCGCTTCTACGACGGCGACGTCAACAACGACTTCAAGGTGGAGCCGGGCGCGCTCGCCAAGTACCAGGGTGGCGACTGGAAGGGCATCGAGGACCACCTCGACTACCTGCAGGCCCTCGGCGTCACCACGCTCTGGATCTCGCCGGTCGTGCAGAACGTCGACAGCGACGCCGACATCGACGCGTACCACGGCTACTGGCAGCAGGATCTCACGCAGCTCAACCCGCACTTCGGCGATCTGGCGAGCCTGCGCTCGATGGTGGCGCACGCGCACGACCGCGGCCTGAAGGTGGTGCTCGACATCGTGTGCAACCACATGGGGCAGGTCTTCTTCTACGACATCAACAAGAACGGCCGGCCCGACGACTACGTCAACGGGAGCAACCAGCAGGGCGACCCCATCGTGCAGATCAGCGAGTACGATCCGCCGTGGCAGCCCGGAGGGGTCCTCGCGTTCACGCAGGAGGGGCAGAGCGGGCGCGCCCCCATCCTCTTCTTCGACGATCCGAGCATCAACCGCACGCTCCCGCAGCCCGGCATCCTGGCGACCGCGGGCGCGTACCACGGCTTCGGCCACATCGAGGACTACAGCGTCGTCGCGCAGCGCACGCTCGGCGACTTCACCGGGGGCCTCAAGGATCTGGCGACGGAGCTCGACCCGGTGCGCGCCACGCTCGTCGACGCGTTCGCGACGTGGGTCGAGAAGGTCGACTTCGACGGGTACCGCATCGACACGATCAAGCACGTCGAGAGCGACTTCTGGCCCGTCTTCGCGGGCAACACGCGCGCGCGCCTCGCCGCCGAGGGCAAGACGAGTTTCCTCATGTTCGGCGAGGCGTTCGACGGCGACGACCAGCTCATCGGCAGCTACACCGGGCCGGGCGCGCTCGACAGCGTCTTCTACTTCTCGCAGCACTTCAGCGTCTTCCAGAACGTCTTCGAGAACGCGTACGACGCGACGAAGGCGCAGGGCACCGATCAGATCCAGACGCTCTGGGACCAGAAGACGCAGAACTACGGCACCGCGCCGCAGCCCGGGGGCATCGGCGTCGCGCCGTACAAGGCGCTCGTCAACTTCATCGACAACCACGACGTGCCGCGCTTCCTCTTCGCCTCGAACGGCGACGTGGCGGCGCTGCGCAACGCGCTCACGCTGCTCTACACGGAGGACGGGATCCCGTGCCTCTTCTACGGCACCGAGCAGGAGTTCTCGGGCGGCAACGACCCGGGCAACCGCGAGGTGCTCTGGGCGACCCCGAACCCGCTGGCCACCGACGGCGACACGTTCACGCACATCGCGCGCCTCGCGCGTCTGAGGCAGGCGTACGTGGCGCTGCGGCGCGGGGACACGAAGGTCCTCTGGTCGTCGCCGCACGTCGCGCAGGAGGACGACGCGGGCATCTTCGCGTTCGAGCGCACCGGCGGCGACGCGGGGGCGGGGCCGTACGCGCTCGTCGTGCTCAACACGAACGACTTCAAGTCGAGCTCCACGTCCAACGCGGGGACGACGATGCAAGCTGCGGCGCCCGCGAACGCGACGCTCGTCGACGTGCTCGATCCGGCGCACGGGACGTACCCCGTGGACGCGGCGGGCCACGTGCAGGTCACGGTGCCCGCGCAGAAGGCGATGATCCTGGTCCCGCAGGACCAGGTCGTGCAAGGCGTGTGAGCGCTAGCTCACGCCGAGGAGCTTGTTCATCGACGCCTCGTCGGCCGGCGTGAACGGGAACTGGTCGAACTCGGCGCTCGAGACCCACTTGAAGGCGTGGACGTTGCGCGCCTCGAGCCCCTCGCCCGTGAGCGTGCACTCGTAGAGGAACAGGTCGACCACGTAGTGGTCGTACGGGTGGCTCACGAACGAGATGAGCTTGCCCACCTCGATCTCGGCGCCGAGGCGGTGGCGCACCTCGCGCTTGAGGGCGTTCGCGTCGGTCTCCGCCTCCTCGACGCGGCCGCCCGGGAACTCCCACATGAGCGGGAGGACGGCCGTCGCCCTGCGCTGCGTGATGAGGTAGCGCCCGTCCTTCTCGAGGACGGCTGCCACGACGCGGATGGTCTTCTGGGTCAAACCGGGCCCCCGCAGAAGCCTACCACTCGTCAGAGGCTCACGCGGAACAGCTGCTGTCCCATGAGCAGCACGTCGCCCGAGCGCACGTCCGTCTCGGCCACGCGGACGAACGTGCCGTTGCTGCTCCCGAGGTCGGTGAGGAAGAGCTTCTGCCCGTCCCAGGAGAGGCGGCAGTGCAGGCCCGAGACGTAGCCGTCCTCGGGGAAGAGGATGTCGCCGCGCTCGCGCCCTAGGTGCACGCCGCTCTCGGGGATGGGGAACGCGTTGCCCGTCTCCTCGCGGCCGATGACCAGCGCGATGCGGCCGATGTAGCCCTTGCTCGGCGCGCCGAGGCGCTCGACCCCGTCGGCCGCGGCGGGCATGTTCGCGAGCGGCTCGAACTTGATGATCTCCTGCCCGATGCGAAACACGTCGTTCGGGCGGAGCTCGACGGGCACCTCGCGCGTGAGCTTCTTGTAGACGCCGTTGAGCGACGCCTCGTCCTTGACGCTGGCGCGGCCGGCGGTCGTCGTCTTGAAGGTGGCGTGGCGCGGGGAGAGGTAGCTGTCGCCGGCGAAGATGCCGCCCGTCTCGCGGCCGACCGTGCCGCCGCCGGCGGGCATCTGGAAGGTGCCGGCCTCGCTCCCGTCGGCCCGGAGGGCCGTGAGGAGCATGGCGCCGCCGCCTGCGGGGGCCTCGACCGACACGGGGGCCGCCGCCGGACCCGGGCGCGCCGCGGAGCCGCCCAGGCGGAAGCCGCACGAGCCGCAGAAGAGGTTCGTGGGCGAGTTGACGTGGCCGCATTGCGGGCAGATGACCGTGGCGCCGCCGGCCTGGCTCGCCGCCTGCGCGACGGCCGACGAGAGGGCGACGGTGGCCTGAGGCGCGGCGACGGGGGCCGCGGGTGGCGCGGCGATCGGGGGCGCCGCGACGGGTGCCGGAGCCGGAGCCGGGGCAGGCGCGGGCGCGGGGGCGGGCCGAGGCGGCATCGCGCCCGGCATGACCGCGACCGTGCCGCCGAGCCCGAGCCCCGCGGCGGCGGCCACGGCGGCGGCCGGCGGGACGACCGCGGGCGGGGCCGCGGCGGGCGCAGCCTGCGCCGCCTTCATGCCCTGCGGGGGCGTCTGCGGAGAGAACGGCTTGGGGGCCGCATCGCGCGGCAGCTCGGCGCCGCAGCCGAGGCAGAACTTGTAATGGTCCTGATTGTCCTTCGAGCACTTCGGACAGGTGATCACACTCGCCTCCCTCGCGGCCCGACTCGGCGCCAGCCGAGTATCTACGCATCCTAGAGGGAATCAAGCGAACTACGCGAGCAGAGCCGCGCGGCGGGGTGGTCTTGTCCCGTTCTCGCGTCCCGTTCTCGCGCCCCGTTCTCGCGTCCCGTTCCGCGTCCCGTTTTTGTCCGGCTCTTGCTAGCCTCGCCGGCCCAGCCTCACCCGGAGGTCCGCCCCAGCCATGCCCACCGCCACCTTCCCCGAGATCCAGGTCCCCGGCACCGGCGCGCTCTACGCGCGCTTCGTCACCACCCAGGGCGTCATCGTCGTGCGCCTCGAAGAGGAGCGCGCGCCCAAGACGGTGCGCAACTTCGTCGGCCTCGCCATGGGCACGCAGGAGTGGACGCACCCTCGCACCGGCGAGAGCAAGAAGGGCGTGCGCTACTACGACGGCACGGTGTTCCACCGCGTCATCCCCGAGTTCATGATCCAGGGCGGCGACCCGCTCGGAAAGGGCTCGGGCGGCCCCGGCTACCGCTTCGGCGACGAGTTCCACCCCGACCTGCGGCACGCGGGCCCGGGCATCCTCTCGATGGCCAACGCCGGCCCGGGCACCAACGGGTCGCAGTTCTTCATCACCGAGAAATCGACGCCGCACCTTGACGACAAGCACTCGGTGTTCGGCAAGGTCGTCGCCGGCGACGACGTCGTGAGGAAGATCGCGCGCGTGCCGACCGCGAACCGCAACATGCCGCTCGAGGACGTCGTGCTTCAGCGGGTCGAGATCTTCCGCAGCGAGTCGGTCCCCACGGCCTGAGGCATCGCCTCGCGCGTCATCGACGCACCCGCAGCACGGTGGCCGTGGCCACCGGCTTGAAACCCAGCGTGCGCCCGAGCGCGCGCCGCACCGCCTGCCGCGCCGCCTCGGCGAGCTCGGCGTCGGTGCGCGCGATCTCCTCGCCCGCCAGCTCCTCGACCGCGGCCAGGGCCTCGTTGCGCGCGGCGGCGAGGACGTGCGCGTCGGCCGCCTCGTCGACCACCCCGCGCGTGACCAGCACGACCTCGCCCGCGGGCCGCCCGCGCGCGTCGACCGGGACGACCACGTGCGCGGCCCCGTGCGCCGCCAGCGCGGCCCGCTCGTGCAGCACGCCCGGCACGAGCGGCCGCTGCGCGTAGACGTGGACGCGGCCCGCGTGCACCCGCCCCGCCTTGCGCAGCGGCGCGCCGCCCGCCTCGACCGCGCCGACGTCGCCGTTCTCGAGCACGCACACCTCGGGCACGCCGAGCGAGCGCGCGAGCTCCGCGTGGCGCACCAGGTGGTGCAGCGTGCCGTGCACCGGGACGAACGCGCGCGGGCGCACGAGCTCGATCATGCGCTGCTGCTCCTCGCGGTGCGCGTGGCCGCTCACGTGCACGGCGCGGTCCGACCACCACGAGCGCAGCTCGACCCCGCGCCGGAGCAGGTCGCTCATCACGCGCATCGCCTCCGGCTCGTTGCCCGGGATGACGCGGCTCGACAGGACCACGACGTCGCCCGCGGCCAGATCGAACGCGGGGTGCTCGCCGCGCGCGAGCCGCGCCAGCGCCGCCGCCTCCTCGCCCTGCGTGCCCGTGGCCACGCCGAGCACCTTGCTGCGCGGCAGCTCGCGCGCGCGGTCCGCGGGCCACACGAGGTCGCCGGGCCAGTCGAGGTACGGCTCGCCCGCGTGCTCGCCCGTCGACCGGCGCGTGGCGCGCGCGACGCGCGAGTGCGTGCTCACGCTGCGCCCCAGGGCCACGAGCTTGCGGCCGTGGCGGCGCGCGATGTCGCCGAGCATGCGCAGGCGGTGCACGTTCGACGCGAAGACGCCGACCACCACGGCCTCCTTCGCGCCGGCGACGATCGCGTCGAGCGCCTTGCCCACGCCCTCCTCGCTGCCCGTCGGGCCGCGCGCGTCGACGTTGGTCGAGTCGCTGAGCAGCAGGCGCACCCCCTCGCGCCCGAGCTCCTCGAAGCGCGCGACGTCGAACGTCTCGCCGTCGGGCGGCGCGTCGTCGAACTTGAAGTCGCCCGTGTGCACGACCAGGCCGGCGGCCGCGCGGATCGCGAGCGCCGTCGCGTCGGCGATCGAGTGCGTCACGCGCACCGGCTCGACCTCGAAGGGGCCGAGGCGCACGCGGGCGCG
>Ga0070730_10005496_pt1 | contig 10942 bp, 12 predicted proteins | sample Coa_R1_3_FD_66447 | JGI IMG/M metagenome (GOLD analysis project Ga0070730, IMG submission 66447) | Surface soil microbial communities from Centralia Pennsylvania, which are recovering from an underground coalmine fire - Coalmine... | ecosystem: Environmental > Terrestrial > Soil > Unclassified ... | reverse complement strand
CACGCCGTCGCAGCCCGGAACGCGGGCTTTGATGTCGGCGAACATCTGCTCGTATTCGGTCTCGATGCAGTAGCCCACCGTGTCCGGCAAATTCAAAACATTCGCTCCGGCTTCCACCGCAGCGTGACAACACTCCACCAGGTAGCTGCGATCTGTGCGGCCCGCGTCTTCGGGTGAGAACTCAATATCGGAGCAAAGGGATTTCGCGTGGCCCACCGAAGCGCTGATCATCTTCAGCACTTCCTCGCGCGTCTTGCGCAGCTTGTATTTCAGATGAATGTCTGAGGTGGCCAGAAAAGTGTGAATGCGCGGGCGCGCCGCATCCTTCAACGCCGCCCAGGCGCGGTCAATATCTTTCTCACTGGCGCGTGCAAGCGCCGCAATAATGGGACGCTGAACCTCAGCCGATACGCCCCTGACCGCATCGAAGTCACCTTGTGACGCGATGGGAAACCCGGCTTCCAGAATGTCCACGCCCAGGCGGTCGAGTTGGTGCGCCATCTCGACTTTCTCCTGCACGCTCATGCTGCAGCCGGGTGACTGCTCGCCGTCGCGCAGCGTGGTGTCAAAAATAAAAATTTTTTCCGGCATGGGATGACCTCCACTCCCTGACTGAACCGGGAAACCATCGGGGCGGGTGAACCGATGGTAGGATTCATCCAGGGTGCAATCAGTCTACCAACCTACCGACCGGTAGATCAAGATGATTCGGATGATTGGACAGTCGCGGCAGCCAGCCAGCGATCTTGCTTTTGTGGAAACGAAACGTAGGGGCACGGCTTGCCGTGCCCTATTGTTTGAAGGGTAGGGCAAGCCCTACCCCTACGTGTCGCGGTGCAATGATGAGAACGCGAGGCTTTGAACCTGAGAGCCGGCGCCGGCCGAAGGGTTCACGCTACACTTGCTGACCGAAGCTATCTGGTCAAAAAATCTCTTTTGCCTCCTGAAAATTGGAAATCACCATTCTGGTGTATAATGGTGAAATGCGAACTTCCAACAAAATCGTACGACAGACCGTGGGCCTTCCGGCGGAGACAGCGCGACGAGTCCGCAGCCTGGCCAAGCAAAAACGTCTCAGCGCGAACCGGGTGATTGTTGAGCTGGTGGAACACGGGATTGAGGCCCAAAAACGCAAACAAAGCGAGTTTTATGAACTCGCCGAGCGGTTCCGAACGGCCACCGATCCGAAAGACGTTGCGCGGCTCGGCGATGATCTGGGTCGCATGGTTTTTGGCGACTGATGCCACATCTCAAAACTTGGGACAAGCTGCCGCCCGGAATCCGCCAGCATCTGATGGACAGGATGCGAAACCGAAACATCAGCATCGCCGATCTGAATAAACTTCGATTATGGGTTGAATCCCACCCGCAGGTTCCCGAGGGCAAGTGGTACAAAGATTTCGGATCTTTTAAAATCTGCGGCGAGGGATCGTTACCGAAAACTTTCCTGCTTTCCGGCCAGCCCGCAAAAGGCGAAAGCGTTTGACCGTATCCTGGTCATCCTGTCTACTGTCTTTTCCCACCTATTACATGCGACCTGCCACCTACGATTCCTGTCTACTGTCTACGGTCTACTGCCTCTAAGGCCTCGGAAGGCTCTGGGCCAGGCGGCCTTTGCTACTTCCATCATTTTAGCAGTTGTCTGGAGATGCTTTTGCCAATCTCCCAGAGGATCACGGCGTCCGCCGTGGTCAACGAAACACCGTGTGACAGTTCCTTTTGCGGGTGGATGTAGTTTCGGTAGTCGCGAAGAACCACTCCAACATCTTTGGCGGCCACAGTGATCCATCTCAGTTCGTGTGCGACGCCGATGTAGTCTTGCAGCGTCCAATCCTTTAATGGAAGCGTCTTGCTTTGTTTGTCCTTAGGAGCAGCAACAGCGGTGAAAATCGGAGCTTTGTTATTTTCCCGGTTCACCCGTGCCAGCAGCAGGCCTTCTAGCAACCCGCCAATCATCACGGTTGCAGCGAGCGGGGCTCCCTGCAAGATGCAGATAACGCACTCCGTCCAGCGTTTTTGCAGAATGATCTGCATCTTGGCATCTGAGATGAGTTTTGAAAAATCGGGCGGCACGTCAGTCGTTGTAGCTGCGGCGAGCTTTGCCACGTTGCCCGAACGCAGATGTACTAGGGTGTCGCAAATGTCTTTGAGAGTGTCTACGTAGCCTGAGCGCACCGCACTCTTGTGGCTCGCTTCCACAATCGTCTGATACATTTCGTCAACTTGCTGCAAGTCTGCGGTAGAAAAGATCGGCACTAGCTTAGGCCGACGCGATTGGAACCATGTGAGTGCAGTAGCACGGATGACATCTCGCTCCGAGCCTCTGACCTGCGGCATCGATTTCCTCCGCGTCACAGAGCGAATCCGTTCAGCTTCCTTGATAGCCTGATAGATGGCTTCGTCAGCCTCGTTCATACGACGCTCACTTTTTCTTTCTCGGAGCGTTTTTGATCGGCTTTCTTGGCTTCTTGGGCTTTTTGGTTTTGCCGGAGTTATCTCCCTGACCAGGCAGTGTCATGGCAACAAGGTTCTCACCAACGGTGTTGATTGCAAATTTTCCAGCTTCGCTCCCGCTGTCTAGTAAACCCAGATTCTTCGCGTTGTTCAGGGTCACGCGCGCATTTTTGAAGCGCTTCCTACCTGCCAGCCTGCAGGCGTCCTGGAGAGTGACACCATCTATTTCGTTTCTTCGTTGTTCAGGTGGACCCTCAAAACGATAGAAATATGCAATTGTGGCTGCAAATTGTACGTCGCTCTTTGGACTCTTACCGTTCACAAAAGTCTTAAGGTCCCTTGCAGGTTCAAGCATTTGCGTTGGTCCAGTAGTTTCAGAAGCCTGTTGCGGCGCGGTGGATGAGGATGGTTGCGGCGTCCGCATGTCTGGCAAATTGCCTGGGGCAAGTGCAAGTCCCAACTTTTCGCGTGCCCAGCGTATGATTCTCTCCTGCTCTTCAGGGCTGAAGTCTCCGAGTGCAGCCGTTACTGTGCGCACAGCTTCTAGATCGTCTGTTTTTTTCGCCATTCAATACTCCTGTTTGCCGATCTCCTTTTCAGGCTGCCCCCCCATTGTGAAAACGTACTCGCTCGGCCAATCGACGAAAGTGAAGGGATGACTTTCACTGACCTTCAACCTTTTTGTTGAAGTATCCATAATCTTGCAATCGATTTCGGCAAATCTTGAGATCGTCGTCCGTAAAGAGGGAATGCCACGCTGCATTGTCATAGATTACTGCCTCTACCGTTAGGTCCAGCCGGCCTTTCTGCCATAAGGCCGTATAGCCTTCTGAAACGTTTGCCGAATGCAACAGAATTCGCGCTGTTTCCAGCCCACGATGCTCATGCAGCATTTGCAGAAACCGAGTGGCGTTGTAGTTAGCCTCTGAATACGCCCGCTGATAAATGCGGAGCGTTTCTTCGTCAAACTGCTCTAACAGCGCGTCGTCCGCCATGTGCCTTTCTCGCCAAGCGCGCTCGATCCCTCGCCGCCCGAGCCGAGCCAACAGGCCAGGAATTTCTTTTGGATTGCACGCCGGGAGGTAGCATACGGCGTAATGCCGGGGAAAGCAACTAGCTTGAGCACCAGTAGCAAGTGGCAAGGGGGAGGGGAAAAGAAGAAATTATAAATTATAAATGGAAGAAGAAGACACGAGACAGGAGTCTCGCCACGGCGAGTCGCCGATCTTAATGGCGACAGAAGTCAGGAGACAAGAGGCGAAGAAAGTGTGAAGTATGAATTGTGAATGAGAAAAAAGGGGAAATGAAGAAATTATAAATTATGAATTGGAAATTAGAAAATGGAAACTCGGCAATCGAAAACGGAAAAGGTCCGTGACTTCCCGTGAAAGCGGAAAAGTGCGTAGTGTCGTCGACACTCTGGATCACACGGCCAGGGGTGTGAGCTGATAGACGCGGGCAAGGTGGCCAGCCTTCTTGAGATCCCCCTTCCTTAACGCCTCACGGACCTCATCCAGCTTCTGCGCGTCTTGCACTGTCAGTGCCGGCGACCACCCCGTGTCGGATTCAATCAATTCAACCTCAACCGCTGCGGCGTATTGTCCCTCATGGATGAACTTTGTGTGATGCGTTCTGGTCATAACTTTCTCCTCAGAAAATCGTCTGCCCATCGGTTGGGGTCCGGCCGATAAGCCGTTACCACCACGGCTGGAGATTCCGCATGCATCGGGATCCCCCAAACGACATGGATGGGCCTGCCCACGTTGTCCTTTTGCAGAACAAGAACACATGGCCCTTTATGATAAGTGGAGTATTCTTCCACCACGGCGCCCTTCTTGGCTCCCGCAAGAATATCCTTCACAAGAATACCATCTGCCGCAAGCTCATCATAGCCATGGTTCGAGATGAGCACGTCTTGACGGGCTATCAAGCGAAGAATGCGCTGGAAGATCTCACTCATTAAGAAATCCTGGCGCCTGATGTGATGGATTTTTCGTGCCGGGAGGTAGCATACGGCGTAGTGCCGCTGAAATCAACTAATGAAGAGAGGCGGTAGGTAGTATGTGGCATGTAGCAGGTGGGAGGAAAACAGTAGACAGTAGACGGGGGCAAGGGATTAGGGAAAAAATAGATACTGCCCCTCGGAAGGGGTGAGACACCATACAGGGTGATGGAAGATAATCCATGATGCTGGAAACGGCCATCAATGGCCGCGCTGATGCTTTGGTGACGTACAATATTTCAGATTTCGCTTCGGCTTGTCGCCGATTCGGTATCCCAGTATTGAGCCCGGGCGATTTCTTAAGGGAGGTCAAACGATGAGCAAGGCAACCTATCCGTTGAAATTACCCCTCTCCATCAAGAAAACTGCGCAGCGCCTGGCGCAGGAAGATGGCGTGTCCTTAAATCAATGGATCGCGGTGGCCGTGGCCGAAAATATCGGAGTGGTGGAAACTGCCGCTGAGTTTTTTAAGCGGCGCGCGGGCCACGCAAAGGGCGACCGGTTAATTCGTTTCCTTCAAAACGCCCCCCGTGTCGCTCCCGACCCGCAAGATCAAAAGTAGGTGATGGGAAGAAAGTAGACGGCAAGCGAAAGACAGTAGACGAAGGATAGTAGAGGGCAGAGAGCGGCTGGGGAAATTTTGGATTTGGGATTTAGGACACGTGTTCAAGAGCTCAGAGCGAGATCCCTCATCGGACTCGGGATGACAGCGGCTGCAGGCATCACTTCGGCATGGGGACCGAAGGCGGATACGTGCAATAGACGCCGCCCGTTTGTGAGGGCAGGTTGGGCGGAACCGCGATGACCAGCGGCGGGTTACCCTGCTGATTAAAATCGAAGACGTCCTTCATATCGTCCGCGCGGTGATCGCGCGCCGTGAGATGCGGCAGCCCAAAACGCTCTTCAATAAACTTCAACATTGAAGTGAAGTCATAAGTCCGATGCGAAATATATCCCGGCTTGGCAAAAGGTGAAATCACCAGAGTGGGAACGCGCGGGCCATAACCAAAAGCGTCGACCGCAGGTGGAGGCACGTGATCGTAGAAGCCGCCGTAATCGTCCCAAGTTAGAAAAATCACGCTGTCTTTCCAGTACGGGCTTTCCATCAGCGCATTCACCATTTTAGTTACGTACCACATCCCTTGAGCGACCGGCGACATCGGCTCAGGAGGATGTTCGCTGTCGTTGAACCTGGGAATAATCCAGGCAACTTCCGGCAGCGTGCCTTGTTTCAAATCATTGAAGTAATTTTTCAGACCCACCAGATGCGCCATTTGCTCCGGATTGTCGCGAATAGTCTTGAATCCCGGCAGAGGATTCCACAGGGTAAATTCTTTCGGGTCAGGGTACCAAAGATAACGATTGGGTCGTGATTTTTCCTGGATGTCATGGGGCAGCGGCTCCGCCTCCACATAATACTTCCATGAAGTTCCCGATTTACTCATCAAGTCCATCATGGAGGCGAAACTGAATCCGGCCGGGTCGTCCAAATCCTTTTCAACCTGCTCCACGGACCCGGCGTTTTTAATCAGTCCTCCCGATTGCGCCGCCACCGTATAAACGTGATTGGGAAGGCTGGGACCGTTCAGCGAAGAAAAGAATCGATCGCACAGGGTGAAGTGCCGGGCATATTCCCAATAATTCGGAATATCGTGGATGTCATAATAGCCCATCGCATACGGGCTGCCCTCCGCCCAGACGAACCCATCCATCTTGCCGTTGTCGTAGGCTGCGTGAGCCACTTCCCATTCGTGGGCCAGATCACAAATGGGCATTCCCTTGGGCATGTGAAAGGGCGCCACACAATCGCGCGAGCCGGGAAGTTTTGGACTACAAGTGGTGGGAGGAAAACCATCAGCGCCCGGATAAGTTCCGAAATAATTATCGAAGGAATGGTTTTCCTGAATGATCCAGACGACGTGCCGAACCTTCTCGAACCCCGGGGGCACTGCCGGCGGTGGCTGTTCTGCGGACCGGGAGCGGGCTGCACGACCGGGCTGATGAACGCCTTGCGGCCACGCGTTCACGCACAAAATGATGATTAGGAAAATGAATAACACGATTTTAGAAATTTGCGACATGTTCATTCCACCTCCATCACGTCCACCGGATCATTTGGAAAATCGACAGCCAAGGACAACTGGCAATCGCTCAATGTCTCGAAGCTAGTTTCCGATCAAAGAAATCCGCCGTCGCGTGATAAGCAGCCAGCCAGGTTCGGTGCAACAAGAACTCATGAATCTCATCAGGGAAAACAAGCTCCTCAAAGTACACGCCCTGCTTGCGCAGCGCCTCCGCCAGGTGAACATTCTCACTAAAGGGAACGTTGCGATCGTCATCGCCTTGAATTAACAGAACGGGCGAACGCCAGGTTTTGACACTGGCGAGCGGCGAAGAATCAAACGCCAGGCGAGCCACGTTGGGGTTGGCGTCCGGGTCATAGGCGGGAACAAAATTGTGAATCTCCAGGTTCCAATCGTGCACACCGTGCATGTCGACCCCCGCGGCAAAAAGGTCAGACGAACGCGCCAGCCCCATCGCGGTCAGGTAGCCTCCATAAGAGCCGCCCCACAGGCCGATTCGCTGCGGGTCAACCTCCGGACGGCTGCGCAGGTAGAGCCCTGCGCCCACGACGTCATTATATTCGCTCGCGCCCGTGGCGCCATAGTTGAGGGCTTCGCGAAACTCCATTCCGTAACCGATCCCGCTGCGATAGTTCACTGACAGCACCACGTAACCTTTGCTAACCAGGTACTGGTTCAACGCATAGGCATTATGATAATAGGCCATATAGTGCCAGCCCAGCAGCATCTGGCGCCGTGAGCCCCCGTGAAAGAAAACGACGGCAGGATGCCGCTCCCCCGGTTTAAGATTCGCCGGAAGGAATAACTGGCCGTGAATCCGCATCCCGTCAGCGGAGGAGATGATCACCGGCTGCGGTACAACGAGCGAAGCTGCGGGGAAATCAGAGGGAATAGACTCTGGCGCGAGATCCTGGAGATCGCCTTTGCCATCCACAATCCCCGGCCGCGCCGGCCAGCGGGCATCCGAACGCAACACCACGATCGTCTTGTCATCGCTGGCCATGACCGGAGACCACTCAATACCAGTCCCGCTAGTAACGGCGGTTGGTTGCCCGCCCGCCACTCCAACCCTCCAGATGTGCCGCCGGTCGATATCGTTCTGATTCGATGCAAACAAAACTTCGCTTCGATCAGGACTAAGAGATGTGTGCTCGACTTCAAATTCTCCCGGAGTCAGAAGTTCGGCCTTTCCACCTTGCGCGGAAACTGAATACAAGTGGGTCCACCCGTCGCGCTCCCACGGGAAAATCAGGCGGCCGTCTGCGCCCCAAAACAATTGGTTGTCCGCCGGAACACGGCGAAACACGCTGCCCCGTCCCTCTTCGGCTTTCCAGATCTCACGACCGGCGCCAGTGGCCACATCTGCAATTCGAATCGACCACGGTTGAGCGGTCCGTTTGGGACCGAAGGCGAATGCCTCGCGATTTGCTGGCAACCTAATAAACGCGATTTGTTTGCCGTCCGGCGACCAGACCGGCTCCATGTCGCGATCGACACTGGGGTCGAGATATCGTAAAACATTATTTTGAAAATCGTACACGCCAATGAAGCTGTGATCGCCTCGCGTACTCACAAAAGCGAGTGATGAACCGTCCGGTGACCAGCGCAGCGAATCTACCTTCCCCTTGGAGTGAATGAGCTGCGCCGCCTTTTCACTCCCGGTCAGCTTGGCCAACCACACCTGGTCTTTGTAAATGAACGCCACGTTGTCACCTTTGGGCGAAACTGCGGGCGAATGGCCTTCGCCCAGGCGCCGCGGCGCTCCACCGCCCAACGTCATAATCCAAATTGCCTGCTCAATCCCGGCGGTGAAACTGCGAGGATTTGGGTAAGTGCCTCCATTTTCAAAATCGCCACCGCGAGTGTACGCAATGGCGCTCGCGTCCGGAGTCCAGGACAATTCACCAACGTCTTGTCCATCGTCTTCCAAGTAATTTGTAACGGCCCGGGCTTTGTAACCGCCCGAACCTGCGGCGGGCTCGGCCACCCAGATATTACGCGCGCCGCTCGCATTAAACACCCATGCGACTTTTCCGCCCGCAGGCGCGGCAGTGAGCCAATCGGGAAACGGCGAACTCATTACTTGTTCGAGTGTAAATGCCTTCTGCTGAGGCGCAGCGCCGGCAGAGGAGAAAAAAACGGCCACTACCACGATCACCGCCAGACTCTTACCATCTTTGAATTTCAACATGACCTAAAACTCCTTTTATTGAGGGAGCGGCGTCGGGAGTATATAAGGGCGCGGAGCGCCTTGGAGTGCGGCACCTTGGCTCAGATTTCCGCCGCCTGATTTACCCGTACCTTTGCCGCAGGAAAGCCCCCTGACCAGGCACAGCGGGAGCAAGCTCCCGCACTCCGAAAATGCCTGTGGCCAGCCTGTTTGAATTCCCATTCCATTACCGGAAGCCCATCGTACGCATGGTATGGCGTTGGGTCAACCGAAGAAAAAAATTAGAGATGAGGATATTTCGCCCGGGGGTCGCGCCCGACGAGGCTTTCTGGCTGATGGTCCGCTTTGGGAATTTTTTCCTTTTGCATATCCTCCTGGCCGTGAGACTATGGAGCCATGCCACGACGCCTAAGAAAAGGGAAAGAACTCCTGAACCTCACCACTGCTAAATATGAAGAACGATCGACCCGGCAACATATGCCTGAGGAAAAAACTTTCAACCGAAAACCAAATCAAAAGCCGGCGAAAAGCAAATCAAAACGTTCCTGACTTTTCCGAGGACCCATCCCGCATTCGGGATGGGAGCGCGATTCTTCCCTTTATCGCAGGCCGGTGATGTAGGCGTGGGCAATCCGTTCCTAGGTGGAGGCAGGCTGCGCGGCATTCAATTGGCAGTGAAATTATCATTCCAAGAATTTTTGGAGCTGCTGAAATATCTTTCGCGCGTCTGGCTACCTACTCACGAATTTCGATATGCCGGACTTTAATACGATGCTACCTGAAAAGACGCTGGAAGGCCGGGTGGCCATTATTACAGGTGGCGGGACCGGCATCGGCCGCGCCATCGCCTTTGAGTACGCCCGCCTGGGATCGAGCGTGGTGCTCGCGAGCCGCTCGCTCGAGCACCTTGAACCCACCGCGCTCGAATTACAACCAATCGCAGAAAGGCACGGCGCGCGCGTGCTGGCGCTCCAAACTGACGTGCGCATTCCTGAACAAGTGGAGCGGATGTGTGATGAGACGGTGCGCCAGTTCGGCTCCATCGATATCATGGTGAATAATGCCGCCGGGAATTTCATCTGCCCTGCTGAAAAACTTTCCGTGAACGGCTGGAACGCCGTGGTGAATATCGTTCTGAACGGCACATTCTATTGTTCGCGCGCCGCCGAATTGCGCATGATTGAGAGTGGGCGAGGCGGTAACATCCTGAACATTGTGGCTGCATATGCGTGGACGGGCGGGCCTGGCACCATTCATTCGGCATGCGCCAAAGCGGGCGTGGTTACCATGACCCGCACCCTGGCCGTGGAGTGGGCGCGGTTTAAGATTCGCGTAAATGCCATAGCTCCAGGCCCGGTTGAAACTCCTGGCGCCGGCGGAAAATTGTGGGCGGACGATGACGTGAGGCGCGCCATGCTGAAGGCCATCCCACGGGGGCGCATCGGCGAGCCAGAGGAAGTGGCAAACGCCGCTGCTTATCTGGTTTCGGATTACGCGGACTTCATTACCGGCGAAGTCCTTGTGATGGATGGCGGACAGTGGCTGGGCAAAGGAATGTTCGGGCAGTGAAAGTTGTCGGTTGTTCGCGAATCATAAACTGCACGCCCAAACCCAATCAGGCCATAGCAGCCAACGCTACGCCAGGTCCAACGGCTCGAGCAATTCTTCCACATTCGTTTCATCCACAACCAGGCTCAAGCGATGCTGATTCAAGTGTTCCTGCTGGTCAAAGGCCCGAAACAGCCGCATTTTCGCCGCAGCATACTGCTCATTTGAATCGAGACTACGCCCGTGGGCTCGACACCAGGCTGAGATGGCCCGGTCGGAAACGAAAACTCTCAGGGTAAAAGGAGGGCGTTGGTCCGCGGTGATAACAAAGGCAAAATCGCTCCCTCCCCCCTGCCCCTCCGGGCGGTTCACCCGCCATTGCGAATCAAAAAAATACTGATAAGAAACGCCGGTCTCCGATGAATAAATCTTGTAGCGGCGCCCCATCTTAATTTTCGACTCGCCGGTTTTTGCAGGAGATTTCATAATGCTACTTGAGGCTCGTAAAAGTACTCCGGAGCAATTCTATCGAACGCGGCGTCCGGAACTCGATCGAGCAGCCGCGATCTCAGGAACGACAACCAGTTTTCCGAGTGAGCCGTCCATATGGATATCAGTCGTGCGCGCGCCCTGCTCCCTCCCATCTCCGGCATTCAGCCAACGACGTTTGATGTGGCGCAAATC
>Ga0070730_10005495_pt1 | contig 10943 bp, 11 predicted proteins | sample Coa_R1_3_FD_66447 | JGI IMG/M metagenome (GOLD analysis project Ga0070730, IMG submission 66447) | Surface soil microbial communities from Centralia Pennsylvania, which are recovering from an underground coalmine fire - Coalmine... | ecosystem: Environmental > Terrestrial > Soil > Unclassified ... | reverse complement strand
GTCGGCGGAGGCCTGCGAAACTTAATTCCAGCGCAATCATGAGATTCAAGGCCCGCCGCAAAATCGGCGGGCTTTTTGTTTTGCGCTGAATATCACGAGGAACAATATGCAAATTGACTTTGACAAGATGGACGGCCTGGTTCCCGCAATCGTCCAGGAAGATTCAACGGGCGAGGTGCTCATGGTAGGGTTCATGAACGCCGAGTCCTATGCCATAACCTCTGACATTGGATACGTGACCTTTTATTCCCGCACCCGGCAGAAACTATGGACCAAGGGAGAGACCTCAGGCAATCGCCTGCGGGTGATCTCGGCCCTCACCGATTGTGACCGGGATACAATCCTGTTGCGCGTTTATGTGGAGGGCGACGGACTGGTCTGCCACACCGGGACCAAGTCATGTTTCACAGAGCCATTGCCCGTTAAGATCGCTGAGGTGGCACGATGAAGCTGCGCATGGGAATCCCTAAAGGCAGTTTGCAGGAGTCCACAGTTGCGTTGTTCAAGCGCGCCGGACTCAACGTCTACACCAGCAGCCGCTCTTATTTCGCCCATACAGATGATCCCGAGATTGAGTGCATGTTGATCCGGGCCCAGGAAATGTCCCGCTATGTAGAGCATGGCGTGCTCGACTGCGGCCTTACCGGAAGAGATTGGGTCATTGAAAGCGGACTGGAAGTAGTGAGCGCCGCCGAGTTGGTCTATGCCAAGCAGAGCACGGGGAAGGTGCGCTGGGTGTTGGCCGTGCCGGAAGACTCAGGGTTTCAGAAGGCCGAAGACCTGGCGGGAAAGATTGTCGCTACGGAGTTGGTCAATGTGACCAGGAATTACTTTGCCAGCCGCAATGTTCCAGTGAAAGTCGAGTTTTCCTGGGGAGCGACGGAGGTCAAGCCGCCCATGCTGGCCGACGCCATCGTGGAGATCACCGAAACCGGAAGCTCGTTACGCGCAAATCGGTTGCGCATCATAGAGACCGTACTGGAATCGAGCACTCAGCTCATCGCCGGCAAGAAAGCCTGGGAGGACTCGCCCAAACGCCAAAAGATTGAAAACCTGGCGCTGATGCTATGCGGAGCCCTTTATGCTCAGGGGCGCGTGGGGCTGATGCTCAACGTCCGCCGCTGTGACCTGAATGCCGTACTGGGCCTGTTGCCGGCCCTGCAAAAACCCACGATCTCTGCTCTGAGCGATGATGAATGGGTGGCTGTGAACACCATTATCGAAGAAAGCACCGCGTGGAAGATCATGCCCCGGCTCAAAGCGGCCAAAGCAGAGGGTATTGTAGAGTATCCGTTGAACAAGGTGGTAGTGTGATGCGAGTGGTTACGCCCATGCTTAAAGTTCGCAAGTGTCTGGAACATGTGCGGGAGTATCGCTCCCCTGCGCCCGATGCTACCTTCGATCTGCGCCTGGATCTGAACGAGAGCACTACAGGCTGTTCGCCGCGCGTTCTCGCCAAAATTCGGTCGCTGGATGCAAAGACATTAGCCCTTTATTCACCCCGGGAGCCGGCCGAGGATAATACGGCGGAGTTCCTGGGAATAAAACCCTCGGAAACACTTCTCACCAATGGGGCTGATGAAGGCATCGATCTCCTCTGTCGTGCATACCTGGAACCGGAGAATGAAATCATTATCGTGGTACCGGCCTTCAACATGTACGAGATTTTTGCCGATTGCACCGGAGCAACCGTGGTGCGCGTACCTGCCGGTCCGGATTTCGCTTTTCCGGTTCAGAAGATTCTTGCGGCCATCAATCCCCGCACGCGTCTGATCGTCATTACCAATCCCAATAATCCGACCGGGCTTGTTGCGGAAAGAGAGGACATCTGCAAAGTGCTGCAGGCTGCACCGGAGGCTGCTGTGCTGGTGGACGAGGCGTATTTCGAGTTTTACGGCCAAACCATGATGGATCAGATTGGAAAGACTCCCAACCTGTTCATCGCCCGAACATTTTCCAAAGCCTATGGGCTGGCCGGCATTCGGCTGGGCATCCTGGCCGGCCCAGCCGAGCATATTGCGGTGATGCGGCGCATGACCTCTCCCTTCAACGTCAATGTGTTTGCGGTTGAATGCCTGGCTGAAGCCCTGGCAGACGGGCAATTCGTGGCCGGCTATGTAAAACAGGTGCGTGCCACGCGCGCATGGCTGCAGCGCGAATTGGAGTTGCTGGGCTTCCACTGCTGGCCCAGCCAGGCAAATTTTGTGCTGGCCAACTTTGGTGAATTGCGCCCCGCGATTCTTGCGGCTATGACTGCCCAGGGAATCGCATTGCGCGACCGCCCCGATTGTCCCGGCTGTGTGCGCATCAGCATCGGGACGCAGCCGGAGATGGAGCGCGTGCTCGCGGTGCTGAAGCAGGCGCTCGCCGAGCGTCCAGCCCCGCAGCAGGTGACGCGATGAAAGATGAAAGATGAGAAAGGCAAACTGTGCCGCAGCACTACGGAAACCGACATCTATGATCGCGATTGTTGATTACGGCGCTGGAAACATAAGTTCGGTGAAGAAAGCTCTGGAGCATGTAGGGGCAGAGACACAGGTCACTAATGACCCACAGGTGGTCGCCGTGGCCAGCAAGCTCGTCATGCCCGGAGTTGGACATTTCTGTCGCTGCCAAGGTCTCAACAGTAACCTGGGCTCTGCAGTGATGCAGTCGATTTCTCGCGGCATCCCCTTTTTAGGAATATGCGTGGGCATGCAATGGCTCTTCGAGGGCAGCACCGAAGCCCCGGAAACACCCGGCGCAGCGCTGTTCCCGGGGCAATGCTGTAAGTTTCCGCCGCACGTAAAGTCACCCCACGTAGGTTGGAATAGAATTGAGTTGCGCCATGAATCGCGCTTGCTGCGCGGCATCCAGGACGGCGCATTTCTCTACTACACTCATTCTTTCCGCGCTCCCGTAGTTGAGCAGACAGCAGCTTGTACCTACTATGGCGGAACATTTTCCGCAGCCGTGGAGCGTGACAATATCTTTGGAGCACAATTCCATCCGGAAAAATCCGGCCCCACAGGATTGAGGATTCTTGAAAACTTCTGCGCCCTCTGATTCTCTGAATAACGATGTGCTGAATAACGCTCTGTCGACCCATCTGGCGAAGCGCATCATCGCCTGCCTCGATGTCGATGCGGGGCGTGTGGTCAAAGGCGTGCAATTCGAGCAGCTTCGTGATGCCGGCGACCCGGCCAAGCTGGCCCAGATCCATGCTGAGGCGGGCGCTGACGAGATTGTCATGCTCGACATCACCGCGACTGCCGAAGGACGCAGGACCTTGGTTGATACCGTGCGCCGTACCGCGCGCCATCTCTTTGTTCCCTTCACCGTAGGCGGAGGAATACGGACTTTGGCGGATGCAGCCGGCATCTTTGACGCCGGAGCAGACAAGATCAGTGTTAACTCTGCGGCCGTCGCCAATCCCGGATTGATTGGCGAGATCGCCGCCCGCTTTGGCTCCCAGGCAGTGATTGTGGCCGTTGATGCCAGGCGTGGCTCGAGTGACGTCACGGACGCAGAAGTCTGGGTAGCCGGCGGGCGCAAGCCAACCGGATTGAAGGCCCTGCAATGGGCGCGCGAGGCGGAGGCGCGCGGCGCGGGCGAGATCCTGCTGACCTCCATGGACCGCGACGGAACCGGCGCAGGCTTTGATTGCCAGTTGACCGCAGCCATAGCTGGAGAGGTTTCCATCCCTGTAATCGCCTCGGGGGGAGCGGGCAACGTCCAGCACTTCATCGAGGTATTTTCCGCAGGCAAGGCTGATGCCGCTCTGGCCGCATCCATCTTCCATTTCGGCACGCACGCCGTGGCGGAGCTCAAGCAAACCCTTCGGGACGCCGGAATTCCCATGAGGTGGCCATGCTGATTCCGTCCATTGACGTGCTGGGTGGAAAGATTGTCCAGCTCGTTCAAGGTGAAAAAAAGGCCTTGGAGTTTAGCGATTTCGATTATTGGATTGGGCGGTTTTCCGAGTATCCGCTGGTGCAACTGATCGACCTCGATGCCGCCATGGGCCAGGGCAACAATCATGAATTGATCGCCATGGTTTGCAGCCGGCTTCCTTGTCAGGTGGGTGGCGGCATCCGTAGCCGGGAGCGGGCCGCTGAATTGCTGGAACTGGGAGCGAAGCGCATCATTCTGGGCTCGGCGCTATTGAAAGATAGTCGCATCAACGATGCGCTGGCGCAGGAGTGCTCGTCGCATCTGGGAGAGGAGCATCTGACCTTTGCCATTGATTCGCGCGGAGGCAAAGTGGCCATTAAGGGGTGGAAGGAAGGCACCGAGATTGATCCTATTGCGATGCTCGGCGCTCTCGGCCCCTATTGCAGCGCCTTTCTCTACACCCACATTGATACGGAAGGAACCATGACCGGATTCCCAATGGAAGTAGCTCGACGTCTGCGGCAGGCAACCACAAAACAACTGATCGTTGCCGGGGGCATTCGCTCCATGGAAGAAGTAAACGAACTGGATACAATCGGGGCAGATGCCGTGGTGGGTATGGCTATTTACACAGGGGCAATTGGGAAGTAGTCAACAGAGTGAACTTGTGGTACAGCGCGGCGGAGCCGCAACCAAAAAAACCAATATATACCGCGGAGGCGCGGAGAACAGCAAAATCCAAGCCAGCACCTCAACCACAGAGGACACGGAGGAACACAGAGAAGAGCAAAATTTTTTGCGGTTTGAGAAGATTTCAGCCCATAGTAGTACAGTCGCCCCCGGCTGTGTCTTTGTCATTATCATTGTGAAGATCAAGGGATTAAGCACCCAGCGCAGAGCGTTTGACTCGCACTTTTGGTTATACCCATCGTCGCCAGTAGCTCGGCTTCTTTCAGCTTGTCTCCAGCCTCTTCTGCATGTGCCATGCGCTGTAAAGTCGCCAAAGCTCGGCACTGATTGAAGTATTATGAGGAAAGAGTTCCTATGGCAAAACGCTCCACCGAAGACCTCCGCCTTACTCGTTTAACTGAGATTGCGCTTACGCTCCCGGAGGCGACGCGCCTGGTCCATGGATCGCACGCGCAGTTTCTGGTCCGAAAAAAGACCTTCGCTTACTTCCTCGATAATCATCACGGCGACGGCATCGTCGCGGTCACCTGCAAAGTTTTGCCCGGCGACAACAAGGCATTGGTCGAAGCTAACCCCCGCAGATTCTATTTGCCTTCTTACATCGCATCCAAGGGCTGGGTCGCGCTGCGGCTGGACGTGGGAAAGATCGATTGGGAAGAGGTGAGGGAATTGCTGTCAGGCAGCTATCTGCTGGTTGCGCCCAAGCGGTTAGCGGCACAGGTAAAAGCCGATTCAACAAATTTCAGCCACGAATAACGCGAATGGACACGAATCCGGAAGGAAAAATCGAAAGCAATGAATGAAGGAAAGTGCAAACCCGGCTTCAGTCTTTAGCTTTATTCGTGTTAATTCGCGAAAATTCTGCAAAAAGGTTTTGACGAATCAGACCACTTTATTGGCGGTAACCTGCGCATGGGCAACACTCTTTGCCATAACACAACAGGGTCCAGCGGGGATGGGGCTTCCATGAGGGCAGGTGCGTGGATGCCCCAGGAACGAGCAGATGCTGTCCGTGACTTCCGGAGATAGGATGTGCTCAAATTTGCAGGCTTGCTCCTCTACCTCTTTTTCATTCTGAACCCGAAAAGTCTGTACAAATAGGCGCTCCGCCAAACGGTGCCGCCGGATCACGTCCTCGGCCCGCTTGCGTCCCTTTTCCGTGAAGACGATCATGCGGTCCCCGTGGTGGGGCGAGTCGATGCTGGGGCGCAGAGCGTCGTGGCAGCGGTTCAGGATTTGCCTGTGCGTATGCGGTTCGCTGGTGTGCTCATCCAGTTCAACCAGGCCCATCTCCTGCATGCGTTCCAGGGCCAGTCCGGTCGGCAAAGCGCCATCAACCTCCACGCGTCCCAGCTCTGCTGGTTCGCCATTTTCCGCCAACACCCAAAGCTCCTCTAGCAGTTCGTCGAACTGCTCTTCATCGGACAGGGCAAATATTTCCTGGGATGCGATCTTGCCGTGATGCAGCTCCAGTTTGCGGTCCGCCATGCGCGCCACCACCGGATCGTGGGTCACCATGATGATGGTATGTCCCTGGGCGTGGAGGTCGCGCAATTCGCGCAGCACAATCTCTTCATTCACGGCGTCCAGGTTGCCGGTAGGCTCATCGGCTAGGATGATGTTGGGATTGTTGATGAGCGCGCGGGCGATGCAAACGCGCTGCTGCTCGCCGCCGGAAAGCTGCGCTGGAAGGTGATTGGCCCGGTCCTTCAGCCCTACGCGCTCCAATGCTTCGAGAGCTTCGCCTTTGTCGGTCATGCTATGAAAGTACTGGGCCAGCATCACATTTTCGACCGCCGTGAGGTAGGCGATCAGGTGAAACTGCTGGAAGATGAAGCCGATCTTTTCGGCCCGGAACCGGTTCAGCTCGGCGGCTGATATCTTCGCGATGTCTACCTCGTCGATCCAAATCTCGCCCTGGGTGGGTTGGTCGAGACAGCCAATCAGATTCACCAGGGTAGACTTGCCCGAGCCCGAGGGACCCATAATCGCCAGCCATTCACCCTGTTTCACCGAGAGGGAAACATCGTCCAGCGCCTGCACCGCCACGTTGCTGGAGTAGATGCGGGTAACATTTTTTAGCTCGATCGACATTCGGTCCCTATTCCCCCCTGAGAATACCCGCAGGCTGTATTTGCCGTAAAACTTTGAGCGGCGCTGTGGCTGCAACGAGCGCGAGGATTATGCTGCCAAACACTATCGGAAGCAAGAGCCCTGGTCGTGGACGAATCCCCGCCCCGAAATTGGCCGATCCAATCCACCAGGCAACCGCTGAGCCGGCCACAAAGCCAAAGAGCGCGCCGATAGTGCTGATGAGGGCGGCTTCTCCGGCAAACAACATGTTGACCGAGCTATTCGATGCTCCCAGGGCTTTCATGACCGCAAAATCTTTACGGCGCTCCAGCACCGATCCGGTAAGCGTAGCCACCATGCAAAGAACGATCAGCACCACCACCACCGCCGACGCTGCCAGAACTATCGAGCGGGTTCTCCCGAGTATGGCAGCCTGGGCGGCCGTAATCAGCAGCACCGGCTTGATGTCGGCCTGCGGCAATGCAGCGCTCAGCTTCTGAATTTGCTCTTCAATTTCCGCAGGCGAACCCTCGATCCGCAATTGAGCGATGTTAGGGGCCATGCTGGTCAGTTCAGTGAATTGCTCTCGGCTGAGGTAAATGCGGCTGTCGTCTTCAGAACCAGAGTGAAAAACAGCTCCAGGATGGACCTGGAGGCTCTTCTTACCAAACCGGATCTGGAAGTCCTGGCCTTTCGGAGAGAGAATTTCGGCGGCACGCGCACCCAAAAATGCCTGACTTGGCAGATTCCCTGATTGAGGATTGTTTGCCTGCGCTGCTGGTGGTGTTATAGACCACCAGGAATTTAACCCCCGCAGGAGTTGCAGATCTGCGCCAGCGATCACCACCGGAGCGCCCGAGGGCCCCTCGGCAATCGCATAAGACACCGGCACGACCTCGCCACGGTTTCCAAGCATGGTCTTGATGGCTGCGAATTGGCCGTCGTCCAGGGTGCCTTGCCGTGCAGTCACGATTACGTTCGCGCCAAAATTGCGGAACTCACGGTTGAGTTTGCTTCCTACGTCGGAATAAACGCTAAGCGCCACGGTCGACATGGTGGCCACCACCGTAATGGAAAGCAGGGCAGTCAGCGAGCGGTCTTTGCGCACCCATGCGGCTTTCAACAGCAGCAGAAACAGCAGTTGGGCTCGGTTCATGCGTCGCCTCGGAGCACCACTGCGGGATCAAAGCTCATTGCTTTGCGGATTGCCCCGGTGCTGCCGGCAAAGGTAATCAGCAGGGCGCCGAACAGCACGATAGCCAGCACCACCGGAGGAACGGTGATGGAGGACCCAAAAACGCTTGCGCCAATGCGATGGGCCAGCACCACGCCTCCCGCAAAGCCCAGGATTCCTCCGCCCAGGGCCAGAATTCCGGCCTCGGTGAGAAACAAGGCCACCACCGCCACATTGCCGGCCCCCAGGGACTTCATCAACCCTACTTCCTGGCGCCGCTCAATAATGGTCGCCGCCATCACCGCGGAGACAGCCAGGGCCGCCGCCAGCAGGGAAGCGATGGTCAAGAGCAGCATCAACCCCGAGATCCGAGACAGCACGTTTCCCTGGTTTTGCTCAACCTGCCGTATCTGCTCCACACGCACGTTGGGCAAGACCTTGCTGATGGAGTCGGCGATGGAATTTGCGTAGGGTGAGCACGACCAGCGTTCATAGGTTGCCGGTGACATCGTTGCCGGATTCTGGCGGGCAAAGGCGTCTTCAGGCTTGGTCAAAGCGCTCACTACCACGCGATGCACCGCATCCGGGCGATCCAGGACCTGCTGCACGAAGTGCAATGGGGCCACAATCGCATTATCCTCGGTACTGCCAGTGCTTAAAATTCCCGCAATGTTTAACTCTTTCCCGCCGATCTGGAGCCTGTCTCCTATGTGAATTCCCGCTTTGCGGGCCAGGCTGGCTCCCGCCAGGGCATCCGCGATGTCGTCGGCAGGCCAGTTGCCTTCAATCTTCCAGAAGCCGTTCACCTTGCGCACGCCGGTCACAAAAATTTCGCTTCCAAGCTGGACCGGCTGAGAAAAATAAGTCCCAATCAGATCGGCGGTAATCGCGCGGTCCCCAATTTTGAAGGTCTTTGAGTCAGAGAGAAAGGGCGCATATCCCAGAATGCTATGTCGAAAGAAGATGCTCTTGATCTTGGTCAGATCGGATTCGTGAATTGATGCGCGCTCCCCGGCCGGCTTCAGGTCCACACCGCCGATGTTGACATCCAGGCTGTCGGCCAACGGAGTCACCAGCAGGTTGGCGCTGCCGGTGCGCAACTCCTGGTTGAGTTTGTCGCCGATATCGGTGGCCACGGAAATCATGGCCGTAGTTATGCTCATGCCCAGGGTGATGGCCAGCACAGCGAACGCCTTGCGCCGCACCTGGCGGCGAAAAGACTCGAATAAAAGGCGGGCAAACATCAGGTTACTTGGTGAACACTCCAACCTGCCTGGAAAGATCGGCGCGCGCGACAATTACGGCGCTGGTTTTTCCTTGGCTGTCTTTCTCCTGAATCGATTGCAGCGGAATAGGATTGCAGCCTCCCGGCTGGCCGACACTCTCAGGATTGATAGGCGAAGAGCAATTCTTACAGGCGATTCCGTGGGCCGTCTTGTAAAAGCCCATGGAGCCGCAAATCTGGCAGGCGTCGAAGACAGCTTCTACTTTGTCCGGAGATCTGCGAAACAGCAGAAACCGTACCTCCGCTCCATCGATATTCACGCTGTAGCGGTGCAGGTCGCCGGTCTGCAAGTCCGCAACTGGAATTTTTGCCTGTCCATTGCCGTCAAAAGAAAGCGCATCCGCCTTGGAAATGGCCTCAGTACTCTTGGTGTATATAAACTCCGCCGTGATGGTCACGATAAACACGAAAGTGGTGAGGCAGAGGGTCACGGCCCATAGACGCTCCCGGCGCGAAATCCATTGCAGCTTTCTCTCCTCTGCCTTAGAAGCCGCTACCGCGACACTCGGGCTCTGACGCCTGTATTCCAGCAGAACCATCAGGCCAGTCAGGGCCAGAATGGCGACAAAAAAGAATGCGTCGTTGCGGACAATGGGGCCAACCAGGGCCATCTCCTGCTTGCTGGCCGGCAAAATACCGGCCTCGGAGAGATCGTGCAGTCCTGTAATCACAAGCTGGAAGGCGACAAAGAACAGAATGACGCTCGTGACCCGAAAAAACTTCTGCAGATTGATGCGGACGCTGCCCTTCACGAACATCACGCCGAAGACCACAGCCAGAGCCACCCCCAGCAGGGTACCGATAAAGCTCATCAATTCGGTCGAATTCAAAGAGACGCCCGAGAGAATAAGGACTGTTTCCACGCCCTCGCGGAAGACCATCAAAAAAACAAATGCGAACACGCCCCAATGCGAGCCTCCGCCAGCCAGGGAGCCAATCTTGGTTTCAATCTCGCCTTTGAGTTTGCGGGCGGCCTGCATCATAAAGATGACCATGCCCGCCACAAAGAAAGCGGCGACCAGTTCAACCCAACCTTCGAAAGCGTCGCTGTTCAGACCCAGGCGTGAGAGAACAAGGGCCCCCGCCACGCTACCCACAAAGGCCGCAGCTAAGCCGGCATAGACTGTCTTGCGCAGGTCAGCACGACCGATCTTGGTGAGATAGGCAAGAGTGATCCCCACAATGAGGGCCGCCTCAACACCTTCCCGGAGAGTGACAATCAGGGCTTGGAGCATAGCTCAGTGCTCAATGTCCATTTTGAAAATGAATTTCAATTTCAATTTCAATTAGGAATTTTACCCAGCCCCGTGAGGACAGTCAACATATTGAAATCGGGGGTAGTGGGATCTTTCGGCAGGACTAGTTGTACCCTGATACACGTCTTCACGCAAAATGACCCACTACCAATCGGTGATCATTTTCGGCGCTTCTCAGTGCATAGGCTAATTCATCGACCTCATCGGGTGATCTGGCACCAGGCTGAACTGGGACATTGAGACAGACCGCATTTTTACTGGGTTGAAAGCACTTGGTACTCAGACGTCAGGCGTGATGTCCTCAGTGTTTTACCAGGATTACTATCGATATGCTCCTTAATAAAAAATCTCGCAAAGAAAAAAACTTCGCCCCAGCCAGGTTGGCACAAAATTGAGGCCGATGTTGAAAACATTGGAGTAGCTGGTGTGAAACTGCTTTTTTGTGACGCCCCGAGGCCATTTGTGTCAACCCCCGCGCGTGGGGTGAACCCCTGGAGTGAGACAGTTGGTGGTCGTCACACTTGCCGTTCGATGTAATTTACTACTCAAATAAGATCTTCCTCTTCAGAATGGGTTCAGCTGGTGAAGCGCA
>Ga0070730_10005494_pt1 | contig 10944 bp, 11 predicted proteins | sample Coa_R1_3_FD_66447 | JGI IMG/M metagenome (GOLD analysis project Ga0070730, IMG submission 66447) | Surface soil microbial communities from Centralia Pennsylvania, which are recovering from an underground coalmine fire - Coalmine... | ecosystem: Environmental > Terrestrial > Soil > Unclassified ... | reverse complement strand
GTGTGGAACGTGAGCGAGTAAGAACACCGCCGGACGTTCCGCGTTCCGTATTTCGGTTTTTATAGCGGCGCCGACATTCGGGCCCTGTTCATTTCCTTCCATTTCCTTCCATCAAAAAAAAGCGCAAAATTGTATACAACAGCACAGACACGCGGCCCCATAATATCTAGGATTCACTACGCAAGCCCATGCGGCTGATCCGCAATATCCCTCCCAGGACATGTCTTAGCTGATTTAGTGGTTCATCACTTTTCGCCCAGACACTCCACAGAAATTCCTGGGGCCAACGTAGCAGTGTCTTCGCAACAAGACAGAAAGGTACAAAGCATGCCTCTCCTTCAGATTCTATTAGTCCTGATCGTGGTCGGTGTCCTTTTGTGGTTAGTGAACCAATTCATCCCCATGGCGGGGAGCATCAAGTCCATCTTGAACGCAGTGGTGGTCATTTGCGTGGTGCTTTGGCTGCTCAACGCCTTTGGACTGTTCCACTCCCTGTCCCGAATCCACATAGGTTAGGTGGTCCCCAGAGGAGCACAAGTGCGCCGGGGGTATTTAGCGCAGGTGAATGGAGACGCGGAGCTGTTTTGCTCGCGACCGGAGCGTAAGAGAAGTCTTCATGGTGAAACTACGAAAGTATCCCGCCTGAGAGTCGGGTAACGCATAGCCCTCTCGTCATTTGAAACCGCGTTGAAGGTCCTTCAGCCGGGAATTTTGGAGCAAACGTCAGCAAACGCATTTTTGACCGTGGAGGTCAGTAATGAAACGATATGTAGCAGGCGCAGTATGTCTTACTCTCATAGGTGGCGTAGTTTGCGCCAAGAAACTGAACAAGGAGCAGAAGCGGCTCGAAGAATGCGGCGTTGTCATGCAGGAAGTGTTGAACATGCCCGACAACATTCCCCATGACCTTTTGGACAAGGCCGAGTGCGTGATCGTTATCCCTTCGGTTAAAAAATTGGCGTTTGGAGTGGGCGCAGACTACGGACGCGGAGCCATGGTGTGCCGGACGGGCGAGCACTTCCGCGGACATTGGGGATCGCCAGCGATGTACGCGCTGGAGGGTGGCAGCGTCGGCTTTCAAATCGGCGGCGAAGCTACGGACCTGATCCTGTTGGTCATGAACGATCGCGGCATGGAATCCATTCTCAGCAGCAAGGTCAAGCTGGGAGCGGATGCCTCCATCGCCGGTGGACCCAAGGGACGTGACGCGTCCGCGGACACCGATGCTTGGATGCGTGCTGAGATCCTCAGCTACTCGCGTTCGCGCGGGGTGTTTGCCGGCATCTCCCTGGAGGGCTCCACAATTCGCCCTGATGATGAAGCCAGCGAACAAATCTATGGTCATGCCATCAAGGCCAAGGAAATCGTGAGAAGCGAAACGATGGGCGTGCCGGCGACCGGACGTCATCTGGTCAATACGCTGGAAAAGAGCGCGCCGCACAACGAATCCGAACGCGCCTCGACGAAGTAGCCGGTTAGCAGCAATGCCGGGATTATCTTCTCCCGGCATGCTGCCAATCTTCGGAAAAACACAGGCTCCGGCGAAAGGGAGGGTCCAGGCGCCTTACTCGTGCAGGACAACGGTGAGCAAGGATTTGTTGATCTTGATGTGGCCGTTATATTCGATGAAGCCCAGTTTCCTGAATTTGTTCATGAAGAAATTAACGCGGGAGCGGGTAGTGCCGATCATTTTCGCCAGGGTTTCCTGAGAAACTTTGGCCAGAATGCGCTCCGGGTGCTCTTTTTCTCCGTAACGCGCAAGCAGCAGCAAGGTGCGCGCCAAGCGCTTTTCACTGGAGTTGAAGAGTTGATCGATCAGATCCTCTTCGACCCGGATGTTGTGCGCCAGCATGTAGGTTATGAAATGGTCCGACAACTCGTGCTCCGCGTGGAGCACGCGTAATAACTCGTTCTTGTCCATGATCAGGATAGTCGACGGCGTAACCGCGGTGGCCGTACCCATGCGCACGGACTGACCTGCCATGCAACCTTCACCAAAGAAATCCGTCGGGCCAAACATCGCGACCACCGCCTCCTTACCCGACCCGTTCACCACGGAGAATTTCACGCCGCCCTTCTGGACGTACATGACGCTATCGGCGGCCTCACCCTGTGAATAGATCGATTGGCCTTTACGAAATTCGGTGACCTTCCTGGCCACGCCGGCAGTGTCCAGAAATACTTTCGGGTCGAAAGGGACGCTTGGTTTGACTCGCTGCAGTTTTGGTTTCATTCTGAACTGGAGGAGGTGGCTCATCCAGCTTGCCCACGACGCCCCACGCTAACAAAAATGGTCACCTAAGACTGTCTCGAACTCGACAGTAATTTGCCCGGGCAAGGTGGGCCCGGTTGCCCCGATTGCATAGAAGCCGGGCCGCGCCTGGAGCCGAATGCCGAGCTGGAACTGCTCGATTACGGTCAGCGTCCCGTCCGCGTCATGCAGATCGGTATCGCCGATTACCAGTTCGCTCAGCTCGAGGGCGGTGTGTAAAAAGCGAACGACTTCTGTAAACAAACCTCACAGTTTTGGTCAGTCCAATCGAGGGTTTCGCGAGGCCGCACCGTGAAATTGGCGGCCGCGTCACACAACGAACACCGGTCCGAAATGTCTGCCGAGGCCGTTGGGGTTGCTACCCTTAGGCTTAGCCCGTAATGCGGGTATCCGTTCCCAGGCCTTCTTTGCGGGCGACCTTCCGAACTTTTCCTGACCCCGGCCATGGAAGCGTAATTGCTCCATCGGGAAGGACTATCCATTTGCCTGGCCGATGCCAACAGCTACAACCATGCCACACACGACCGAACGGAGGGTTCATGTTTGTCCGCAAAATGTTGTTTCTGGGTTTGATCCTGATGTGCGGAGTACCCAAGGCTCACGCGCAACGAGAATATGAAATAACACCATTCTTCGGAACCCGATTCGGGGGCAACATCGATTTAAGCCAGCAAGGCAATCCCAATGTGGATTCGCTGAAAATAAAAAGCAGCGAAGATTTTGGAATCATGGGCGGGGTATCGTTTTGGGGTAATTTCCAGGGTGAGTTCATGTATAACCGGCAGCCTACCTCCTTAAGCGCGCACAACCCCAACGACGGTACGTATACGTTCGTTTCGAACATGAATCTCGATATGTATCAGTTCGATGTGCTCTATCAATTCAAATCCATGGAAACGAAATTCCGCGGCTTCACTCCCTTCGTTGTAGGCGGATTGGGCTTGTCGCACTTTGGCATCCAACCGGTGAATGGACAACAAGTGCTGCCCTTCGGCACTCGTTTTTCCTACAACCTGGGCGGAGGAATCAAATACTTTTTTACATCGCACTTTGGGTTGCGGGCGGAAGTACGATGGTCTCCCTCCCACACGACGCAGGGGGTCGCCGAATATTGCGACCCATTCTTTGGGTGTTCACCGACGACGGTCGCCAACAAAGCCGAGCAGGGGCAAGCGAACATTGGGCTGATTTTCCGTTTCAACGGAATTTGACGCAATACTCAGCGGGAGCATCGGGAGAATCGGAAGCCAGCTAATTCCGGTTTCGACCCTAAGTTATTGGGAACTTGGCCGGCCGGCACGGGAGTCTTGACCTGCCGCCTGGGCGCGTGGCCGATTGGAAGCAATCACTTGTTGTATTTTCTTCGAAGCCAATCGGCGGGCGCGGTGCAGCAAAGTCTTCATGGCCGCCGTGCTGACCCCCAGCGCGGCGGCGGCATCCTTTCTGCACAATTCATCGATATCGCAGAGTTGGATAGCGCGCTGATAGGTTGGCGGAAGATCGCGCAGCGTGCTCATCAGGATTCCGGAACGCTCCTTCTGTGCGCAACACTCTTCCGGGTTAGGCCTGGCATCCTGGAACGCTTTCTCCAGGAAGATCTTATCGGCGTCAGACGCTTCGCCCTCAATTGAGAGTAGCCAACGCGAAGATGTCTTTCGAGCTTGCATCTTGGCTTCGTTTCTGGTGATGCTATACAGCCAGGTGGCGAATTTGGAGCGACCCTGAAATTGTCCCAGGTTAACGAAGGCGGATAAGAGGCCTTCCTGCAGAATATCCTCGGAGTCTTGCGCACTGCGTCCCATGCGGCGCGTCGTTCTGGCTAGCTTGGGCATGCAACGAGCAAACAGGGAATCCAACTCCGCGACGTCCATGTGAATTGGCAGTCGCTGAAGTTGTTGGACATCTGGATCGCTTCGGAAGCCTTCCTCGTAAGCCAAATTACCCCCTCTAGCTATTCGCGTGCTCGGACGGAGCCGGCGTGATCGAACACGTGCACGGAAGCTTCCAAATTCAAATACTTCGACCCGCATTTCGCGAGGTAATGGCATGCCAGGCAGGCGGGTTGCGCCCGTAAGAGCAAGAGAATAGGGCGGCAACTGGCGTCTTGTTGGCTGGCCCAACAGGGAAGAGCCGGTTGAAAATCCCCAGGGAATGCCCATTGGGATGGAGCAAAACAAGGCGCTGCCGTCCGGTCTCTTCACACGGGGTGTTCGCTTTCTGCACATTTAGAAGGCTCGGGCGAATGGATTACCCCCATGCGTGCCTCTTTTTTGCAGAGCAGTAAGGACTTAGTGAGCTACCCACCCTGGTGGGATATGGACTTGAGCTTGCACTATTTGAGCCCGATCAGGTTGGTCGGGCCGCGCCAGAGGATCGAGCGGGAGTAAGAGATGTGGAAAATCTCTTTTGCGAGTGTGTTCCGTTTTCTGGTTTTTTTTGGAGCCAGCGCCGCCTATTTCATGTTTCTTACGTAGGCGCGCGTCCGGCTAAGAGTCTGGCTGGGACCGCAAAATCCGACGGAAATGCTCGGAGCAGGCGGCCAGCGAGTCGTCGGAGAAGCGGTTTCGCTGGAGGGATGGGATGCATTCAGTTTGCGGCAGAGTCGCGGAGTTCCTGGATGATGGGATAGGGAATGTCGGAGGATTGTTGCTGGACGGCGGACAAACCGTCCGATTTTGGACGGGTAACGCGACCCGGGTCACCGCGATTGCGGCCATCGGTTCGCAGGTCCGAATCGAAGGGGATCTGCAAAACGAGCGTACGGAACAATATCTCCTCGCTACGCTGATTACGAACATCGACTCCAAGCGAAGTGCAAGTTTGCCGGCGCCCGTGCGCTTAGGCAGACCAGGGATGCTGTCTGGTGCCCCCTCTGTGACGGCGTCCCTGGCCCACCCTCGATGCGCAACGAAACGGATCGCGCAGCGGGGCATCGAGCACGCTTACGACGGTCTGCACCGCATCCAGGCGATGTTGGCGTATTTACACGTCATGAAGCGGCAAGTGCCCGGTGTCAGCCAGATTCTGGACGAGGCTAAGCATACCTATCAACAGGCTCTTTCCCGCTATGAGGCAGAGGATTTCGATGGTGCGCTGGAATTCGCCTCGGCTTCCGACTGCCTGTCCGGCGTGGTGGAAGTAGTTGTCTCCCGGACTCTTCGCTCCGACACCAGTTATCCTTCCCTGGTGCCGCCTCCGCCCAAGCCTTCGGAACTGGAGGGTGACCTACCATCGCTGGATGATGAGCTCAGAGAACTGGAAGCCGTCATCGCCCGGATTCACTGGCTGCTGGAAAATGGGACATTGCCACTGGATGACCGGACGCAAGTCAGAAAGATCTTATCCTGGGGTGATGCGTTCTACCGCGAAGTCCGGCGCAGCTACCAGACCGGCACGGTAGAAGACGCGGTGGAATGGATCCAAGCGGCAAGCGCAGCCGCGCATTCCGCCGAGCATGTTTGCAAAAAGTGGTATATCGCGCAAGGTGGTCACTCGAATCAGGAGACCGGGCAGTCCGCCAATTCGTAATTTCCATCACCGCTGGGGCTCCATCCAAATGGAATTGCTATGATAGGTCGAGTGGAAAGGGGTGCTGCTCTGTCGTCGAGATTGCCGCTCTCGAGATTAAGTTTTCGTTGGCAACTCACGCTGCTGGGCACACTGGTGTTTATCCTCTTTCTCTGCGTACTTTTTGCGACTTTTGCAACGCTCCGCTACACAAAATCAGCGGTTCTGACCGGCGAAAAGAAACAGCTTATTGCGATTACCCAAAACTTAGCCCGCGAGTATGACGATAAGGCGGAATTCTCCCGGCAGAACAACGAGCTGGCGCCCTTAAACAATCCGGCCACGGCATCCTCTCGCGAAGTTCTCGCGCTCTTAAGCCGAGTCGTGGTACAGAACGTAGAAGGGGTCCAGGGCGGATTCTATGCCAAGGCGAGAGACACGCTGGTCGGCGATTCCTCCTCGATCAACGAGAGTTCGCCGGAAGATTCGACAAGCGAAGCTTCGCCGGCAGACGATCGGAAAGCCGTGCTGGAGGTTGCTCGGAACGCGGCCGCGACCCATCAACCAGCGGAACAGGTCCTTTCCCGCGCCGCGAATATTGTCCTGATAGAAGCAGTCCCCATCCGCGAGGGCTATTCCGTCGTGGGCAGCGCCTGGACCGTCAAACGTCTTGGCGCCCTGCCGGGCGCAAATCGATTCCGGGCTTACCTGATTACCGTTGGGCTGGGCATCGCGGCATTGGCTAGCGTGGTGTTGACCCTGCTGGTGATCCGCAACCTGCAGGGCGGCGTTCGCAAGATCGAAGGTGGATTGCAGAGTCTCGAACGAAACCTGGGGTCACAAATCGAATCCGGAAGCGATCCCGAAGAGATTAAACGGATCGCGGAGGCCATCAATCGGCTGGGAGTTGCGCTCAAGGAAAACATTCAGCGGGAAAAACAGATCGAGAGCCAGCTCCGGCATGCCGAGCGCCTCGCGAGCCTGGGCAGGTTGGTTGCCGGTGTGGCGCACGAAGTGCGGAATCCGCTGGCGACCATCCGGCTCAGAGTGCAGATGTGCCGGCGGGATAGCAATAATGTGCAAGTGAAGGACTCGTGCTCCGTCGCGCTGGAGGAGATCGAACGTCTCAACGGGATCGTTGATCGGTTGCTGAATTTCGCCAGGCCGGTCCAACTTCACCGGGAGCGAGCCGATTTGAGACTCCTGGTCCAGGAGCGCATGGAATCGTTCCGGGAATGGGCCCAAAAGCGTGGCATTACCCTCACTTCGGAATTGCCGCGCGGCGATGTTGCCTTGCAGGTGGACAAAGATCGCATGGCGCAAGTTTTTGACAACGTGATCCAGAATGCTATTGAGGCCATGTCCGACGGGGGTGGAACGCTCTTGGTGACTTTGGCGTCACACCCGAATCTGCCTTATAACGGAAATGGGGTGTGCGTCGAGTTTCGAGATACCGGCCGGGGGATGGATGCTGCCGTGGCCAGCCACGTTTTCGACCCCTTCTTCACCACCAAGCCTTCGGGAACCGGGTTGGGTCTCTCGATCTGCCACGAATTCGTGCAGGCTCACGGAGGGGAGATTGAAGTCAACAGCGAGGAAGGCCGCGGAACCAGGGTGAGAATCACAATTCCCGCCTGTCATACGTAAGTTTGCTGAGCGGTTGTTGTTGGGGTCGGAACGAATGAGCGCCACGATTCTTATCGTCGATGACGAAGCTAACCTGCGCAAGACTCTCGCTCAGATCCTGAGCGCGCGGGGGTATTCCGTACTGGAAGCCGACGATGGCGCAGCGGCCGTGCAGCTTCTGCGCGATTCCACTCCTGACCTAATCTTTAGCGATTGGAAGATGCCGAAGATGGGAGGCGAGGAGTTTCTGGGGCACCTGCGCGGCCAACCTCGTTTGGCTTCGATTCCCGTCATCGTCATCACGGCATTTGGTTCAAGTCATAGTGCGATCGAGGCTGTGCGTCTAGGGGCCTACGATTTTGTAACGAAACCGTTCGATCTGGATGAAATTGTCCTGGCGGCCGAAAGGGCGCTCGATCATTCTTCGCTCAATCGCGAAGTTGTGCGCTTGCGAGCACAGGGAGGACAAGGCCAAGCCGCCGGAGCCGGGCGGCTCCTCGGTTCCAGCGGGCCCATGCTGGATGTTTTTATCATGATCGGAAAGGTGGCGGAAACCGATTCGACGGTCTTGATCTGTGGCGAATCCGGAACCGGCAAAGAGTTGGTCGCTGAGGCCATTCACAATTACAGCCGGCGGAAGGACATGCCTTTCGTCGTCGTCAATTGTGCCGCTATACCGGAAAATCTGCTCGAGACGGAACTGTTTGGTCACGAACGCGGCGCATTTACCGGAGCCGTCGGCCGCAAGACCGGCCGCTTCGAGATGGCGGACAGCGGCACGATTTTTCTGGACGAGATCGGCGAACTCTCGCCCAGCCTCCAATCCAAGCTGTTGCGCGTGTTGCAGGAGCACACTTTTGAAAGGGTGGGCGGCTCGGAAACCATCGGTGGCAACTTCCGCGTGCTCGCCGCTACCAATCGCGACCTGGAGGCTTCCGTCCGTGAGCGGGTGTTCCGGGAGGACTTGTTTTATCGCTTGAATGTAGTGCGCATACCCATTCCGCCGTTGCGCGAGCGGCGCTCGGACATTGTGCCCTTGGCCGAGCATTTCCTGCGGATTTACAGCCATAAAAATGGATTGCCGGCGGTAGGTTTTAGCGATGAGGCCATTCTGATGCTGCAAAACTATTCTTATCCCGGCAATGTCCGGGAGCTGGAGAACATGGTGGAGCGGGCCGTGCTCATGGCCCGCGGCCGAGTGTTGATGCCTGGCCACTTTCCCGCGAAAGGAAGCGGCAATGGCGCAGGTGATCCCAAGCAGATGGAAATTGACCTGTTTTCGTTGCCGTTCCATAAATCCGTCGCGGAACTGGAACGACGCTTGATCGAAAAGGCGATCAAGGAATCGGGAGGCAATAAGTCCGACGCCGCGAACCGGTTGCAAATTAATCGTCGCCTGCTCTACAACAAAATTGAGGAGTATAAGATCAAGGAGTAGGTGCGGTTGCATGTCGGGATCCGCGGATTGTTCCCTTATTTCACACGCCCTGTTCGTTTACTTCACAGTTCCCCCGCTGGCTTACAAACTTTTTAACAACACGGCAATTCGCTTCGGCATCTAATGAAGTGAGGTCTCACGACCATGGATACAAAATCAGCAATAATGGAGAGCATTTTTTGTGCGTTGTTCTTATGCGTGCCCGCCTATAGCGCGGACGCGGATGTCCAGCAGACAGCGCGGCCCGGCACGCTGAATTATGTGGAAGGGCAAGCGGCGCTCGGCACCGATTCCCTGGCGGCCGCTTCGGTGGGCAAGGTGGAAGTCGGGCCTGGACAGTCTTTGAAAACCCAGGCGGGCAAAGCGGAGATCTTGCTGACGCCCGGCGTTTTCCTGCGGTTGGGCGACGGGAGTTCCGCTACCATGATTTCACCCAGCCTGATCGACACTGAGGTAGATATTGACCGCGGCGAGGCCACCGTGGAAGTAGCAGAGTTGCATAAAGAGAACCAGCTTCGGATTGTGGAAGATGGGATCGTCACCGAGCTGGAGAAGACGGGATTGTACGATTTCAATGCGGACCAGCACTTGGTCCGTGTCTTCGATGGCCAGGCTGTGGTGCAGGAGGCCGCGCGACGCGTCAAGGTCAAGGGCGGACATGAACTGACCCTCGGCGATGATCCATCCACCAAAACCCAAAAGTTCGACAAAAAGACGATCGAGGAAGGGGACCTATACCGTTGGACCAGTCTCCGCTCCTCGTATCTCGCCGAAGCCAACACGGATGCCGCCCGAACTTATATGAGCGGAGGGGCCGGATGGTTCGGAGACGGTTGGTATTGGGATCCCTGGTTTGACTCCTTCACATTTATCCCGGGAGACGGAATCTTTTACAGCCCCTTCGGGTGGGGCTTCTATTCGCCGGGATTCGCCTATGCCGCGCCAGTTTTTTATGGCGGATACCGGCATTTTGGTCTGAACTATCATGCCTGGAGTCCCGGTGCGCATTATGGGATGCCTGGCGGTTACGGCCACGGAGTGCATTACGGGGCCAATAGAAATTTGGAGGCCGGGCGCTCCATGGGTATATACGGAAGAGGCTTCCCAGGTGGCGGCGCGGTCCATAGCATGGGCGGCTTTCACGGGGGCGGTGGTGGTGGATTCCATGGTGGCGGCGGATTCCACGGTGGAGGCATGCATCATTGAAACGTTTGCGAACCGATGATGGGCTATGAAAAGTTGACGACATCAGACCCAGGGCAAAGTTGCCCTGCGGGTTTGTTGCCCGCGCGCTCCTAACACTCTGCACCTGGCGCAGTCTTGCAGTGACGGCGCCGTGGATACCTGCTCCTTGGATCGGCAAGGGACCACTACAGCGCGATTCGCGCCTTCAACGCGGAAACAGCCGAGCCGCATTGTCATACAAAATTTTACGCTTCGCATCGCCGGCAATCGGCAGCGCCTGAAATTTCTCGATGTTCCCCTTGATCGCAGGCACCCCGGGACCCGGCCAGTCCGTGCCCCACAGCACCTTGTCCGCGATATCTTCGATCCGCGGGAAGTACTCCAGCAGCTTTTGCGGAGGAATACCGGAGATGTCCATGTACATATTCTTGTGGCGTCGAACCAGAAAAAAAGCTTCATTCATCCACAGCGGTCTCCCGCCGTGGGCCAGAATCACCACCAGATCGGGGTAATCGATGCTGATGTCGTCGCAGAGCATCGGCTGCGCATGTAAATTTCTGGCGCCCGGAAAAATCGACGTGCCGGTATGGATCATCACCGGCAACCCGTTGGCTTGGGCCCGTTCGTAGATTGCGGCCAGCCCCCGATTTCCGTCCATGTAATCATTGGGGGACAAAACCTGGTGCGAAGGATGCATTTTTATGGCGCGAATCCCGAGCTTGGCGATGCGGTCCACTTCCGCGCCAGGGTCGGCGACCGTGCCGGGAAGAACGCCGCCAAAAGCAATCAGACGATCCGGTGCGGCTTTGCAATAATTCGCGCTCCAGTCGTTCACTTCCGGAGTGAATCCGATGATTTCCGGCGCAACATAATTGATCAGGCCGGCACGCTCAACGCCCAGACTGTCCAGCAAACC
>Ga0070730_10005493_pt1 | contig 10945 bp, 12 predicted proteins | sample Coa_R1_3_FD_66447 | JGI IMG/M metagenome (GOLD analysis project Ga0070730, IMG submission 66447) | Surface soil microbial communities from Centralia Pennsylvania, which are recovering from an underground coalmine fire - Coalmine... | ecosystem: Environmental > Terrestrial > Soil > Unclassified ... | reverse complement strand
TTCCGGAGCGACCGCGAGGCCGTCCGGCGACGGAGAGCGCACGGGCGGGCCTTCCAGGCGCGAGCATTCCAGCATCACGCCACCTCGGACAGCGCCTCAAGGGTACTGATCTGCCGCTGGCGCTCCGCTTCCCATTCTTCCGCGGTCATCTCAGGCGCGACCGTACGGACGACCGCACCGGGCGTGACAGTCGTCGCTACGGCATTCGCGTTCGCCGCGGGCGGGCGATACCAGGACTGCTTCCCCAGGAAGCTCTCCATGGCTTCCACGGTAAGACGCTCCGGGGTGGCTCCGCCCTGTGGTCTCCGTCCTCTTCCTCCACCAGCAACGCGCGCACGCTCTGGGGAGTTTGATCCTGGGGAGATAGATCCTGGGGAGATCGGAGGCCAGATAGGCCGGTCTTGACCACAGTTCTGGCCCATCTCGGCTCCGCTCTTGGCCGGTCTCGGCGGAACAAGAGAGGCCAGATAGGCCGGTCTCAGAATGTACAGGTTGCTGTTCTGACGTCGCCGCACGATCTGAATAGGCGCCGACATCCATCGCGCCACCGCATCGGGGTGCGCAGGGCCCAGTGGCCGCTCCATGGCGATGCCCGCAGCGCGAAGGTCCGCCAGCGCTCGCCGCACCTGGCGAAGGGAGCAGCCTGCCTCCGCCGCGAGCAGCCCTTCACCTGGATACGAGACCCCGCTCCGGTTGTCGGCGTGCTGCACGAGCAGCATCAGGAGCATCTTCGCGTGGATTCCGAGCATCCTACGCTCGCCGTCCACTTCGATCTCCCGCAGCTCGCGAACTAGCCGCAAGGCCTCAAGCGGCCCGGGGCGATCGACTGCAGTAGTGGAAGCCATCACACCGCCGCCGGTTCTGCCGCAAGCTGGCGCGCGATCTCCTTCGCCTCGTCACTGAAAACGACGAGCCACCACGTGCGCCCGTCTGCGGTCGTTACGGCGATCTCGAACCGATTGCCTGCCAGTTTCTTGACTGTTACAGAGCGTCCGCAGCCACGGGCGCTTTTGCTCATCTCACTCACGTCTCTAGTTCCTTCTACTTCTCGGGGAGGCGGTGTCCAGCGACCAGGCCGGGCATCCCTCCCCGTTTCACTTTTCACGCCGCGAGCGGCAGTTGCTGGCCCACCTCCCGCGGCTGTAGGCCGAGCAACCGCGCCAGGTCGGCCAACGGCAGGACGGCCAGCGGCGGCCCGCCTGTGGCACTCAGCGCGACGACCGGAATCCCCCCGGGCAGATACCGCTCCGCCTGCGCCAACGCGCCCACGAGCCACGCAGGCAGCTTGCCGCGCGTCTTGACCTCGACCGTCAGGACGTCGCCTGTATCCAACCGGACCGGGCGCACGTCGGGCGCGCGCTGGTAGCGTCTGCGGTGTACGCGTTCCGTCTGCAGGATGCGCGCGGCCTCAAGCTCGCGGCGCGCTGCACGCCGATGAGTGGCGGTCACAGCGCCTCTAGTCCGGCCTGGATTTGCAGGGCGCTCCCGCGCTGAATGGGCCAGCCGGCGCACGCGCGAGCGAGCGTTGCGCCGTTGACGTGCATCCGGCGCGTCACCGTCATCTCCCCGAGCTGGAGGATAGCGCTATTGACCCGCTCGCGTACCTCGGCCGGCAGGATGACGGATGCCGTTCGTTCATTCTTCATCGACATGTGGACTCCCAAAAAAAGGGACCGATCGACTCGCTGCGATCACTGTCCCTTCACCCTTAGGCCTACTTGGTCAGCATTTCGAGCACGTTGCCATACGCAAGCGGCCGAATACATGAGACAAGTGCGGGGTTTGGTTCCTTGCCGATGTCAGGAATAATGTTTCGTACCCTCGATTGTTTCGTGTTGTGATCTGTCGTGTTCCGCCGTGGAGCGTGGCGCCTCGTGATGGCGTGCGGGCCGACTTGCCATCGCCTGCCGTCGGCCTCTACGATCGCGGCATGCGCTACCACTCGGCGTGCCCCAACCCCTCCTGCGGTGCCCCTCTTGTTCGGGAGTGGGTGGACTACACCAAGATCATCGAGTGCCCGGTGTGCAGGGTCGCGGGTCCCGCGCCCGATCCGAGAGTGCAGCATGACGCGTGGGTGGACGAGCCAGGTCCGCCGGATGAGCTGAGCGATGCGGCGTACGAGGTCCACGGCCTAGAGGACGGCGGTTGCACAGTCCCCGGCTGCACCAGACGGGCAGACGTCCTCGATCATCGCGAGGCGTTCGCCAACGGCGGCAGGACGTGCGTCAGCAACCTGTACCCCATGTGCAGCGAGCACAACGCCAGCAAGGGCGACACCGACTACGGGGAGTGGCTCAGGACGAACCCGTGAGGGCGGGGCGGCCCGCTACCGCGGCCTGCGCTTCCGCTGTACCGCGCCGTCACGTCGTGCGGCGCCGCGCACGTCGGGCATCCGAGTCTTCGGCCAACACGGCAAAAACGTGTTCAAAGATCGCTTCAACGCCCGTGAAATCGAATTGCTCGCGCTTCGCTCGACCGACCCCTACTTCGCTCAAGTTCTCAGCGAAGCGCTTCTGGATCTCGTCCTTTCCGACAACCTCGCCCTGATACCGCTGCATCTTTGCGTTGAAGCCGGTCCAGCGAATGGGCCTCCGTTCGCCATCCTCGCCCGTCAGCGCCTCCTTGCCCAAGTACAGTTCGATCGCGCAAGCGCGCCCGTCGATGTCACTCAAACGGCGTCCGTCGGGACCGTCCGTCGGGTAGCTTGCGAACGAGGGAAGCGACGGAAGACAGGTAACGCGAACGTTTTCGGGAAGCCTCAGACCCGGGAGCGCGGCGAGCGCCTCGTGGCCGGCGGCGTCGTTGTCGAACAGGACCACGATCCGGTTCGGGATCCCGCAGCCGACGAACATCTTCACGAACTGGACGAGCTGAGAGGTGCCGCCCTGGGGATTCGCCGTCTCGTAGTCGATGAAGCGAACGAAGTCGGTCAGCTGAGAGTGCAAGGTCCCAAGTGCGGCGCTCAGGAGTCGAGAGTCGGACTTGCCTTCTGTCAGGATGATCAGGGGCATGCGCCCCTCAGAAAGAGCGGGGTCCGCCGAGAGCCACCCGCCGACAATCAGGTCCGTCAGATCGAGCGTTACCGACGTGTCGTCGGGAACCACCTCCACGAGCGCACGCAGAACCTCACCGAGATCACCACCGGGAAAGCCCAATAGCGTCTCCTCCCAATGCGGCGGATGGTCGTCAACCGGGTCCCCCGTGCGCCCCTCCTGAACTGCACGCGCGGTCGCGAGAATTGTTCGGCACCACTGGTCGAAGCCGTCACGGCATACCAGGTGATTCGGCCAACGCTCGCGCTCGAAGGCGTCGAGCGCTTCCACGCCAAAGGCGTACGCCCGCCGCACTCTCGCCATTGAGTAACCGAGAAGTTCGAGGCGGAGGGCAACAGTTCTGGCGTCAACCCGGTACTCATGCAGCGTCGGAAGGTTGTCCATGACCGTCTGCCGCAAGTCGCTTTTCTGAAACGGAAGCAGGACATCGGAGGGCAGGTAGTTCGTTCCACCCCAGACCTCAATGTCCCCAACCGTAAGTTGAAACGTGCTTCCCATAGTTGGTCATGCTGCGAAGTATGTCGTCGCCCGCTTGTGCCCCTTCGACCGGAGCGCCTGCTTTGCGAGCCCTTCCTTGAGCACGCGCGGCACCTCCCGCACGTCGAGGCGGAGTGCCTCGCGGATCTCCTCGGAGCGTAGGCCCGTCTTCTTGCCCTTCACGAGCGCGACCACCTGGCCGAGCGTCTTGGCGATGTCCGCGGGCGAACGACGGGCGAGGCGGCCGCCCCTCGCCTTGGCCTTGGGTGCGGCGGGGGCAGATGCGCGCGCCGCCGTCGGTGCCGTCTTGGTCGTGGTAGCTCGGGGGCGCCCTGGGCCGCGTCGAGGCGAGCCGCCGGACTCGGCTAGCAGGTCTTGGAGGCTGGCTCCGCGGATCGCGTCGAGCACGGCGGACGCGAAGCTGTGGGCGAGGTCGTCGAGGGCGGAGCGGAGGGTCGGCATCGGGCGCGATGCTACTGCGGGGATCCGTGCGCAGTCACGCCGAGCGAGCCCCGGACGGCGCCGCCGGGCCAGCGCCCCCCGCGCCCCCCACTGGGCGGCTTTCGGCGGCTCTCAGCGGCCCGTCAGCCCCGCGTTTTCTCAGGGTTTCTCGCGGTAGACTCACCCTCGGATCATCTTGAGGTGCTAGCGCCGTAACTGGCATGCGGGTTCAAGTCCCGCCCTTCGCACTCAGCGCCGCGGGCGCGGCGCTTCGGCGAAGGCCGGGCCTTCGGCGGCTCGGCCCGAGCCGGGGGGCTCGGGCCTCGGCGACAAGTCCCGCCCTCGCAAGTGGGATTCTTGGGCTACTGGGGGGCGACGTAGCCGAGCCAGTAGGTCGTGGTGCCCGTCGAACCCCCGATGTTCGACTCGACGAGGAACGAGTCCCCGCCCAGCGTGGTGTCGAACGCGCTCGCCGTGATCGTGAGCTGCAGCGTGTCGCCGTTCTTCCCCGTCTGCGAGCTCCACGCGAACGACAGGTTCGCGGCGGTGTTCGGCCAGTTGTACGCGTTGACGGTCCACGGCCCCACCGGCGCCTCGCTGTAGAGCTGCACGGGGACCTGCCGGCTCGCGCCCTGCGCGATCTTGATCCCGCCCGTGGGGTACGGCTGCCCCTGGTAGTTGATGGTCACCTGGTCGGTCTGGATGGGCACGGAGTTGAAGTACGTCTCGCCCGGCAGCTCCGGCTGACACGGGTCGTGGCCCGCGGCGGCCGCCTTGTTCGACCACGGGCGCTGCACCTGGTAGGCGAAGCCCGGAGGCGTGAAGAAGCTCGTCGGCCACTGGGCGCACATGTCGCCGATCTCGCCGCCGCCGAGGATGACCTCGAAATACGAGTGATCGCCGTCGACGCCCGTGTACGTGGGCGGCGTGTTGAAGGGGTACGGATCGGTGGCCGCCTCCTCGAGCTCGTGGCTGGTCGAGCCGGTAGTGGCCTGAAGCGCCGTGTCGCCCGGGAAGTTCGTGCACTCGGGGATGACGGCGTAGGCGACGTCGACGCCGCCGATGCTGGTGCTGTTGTGGTAGCCGCCGAACTGCTGGCAGCTCGTGAGGCCCTGCAGCGTGATGGTGCTGCCCGTCGGGTAGAAGATGACGTAGAGCGCGTTGGCGCTCGGGGTCATGAAGCCGCCGCCCGCGGCGACCTTGCCCTGGAGCCACGTCTGGATCGCGGTGTCGTCGATCGACGTGGGCGCTGCGTCGGTGAGGTGGACGGGCGGCTGCACGGTGGCCTTGCCGATGCCGTAGGCGCTGACGGCGCCGCCCCAGAACGGCGTCCCGCCGACCTTCGCGATGAAATCGTCGACCTGCGTGATCTGGTCGTAACCGCTGAAGGTGATCGACTGCAGGACGGGCGCCGTGAGGAGGGCGCCGAGGTTGTTGGTGACCTGCGGCATGCTCGAAGGGACGTTGATCACGAAGCCGCCGCCGCTGCTGCTCCCGCTGGAGCCGCCGCTGCTTCCTCCGCTGCTTCCCCCGCTCGAGCCGCCGCTGCTTCCTCCGCTGGACCCGCCGCTGGAGCCGCCGCTGCCGCCGCCGCTGCTGCTCCCGCTGGAGCCGCCGCTGCTCCCTCCACTGCTTCCGCCGCTCGAGCCGCCGCTGCTCCCTCCACTGCTTCCGCCGCTGGAGCTGCCGCTCCCGCTGCTGCTCGCGCTCGCGTCGTGACCGCCGTCGTGGTGCGTCACGCCCGCGTCGCCGGCGCCGCTCGATCCCGAGCCTCCGCCGGACCCGCTGGCCGTCCCGGAGCTCGACGTCGAGAACGCCCCCGATCCCGAGCCCGAACCGCCGTCGTCGCCGGGGATCGAGAGCCCGCCGCTCGCGCCCGAGCAGGCCACGAACGAGCCGAGAAGCAAGAAGAGCGAACCACGAAGAGCCGCCATGCCGCGGTTCTACGGGACGATCGCGTCCCGCCTTCCCGTGGCGCGCTCAGGCAGCCCCCCGGCGGCTGCCTTCCCGGGGCTCCCGCGACCCGGTGCCCGCGGCGCCCGCTTCAACCTCTCGGTCGCGTGTGCCCTTCGCTCCGTCGGCCGGCCTCCCGGCGCGCCTTCGGTCCGACCTCAGCGGGTGTGCCCTTCGGGCCGTCGGCCGGCCTTCGGCCGGACCTCAGCGCCGCCGCCCGGCCCGCGCCGCCGCCCGCGTCTCCGCCAGCGCGACGACGATCTCCGCGACCTCGAAGGGCTTTCGCACCCAGCGGATGCGGTCGTCCCCGAGGTCCTCCGGCAAGCCGACCGCGCTGCCGCTGATGAACACCACCGCGACGTCGGGCGACCCGCGCCGCAGCGTGTCGACCGCACCCCGCACGTCGTGCGCGATGGGCGAGAGGTCGACCAGCGCCGCGTCGTGCCGCTCGCCCGCGTGGCTCGCGAGCTCCTCGGCCGTGCGCGCCACGACGACGTGCGCCCCGCGCGACCCGAGCGCCGACTCGAGCAGCGCCGCGACGTCGCGGTCGTCCTCCACGACGAGCACGCGCGTGCCCGCGAGGATGGCCGGCCGCGGCGCCGACAGGGGCGCGCGCGGGAGCGTCGGCTCGATGCGCGGCCACCGGAGGCGGAAGCGCGCCCCCTTGGGCTGGCGGTCCTTGGCCTTGGCTTCCTTGGCCTTCGCATCGGCGGCGACGAGCTCGAGCTCTCCCCCCGCGGCCCGCGCCACGGCACGCGCGTGGCGCAGCCCGACGCCCGCCCCGCCCTCGCGGCTCGACGCGCCGTCGAAGACGAAGGGCGCCTGGGTCGCGGGCACGCCCGGCCCCTCGTCCTGCACGAAGATCGCGGCCACCATCGCGTCGGCCGCCGTCTCGACGGTGACGCGCGAGCCGCGCGGCGCCCAGGCGAGCGCGTTGAGCAGCACGTTGGTGAGGATCTGCGAGGCGTCGGCCGGGAGCGGCACGCGCACACCCTCGGCGTCGCCCTCGACGACGATCTTCACGCCCGCGCGGTGCGCCTCGACCGCGAGCGCCTCGACGACGGTCGCGACCACCGTCTCGAGCGGCTCCTCGCGGTCGTCGAGCGGGGCCTGCGCCCCGATGGCGCGGCGGGCGAGGTCGCGGGCGGCGCGCGCGCGCTCCTCGACGATGGCCAGCGCGCGCTCGGCGTGCTCGGGCGAGCCGTTGTTCGCGCGCGCCTCGGCGACCCAGCCGAGCAGCACGGTCAGGGCGTTGGACACGTCGTGCAGCGCGCCGGTCACGTCCCGGTGGGGATCGCCGACCGACGGTGGCTCGCTCCAACGCGCGGAGGAGCGCGAGTCGTCCGAGTCCCGGGGCACGCTCGGAAAGTACCACACCTGGGGCGATCAGACCGCCCCGGGAGCCCCCCAGGCCAGCCCCTCAGTCTGAAACCGCGGTGGCCCCCTCGCCTGCCTCGGCGGACAGCACGCCCAGCGCCTTGCGGGCGCCCTCGAGGGTGATGTCGCGCGCCTCGACGATCATGGCCGCCACGCGCTCGACCTGGTCGCCGGCGGCGCCGGCCGCGAGCGCCACCGAGCGCGCGTGCAGCCCCATGTGGCCGCGCTGGATGCCGTCGGTAGCGAGCGCGCGCACCGCCGCGAGGTTGGACGCGAGCCCGACCGCCGCCGCGATGCACGCGAGCTCCTGCGCGTCGCTCACGCCGAGCATGCGCAGCGACAGACGCGCCGCCGGGTGCACGCGCAGCGTGCCGCCCACGGTGCCGAGCGCGAGCGGCATCTCGATGCGCCCGACGAGCCAGGGGCGGCCGTCCTCGCCCTCCTCGCGCCGCCACACGGCGAGCGGCTGGTAGCGCCCCGTGCGCGTGGCGTACGCGTGCGCGCCCGCCTCGACGGCGCGCCAGTCGTTGCCCGTGGCGATCACGACGGCGTCGACGCCGTTCATGATGCCCTTGTTGTGGGTGGCGGCGCGGTACGGGTCGAGCTCGGCGAAGCGCGACGCGTTGACGATGCCGTCGATGACGTCGGCGCCGTGCATGTCGTCGGTGGCGAGCACCTCGGCCGGGACGCGGCACGCGACGCGCACACAGCGCTTGTCGCAGAGGTTCGACAGGATGCGCAGGCCCACGCGCGCGCCGGCGATGGCCGCGAGGCGGTCGGCCACGGCCTCGGCGACGGAGTTGACGAGGTTGGCCCCCATCGCGTCCTTGCAGTCGACGACGACGTGCACGACGATCACGTCGTCGGCGAGCACGCGCGCCTCGACGCCGCGCGTGCCACCGCCGCGGGCGACGAGGCCGCCGATGGCCTGGTCCGCCAGGCGCGCGATCGCGTCGGCGTTGGCCGCGATGCGCGCGGCGGCGGCGTGCGCGTCGCGCACGTGCGTGAGCTGCACCTGCGCGATCATGTGGGGCGGATCGCTGTCGGCCGTGAACCCGCCGCCGGCGCGCACCATCTTGGCGGCGTTGGACGCGGCGGCGACGACGCTCGGCTCCTCGATGACCATCGGGACGACGTGGTCGTGCCCGTTGACGCGCACGTTGAGCGCGACGCCGTAGGGCAGGCTGTAGGTGCCGAGCACGTTCTCGACGAACTTGTCGGCGGTGTCGGCGTCGAGGCCGCCCGCGTCGAGGGCGCGCTCGATGTCGCGCGCGTCGTTGCCCGTCGCGTCGCCCACGAGGGCGCGGCGCTCGGCGACGGTGACCTTGTAGAAGCCGGGGAGGCGGGAGGTGCGGGCCATGCCGAGGTTCCTTCAGGGTGAAGCTTCGGGCGGGCGTACGCGGACGCCGCCGTGGTCGACGGACACGGGAAGAGGGGCGAGGCCGAGGGCGGCCGCGCGATCGAGGAACGCGCCCGGGGGTGGGGCGAGTCCCAGCCACACCGCGACGTCGCCGCCGCCGGCGCCGGAGGGCAGGAACGCGGCGTCGCTGCGCTCGGCGGCGCGCGCGAGCTCGCCGAAGCTCGGCAGGACGATGGGCGCGTCTGCGGCGCGGCCGAGGGCGTCGAGCGCGTCGCCGTAGTCGCGCGCGGCGAGGACGAAGGCGCGCGTGTCGCCCGCGTCGACGGCGGAGGCGGCGACCGCGGCGAGCAGGCGAAGGCGCGAGAGCGCGGCGCCGCTGCGGGCGCGCAGCGCGTCGACCCGGGCCCGCAGGTCGCTCGTGCGCGCGCTCGTGCCGCTCCAGAACGCGCGCAGCTCGAGGCGCGGCGGGAGCTCGACGGCGCGGAGCAACACGCCCGACGCCGGCGAGGGCGACGACGGCGGCGGCGACGACCCGTCCTCCGCGCGCGCGGGCGTCTCCACCCGGTAGCGCAGGGCCCCGCCGTAGACCGCGGCAGCGACGTCGACGCCGCTGCCGCCCTGCTGCGACGCCGAGTGCGCGTCGCGCACGCCGCGGAAGAGCGTCGCGCGGACCACCGGATCGGTCACGTCCTCGCCGCGGGCGACGGCGCGCGCGGCCTGCGAGGCCACCATCGAGGCGGCGCTCGACCCGAGGCCGAGCTTGCGCCCGGCGGCGTCGAGCAGCGCGCGGACGTCGACGTCGTCGGGCGCGGCGGTGTCGGCCACGGCGTAGCGGTCGACGGCGACGACGATGGCCGGCGCCCCCTCGAGGACCGCGTAGGCCCCCGTGAGCACGAGCTTGCCGGGCGCGAGGACGTTCACGGCGTCGCCTGCCCTTCCACGCGGCGCGGCGGCTCGCTCGCGACCGCGCGCGCCCCCTCGCCCGGGCGCGCCTCGAGCACGCGCAGGACGCCCGGCGTGCGCTCGAGCGACGCGCGCGCCGCGGCGGCGTCGCCCGGCCGCACCAGCACCTTGACGTGCGGGCCCGCGTCGATCGTCGCGTACGCGCCGACGCCGAGGCCGCGCAGCGTGCGCACCGTGCCGAGCGCCTCGATCGTGGCGCCCGACCAGTACACGAGGCCGGCGCCGAGCGCGCACGCGTGCATGGCCATCGCGCTCGCCTCGGCAAGGCGGCCCACGCCGTCGAAGTCGCGCGCGAGGAGCGCGGCCCGGAGCTCCTCGTGCAGGTGCGGCGCCGTCTCGAGCCAGGCGCGCGCGTAGGGGCTGCGCTCCATCGTGATGCGCATGCCGTCGGTCGAGCCGGTGGCCTTCGCGGCCTCGGTGGTGACGGCGACGAGCACGACGAGCGGCAGGTGGTCGGCGGGGGCGACCGGGTGCACGGCCGTCCCGTCGAGCTCCACGAAGCCGCCGAAGAGGCTGCGCGCGGCGCTGGCGGACCCGCGGCGCGCGAGGTCGGCGATGCGCGTCACGTCCCACTCGAGGCCGGCCGCGCGCGTGGCCGCGAGCGCGAGCGCCGCGAACCCGGACGCGCTCGACGCGAGGCCGCTCGCCGTGGGGAAGTCGTTGCGCGTCTCGACGTCGGCGAAGGCGGCGCCGCCGGTCCCGCCCGGCAGCGACGCGCGCACCTCGTCGAGCAGCGCGAAGACGCGCGGCGCCTGCCCGCGCGCCTGCACCGCGCCCCCCAGCACGAAGCGGTGGTCGGCGAGGCCCGCGTCCCAGCGCAGCCGCGTGCGCGTCGTCAGCCCGGACAGCGTGACCGAGAGGCTCGGCACGGCCGGCACGTTGCCCGCCCCGTCGCGCTTGCCCCAGTACTTGGAGAGCGCCACGTTCGGGTGCGCGACGACGACGGCCTCGCGGATCACGGCGCCACCTCCGGCGTGCTCTCGGGGGGATGCGCGACGGCCGCCCGCTCGTGCGCGCGCGCCTCGGGGGCGACGTGCGTCGCGAACCCGTCGAACCCGTCGGCCCGCCACGCGGCGAGCACCGCCTCGGCGACCGCGCTCGACGGCACGAGCGCGACGACGCTGCCGCCGCCGCCCGCGCCGGTGAGCTTCGCCCCGAGGGCGCCCGCGTCGCGCGCCGCCCCGCACAGGCGCTCGATCTCGGGCGACGAGACGAACAGGCCGCTGAGCAGCATCTGGTTCAGGTCCATCAGCTTGCCGAGCGCGTAGCGGTCGCCCGCCTCGATGGCGAGCTTCGCGTTCTGCACGAGCGTGCGGATGCC
>Ga0070730_10005491_pt1 | contig 10946 bp, 11 predicted proteins | sample Coa_R1_3_FD_66447 | JGI IMG/M metagenome (GOLD analysis project Ga0070730, IMG submission 66447) | Surface soil microbial communities from Centralia Pennsylvania, which are recovering from an underground coalmine fire - Coalmine... | ecosystem: Environmental > Terrestrial > Soil > Unclassified ... | reverse complement strand
TGGCCATCCCGAGGTCTACGTTCTCGTCATTCCAGCATTTGCTGTTGCTTCCGAGGTGATTCCTGTCTTTTCACGGAAAGCGATATTCGGATACCCCGTGATGGTTGCGGCCACAGTGGCTATCGCGTTCGTCGGCATGAGTGTATGGGCCCATCACATGTTCACGGTGGGGATGAGTTCAAACGCCAACAGCTTCTTTGTCTTGTCTACGATGGCGGTAGCCGTTCCGACCGGAATCAAAATTTTCAACTGGCTTGCCACCATGTGGGGAGGAAAGATCGATTACAGAACTCCGATGCTGTTCTGTACCGGATTTCTATTTCAGTTCCTCCTCGCTGGACTCACCGGGATCATGCTGAGCGCCGCGCCATTTGATTGGCAACTGGGAAATTCCTATTTTGTTGTCGCACATTTTCACTACGTCATCGTTGGCGGAATTCTGTTCTGCCTGTTCGCTGCTTTTTATTACTGGTATCCCAAGATGTCGGGGCGAATGTACAACGAGACCCTGGGAAAACTGCATTTCTGGCTGTTTGTCATTGGCTTCCATCTGACTTTTGACTTCATGCACATTCCCGGCCTGTTAGGGATGCCGCGACGAATTTATACGTATGAACCGGGCCGAGGGTGGGACACATGGAATCTAATCGTGACCATCGGCGTCGTATTTCAGGCCGCCGGAATATTGGTCTTCGCCGCGAATCTGATCTGGTCGTATTTTCGGGGCAAGATCGCCGGACAGGATCCCTGGGATGCCTGGACTCTGGAGTGGACCACTAGTTCACCACCGCCGGAATATAACTTCGCCGTGATTCCGTCAGTCAAGAGTCGCCGTCCGCTTTGGGATCTTAAACATCCTGAAGATCCGGATTGGAAGTACGAGTAAAGGGAGATTTCCATGAGCGCAGCCACAGCGACAATCCACGAACCTGAACTCGGATGGGGACCTTCCGCACGGGGGCGGTTAGGCATGTATTGCCTTATCGCCGCTGAGGCAGCGATCTTCACCATCTTTGTCGTTGCCTACCTGTTTTATCTGGGAAAGAGCATCAGTGGGCCGACACCACAGCAGGTGCTTCATGTGCCCGTCTTGTTCACCATCTGTTTGCTTTCGAGCAGCGTGACGATCCATCTGGCTGTTCGTTCGCTGCGCAAAGCGAAGACCCATGCTTTTACGGGGTGGTGGTTTCTCACGCTCTTTCTTGGGGCCACATTCCTGGCTGGCACGGCGGTTGAGTGGCGGCACCTGATTTATGACGAAGGACTGACCATTCAAACCAATCTTTTTGGTACTACCTACTATTCGCTTGTGGGACTGCATGCTTTTCACGTGCTCATGGGCTTGCTTGCCCTGTGCACGGTGTGGCTGTTCGCGATGTTCGGAAAAGTGAAGAGCGACCATGCCGAGCGCGTGGACAGTCTGGCCCTGTATTGGCATTTTGTGGACACGGTGTGGGTGGTAGTTTTCCTGGTGGTCTACGTCATCGGACGCTGAAAGGCTAAGGACAATGATTCCCACTTCGGCAACAACGACTACAAAAGATTCTGGCACCTTGGAATTGCCAGCTCCCACGGCGTGGCCCTTGGTGCTCGCGTTTGGGACCACGTTGGCATTCGCCGGTTTGGTTACGAGTGAGTCGGTGAGTGTTCTGGGAGGAGTGCTGGTCATCGCCGGGGCAGTTGGCTGGTTTCGTAATGTTCTGCCCCACGAAGCGCACGAATCTGTTCCCGTCATGCCGGAGGAACCGGCCATTGCGACTACAAGACGCGATGTCGCCCGGCTGGAAGTCGCAGACCAACCGAAGCGTGCTTGGCTGCCGCTTGAGACCTATCCGGTGTCGGCAGGAATTAAAGGAGGGCTTGCAGGAAGCGTGGTCATGGCGGCGTTGGCCATGCTCTACGGCCTCATCAGCGGAAATGGCATCTGGTATCCGGTCAATTTATTAGTCGCAGGTTTTTTCCCGGGCGCGGTGAACGCGACCACTGTCCAAATCGCCGAATTTCGAGTGAGCGCCTTGCTACTGGCTATCCCGGTCCACTTGATCACGTCGCTCCTGGTGGGGTTGCTTTACGGCGTCATGCTACCGATGTTTCCCCGACGGCCCATCTTTCTGGGTGGGCTGATTGCTCCGATCATGTGGTCGGGTTTGCTCTATACCACGCTGGACATCATTAATCCCGTAATGAACGAGCGTATTGATTGGTTGTGGTTCGTCCTATCGCAGGTTGGGTTTGGAGTGGTGGCTGGACTTGTGGTGTCGCGCCAGGAACGAATCCGCACGTATCAGGGACTGCCGTTTGCTGTGCGCGCGGGAATCGAAGCGCCCGGCGTCATGCGAGAAAAGGACAAGGAGTAAAACTATGAGGCGCTCAGGTTTCGTTCTCGCGGCAATGGCTCTCTCAGTAGTCATTTGCGGCTGCAATAGCGCGCCCGGACGTCCTGCAGCAGACTCTGGGTCGCTCCGGCCCAACGAAGTGTTGGTCTTCGGCACGCTCTATCAGCAGAACTGCGCAGGTTGCCACGGCGAGCAGGGAAGAGGTGGCGCAGCAATCGCACTCAACAGTCCGGTCTATCTCGAAATTGCAGATGATGCCACCATACGCCGTGCCACTGCGCAAGGAGTTCCGGGAACCGCCATGCCTGCATTCGCACAAAGCTCGGGCGGCATGCTCACGGATAAACAAATTAGTGCGATTGTCGCCGGCATTCGCTCAAGCTGGAACAAGCATGATTCTCTGGACCCTGCGCCGCCGAGTTACACCGCATTTACCCCGGGCGATCCCCAGCACGGTGCCAACGTATACGACACGTACTGCTTGTCTTGTCATGGAGCAGCCGGTCGAGGTGGAAGTCATGGCGGATCGATTGTGGACGAGTCGTTTCTCAACCTTGTCAGCGACCAATACCTGCGCACAATCGTAATCGTCGGACGGCCCGAATTGGGTGCGCCCGACTGGCGTGGCAATGTGCCCAGCAAGCCTATGTCGCAGCAAGAGGTTTCCGATGTGGTGGCATGGCTCTCTGCGCAACGCGCGAAACCGGCGCTCACTTCAACCACAAAATCTCCTATAGGAGGAATTCAATGACATCCTCATCCAACGACGTTACGAGACGCGGATTCTTCGTGAAGGTTGCGCTCTTGTTCAATGGCTTTGTCGGCGTAGCTCTAGCCGTTCCGATTCTGAGCTATCTGGCCTCGCCCGTGACACGTGAGCGCAACGCGAAAAATAAATCCTGGCTCCCTCTTGGGCCGCTGGATAAGTTTCCTGCCGGCGAGACGCGCCTGGCTACATATCGCAACCCGATGGTGAATGCCTGGGACGGAGAGACCGCGGACATCGCTTGCTGGGTGCGCAATGTTGATGGCAAGACGTTCCAGGTGTTCGCCATTAACTGTGCGCACCTCGGATGCCCGGTCCGCTGGTTCCAGCAATCGAATCTGTTCATGTGCCCCTGTCATGGCGGCGCTTATTACCAGGATGGTTCCCGGGCTTCCGGTCCGCCGGAGCGAGGATTGTTCGAATATCCCTACAAAATTGAGGGAAACAACTTGCTGATCCACGCTGGCGAACTGCCCACTCCCGGGCCTTCTGCCAGTAAATCGAAAGGATGTTCCTCATGCGGCTAGTGAGACAAGTGGGTGAATGGTTTGATCAGCGCCTTCAACTCGGGCGTCCAATCCGGGACGTCATGCAACATCCAGTGCCGCGCCAGACCGCGAGCTGGTGGTATGTTTTCGGGAGCGCTGCTCTGACGATTTTCATCTTTCAAGTCGTGACCGGCATTCTTCTGGCTCTGGTCTACGTGCCCTCGGCGGGAGATGCCTGGAACAGCCTGCAAACTCTTAATCACCAGATCACGCTGGGATGGTTCATTCGCGCATTGCACGGCTGGGGCTCGAATTTCATGCTGGCCATCGTAATCATCCACATGGTGCAGGTCTTCCTCTTTGGAGCTTACAAGTTCCCCAGGGAGCTTACCTGGATCTTTGGTGTCTTCCTTCTCTTGTTTACGTTCGGTATGGCGTTCACCGGCCAGGTGCTTCGCTTTGACCAGGACGCCTACTGGGGATTGGGCATTGGCGCATCTATATCGAGCCGCGTCCCCGTACTGGGGCCGGTGTTGGTGAAGCTGCTCCTGGGTGGACCGATCATCGCCGGCGCAACGCTTTCTCGCTTTTTTGCGTTGCACGTATTTGTAATTCCCGGACTGCTGATCGGATTCATCGGCTTGCACGTTCTGATGGTCCTCAAACTGGGCGTGAACGAATGGCCGATGCCCGGGCGAGTCGTCCGCCGGGAGACTTATCTACGTGAATATCACGAACTCACAGCGAGGGATGGAGTGCCGTTCGTGCCGAACGCGATCTGGAAGGACATCGTCTTTTCCGGTTTCATCCTGTTGTCCATTGCCGCATGCGCGGTTCTTCTTGGACCTTTTGGGCCGGGGGGCCAGCCCGATCCCACAATTATCCAGACTGCTCCGAAGCCTGATTCTTTCTTTCTCTGGATCTATGCCGTGCTATCCTTCCTGCCGCCCGCGGCTGAAACGCCAATCTTGTTGATCGGTCCGTTGATCGGAATTGCCGTCCTTCTGCTGCTGCCGTTTTTTGCCGGTGAAGGCGAGAAGAGTTGGAAACGCAGACCGATTGCCGTTCTTGTAATTCTGGTGGCGGCGGTATCTCTTGGCACTTTGACACACCTGGGCCAACACACGCCCTGGAGTCCCGTAATGGATGCGTGGAGCGGCCAGCCGATTCCCGCCGAGTACCTGAAAAATCGCACTCCGCTGGAGCACCAGGGTGCTCTGGTTTTTCAATCCAAGCAGTGCCACAACTGCCATTCCCTCGGCGGCGAAGGCGGCAAGCGTGGACCAGAACTCGACCAGGTTGCGGTGCGACTCACCCCGGATCAACTGGTGCGCCAGGTCATCCAGGGTGGCGGAAATATGCCGGCTTATGGGAAAAACCTGAATCCGACTGAGACGTCCGCACTGGTCAAATTTCTTGAGACCCTACATCCGGCTGGGCAGGCGCCTGCACAGGACGCTTCCCGGGCCATCGCTGAAACAGATCAACACTGAACAGGAGAGAGTGCTTTGCACGAGTGGTCATTCCCAATTCCGCTAATGGTCTTTCTGACGCTCGTGGTTTTCTTCTACGCGCGCGGCTGGCTACATCTTCGCAAGGCGTTTCCGCGGCTCATCACCCTGGCACATTTGTCAGCCTTTACAGGCGGGATGATTGCAATCTTCATCGCCGTAGCCTCACCGCTTGCGGTAATGGACCATGAACTGCTTTCCGCGCACATGGTGCAACACTTGCTGCTGATGACGGTCGCCGCACCATTAATTCTGCTTGGATCGCCCGTGCCGACTCTTTTGCATGGTCTGCCGAAGCGTTTTGTTCAGGGCGGTCTCGGTCCTTTTCTTCGGTACGCTCCGTTACGCCATGTTGGAAGAATCATTCGCCATCCAGCGCTCTGCTGGCTTGCCGCAACTCTCACGGTGATCGGCTGGCATCTTCCTTCGTTGTTCGCGCTCGGGCTGCACTCGGCAGCGTGGCATGAGATACAGCATGCGTCTTTCCTGCTGGCTGGATTCTTGTTTTGGTGGCCGGTCATCCAGCCGTGGCCGAGCGCCTCTCGTTCGGCGGCTTGGTCTGTGCCTTTGTACCTGTTTTTTGCGACTCTGCCTTGCGATGCCCTATCAGCATTTCTCACGTTCTGTGGTCGAGTCGTTTACCCGGCCTATTTATCCGCCACGCCGCCGTTTCAGATCTCAGCCCTCCAGGACCAGGAATGGGCCGGGGTTCTCATGTGGGTCTCCGTAACCTTTATATATATGATGCCAGCACTGGTTCTTACGGTCCGACTGCTTTCTCCCGCAGCACCTGCTCCCAAACAAGCGGTGGCTTTACGTTCAAGACCATATGAAACCAGTCGCTTACAGCGGCGGGGAGGGACGTGAAACGCGTGCGGACAGAACACATTACAGCGGTCGCGGAACCCACTGCTCAGCACCCCCTAAAGGAAGGGAGTGCTTTTGCAGATTATTGGACGCTCACCAAACCCGATGTCAACCTTTTGATCCTGATCACCACTGCGGCAGGCTTCTGCCTGGCTCTGCCAGTTCATCTTGCGGCATTTCCAATTCTCTTGCTGGTTCATACCTTGGCAGGCACGTTGCTCGTGGCCAGTGGCACTGCCACTCTGAACCAATATGTTGAGCGGCAGTTCGATGCGCAAATGCGGCGCACAAAACGCCGGCCCTTGGCAGCGGGAAGAATTGATCCTTCCCACGCGCTCTGGTTCGGAATTGCACTTTCAGTCTCCGGTGCCCTCTACCTAGCTGCGGCTGTGAATTTGCTGTCCAGCCTGCTCGCAGTCCTCACATTATCGTCTTATCTGTTGCTCTACACTCCCCTCAAACGAAAGACGCCATTATGCACTTTGGTTGGAGCTTTCCCAGGGGCGGTTCCACCTCTGATCGGTTGGGCCGCTGCCTCGGGAACACTGAGCTTTGAAGCATGGCTGCTCTATGGATTGGTTTTTCTGTGGCAATTCCCGCACTTCATGGCCATTGCATGGATGTACCGGGAAGATTACGTGCGCGCCGGCTATTTTGTTCTACCGCACGGTGGGCGGCGAAACTCTTTCATGCGGTTGCAAGCGGTGCTACCGTCATTTGGCCAGATTGCCTTGAGCTTTGCCCCAATGCTGCTGGGAATGGACGGTCTCGTCTACATGGCTGGAACCTTGTTTTTCAGCATTTGCTTTTTGTATTACGGGGGACAGCTTGCGATTCGCAAGACCAATGATGCGGCGCGCCGCCTGCTTCTTGCGTCCATTCTTTATCTGCCGGCCGTGTTTGTCTTGATGGTGCTGGACAGGATGTGAGCGTAAGAATTTTAAGGTAGCGATGCCGTGCTGCAAATTCCCGCTGCATTGTTTGCCGATCTCAATACCAAAGTAGTCGAAGACGACGCCCATTCCAGCCGTCCATTACTGTTTACAACCTCATCGACGATTTTCGTGAACAACTGGTCCCTGACGTTGGTTCGCGTGGTGTAGTCCACAGTGTAACTGAGGGAAAATTCCAACGATCCGTCGCTGGCATCAAGGGTGACCGTTGGTTCCAAGGGGCGGTTTTGGATGCGGTAGTTTTCGACCACTCCCTTCCATGAGCTTTGAGCTTCCTCGAGGTGGTCGCTGACGGTTTCTTTCGCCACCCGCAACAGCATTTCTCTTGCATGCTCGTGATCGCTTCCGCTCGTTAGCCGGACCTTGATTTCATCCCAGACAAAACGGAATCCCTGCGAATAATTGCAAACCAGCCCCTTCAATACTACGCTGTTGGGAATCCGGACAATTCGCCCGTTGTAGAAGTCGCGACTCACCCAGTTGCCGGTTTCCATGACCGTTGTCCGCATGATGGAGATATCAATTACGTCTCCTTTGGTCTCATTTACCTGGATTCTGTCGCCCACTCGGTAAAGATTGTTGAAGCCGATTGCAATGAAGCCGCCAAAACTTGCAATCACATCTTGCAGCGCGACAACGACTCCAGCCCCAAACAACCCCACGGTGAATCCGAGGTGCTGCAGACGGTCCGCGAAGAGAATCGTTATGAAGGCGAGGATGATTACATAGGCGGTGGCCGTAACCATTTTCCGAATGTGGTAACGCTGGTCACCATAGCCAAAGCGTGGAGGCAGGGTGCGCTCCAGCAGGCGAAACGCGCTCCGGATCACAATTACTCCCAGGATGGAGTAAATCAGTCTAGCTGTCAGCGAAAGAGCGGCGATGTGGTCAAAAAGGCGTTCCATTGGGGTATTGGTGACAAAGCGGTCATCGCGCCGCTGTAGTAAGCGGTGGCAGCGTAAGTGATTTCAGCAGCTCTTCAATGCTGCGGCCCGTCAGATTGCTCATCTGCGCAACCACCGAACTCACGTTACGTCCATACACTTTGCCTTTCTCAGCGGACGAATTGGCCCAAACTGTGCTTCCGTTATGAAGGTTTGTCACCTGGGCGCAGAGCGCAACCTCGACTTGAACGCCGCCCTCATAATCCACCTCATTGAGCTTCTCCAGGCGTCCGCTGAGAACATAGTCCACGTCATTGCGCCCGTCATAAATTTTCACGAGCTTAAAATTGCCGCTCGCACGCAGATAATCGACAATCGCTCCGGTGATGGTCTGTCGCGGGTCTACAGCCCACCGATGATATTCGTAAAAGTCGATCTCCTCTGGCGAGGTGAGATAGACGATAGAACCTTCGCGCAAATAGGCGGGAGCCCGAAATTCGCGCACCGCAATGGACGGAAGCGCATCGCCCTTGATTGGGGGATCGGTTGGAGGTGCGAGATTGAGTCTGTAGTAGGCTGGGTATTTAACCTTGCCCATGCAGCCGGTCAAGAAGAAAGAAGTCATCAGGCCTGTTAGCAGAACAGTTCTCCAGCATTTTGTCATTTGCATACTCCCTACCGCGGAACTTTGCGGTCTTCCGGTTGCTTGACGCGGATCAAGCTCCACGGCCGTTGCTTGACCGAATTCGACAGGTCACTCAAGTTCTGGGTTGTGATGCGCAGGTTTTCCAGCGTCTCATCGACCCTGGAGTCGTTGGCTCGCACCATAACTTGCATGTTGACCAGCAGACCCTTGGCTTCTTGCAACGTGGTCTGAAGTTCAGCCAAATCGCTGCGCAGGGGCCCGCGAATATCGCTCACTGTCCCATTGACGTTCTGGATAGCTCCATCTGCGTGGTCCACCGCGGGCCCAAGCTTTGCTGTAACTTGTGACACCTGATCCAACATGCCGTCAATTTTTGGGCCTGCGTTGGTGACCAGCTGGCTCATCTGTGCCAGCGTCGCATTGATTCGTTCCTGGTTCGGCTTGCCGGTCACTGCGTTAAGATTGGCGAGCAGTGTTCGCGCATCGCCGCTGATCCCGCTAAGCTCACCTTGCACCTCGGTCATAAGGGTATTCGCGTTGTCGGCGACCGCGGAGACCTTCGCGATGATGTCGTCCATACTGGCCACGTCCTGCGATGGAATCGCGCCACCTGGAGGCACATGCCGGGCTGTGTTGCTACCTGTGCTGATCAGTAACGCCGGGCTGCTCATCACGCTCACCGATCCAATCTTGGCCACAGATTTTTCATTTACCGGCGTTCCAGGTTTCAGATCCAGAAGGATCTCTATCTCGGTGGGATCAGAGCTCCAGGGCCGCACCGAGGTAATCCTGCCAGCGTTAATGCCGCCAAAGAGAACAGGCGCGCCTGGTTCAAGACCACCTGCATAGTGCAGATAGGTCCGGAACGGCACGCTCCCAGTACGGGAACTGGTGCTCATCAAATAGATGAGCGTAGCCGTCAAGATGGTGATAGCTGCCAGAACGAAAGCCCCAACCTTTGCTTCGGTACTCATAAGATCGCCCCGTTTCCTTGGAGATAGTCTTCCAGGTGTGTTTCGGTAGTTTGAATATGCGCGGCGGTGCCAGGTACACGATCGAGGAACTGTCTGACTCGCGGATCCTTGCTGTCCTTGATCTCGTCTTTCGTTCCTACCGCAAGAAATGAGCCTTTGTACAGCATGGCGATCCGGTCAGCGATTCGAAATGCACTCTCGAGCTCATGCGTGACGACGATCACGGTCATCTGGAACGCGCGCTTGAGAACCAGGATGAGTTCGTCCAGTTCGGCCGCCACAATCGGATCAAGGCCGGCCGAGGGTTCATCAAACACGAGAATTTCTGGGTCGAGAGCCAAAGCCCGGGCAACTGCCGCCCGCTTTTTCATTCCACCCGAGAGTTCCTGCGGGAACATCCTGCCAAAATCGCCCAGCCCGACTACCGCCAGCTTCATCCAGACCATAAGATCTATGATTGAGGGGGCCAGCGCAGTATGCTCACGCAACGGCAACGCGACATTGTCCGCGACAGAAAAAGAGTTAAATAATGCCGCGCTCTGAAATGCGACGCCGATGGAACGTCTCACCTCTTTCAGCTCTGCGGCAGAGCAGCGGGCAATATCAACTTCTTTCACAATGAGCTGTCCGGATTGAGGGCGATCAAGTCCGATGATATGACGCAATAGCGTGCTCTTGCCCGAACCGCTTCCTCCCAGTAAGACCATAGTTTCGCCAGGCTCTATGTCAAGGCTAAGTCCATTCAACACGCGCCGCCCATCGTATTGAACCACCAGGTCGCGGACGGAGATAAGCGACATCAGGAGACTCCTGTGAAGTAGAAGATTGCGGTAAAGATCACGTCGGCCACGATCACAAGGAACGTTGCTTTGACGACTGCCGCCGTGGTTGACCGCCCTACCGCTTCCGGTCCTCCGTGAACGCGGAATCCTTCCAGGCAGCCTACATGCACAATGATGGTTGCGAAGGCCAGGCTCTTGATCAACCCGCCGATCACGTCGTGGATATCGATGGAATCAAGCGCGTATCTCAGGTAAAGCCCAAACCCAAGATGGGTGCTGAAGAACATGAAGATCCATCCGGCGAGAATTCCGCAAACATTCGCAAGAATGCTCAGGCAGGGAATCATGATCAAGGCGGCAAGAAACTTGGGCGCGAGAACAAATTCAATGGGATCGAACGCCATCACGCGCAGGGCATCGATCTCTTCCGTTACCTTCATCGTCCCGATCTCGGCCGAGAATGCCGAGCCTGAGCGCCCGCTTATCGCAATTGCCGTAAGCAAGGGACCGAGTTCTCGCGTAAAACCCATAGCGACCAGATCGATGACATAGCGGATCGCCCCGAAGCGTTTAAGCTCGGTGGCTCCTTGCATGGCGAGAATGAATCCTGCGCAAATCGACATGAGCCCGACCATGGGCAGGGCATCAACACCTACTTGAAGCATCTGGCCAACGGACGACTTCCAGCGATGACGGCTACCGGAAATCGGCAGGGTTGTACGCAATGCGCGCAGCCCTG
>Ga0070730_10005490_pt1 | contig 10946 bp, 9 predicted proteins | sample Coa_R1_3_FD_66447 | JGI IMG/M metagenome (GOLD analysis project Ga0070730, IMG submission 66447) | Surface soil microbial communities from Centralia Pennsylvania, which are recovering from an underground coalmine fire - Coalmine... | ecosystem: Environmental > Terrestrial > Soil > Unclassified ... | reverse complement strand
CTCGCAAAGTGCCCGCATGGCGTCAAGATCGGCCGGGACGCCTGCCTGGTCGACCAGGATGACGGCGCGGGTGCGGGGAGTCAGGCATGGCTCGACCGTCGCCGACGTCAGATTTTGGGTGGCCTCGTCGACATCGGCGAACACGGCCACAGCGCCGACATAGCGCGCGGCATTCGCGGTCGCGATGAATGAGAGCGACGGGACGACGACCTCGTCACCTGGGCCGATCCCGGCAACTACGAGGGCTAGGTGCAGGGCCGTGGTGCACGAGGACAACGCGACGGCGTGGTCGGCGCCCATCGCTGAGGCGAAGGCCTCCTCGAACTTAGCCACCCGGGGGCCCTGAGCGATCCATCCGGAGGAGATCGCCTCCGCTGCGGCCGCCGCCTCCTCGGCGCCAAGCCATGGCCGCATCACTGGGATCATGGCAGGTCCCGCGGGCCGCCGCACAGCAGCACCTGGATCTCCTGCCACCGCCGCCCCCTCACTGCCCGGCTTCTTCCGGTCGCTGCTCACGCCACCAGGCCACCAGCCGCCGCAAGCCCTCGTCCAGGCCTACCTCAGCCTTCCAGCCGAGGCGCTCGGCGGCTTGCGATACGTCGGCCAGCCGGCGGGCCACCGCGTTGACCCCTCGGGGCGGCCCGAACTCCAGCGGCAGGTCGCTGCTCATCACACGCAGCAAGGCGCGGGCAAGCTCGGTGAGGCTGGTCTCGGTCCCGCTGGCGATGTTAAAGACCTCGTCGGTCACGTCGGCCGAGGCGGCGAGCAGGTTCGCCCGCGCAATGTCCTCGGTGAACACGAAGTCCATCGTCTGCTTCCCGTCGCCCAGGATGAGCGGCGGCTGCCCCGCCTCGATCCGCTCCATCCACCTGATGAGCACCTCGGTGTACAAACCGTAGATGTCCATCCGGGGGCCGTACACGTTGAAGTACCGGAGCGCCACGTAGTCCAGGCCGCGCATCGCGTGGAAACTGCGCAGCAGGCCCTCGTTAAAGGTCTTAGCCGCGCCGTACAGCGTGTCGTTGGCGTAAGGATGATGCCGCTCGGTAGTCGGGAACAGCTCGGCCAGTCCGTACACCGAGGCCGACGAAGCGGCGATGACCTTGCGGACGCCTGCGTTGGCGGCGGCTTCGACGACCTCATAGGTGCCGTCGACCAGGACCTCGAGGGCGAGCCGGGGCTCCTCGACGCACTGCGTGATCCTGATGGCCGCCTGATGGAACACCAGGTCAATTCCTGACATGACCTCGGTAACCAGGCGGGTGTCACGGATATCTCCCTCGACTATCCGTACGTGGCCCGAGCCGAGTGCGCCAGCGAGGTTTTGCTGGCGCCCGCGGACGAAGTTGTCGAGGACGACGACCTCGCCGGCGCCGGCCTCCACGAGCTTGTCCACGATGGTGGAGCCGATGGTGCCCGCGCCGCCCGTGACAAGGCAACGCTGTCCCTTGATCACTTACTTGCCTCCATGTTCACCGGAATCCGGGTGCCTCCGTCGTCAGCGCTTCGCGTGGCGGCCTCGAGAAGTTCGAGGACCCGTATGCCCGAGCCCGCATCGGTAAGCGCCGGGCGGCGGCCGGCGATCGCGTCGGCGAATTCGGCCAGCACGGCCTTGAGCGCCTCCCGTTCCGGGAGAGCAGGTACCTGTATGTCGCCGATGCGGTAAGAAATGAGAGCCTCCCTACGCTCATCGGGCGCCAGCGCGTTGGCCGGAATCCGATCCACCCCCCGGTCGTGGATCATGAGCCGGGCGACCGGGTTCATGTCGTCCCACACGATGGTGCGGCGCGAGCCGCCGAAGATCGTCGTGCGAACCTTCATTGGGCTAAGCCAGTTGACGTGCATGTGGGCAAGAGCGCCCGTGGACAGCCAGACCGACAGGTAGCCGAGGCAGGCGCGCCCGTTGCCGATCGGGTCGACGACGTGGGCCGCCACCGCGACAGGTGTCACATCTTCTGGCAGGACGAAGTCCAGGATCGACAGATCGTGCGGAGCCAGGTCCCAGAGCACGTCGACGTCGGGCTGCACGAGCCCGAGGTTGATCCGGACCGAGTCCACGAACTGAAGCTCGCCGATCTCCCCGCCCCGGACGAGCTCACGAATCCGTCGTACCGCGGGCGTGTAGCAGTAGGTGTGGTCGCACATGAGCACCAGGCCGGATCGCTCCGCCAAGGCGGCCAGCTTCACCGCGTCGGAGACCGATGAGGTGAGCGGCTTCTCGACCAGGACATGCTTGTTGGCCTCGAGGGCGGCGCGGACGAGGTCGAAGTGTGTGGCGGCCGGGGTGGCGATGGCCACGGCGGAGACCGCGGGGTCCGCGAGTACCTGCTCGTAGGAGGCGGTGGCCCGGACTGTCGTGTAACGGCCGAGGACCGCCTTCGCCCGCTCCTCGTCAAGATCGCACAGCCATTCAAGCTGGAGCGCGGGAGTGGCGATGGCCGTCCGGACGAGGTTCGGCCCCCAGTAGCCGGCGCCAATCACCGCAAGCCCGATCTGAGACATGTCCTAGCTGCCCCCTCATCTACGGTGCGGTGGTGGTGAACGGGTCCCACCGTGCAATAGATCCTTAGCGGCCGAGGGATGATACGTCCAGCTAAGACCCCCGGTACTTCCACGACCGACGGCGCAGCCACCACTGGCCCTTCTGGGTAAGCATGTAATACATCCCGCGTGGCCCGATGTGCCTGCGCGACTGCAAGGTACGGCACAGCGGTACTCTGCTCACCTCCGGCCAGCAGTCGGAGGCGAAGGCTACGAGTTGGCCGACGTCCCGTTCCTCCTCGTTCGGTCTCGCACCCAGGAGTCGCAAGGCGAACTCAGTTTGTCGTATGCGTCCCCGGTCGTACGCACGCCCGGCAGCCCAGAGCGCCTCCCGGGCCAGTGCGCGGTGTACGAGGGCTGACAGGTGGTCCGGATCTGGCAGCTTCTCGCCATAGCGATCAAGCACTGTCTGGAAGACCAATCGCCGCTGGCGCAGATCCTTCAGAGCGCTAAAGGCGTTACTCATGTTCTGCTGGTGTATGCGGTAATAGGCCTGGTCTACCCCGCGTATGAAGCCGACATCGGCGTTCGCGGCCAGCCGCATCCACATCTCCAGGTCCCCGGCATGAGGCAGCCGCGCGTCGTATCCGCCCACGCGCTTCTGCAGCGACGTCCGTACGACGACCTCGGGCGAGTTGATGGGGTTCTCCGCTTGGCGGAAACGATGTTCGATCCACCGCTGGCCATGCCACACCGACCAGCCTCGCACGTTCGTCCTTGCTGTCGGCAGCGGTGCGCCATGCTTGACCCATAGGGCACGTCCATAGACGAATCCGACGTCAGGCTTGGCATCCAGCAAATCCCTGGCGCGCCGGAGGGCTCCAGGGGTAAGCAGATCATCTGCCGACATCAGGACGCAGTAGTCACCATCAGCCCATTCGAGCAGGCCCTCGTTGTAGGTCGCGACGTTCCCCTTATTGGCTGCGTGAGTGATCAACTCCACGCGAGGCTCGCGGGCTGCGATCTTCCCGGCCACCTCAGCGCTGTCATCAGATGAGGCGTCGTCGATGATGAGCACCCGCACATCAACGCCCGCCTGGTCATCCAGCACGCTGGTGACGGCCTCCTCAAGGAAATGACCGTAGTTGTAGCAAGGGATGACGACGCTGACCGAACTCATCGCATGCTCTCCTGCTCGCGCTGACGTGGTTCGCCGGTTCCCAGCAGGAAGGACCGCAATTCAGGGCCCACAACGGCGGCGTCGTGCTCGCGACGGAATCGTTCGTGCGCGGCGCGCGCCGTCTTCAGTCGCGCCGACTCGTTGTCGAGCAGGCCGATCAGCCTATCCGCTGCCTGGGCTGGGTCGTTGAGAGGCCAGAACCGGGCCTCGACCCCATCGTCGCACAATTCGCCGATGCCTCCGGTGTCTCCCGTCACGATGGGGAGGCCGGCGGCCATCGCCTCGATGATCGCAAGCGGCAGTGATTCGGAATACGAAGCATGGACGTAGACCTGGTAACCGGGGAGGTAGTCACGCACATCGGGCCGGAATCCCCGAAACCGGACCTGTCCCTCCAGGCCTAGCGAGCCGACCTGCCGCACGAGGTCCCTACGGCACGGTCCGTCGCCGAAAATGTCCAGACTGTAGGACCGTCCCGCCCGTCCGGCTTCGGCCAGCACATCCAAGAGGAAACGATGGTTCTTGACTAGATCGAGATTACCGATGGTGACTAGGTCTCCGATCGGCTCCCGATCGGGCTTGGCAGGCCATGGCGTCACGAAGTTGCCGATGACGGCATAAGGCACAGCCGCAGCTTCCGGAAGCCAGCTCACCAGCGCGTCCCGACCCCACTTGGACACGAATACGAGGCCATCGACCTGTGGGATCACCGTTCGCTCCACTTGCCGGATGGCTCGGAAAACGGTCCCGCCGGAACTGATCCGCTTCTTATCAGCCCATTCGTCGGCCATGGAGATCCGGAGGTGCACTGCCATAACCACGCGCTGATGCGGTCCTCGCCGCGTGCGCAAGGCGGCCCGGGCGGCGAACGGATCCTGCGCGTAGACAACGCAGTCACCCGCTTCGGCGAGGTGCCGACGCAGCGCGTTGCGAAGGAATACCTCGTGCCAGTACAGATACCAGGCCACGCTGGCTGGCTTGCTAATTCGCTCCAGGACGAGTGGTCGGAGGCCGAAGACGGGGTAGGCGAGAAGTCGGCCCCACGAGAACGGGGTGACCAGTGTGCTGGCCTGACCGCAGTCCTCAAGGAACCGGCGGACCTGCCGGACGTGCGTGTCAACACCCGTGATCCCGTCCCCCCGGAGGATCGTCGCTATGGCCAGGGGAAGCGAAGGCTCATCCAGGAGCCGGCGGTCAGGTGAATGGGACGGTACGTCATCGTCGTATCTCATCTCCAATGAGAGCGTTCGTGCTCTGCACCTGATACGCGATCCGGCCAGCTTTACCCCGTTCTGGCGAGAGGCTGCCTCGTGTCAACGGGGATATCCCCGTATCATGACCACCCGTTCGGTACTCATGTGCATGCGGGCTCCATGTAGAGCGAACCAAGTCAGGTGACATGATGAAGGCAGCGGTGGTCGCCGAACTCAGGCCCCGCCGTGGGGTCCGACTGCTCGCAACCGCCCCGGCGGATGAGCGCTCCGTTCGGCGTAGGGTCGCCGTCGCGTGGGGCCTGCTCATCCTGAACGCCCTGACCTACTACGGCTCCATCCTCCATATCCCGTCGGCGGCGGGCAAGGGCATCACCCAAGCAGCCCTGCCGGCGGCGCTCATAGTGGCGCTGACGGTGAACCGCAGGATTGTCATCCGCCCGAACGTATTCCTCTTCCTGGCGACCCTGCTCGCCCTGGAAGCGGTTATCTCCTGCCTGCAACCTCAGCACCTAGGTACCGTGTACCGGACCCTCCGATTGGCCGAATTTATTGCCGGGCTCTGGCTGCTGTCGCCATGGTGGGGTCGGCGCGACATGCTGCTCGTGCGCTCTCATATGGTATGGCTCGCCGTTATTCAAGGCACGGTCATCCTGGGCTTGCTGGTGGCGCCCGGTCACGCCCTCGCCGGTCACAGGCTCGGCGGCGTGCTCTGGGACGTCCCGGCTACGGAGGTTGCCCACTACGCAGCGGTCACTGCCGGGGCAGCGGTCGTGCTCTGGCTTGGCGGCCTGCTGCCCGGACGGCTGACTCTCGTCATCGCCGGGAGCGAAGGCATCATCCTCGTCCTAACCCATACGAGGACTGCTCTGGTCGCACTGGTGCTCGCCCTCATGGTCGCGAGCCTCAGCTTGATCACGGCCAGAGTGCGCGTCCGCAGGTTTTTCGCAACCGCAAGCATTGTCGTGATAGTCGTGGCCGTGCTGGGGGCCGGTGTCCTGACGACTTGGCTGACGCGCGGGCAGAGCGCGCAAGAACTGACGTCGCTTACGGGAAGGACCGGCTTCTGGACGCTGGTTCTCAACTTGCCCCGCACGAGGTTCCAGGAGATCTTCGGCTTCGGCCTGTCTAACGGGTCGGTCGACGGCCTCCCGATCGACAGCAACTGGCTCGTGGCCTATTTGCAGCAAGGTATCTTCGGAGTGATTCTGACCGCGGCCATGTTGTTGTTCGTCCTCGTCGCAGCGTTCTTCCAGCCATCGGGCACCAGGCGGGCCCTCGCGCTGTTCCTGGCTACATATTGCCTGGTAGCCTCGTTCACCCAGGTCGGATTCACCAGCGCTACGGTATACCTCCTCGAACTGACCTTGGCCGCGTCGTTGCTGGTGCCTTCGGCTGCCGAGAGCGAGCCGGACTAATGACCCATGACCGGATTCCCGCTATGCGAGATCAGAAGGAGCTATTACGATGCAACCGCCACTTCGGCGTCGCCTCGCTAACTCACCGATTGCCCGGGGCGCGGCATTTCCGCTGCGCACCGTGATCGTGGCACGTTACGATGCGCATGTTATCGGGCAATCGGTCGAATGGCTGGTACGCGGTCGCGAAACCACTAACTTCATCACGTACGACTTGCACCCGCTCAACCGTGACCAGCTCTGCTGGTTCGTTTCGGCTGTCTCCGGAGCGGAGATCGGACAGGTGCGCGCCTGGGTGCAGGAACTGGAAGACGATAATGACCTCTTCGACCATCTGACGAGGCGGTTCTCGTCCAATCCGCGCCGGGGGATTTGCGCGAAGGAGCCACATTGGGCGCGACGGCTCGGATGGTATGCGCTTATACGTGCCACGCAGCCGGATCATGTCGTTGAGACAGGGACTCAACTTGGTCTTGGATCGTGTGCCATTGCCGCAGCCCTGCTTCGAAATGGGCATGGTCGTCTAACGACGATGGATATCGACCCGGAAGCCGGACATTTGATTGGAGGACAGTGGGCCAGCGTCATCGACCAACGTACCGGGAGTTCCACCGACATGCTTGCAGAGCTTAGGGACGTGGACATGTTCATCCACGACAGCCTGCATACTTACGACTACGAGACCAAAGAGCTCGCTATGGTCGAACCGAACTTGCGCTCCGGCGCAATAGTTCTTTCCGACAATGCTCGCGAGTCATCGGCACTGTCCGATTGGGCAGAACGGACCGGGCATCATTTCCTGTACTTCGGCGAGCAGCCTGTTGACCATTGGTGGCGCGGAGACGGTATCGGTGCCGCGTGGAGAGACCGGACGGAGGGCAACGGGGCGGCCGGAACCCAATAGAACACTGCGTACTGCGCATACGGCCTCAATTCGTCGGCCAAACCGAGGACGTCGGAGCAAGAAACGGGCTCAAAGCTGAAAGTCACTTGAGATCCCGGGTCAACTAGGAAGCGTTAATGTCCAGCAGCACCTCAGAACTGTCAGCCGGCCGGGTATCACATCAATGGTTGCCCTCCCGGGTTTCGCCGCGACTATCTGTACTCGTGCGTCGCGGCGCGGGCTGGAACGCTCTGAGTACGGTGCTACTACGCCTGGTTAACGTCGTTGTGACAGCCGTTGTCGCCCACATCCTAGCTCCGCGCGACTTCGGCGTGTTCGCTGTAGCGCTGACCGCTTACACAATTGTATTCAATATCAGCGAGTTCGGTGTAGGTTCGTGCCTGGTCCGGGCTGACCTGAACATAAATGTCATGGCTCCAACAATGTTCACCGTCTCATTGGTGACGAGCGGCTTGACTGCAGAGGTGATGGCAGTCTTCGCAAAGCCGATTGCCACCGCACTCGGATCGGCGGATGGCGCTCAGGCAATCAGGGTCATGTCGCTCGTGGTGCTTATCAGTGGCTTCTCGGCGGTACCCGGCGCCCAGCTGACGAGAGACTTCAAGCAAGATAAGCTTTTCCTGGCTAACATAATCAGCCTTATACCCTCCACGGTGGCACTCCTCATATTGGCGAAGTCGGGAAGTGGAGCGCTCGCTTTTGCCTGGTCTAGGGTCATAGCCTCAGGTGTCATGTGCGCCGTGATGGTAGCCTCCGTACACAAGCACTATTTGCCCGGAATTTCCCGTCGCGCCCTTTCCGTGCTATTCAGGTTTGGCCTGCCCCTGGCGGGGGCGAACATCGTGAACTTCATACTCATCAACGTGGACTACGCGTTCGTAGGCCATCTTATGGGTGCAGTTGCACTCGGGGCCTACGTGCTGGCCTACACCATAGCGTCCTCCCCGACGTTGCTCCTCGCCAATGTGATCAACAGCGTATCGCTGCCCGCCTTCTCGCGAGTCAAGAAAGATCCTGAACGCCTGAAAGATGCGATGACTACTGCATTGCGCGTGCTTTCGCTAATCCTGATGCCCATGTGCTTCCTGCTGATTGCACTCGCCCGGCCGCTGGTGCTAACGGTGTACGGCCACAAGTGGGAGGCCTCAGTAGAGGTCCTTGCGATCCTTTCCATCTATGGCGGCATTTCAATCATCTGTGTGCTGTTCGCAAACATTCTCACGAGTCTGGGTAAAGCGAGGTTCACCCTCGTCGTCCAGCTGCTCTGGCTCGGCGCGTTGGTGCCAGCTATGGCGTTCGGCGTGCACTGGAACGGCATTGTTGGTGCCGCAGTGGCTCATATAGCAGTCATTGTGCCGCTAGTCCTGCCAAGCTATCTGTTCGCCCTGAGAAAGGCGACCGGAATTCGTCTCACGACGCTGGGGAAGGTGATACTGCCGTCGCTTCTGGCTGGTGCAGTGGCAGCGATTGCCGCGAGGAGCGCAGCCTCTCAGTTCACCGACCCGTTGACGCAACTGGTGACTGGCCTCGCAGCCGGCTGTGCAGCTTATTTGGTAGCGGCTGCTCCCCAGGTCTTGGCGTGGCTCAGTCAGATGCAAGCGGCCAGGCGGCGCGCGCCGCATCTTTTCCGCCTTTACGACGCCGCGGCTCGGATGATGAGACTACCTGAGGGACAAAGATGAAGCGATGGTTCGCAGGACTGGGTGGCTTGGCGCTCACGGTGGGGGTCGCAGCGTGTGGGGGCCAGGCCGGGCCTGCGCCTGCTCCGATCGCAACGCCCCTCCTGACCCCGACGCTCAGTTCGGCTGCGGCGTCAGCATCGACTTCGACAAGTGCACCATCAGGCAGGTCAACTTCGGCTTCGAATGGAGTGCTCGGCCCCTACGCTTACCCGCAAATCACCAATACCAATGGTTACAACACCTACGTGGGTAACAACATGTGGGCGGCTGGGGGATCGGGCATGACGCAGACCCTTACCGCCGTTAACCCCGGCGAGTGGTACGTCATGGCTAAGGCACCAGCCGGGAATACTGGCGTGCTCAGCTACCCCAACACCCAGCAGCTATTCAACAACTGGAACGGGAGCGGATGGAATGGCAGCGGTACGCAGACCGATACCCCCATCGGTCGCCTCAGGCAGCTGACGAGTACGTTTGCTGAGAACCTGAACGCCAACTCCCGCACCGATGCCGAGGCCGCGTACGACATCTGGCTCTCGGGCACGTCCGGCCCGCGCGAGATCATGATCTGGATAGACAACGCCAACCGGGGGACTGGGGGGGCGACCCAGATCGGCACCGGCACCGTCGGCGGCCAGAAGTGGACGCTACTGCGGTACGGCGGTGAGGCGATCTGGTCGCTGAGTGCCAATGAACAGTCTGGCACCGTAGACATCCTCACCCTGCTGCATCAACTGCAATCCAGGGGCCTGGCGTCTTCGGGCGCGGCGATCAGTCAGATCGACTTCGGCTTTGAGATCTGCTCTACGGGCGGCGTGCCGGAGACGTTCTCTGTCTCCCATTACTCGCTGACCGCCCAGGCCGGGTAGCCCAGAGCAGCTCTCAGCAGGCGCGCTGGATGACCAGGGCCTTGATGACGGCGGCCCACTCGTAAGCGATCTGGTACGGCCAGATGCTCGCCCTGATGGGAGCGGTCACCACGTAGACCTGGCCGGGGAAACAGCGTTCCACTCGCAACCGCGCGCGCGAGTCCTGGGGCGTGATCGCGACCACCGCGATGGACCGCCAGTGGTACTTCTTCGCCAGCCGGCCGACGAACTCTGCCTCACCCTGCGTGGTGGGCGGCACGGGGTGGAAGCAGATCAGCGTCACCCCGGGTATGGGCCCCGGACAGGGATCACGAGAAGCCGGAGTGCCCTGGGAGACCACCAGGAATGGCGCACGGTGCTGCGTGGCCAGGCGGACGGCGGATTTGAGCGGGTGCCCGGGGCTGTCCAGCATGACGATGGCGTCCACCCGGGGCGGCATGCCCTGGTCCGGCCAGACGAACAGCCGGGCCGTGGCGGCACACACGAGGCAGAAGACGACGGTCAGCGCGATCGCCAACCTATGCCGCCGCCTGCCGTGTCGCGCCGGGACACCGGACTCAGGCGCGCCGGATGACTCGTCTCCGGCGGCGCGCAGAACAGGGTTGTTGGTCAAGCCCCCCTCCAGCGCACATGTTAGCGCGGCGAGGCCAGGCGCAGTGCGGTCGAAATCGGGCCAGGCCGGCCTCGGCGGGGTTTAACGGCGTGGCCCGCCCGGCAAGCTTCGGTGCTCGGTTAGGCTCCACTATGGGCGGGCGGTGGTCCGGCTTGGAACAAGGAGTACGCGAACACAGGCAAGGAGCCGGCGGTGGCCTCCATTGAAGCGATCCATGCCAGGCAGATCCTGGATTCCCGGGGAAACCCGACCCTCGAGGTCGAAGTGGCACTGGACGACGGGACCGTCGGCCGCGCGGGCGTGCCGAGCGGGGCCTCGACCGGCGCCTTCGAGGCCGTCGAGCTCAGGGACGGCGGCTCGGAGTACGGCGGCAAGGCGGTCGGCCGGGCGGTCCAGAACGTCATCGACGAGATCCAGCCGGAACTCCTCGGGCACGAGGCGGACGACCAGCGGCTGATCGACCAGGCGCTGTCCGACCTGGACCGGACGCCGGACAAGTCCAGGCTCGGCGCGAACGCCATCGTCGGGGTCAGCATGGCCGTGGCCCGGGCCGCCGCGGACTCGAGCGGCCTGCCGCTGTTCCGCTAC
>Ga0070730_10005489_pt1 | contig 10947 bp, 9 predicted proteins | sample Coa_R1_3_FD_66447 | JGI IMG/M metagenome (GOLD analysis project Ga0070730, IMG submission 66447) | Surface soil microbial communities from Centralia Pennsylvania, which are recovering from an underground coalmine fire - Coalmine... | ecosystem: Environmental > Terrestrial > Soil > Unclassified ... | reverse complement strand
GATGAGCAGGTCCGCGTCCTCGTAGGCGACCTCGAGCGGAACCCGCTCGGGCTCGAGGGTGATGTCCCGCAGCGGCTCGAGCTCGACGCTCAGGGTCTCGCCGCCCACGAGGCGGTCGCTCGCCCGCGCGCGCCGTCCCGCGACCAGCGCTCGCCCGTCCCCAATGAGGCGCTGGGCGTGCGCGCGGCTGATGCCCGCCAGTCCCGCCACGGCCAGGTCGAACCGACCCGCCACGGCCGGTCCGGTGAGCCGCTCTCTCGGTCGCTCGGCGGTGGGCACGCTCGCCGCCGCGTCCGGTGAGTCGTTCGTCACCCGGCCGCTCCGGCCGCCGGCCCGTCGCCGGAGCGGGGTGCCGCGGCCCCGCTCGCGTCTGCCTCTCGCGTCTCGCCGGAGGACCGCCGGGCGTCGCCCGCGGCGCTCGAGCGGTCGAGGAACCACATCGTGCCGATGATCAGCGCGATCCCCACCACCAGCGCGGAGTCGGCGATGTTGAACGTCGCGAAGCGGACGTCGCCGAACCCGAACGAGATGAAGTCGGTGACGATCCCCTGGTGCGCGAGCCGGTCGGTCAGGTTCCCCAGCGTCCCGCCTAGCACGAGCCCCAGGATGAAGAAGAACCAGGGGCTCCGGCCATGGAGCGTCCGGGCGAAGTAGGCGACGAGGCCAAGCGCGACCGCGCTGACAACCAGGAAAAGCGGCATCCCGTTCTGGAACAGGCTGAAGGCGGCACCGCTGTTCTGCGCATGCCAGATCTGCAGGAGGTCACCCACGACGTCGACCCGCTGGCCGACCGCCACGTTGGCCACCACCAGCGCCTTCGAGACCTGGTCCGCGACGAGAACGAGCCCGGCGATCCCCAGCAGCACCGCCAGCTCGAGGGGTCGGCGGCTACGGGCGGGCTCGGTCATCGTGCGGGCAAGCCTACTACGGGCGGCGGACCGCGAGCCGGACCTCCGTCCCGTCGAGCTGCGCCTCCTCGGACCGGTCGGCGTCGGGCATCGTCGCCCCGGGTCCGAGCTCGACGCGGGTCGCCAGCAGCTCGTCGGCGAGCCAGGCACGATGCGGCTCGAGCCGTGAGCCGAACTCCTCCGAGGCGCCGATGGCGACCTCGATCCGGTCGCTGATCTCGTACCCGGCCGCGCGGCGGAGCCCCTGGAGGCGATGAGCCACTTCCCGCGCCAGGCCCTCCGCGGCCAGCGCCGCGTCGATCTCGGTGTCGAGCGCGACGAGCAGCTCGCCCTCCTCGGCGACCTCGTGGCCGGCTCGGGCGCGAGCGGACAACGTGAACTCGTCCGGCTCAAGGACGACGCCCGCCGCCTCGACCCGTCCGTCCCCGCGGAGGTGCCAGTCGCCCGCGCGGGCCGCGGCCATGATGCCGGCCACCGCCGGTCCGCGGCGCGGCCCGAGGACCGGGAGCAGCGGCCGCAACGTGCGATCGACCAGGCCGGAGTCGTCGGAAAGCACCTCGAGGCGCTTGACGTTGAGCTCGTCCGTAACCTGCGCGGTCAGCTCCGCCTCGATCGCTGGGTCGTCGCTCAGCCCGCCGCCCCCCGCCCGGCGCACCCGAACAACGGCGAGCGGCTGGCGCACGCGCACGCTCGAGGCGGCACGGGCAGCGTGCCCGAGCGCCACGACGCTCCGCGCCCTTGCGACAGCCGCCTCGAGACCCGGGTCGCGGCGCGCGGCGCGCGGCGCGGGAAAGTTCGCGAGGTGGACCGAATCCACCGCGGCCGCATCGACGCTCACCACGAGGTTCTCCCACATCGCATCGGCGAGGTGCGGGACGATCGGCGCCATGAGCTTGGTGAGGGTCACGAGCACGTGGTGCAGGGTCTCGTAGGCCGCCGCCTTGTCGGCGTCGAGCTCGCCCTTCCAGAACCGCCGCCGGTTGCGCCGCACGTACCAATTCGACAGGTTCTCGACGAACGCCTCGATCGCGCGCGTGGCGCGAGCCGCCTCGTAGCCGTCGAGCCCGGCGCGCACCTCGGCGATCGTCGCCTCCAGCCGCGAGAGGATCCATCGGTCCAGCAGGCTCTGAGCGGCGGGCTGCGACGGCTCGCCACCCGCCGGCGGCCAGCCGTCGAGCCGCGCGTAGGTCACGAAGAATGCGTACGTGTTCCACAGTGGGAGGAAGAAGCGCCGTACCACCTCGTGGCCCGGGCCATAGCCGAAGTTGAGGTTCGTGGCCGGATTGGCGGCCATGAACATCCAGCGCATGACATCGGCGCCGATCTGCTCGGCCGCCTCGTCGAAGGGGATGGCGTTGCCCTTCGACTTGTGCATCTCCTCGCCGTGCTCGTCGCGTACCAGGGCATAGCCGAACAGCGTCCGGGTCATCGGCTCGCCGGCCATCACCGTCGACATCGTGAGCAGGGCGTAGAACCAGTTGCGGAACTGCCCCGGGAACGACTCGGTGACGAAGTCGGCCGGGAACCATTCGCGCCAGTAGTCGCGGTCGCTGTTCCAGCGCAATGTCGAGAAGCCCACGATCCCCGCGTCGAGCCACGGGTTGCCGACGTCGGCGATCCGCCGGGCGCGGCCTCCACAGGATGAGCACGCGATCTCAACCGCGTCGACCCATGGCCGATGCGGGGTGTGCCCCTCGAACGCCTCCCAGCCCGCGACCGCGCGCTGGTGGAGCTCGTCGCGCCCGGAGATGATCTCCCAGCCCTCGCACTCGGTGCAGACCCAGATCGGCAGCGCCAGCCCGTAGTAGCGCTTCTTGCTGATCATCCAGTCGCCCATGTTTCGCAGCCAGTCGAGCTCGCGCTCCTCGAGGCCGATCCCGTCCGGCAGCCAGCGGATCTGTCGCGTGACCCTGGAGATGGGCTCGCGCAGCGGATTCATGGCGATGAACCACTCGTCCACGAGGCGGAAGAGGAGCTGGGTCCCGCAGCGCCAGCAGACGGGGTAGCTGTGCCGGTAGCTCTCGCGAGCCACGAGCAGGCCCTTGCGCTCGAGGTCGGCGGCGACATCGGTCGCGAGGTCGGTGGCGGGGTTCTCGCCTGCGCCCGCGTAGCGACCGACCTGCCAGCCATAGCCGTCCTTGAAGACGCCGAACTCGTCGATCGGATCGAGGACCGCCAGGTCATGCTCCCTGGCGAGCGCGAAGTCCTCCTGGCCGCAGCCCGGAGCGATATGCACGATCCCGGTTCCCTCCTCGTCGGAGACCTCGTCCCAGGCGATGACCGGGTGAGCGACCCCTGCCTGGATCGGCAGCTCGTCGAAGGGGCCCGCGTACTGGAGCCCCACCAGCTCATCGCCGTGCGCCCGGCCGACGACCGCGGCGTCGTGCGCGACGCGGGCGCGCGAGCCGGCCGAGACCCACCAGCGCCGCCCGTCCCGTCCCTCGACGAGCTGGTAGGTGAGCTCAGGGTGCACCGCGGCCGCGACGTTCGAGCTGAGCGTCCAGGGCGTCGTCGTCCAGACCAGCAGGTCCTCGCCCTCGTGACCGGGAGTCGTGATCGGCAAGCGGATGGTGAGCGACAGGTGCCGGATCTCCCGGTACCCCTCGGTGGCGATCTCCATGTTCGACAGGCCGGTGCCGCAGCGCGGGCACCAGGGCATGACATCGTGTCCCTTGTAGACGAGGCCACGGCGCCTGCACTCCGCCAGAAAGGCCCAGATCGCGTAGTTGTTCTCGTCGGAGTTCGTGTAGTAGCTGTGCTCCCAGTCCATCCACATTCCGAGCCGCTTGCTCTGCTCGGTCTGCAGCGCGGCGAACCGGTCGACGCGCGCCTTACACAGCTCGACGAAGCGGTCGATCCCGAATGCCTCGATCTGGCGCTTGTTGTTGAACCCCAGCTCGCGTTCGACCTCGACCTCGATCCAGAGGCCCTGGCAATCGAACCCGTTCTGATAGCGGAGCCGCTCACCGAGCATGGAGTGGTAGCGCTGATAGAGGTCCTTGTAGGTCCGGCCCCAGGCGTGGTGGACACCCATCGGGTTGTTGGCGGTGATCGGCCCGTCCAGGAACGAGAAGCGCCGTTCGGACTGCGCGTTGCGCGCCAGGTAGCGCTCCATGGTGCCCCGCTGCCGCCATCGTTCGATCTGCTCCCGCTCGAGCGCGGGAAGCTCGAGTTTGCCGTCGACCGGACTGAATCCCACTCCCGTGCCTCTCGCTCCACGCCGGACACACAAAACACCCGTCCCGAATGCCGGGACGGGAGCTTGCGCTTCCGCGGTACCACCCGCGCTTGACCGATGCCGCCCTGCCACGGGCGTCCCCGGTCCGCTCTGCCGCCGCAGGCCTGCCTTGCGCAGGCCGATGGCGCCGCCATCGCTATCGGGTGGCGTTCCCGGGAGGCGTTACCCACGTCCGACGACCGCTCGATCGCCGCGCTTGGCGCCTCCGGCTCGGGAGGGATCGCGTTCCGTCTCTTCGCCGCCCGCTTCCACCGTCCGGGCTCGCTCGTGGCTCGATGACGACGGCCGCGCTGTCTCCGTCCTCGCCGGGTCTTGGGTTGTGGAGGGGATCGTGCGGCGCTCGCGGGGCATTGTCAATTGACGCCGCGCGCGCCGCGGTACGCAGCGCACGGCCGCGGCTCAGCCGAACGCGGCGCGGACGACCAGCACGAGTCCCGCGACAGCTCCGCACGTGACCAGGCCGGTCAGGCGCGGCCACCAGGCGCGCGCCAGGACCACGCCCAGGGCCGCGCCGGGCCCGCCCAGGGTGAGCGCCAGGCTCAGCTGACGCTGTGAGGCGATGAGCTCTGACGAGGAGGTGACCGCCCAGGTGACGATCGAGACGAGCAGCGGGACGCCGGCCCAGGCCATGGTCGCCAGGACCCGCAGGCGGGCGTCGGTGGCCCATGGCGGGCGCGTCCAGGTTGTCTGGATCCGCTGTCGGGCCAGGCTCGGGACGGCAAGCGGCCCCATCTCGTCGACACCCGGCTCGCGGCGCGGCGCGACGGGCGCCTCCGACGCGAGGGGCGCCACCATTCCGCGGGTCGCCGCCTCGATGGCCGCCTGTCGCTCGGCCTCCGCAGCGAAGAGGGCCGCCTCCCGTGCGGCGGCCAGGCGCTCCTCGAGGCGTGCACGCTCGATTCCGGTCAGGAACCTGGCGGGCTCCGGCTCTGGGGTGGCCCGCGGTGCGACCGGCGCCGCGGCCATTGCTGCCGCCTCGGCTGCTCGCCGCCGCTCATCGAGATCCGGGATCCCGGCGGCGAAGGCGGCGGTGACCCGCCCGCTCACCTCGTCGAGGCGCTGCTGGACCCGGGCGGCCGCGCCGAGCGCCTCGAGCAGGTCGAGCTCGGATTCGGCGGCGATCGCCAGTCGGCCCTGGTCGGTGGGGATGAGGATCACCGTCGGCGTGCTGGCCAGGCGCAGGAGCGTCACAGGCTCCTCGCCACGCAATGTCGCCAGGTTGTGCGACCAGCCGAGGATGGGATGCCGGCTGCGGAGGACCCCGCGCCCGGTGCCGGTCACCGCGACCCTGGTCACCGGGCCCCGGACGAGCTGGTATCGGCGCTGGCCGGTCAGCCAGTGGACGCGCAGCCCACCGACCTCGACCTCGAGACGCACGCTGAGCGGCAGGATGGCGAGCCCGATGGCGACGAGAGCGACGAGCGCCGCGAGCCCGGCGAGGAGCAGGCCCGCGGACCCGCCCCCCAACGCCGCCATCGCGGCCGCCGAACCGGCCATCACGAGGAGCACGATCGGCAGGACCAGGAGGCGCGTCAGGTCCCTGGCCAGGCGGATGCGCGCGATGGCGATCGTCTCGTCAGCCATGGCTCAGGCCTTCTCGGTGACCCGGTACTCGAGATACCGGCCGGTCAGCAGGCGGGTCTGCGCGTCGAGCGCGGGCAGGTTGCTGAACAGGATCCCGATCACCGGCAGTCCGATCCACTGCAGGTAGCTCAGCAGCCGTCGCAGCGGCCCCCACTCCACCGGCCGGGGCGGGACGATCGCGTTCTCGACGACGATCATGACCGCAAGCCCGACGAAGGCGGCGCTCAACATCACGCTCGTGTAGATCGGCAGGTTCTGGCCCAGGATGGTCTGCCCGAAGGCCGGGTTGAGGAGCAGCGGGATGATCGCCCCGAAGGTGATGACGAACGGCCCGATCGCCCAGCTGATGTGCTCCCAGAACAGGTTCATCACGCGCCACACCCGCGAGAGCAGCGGGATCTCCGTGTGACGGATGGCGTTCTGGACGACGTACGGGATGTCGGTCACGCCCCACGCCCAGCGGCGGGCCTGGGTGTATTGGACCATCATCGACCGCCAGTACGTCCGTGCCCGGACCGCATCGCCGTAGATCGGGATGAAGAGCGGGACGGCGCGGAACCGATCCCCGTACGTGAAGTAGCTCTTCCAGTAGAAGCGGCTGTCCTCCGGGATCGCGTCGGTCGCCCAGTAGCCCACCTCGTGGACCATGCGCAGCGTGGTCGAGTAGCTCGAGAAGCTCACCAGCTTCTCCGGCATGACGTTGCGCCACAGCTGGAGCTGGGTCAGCACGCCGGCGAAGAGCCGCAGCAGGACCGGCGCCTCCCACATGTTGTTGTGGAAGTACGGGATCGGCTGGTAGAGCTGAGTGTCGCGGTTCGCGTCGGTCAGGTGCATCCAGGCCAGGTAGGTGAAGTACCGGGGGTGCACCCGGAAGTCGGCATCGAGGTCGGTGATGAGGATCCGCGACGGATCCATCCCCCGCTCCCGGACGAGGAGCCGATACAGGTAGCGGCCGCCCCAGGCCATCGCGCTGCTCTTGCCGATGACGATGCCCGGCTCGAGCGGGTCGAGGATGTGGATGAAGTCGGCGAAGGCGTCGCCGAACTCGCCGCGCAGGGTCGTGACGTTCGCGATCCCGTCGGCATCGGTCTCGCGGGTGATGATGGCGCAGATCTTGCGCTCCTTCGGCCAATCGGCAACCGCCAGCGCCCGGACGGTCTCGCGCAGCTTCTCGAGCGGCTCGGTGTACGTCGGGATGAGGGCCAGCTGCGTGATCTCCCCGGAGCTCGGCCGGTCGTCGGATGCCGGATCGCGATCCCCCGCTCCGGTGCCGCCATCGGCGAAGCCGGCCGGATCGTGGCGATCGACGAGCGCCAGCCGCTCGCTCCAGTCGATCTCGACCACCCGGCTCACCCGCCGGTAGCCGACCACGATGGCCACCGCCAGCCAGGCCGAGCGGCAGAGCATGTAGAAGTCGAAGGTCAGGACGAAATAGGCGACCAGCCACGGGTAGCTGAAGCTGAGCCAGATCGGGCCGATGATGATTGCCCAGCTGACGAGGCCAGGGACCATCTCCAGCAGGCGCTGGAGCCATCGGTAGCGCTCGGCCTGCGCGTCCTGCAGCATCGGCAATGGCCGGCCGGCGCCCACCCGGACGGACCGGCGGCGCGACCTCCTAGTAGATCGGTGTCAGCCAGGAGCGGTAGGTCTCGAGCCTTCCGCGCACGGCGTCGAAATAGGTTCGCGAGATCCGGCTGGTCAGCGGACCCGGGCGCCCGTCGGCGATGGCCCGCCGGTCGATCTCGATGACCGCCGAGACCTGCGCGCCGGTCCCGCACAGGAACACCTCGTCGGCGCTGTACAGCTCGGTGCGGTCGATCGAGCGCTGCACGACCGGGATGCCCAGGTCGCCCGCCAGGCCGATGAGACGCTGACGGGTGATCCCCTCCAGCACGTTGTCGGTGACCGGCGGCGTGATGAGCGTGCCGTCGCGCACGATGAAGAGGTTCTCGGCGCTGCCCTCGCTGACGTGCCCTTCCTGGGTGAGGACGATCGCCTCGTCGAAGCCGTTGAGCTGCGCCTCGGTCTTGGCCAGCGCCGAGTTCACGTAGGCACCGGTGATCTTGCCGCGGGCCGGGATGGCATTGTCATCGGTCCGGCGCCAGCTGCTCACGGCGGCGCGCACGCCGCTGTCGGTGTCGATGTACTTGCCGAATGGGATGGCGAAGATCGTGAAGTCGCTGTCGAGGTTATGGAGCCGGACGCCGATCAGCTCGCTCGACTTGTAGACGAGCGGACGGACGTAGACGTCCTCCTGGAGCCCGTCGCGGCGCAGCAGCTCGATGGTGAAGTCGGCCATCTCCTCCGCACCGTACGGCACCTCCATGTAGAGGAGGCGAGCCGAACGGATGATCCGCTGGTAGTGGGGCACCAGGTCGAGCGCGTAGAGCTGCTTGGCCTCGGCATTCCAGTAGGCGCGGATCCCCTCGAAGACGGCGGTGCCATAGTTGAGGGCGTGGGTCATGACGCTGACGTTGGCCTCGCGGAGCGGGACGAAGCCTCCGCGGAAGAAGGCCCATAGCTCGGTCGTCGATTCAGCCATCGCGGCAGGGGCCGATGTCGCTTGCTTGAGCAAGAGGGCACTCCTCGTGAACCGTGCTCACGCTCGACGCGCGAGCCTGAGGGCGGAAGCTCAGCATAGCATCAGGGATGCCGGATCCCCTCTCCGGCCCGGTTGGCGAGCCCGCCTCCGATCCCATCAATGCACCGACGCGATCGGCACCGGCAGCGTGACCGCCGCCACCACGTAGAGCAGGTAGATCGGTCCCCCGGCGAGGAGCGTCCAGGCGGAGAGGCGTCCGGCCCGGAACATCGTGCCGAAGATGAGGATCGTGGCGAGGAAAGCCGCGCCCGCGGAGGCGAACGAGAGAGCGCTCTGCTCGGTGAAGGCCCATTCGGTGAACGCGATTCCGAGCAGCGTCGGGATGCAGCTCTGGAAGACCATCGCGCCGGTGATGTTGCCCATCGCCAGGGTGTCCTTCCCGACCCGGACCCAGAGCAGGCTGTTGAGCTTCTCGGGCAGCTCGGTGGCGATGGGGGCCAGGACGAGGGCGAGGATTCGGGGATCGAGGCCGATCACCCGCGACAGGTCCTCCACGGCGCCGACGAAGACCTGGGCGCCGACGACGATCGCCGTCAGCGCGAGCAGCACCTGGGCGATGATGATCCGCAGCCGCGGAACCAGGACCGAGGCCGGCTGGCCCGGTTCTACCACCGCTGCCGGTGTCGCGGCGCGGCCGGCGAGACGGGTCAGGTGAAGCCGGTTGAGGTCGGCCGGGTCGGATTCGCCCGGCTCGTCGCGGAAGTGGGCCCGCACGTAGAAACCATAGGCGACGAGGAGGCCTGCGGCGAGCGGCCATTTGAGCCCATGGACCGATGGTGGCAGGAACGCCGTCCCTACCGCGACGGCGTACGCGCCCACGAAGACGAGGACGTCGCGACCCAGCACGCGGACGTTGACCGTCAACTGCGTCGAGCGGCGGCCGCCCCGGCTGATGACCAGCACGCCGAGGCCGGTGACGAACATCGCCAGCGTCGAGAGCATGAACGGGGCCCCGAGGATCGCCCCCACCCCGACCTCGGCCGAGTCGCCGGCATGGCCGCCCACCACGAGGGGCCCGACGATGGCGATGACCGGGATGAGCGTCTCGGGCATCGCCGTCGCCACGGCGGCAAGCACGCTCCCCACCGCCCCCTCGGCGAGGTTGAGCTTGTGCCCGAACCACTCGATCCCGTTGGTGAACAGCTCCGCGCCGACGAGGATCAGGCCGAGCGATGCCGCCAGCAGGACGATGTCCACGGGGTCCTCCGGAAACGCACGCGGCGCCCCTGCACGGGACGCCGCTCAGCCGCGCGGCGGCCTAGGGCCGCAGGTGCTGCGGGGCGTAGGGCAGCAGCGCGACCTGCCGGGCACGCTTCAGCGCGGTGGTCAGCATCCGCTGGTGGCGGGCGCAGGTGCCGGTCTTCCGACGCGGCTCGATCTTCGCCCGCTCGGACAGGTAGCGGCGGAGGCGGTTGACCTCCTTGTAGTCGATGCTCTCGGCCTTGTCGACGCAGAAGTTGCAGACCTTGCGCCGCCGGCGGTCTCGGTAGTAATCGGCCGTCTCGCGACGGGATCGTGGACTTGCCATGGGTCGGTGGGTTCCTCGCTCAGATCAGAAGGGAATGTCGTCGACGTCGACGAAGGGTTCGTTGCCGCCCGAGCTCGAACTGGGTGCGGGGACAGCGCCCCGAGGTCGGGCGGCCGGGGCGCCGGTCTCCATCGGCACATCGGTCATGCCGCCGAAACCCTCGCCGGGCTCCCGGCGCTCCAGCGACTGGACGCGATCGGCACGGATCTCCACGCTCGTCCGCTTCTGGCCGTCCTGGCCCTCCCACTCGCGGGTCCGCAGGCGTCCCTCCGCGTAGACCTTGTTCCCCTTGCGGAGCTGCTCGGCGGCGCGTTCAGCGGCCTGGTCCCAGACCTCGACGTTGAACCACTGCGTCTCTTTCTGCCATTCGCCGTCGGGCCCACGGAAGTTGTGGTTGACCGCGACCCGCAGGTTGGTGACCGCCTTGCCGCTCGGGGTGTAGCGCAGCTCGGGATCGGCCCCCAGGTTGCCGATGATCATCATCTTGTTCAGCGTCATCGCCCAGGCCCTCCTTCGGCCGTCCCCTGCCTACTCACCGCTCGCAACGGCGACGTCTTCCTCGGCTTCCTCCGCCGCGACGAGGTCGTCATCGAGCTCATCGGTCAGATCCTCGTCCTGGCCCGGCTCGCCGAGGTCGACGGCGTCGGCGGGTGGGACGGCCTCGATCTCCTCACCTGCCGGACCGCGGTCCTCGATGACCGTCACCAGGTGACGGAGGATCTCCTCGCTGATCAGCAGACCACGCTCGATCTCGCGCACCGCGGCGGGCTCGATGTCGAAGTGGATGAGGAAGTAGCTGGCCTCGCGCAGGTGCTGGATGGGATACGCCAGCCGGCGCTTCCCCCAGGGCGAAACCTTCGACAGGCTGCCACCGCCATTGACGATGGCGCGGGTCACCTTCTCGACCGCGGACTGGAGCTTGTCGTCCTCCAGATCCGGGCGGAGCAACAGCATGAGTTCGTATCGGCGCATGAGCCGATGCCCTCCTCTCTATGGGCTTGCGGCACTCCCCGGCGTGTCCGGTGATGCGGCAGAAAGGAGCCCTGACCACAGAAAAACAGCCTCCGAGAACGGAGGCGCGTCGGCA
>Ga0070730_10005488_pt1 | contig 10949 bp, 10 predicted proteins | sample Coa_R1_3_FD_66447 | JGI IMG/M metagenome (GOLD analysis project Ga0070730, IMG submission 66447) | Surface soil microbial communities from Centralia Pennsylvania, which are recovering from an underground coalmine fire - Coalmine... | ecosystem: Environmental > Terrestrial > Soil > Unclassified ... | reverse complement strand
CCCCGCTCTGCGGATCCAGATGCCGGAGCTGAAGAATTCTCCTCGGACTTCGAGCTTCTTGGGAACGCGTGAAATCAGGGCATACCTCGGTGCAGCAGTCCTGCCGATGGTGTCACGGCCGGTGATCCCATCCTCGGTTCGCTGACCCAATAGGGACGGACGCGCAACCCCCACATCGGCAGGGCGTTACCCCAGGTAGATCGTCGGAGAGCCGGTCCCATAGACCGCCCGGTCAAGGTGCTCCCCGGCGAGCAGGCGCCGGGCGGGGTGGTCCCTTTTTCGCCAGCAACCACCGCGAAGGTCTACATCCGGAATCTAAGGTTCTACGACCACTTCGCGTTATTCAGCTTGGTAGGTAATGCTACGGAATGCCCGGTCGACGGGCTGCGGCTGATGAAGGAGTTCCTGGGCTGAGTCAGTGGCGGCGCCGGACCGGGATCCTAAAGCTGAAATTCGGACCGGCATCGACGACCTCGCCATCGATCAGGACTAGAGGCAGCCCCGAACGCGGGGATCGCGGAGTTCCTGGGACCGCGCCCGGAAACTCGGCATGATCCACTTCATAACGAGCGACTTCCAACGCCGCGTGCATCAGGACCCGCGTCTGCGCCGCGTAGGTTTTATAACACTCTTCACGTTCGGTCTGAAGCCCGTGCCCTTGAGGCGGATCAAGCCAGCGGCCGATCTGTGTCTTCAGGTAGGCCGTCGCCGCCGGCTCCCGTTCCGGCCAGGGTCTTGCGGCGATCTCGCGCCGCACGCGAAAATGCTCTTCGACCTCCGACAGCGACTTCGCCCGCGAGATGTTGCGGGACCATAGGGTTTTCCAGGAGGGCTGGATGGGCCGATAGATGCCGATCTTGTACGTTCCGGCCATAATCTCGTCCTTGTTCGGGTCGGAGACCAGCATCCGCTGTCGGATCTCCTCGGCATCAAGTTCGTCCTGCAGCGTCGGGCGCGCTCGCTCTAGCCCATCGAACCGGGCCAGGAGACGGTCCAGGTCGGCGATCGTCAACAAATGGTCCTTGAGGATCTTTCCGAACAGTTCCAGATCTTCCACTGCCCGAAGGGAGCTGAAAGCGCCCGCCTCCCAGGTCTCGTTCTGAAACATCCCCATGAGAAGAAAGTAGCTTTCCAGGGCTTCAGCCGATCGTCCGCAGCGTGCTTGGTGCTCGACGACGGCGACGAGATACTTCTTTGCTTTGTCCAGCCCATCGTTGCGTTGGTAGTCCTCCAGGATTCGAGCCCCCGAAGGGGATCGGCGGAGCGCTTCGCGGAGGACGTCGATGGTTGGTGCGTACCGGAGAAGGATGGACGCGATCTCGCGATCATCGGGATCGTCCCGACGGATAGCACGCTCCTCCTCGTCGGTCATATCATTGAAGCGGGCGTACACCCGATCGTAGAGGGGTGCCGGGTCGCCTGGCAGCGGATCGCCGAACGCGCACCAACGCGCCTGAGCCCGTGCGCGGAACCTTTCGATGAGCTCCTGGAGATCCCGGTCGTGCCGGGCCAGCGCCGTGGAGGCCTGCCAGTGGAGGCTGCAGACCAGGAGAAGCGGAACTCCGAGCAGAAGCGCCACCACGGCCACAACCCACCCGATCCGCTTTCTCATCCCTGCCCCATATAACCATGGACGGGACGGGATCGGAAGTTGCGGGTGATTATTCGCCATCGAGGGGTGCGCCGTGGATTTCCCTGGGAGTGCGCCAAGGCTTGCCGGTAAAGCGGAGGATCGTCGCCTGGTCCACCAGGCGATCGACGAGCGCCACGGCCTGCGCAGGCGACGGGAGAAACTCGTCCCATTTCGTAAATGGCAAATTCGTAACGACGACCATGGATCGCGTGCGGTGACGAGTGCAGACGAGCCGGAAGAATTCGTTGGCCGCCTCGCGGCCCAGGCCGGTGTCGAACCCACAGTCGTCGAGGACAAGGAGATCGGGCAGCGTCACGCGGCGGAAGGCCTTGCGATAGGTGGCGTCCGCGCGCGAGGCGTGAAGCGTCTCGAGGATCTGCGCGAGGGTGCCGTAGTAGACGGAGAGGCCCCGCTGGCAGGCGGCGTGGCCGATGGCCTTCGCGACCGAGGTCTTCCCCGTAGAGGGTTTCCCCACGAGGATGACGTTGCGGTGCTCGTCGATGAATCGGCCGGTGAGGAGTTCCTTCACGACCTTGGCGGAGAGCTGAGGACGGGCAGCCCAGTCGAAACCGTCGAGCGGGACCGCCGCGCCAAGCTTCGACCAGCGCATCCGCCGCTGGACCTTGCGCTCGCGGCGGGCGACCTGCTCGGCCTCAAGCACGCTGGCCAGAAACTCCGAATAGGCCGGATGTCCCTTCTCGGCGGCGCCGAGAAGCTCGGAGAGCCGCCGGGCCCCGGTGGTCAGGTTGAGTTCGAGCAGAAGCGAGCGCAGATCCTCGATCGGATCAGTCTTCTTGGCCATCGTTCTCCTCCTTCGTGGGGGGCATGGAATCGAGCGTGTAATCTCGGGGTGACGCGGGCTCCACGTCATCGAGGACGGCCAGGACCTCGGGGCCGGCCGTGAGCGGCACCACCGGCGGCTCGACTACCACGTTAGGATGGGCGACCTCGAGGATGCGCTTGAGGGCCTCGGCGTTGAAGTTTCGGTAGAGGGTCGCGCGCTCCAGGGCGGCGGCCACGCGCGCCTCCCCGTACAGCGCCGTCAGACGATCGATCTGCCGCAGGTGGATGGGCGTGAGGGCGTTCATCCGGATCCGGAGTCCATCCAGGAACCCGGCCGTGCCGGGAAAGCGGGCCAGGAATGCGGCTTCCAGCTCCGTGCGCGAGATCGCGGGCTCACGAGGGGGCGGCGGGCCCCAGTCCGACGGAAGACGCCGGGGCGTATCGGGCACCAGATGGGCGACGGCGAGCTTCCCGGCGGCGTCGACGACCTCAACCCGTGAGGGATAGATCCTCAGCGTCACCCACTGGCCTACCAGATGATCCGGGACGGGGTAGAAGGAGCCATCGACCGGGATGTAGCCGTCTTTCTGGACTTTCCGGACTTCCCGGCGGTCGGTCGGGTACGGCGTCTCGGGCAATGCCACCAGGAACGGCTTCTCCTCGGCATAGGCCTCGTGGACGAGGCGCTGGATGGTGGTGTGCTTGCGGACGTTGGCGACGGTCTCCAGCCAGTGAATAGCCTGGACGCTCAGATCCTCCCAGGAGGCGAACGTGCGGCCCTTGAGGAAATCCGTCTCGATCCAGAAGAACGGCCTTTCAACCTTTCCGGACCGCTCCTTGTGCTTGACCTTGTGGGCGAAGGGCTTGAAGCCGTAGAACTTCGCGAACTCGAGAAAGCTCGGATGCCACAGGGGCTCCCCGCGCACACGCCCCAGCGTCACCTGGGTCATGTTGTCGTAAACCAGGCGCTCACAGAAACCGCCATGGTAGGCGAAGGCCTCAACGTGGGCGTGAAGCAGGCTGGGCAGCCGCTCGTTCCGGAAGAAGCCGATCCAGATCCTTCGGGAGAAGCAAAGGACCATCGAGAAGCAGTGGACGAGGGTCTCCACCCCGGCGATCTTGACGCGGTACGGGCTCCAGTCGATTTGTGCTTCCTTGCCGGCCTTCGTCTCGAAGCGGCGGAAGACCTTTCGGGAAGGCTTCTCCCTGGGGCCGATGCCCCGCAGGAAGTCCTTGAGGATCGTCAGCGACCCCGTGTAGCCCAGTTCCCGGAGTTCCCGGTGGATCCTGGGGGCGAAGAGCCCGCTCGCGTGGCGTTCGCGCGCAGCCTCCTTGAAGGGCTCCAGCTTCGACGGGGGCCGCGGCGCCGGAGGCCGCGCTCCCAGGACGCGGCGGATCGTCTTGGGGTTTCGTCCCAGCCTCCGGGCGATGGCGCGCATCGACATTCCCCGGCCCGCGAGGGCCTGGATCTCCTGGAGTTCCTCTGGGGTCATTATCGGTCTCCTTGAAGTCGGCAATCGTGGCGAGGACCCGCCGTCGGCGCGCCTCAAGCACGCGGCGCTCGGCGTCGGAGAAGCCGGAGTAGTCGGCTCGGGAGAGAGCGCCGAGCGCATCCTCAAGAGCGCCCAGTCCCGCGGCGGCTTCTTGGGCGGTGCCGCCCAGGGCGGGCGCGCCCTCTGCTGATCGCGGCGGTTGGGCCGTCCGGGGATCCCGCAGAAGCGCCTCGCGGGTGGGGCCGTCCCCCACGGCGCGGAGGCTTGCCAGGAAGGCGGTGGCCTCCCGGGTATTGAGAGCGTGACGATCGATGACCCCGGAGAGGTGCATCTGTTCCGTCTTGCCGAAGGCGCAGAGCCCCAGGGCCGTCGAGAGGGTGAGTTTGCCGTGATCAAGCAGGAAGCCGAGCGCCGGCGCAAGCTTGCGCGCGAGGGTGAGGCGGCGTTGGACCCAGGCGCGTTTCTTCCCCAGGAGCTTTCCGATCGCCAGGAGAGACAGGCCATCGTCATCGGCCAGCGAGGCCGCGACGTGGGCTTCGTCCATGGGGCCGATCGTGCGGGCAGGAGCATTTGATGACAGGAGCCGGGCCTTCATGGCGACCCCGGAGGCGAGCTCGACCACGACGGGGACTTCCTTGCGGCCCTCGGAACGCCAGACCGCCAGACGCTTGAAGCCATCGATCACCTCGTAGATGCCGTCGCCGACCGGGGCGACGCGGATGGGGAGCGGGGCGAGGAACGCGCCCTCGTCGCCGCGCTCGCCGCGAAGGACGCCCAGCGTGGTCCGGAGCCGGTCCACGGGGACGTGCTGGACGAGGATCATGGGGAGCCCTCGAGCGACAGAAGCTGGAAGAGCGGGTAGCGGTAGGCGATCAGGCCCTTGGAGAGCAGGCCGTAGCGCGCCTCGATGACGTCGCCTTCCTTGAGACCGAGCTTCTTGGCGATCGTGCTGTCAGCCCAGAAGCTGCACCCCGTGCGATCGGCGACAAGGTGGAGAAAGAAGAGGAGCGCGATCTCAGCAGGCGTCATCGTCGAAAGCCGGTCGCGCAGGCGGTGATCCACCCAGGCGAAGTGGCGCGGCAGCGTGCGGACGCGCGTGGGGTCGACGGGCGCGCGATCCGTCGTGGGATTCGTCATGGGGGCGAAGGATAGCCGGGTTTTCCGGAACGGGATATGCCATGACCATCGCAAATCTCCTCCGCGGCGATCTCATCCTCCTCCCGATTCCAGCGACGGGCCAGCGAAGGGTGACGGTGCAGGAGCCTCCTGCGGCCCTCCCGGAAGGCGTGGCGGCAGGAGTCGGAGCAATACACCGTCCGCAGATGAGGCGGCCGGAGTAGCTCGCCATGGCAGCGGTCACAGTGATAGACGAAATAGAAGAAATCGGCGAACTGCTGACATTGCGCGACCGGATTTGTGCGCCTCGATCCGGCGCTGCTCGAACTCCGAGCACCGATGCCGGCGTTGGGCGTGTCGGTTCTGGACGATTCGGGCGCTTGAGCTGCAAGTGTTCCCGCAGTAGCGCTGATTCCCACGCTTCTCGAAGGAGTTCTTGCAGTCCGCCCAGCCGCAGATTACGTTCGAGGGAGCCTCCGGTATCTTGAGTGGCTGCGCGGGCTCGTTGTCCGCGCGGGTAGCACCCTCGATGTACCGGAGGCTTTTGTTTTTGTCGAGAGCGGCTTAGGGAACGCCGGCCGTATGGCCGGAAGTACTTCAACGTCTGCTTGAAGAATTGCCGCGAAGCAGGCTTGGATCTACTTCATCGCCCGATGGGACCACCCCGCCCACCCTCAGAAAGGGATCACCGGCCGTGACACGAGCTCTCCTTGGGCCCCACATTCGAAGGGCCGCTCCCGTGGGCTGCGATTGACAATCGCCCCTATCTCCGGTGTTTGCACGGCTATGGACTCTGCCTGTGGCGCCTCGGCCGCCCCAAGGATGCTGCCCGGGCCTTTGGGCGTATGCTATGGCTGAATCCCACCGACAATCAGGGCGCGCGATTCCTGCTCACTGATGTCCAGGCGGGCAAGAAATGGGTTGCCGAGGAGCAAATGTAGGAAGTCGCAGCCCTCGCGAGAGGGAATCCGTCGAACATCCTCACGCCGTCCTCCCGTCACAACTTGAAAACAGTCTCCCAGACGGCGAGAACAGTTTCGCCTAACAATCACGGGATGGAGTCGGAGCAATCGGTGTTTGCCAAGTGCTCTCTGCCGCCGGCTGAAACGGTATAATCGCGCATTTCTTACAATCCCTCTACCTTCTAGGGATTCGCAGACGGTGTGAACGAAGGCTTTCCAGTCCTCGTAGGAGCCGACTTCGACACCCTCAAGTTCCTCATCGCCCTTGAAGACGCACAGATATAGGCTCATCTTCGTCGTCGGCGTCATCTTCGGCCCAGAGTATCGTGTTGTTCATGCGGGCCTCTCCTTCGAGTTCTGCGGGAACTCGATCCAGAACCGGCTCCCCTGTCCCAGCTCGCTCTCGACACCGATCCTTCCCCCCATCCGCTCCATTCCCCTTGCTGCGATCGCGAGGCCGATGCCGGTTCCGGGATACTCCTCTCTCTGGTGCAGCCGCTCGAAGACCTTGAAAATGCGTGCTTGAAATTCCGGGGCGATGCCAATGCCGTTATCCTCAATCCATAGCACACAACTTCCCTGACGGTTCTCTGATCGAATGCGGATCCTCGGCGTTACTCCCGGGGCAACGAACTTGATGGCATTAGAGATCAGATTGATGAGAACTTGAGACAGGGTGGCGCGATTCGCCAAGACGAACGGAAGAACGCCCTCGACTTGGACTTCCGCTCCCACACGATTCAGTTCAGAAGCCAGATCCTTTCGCACGGACTCCACCGAAGCGGCCAACGGGATCGGCTCGAGATGCTGTTCCTGACGGGCAAGCTGACTGAATGCCAGGAGGTTCTGGATCAACGTGTCCATCCTCTGACTTCCATCCATAATCCGCCGAAGATTCTGCTTGCCCGCGGCATCGAGAGGCTTCTCGCCATACTCTTCAAGGACAAGCTGGGAGAACCCGTGCATCGCCCGGAGCGGCGCACGCAAGTCGTGCGCTACCGTATACGTGAACGCCTCCATTTCGGAGCGCGAATGGGAGAGCTGGGCGGTCCGTTCATCCACGCGACTTTCCAGGCTCGCATTGAGCTTCCTGATGTCTGCTTCGGCCTGCCGGCGCTCCGTGATGTCCTCCATGCAAAGCAGGATCATCGGCTCCCGGACTTGGCTAAATAAGATTCGGCGGCCGTAGAGAAGTATTGTCTTCTGGCCTATCCGCGGGAAACAGTGCTCGACTTCGAAATTGTCAAACCGGGTGTTTTTGGGCAATACCTCCTCGAGCAGCTTTTTCAGTTGGGGGATCTCCAAGCCGTGATCGCCAAGCTCGTAGACGAGGCGATTCTGAGTCTCATCGGGTCTGACTTGAAACTCGCGGTAGAAGGGCTCATTTGCCCGTTGGACCCGTAGGTCGGCGTCCAGAATGAGGATAGGATGTCGAACCGTGTCGACGACGGCATCCGAGAGTCCGCGCGCCTGCTCGCTCTCGATGGATGCCTTCTTGGTCGCATCGATGTCGAGAAAGAGGAGAACGGCGCCGTCGATCTTGTGGTCCACCGTCCGGTAAGGCCGAATGCGAAGGGTATGCCAGTGGTTCTCCCGGTCCTGCACTTCTCTCTCGATGGTCGAAAGCTTGTCGATTGAAGTCCGTAACAGCTCCTCGAGGTTCGGAAGGTCGATGCTGGGCTTGAAGTCCGTCACCTTCCGGTTCACGTCCGAGGGGCGGATATTCAGCAGTTTCTCCGCAGCGGGAGTCACTCTTCGGAGTCGCAGGTCGCTATCCACGATGGCAATGGGAACCCCGACGCTTGAAAGCACATTCGATAGGTCGCCGTTCACCGCTCCCAGCTCGAGATTCCTCCCCTTGAGCTCGTCATTGAGGGTCATGAGCTCTTCGTTAGAGGACTGGAGTTCTTCCTTGGCTGTTTCTAGCTCCTCGGTCGACGATTGCAGTTCTTCGTTGGCGGACAGGACCTCCTCGTTCGCAGCGCGGAGTTCCTCAATGGAAGACTCCGACTTCTCAACGATGGACTTCTGATATTCCGGGCAAGCGGCATGTGCCCCCCGAAGTGCCAGAAGCTCGTCGATCAGGACCTCCTTCGGTGCGCCAAGAAGTTGCGACTGTTCAGGTCCTACCCTGGAGCGGGTCCCCTGATGAAGCTCCTCAAAGAAAATGATGAATCGGGCTTCAGGGGAATGACCCTTCAATGGGACGGCGGCGATTCTTACCTCCCAAACCGCCTCTTGGATTCGGAAGGACTGATGCTCGCGGCGAGCGGGAACACCCTTTTCGGAAGCCTCCCGCATGGCGGCATTAATCGCAGGCAGAAGTTCGGGATGCGCCATCTTGTCGAGCGTTTGAGTGGGCAACCCCGGAGCGAAGCGAATGATCGGAGTCGTATCTCCCAGGAATTCCAATATTTGGCCTCCCGCGCTTACGACGACTCCGCCGGGAACGTACTGGGTCAGAATCGCATGACTGACTTCCTGCGCCAGAGCGAGGGCTACGGGGGCTTCTTCCTTGGGAGAGAGGGGCTCTTCCAGGCGAAACCGACGATGGGACAGTTCAAGGGCGAGGGCTTGCGAGCCTGGGATTTTCTGAAAGAGCTTGTTCTTCTTGTCAATCGCGTTAAAGGACCCTGGAAAGCCTTCGACGCTCTCGCTCGACCCGAGCATGAGAAAGCCCGAGGGATTCAGCGCGTAGTGAAACAGCGGAATGACCCGATCCTGAAGCTTCTTGCCCAAGTAGATCAGCACATTCCTGCAAGAAAGCAGATCGAGCTTTGAAAAAGGCGGATCGCGGGTCAGGTCTTGCTTGGCGAATAAGCAGAGATCCCGAACCTGCTTATTGATCTGATAGCGTCCGTCTTCGCTGCGGATGAAGTACCGCCTCAGGCGGTCCTCCGAAACGTCCGCAGCAATCGATCCCTCGTAAACTCCTGAGCGAGCACGGGCGATGGCGCCCTGGCTGATATCGCTGCCGAATACCTGGATATCGCACCGCACTCCTTGCTCATCCAGGAATTCAAGCATCGCAATCGCGAGCGAATAGGTCTCTTCACCGGTGGAACAGCCGGCCACCCACATTCGAATCGGCGTCTTGGCGGAGTGATTCTTCAGGAGTTCCGGAAACACCTTCGTCTTGAGCGCGTGGAAAACATCGGGATCTCTGAAGAAGGAGGTCACATGAATGAGAATGTCGTCGTGGAGAATACGCGCTTCGTGCGGGTTCTCGGAGATGTACGTGCCGTATTCCTGAAGGGATGTAATCCGGCGGAGCGCCATGCGCCGAGCGACTCGCCTTTGGACCGTGGCCGGCTTGTAGTGAATGAATTCAACGCCCGTCCGGCGCTCCAGGAGGTGGAGCAGTTTCGTGAACTCTGCGCGGTCGGAATCTGAAAACACGTCCTCTTCCGGTTGCGAGCGCCGCACCGCGAAGTAGGGATGTTTTGCGATTCGGACGAGCTCCTCAGCAATCCCACGGGGCGAGAGCACGAGATCGACCGCGCCGGTCGCAACGGCAGCCTGAGGCATCCCGGCGAATTCCGCAGATTCGTCTTGGGCGAACGTGATTCCTCCGTCTGCCTTGATCGCCTTGATTCCAACCGAACCATCGGACGCAGTGCCTGATAAGATGACCCCGATAGCCTTTTCACCTGCCGCTTCGGCCAGGCTGACCAAGAAGAAGTCGATGCACTCTTGGACAGGACTCGACATCCGAGGAGTGATGGCATGCAGAATGCCATCGGCCAGACCCAGCGTTGTATTCGGAGTGACGATGTAAACATGGTTCGGCTTGACCTTGGTTCCCTCGGTAACCTCCAAGAGAGGCATCGTACTGACCTTCTTTAGGAGCTGCGGCATCAGGCTTTCGTGATTGGGGGCGAGGTGGGGGATGAGGATATACGCCATTCCCAGGTCCGCAGGCAGGTGGAGGAGCAATTCCTGAAGCGCTTTGAGCCCGCCGGCGGATGCGCCGATACCGACGATGGGGAACTGCTGATGTCGATGGACGCCGCTTGGAGACTCGGGGGGTGCCTTGGCCTCAGGATCTGGTTCCACGGATGCCTTTCTGAGGCTCGTGGACCGAGTCGATCTCAGCCTAGATGACCATCACGAAGGAGAAATTGGCCGGTCCGCGTACGCTCTGCCTCTACCTCGACAATTTAAGCCCTGACGCTTCCACACGCGGTGGGGACAAGGACCATGATACCAGTTTGGGCGACGTCATTTAAGAGGAACGTAAACGGATCGAATTCAGATCATTAGCTCAGTAAGATGGGGAAGCTTATCGTACCCCCGATGGGGAGCCTCCCTTGCGGGAACCCTGCCTGCAGCCCGCTGCGCGGCCGTGCCGCCCTGCGCGCCCGCCCTGGCGGGAGTAGCTATTGCGTCACTCCCCGGCTATCCCCGGCTCTCCCCATTGATTCGTGAAAGGGGTGCTGTGTGTCCGACTTTAGCCAGGAGGGCATGATGAATACGGGAAGAAGGGTACTAGTGGCCGTTGCCATAGCGGGAATCGCGCTGGGGTTGGGTGCCTGCGAGAAAGGTCCGTTGGAGAAGGCTGGAACATCCGTGGATAAAGCGGCCGAGAAGACGGGCGACAAGATCAAGGATATCGTCAAATAGAGACTGTGTTAGTGTCAGGTTTCGAAGATATGAAGAGGATTGGTACTCCAGGCGGTAGGCCGTCAGTCGAATCCCCAATCCCTCCCCCGAATTCGGCGAGAACTCTTGACCCCGCCTGGCGAGCGGTCAACACGATGATGATACAGGTTTCTGGGATGCTTTCGAGCCGCTGATCCAGCCGCCCTGCACCACTTCGCGGGCAGCTCGTCTGCAGCCCGCCGGCCGGCAGCGCCGTCCGGAGCCGACTTTTCCGGCCAGATGCTCAAAAACGTCATGGATCGAGCCCTTCCGAAACCACCGCTCGCTGGGAACCTCGTACATAGGGCCCTGTGAGCAAGG
>Ga0070730_10005487_pt1 | contig 10950 bp, 10 predicted proteins | sample Coa_R1_3_FD_66447 | JGI IMG/M metagenome (GOLD analysis project Ga0070730, IMG submission 66447) | Surface soil microbial communities from Centralia Pennsylvania, which are recovering from an underground coalmine fire - Coalmine... | ecosystem: Environmental > Terrestrial > Soil > Unclassified ... | reverse complement strand
CCTCGTCCGGATTGAAGAGCGGGCGCAGCGGAAGCATCGCGAACCACAGCACCACGACGAGCGCCGAGAGCCCGAGGTACGTCCACCGGTCCCGGATTGCGGCGGCCCGGTCTGTGGCCCCACCTTGCGCGTTGCGGCCGGTGGCGGCCCCTTCGGACAGAGCCACGACCCAGCCTGAACCGGCGGCGCCGCCCGGCGCGCCCGGGTCTAAGGCGGCCCCAGCTTCCGCATTCCGGCCTGAGACGGCCCCGCCCTGCACGGCCCCGCCTGGCGCAGCCCGGTCGTTCACGCTCGCATGGCCGGGGCCTGTACCGCCAGCAGCCCGGACCGTCCCGGGATTTCTCCCTGGATCACGGCGCGCACCGGCAGTTCACGCTTCGCGGCCAGCGAGTGGATCTCGGCCATGCGAACCAGGGAGGCACCGGCACCGCGCCACTTGAGCAATAAGGACTCAAAGGCGTCGAGCAGCCGCATCCCCTCGAGCTCGGCATGCAGCGTAAACACCTGCAGCTCGCGCTCCGGCGCCGCCGCCGACAAATCGAACAGCGCGGCGGCGATGGAGGATTCGTCGATGCCGTCCCGGCCCAAGAGTTCATCGAACGTCGGCAGGGTGGTGGGCAGCTGCACGCAGGGACTCGCGCCGCCGTTCACCAGCGGCCGGAACGCGGGACCGCCGCGGGTATCGCTGGCATAGCGCAAGCCGTATTCCTGCTCGAGCGCGAGGGCATGTGCATTGATCTGCCAGCCGGCCGCGGCGTGCGATTCCGGGAGCGAGCCGAAGACGCGCTCGAAGGCGGCGAGCCCGCGCTCGAATTCCGCGCGCGTCCATTCGGCCGTGGCCGTGGCGACGGCGTCCTGCCAACGCACATGGTCGAAGGTGTGGAGTCCCACCTCGAAGCCCGCGTCGCGCACCTCACGCATGTGGACGCCGCCTTTCGCGGCAATATCCGGCCCGGGCAACAGGACGCCGTACAGCAGCGTCTTGAGGCCGTAGTGCTTGAGGACCGAGGTGCGCGCCACTTTCCGCGCAAAGCCTTTGCGGAACACACGGCGCATGGCCCGCCCGGTGTGATCGGGCCCCACGGAGAAATAGAACGTCGCGTCCGCGCCGTGCTTTTTCAAAAGCGCGGCGAGGCGCGGGACGCCTTCGCGCGTGCCGCGCAAGGTATCGACATCGACCTTCAGGCCGATGCGCGCGCCTTCAAGCATCGCGCGACAACAATGCCGATGCCGACGGCAGGCTGTGTGCGTAGGAATCGAAAATGGCCGCGAGGGCCGCGCGCATGTCGGTCTTCGGCTTCCAGCCCAATTCCGCGGTGGTGTTCTTGATCGAAGGCATGCGCGCCGGGATATCGGCATAGCCTTTGCCGTAGTAGTCGAGCGCCGAGATATCGATGAGCTTGGTATTGCGCGCCGTGGGCGCGTACTCCGGCCGCTCGAGTGCGATCTGCAGCATCATGTTCGCGAGTTCGCGAATCGAATAGGAATTGTGGGGGTTGCCGATGTTGTAGATCTTCCCGTCGGCGATGCCCTTGGGATTGTCGATGATGGTGGTGAGGCATTCGACCGCGTCGTCGATGAACGTGAAGGCCCGGGTCTGGCTGCCGCCGTCCACGAGTTTGATGGGTTCGCCGCGCACGATGTGCCCCAGGAACTGGGTGAGCACGCGCGAGCTTCCCTCCTTCGGATCATCCATGCTGTCGAGCCCCGATCCGATCCAGTTGAACGGCCGGAACAGGGTGAACTGCAAACCCTGCTGTCCGTAGCCCCAGATGATGCGATCCAGCAATTGCTTCACGCAGGAATAGATCCAGCGCTGCTTGTGGATGGGGCCCAGCACGAGCTCGGAGGTCTCGGGATCGAACTCCGGGTCGCGGCATGCGCCGTAGACTTCCGAGGTCGATGGAAACACCACGCGCTTCTTGTACTTCACGCAATGCCGGATGATGGGCAGATTGGCCTCGAAATCCAGCTCGAACACACGCAGAGGCTCGCGCACGTAGGTCGCTGGGGTTGCGATGGCGACCAGCGGCAGAATGACATCGCATTTGCGTACGTGGTATTCGACCCACTCCTTGTTGATGGTGATGTCGCCCTCGACGAAGTGGAATTTCGGATTGCCGAGCAGCGTGCCGACGCGCTCGGACTGCAGGTCCATGCCGTAGATATGCCAATCCGTGTTGGCAAGAAGGTACTTGCTCAAATGATGTCCGATGAAGCCGTTGACGCCGAGAATCAGCACGTTTTTCAAGATAAACCCCTAAGCATCGTTCAATTCAAGGCGAGCGGCTGGTTCGACAGGATCGGCGGCGCGGTGTCCGGACGCACGGGATTGCGATCCAAGGCGAGTTCGAGAATCTGCAGCCGCCGACCATCCACGCAGTCGGCGTACCAGGCGCCGTCCGCCGCATACAGACAGGGCGCGCGCGCAGCATGCCGCACCGGCTGATCGTCCACGCGGGTTGCCAGCACCGCAAGCCTACACCCGTTCACCTCGGTAAAGGCGCCGGGAAACGGCGGCGCGACCGCCCGCACCAGGTTGTGCACGGTCCGCGCTCCCTGACGCCAATCGATGCGGCCATCCTCAGGCACCCGCCGGCCGAAATAAGAGCCCCGGGACAGATCCAAGGGAGTCGCGGACGCCGTACCGGCCACGAGCCGCGGCACGCTGCGGTGGAGCACCGTCTGCGCCGCGGCGGCGACCTTGAGCGACACCTCGAGCGCCGTCTCGTTCTCCAGGATGGGCACGGCCTCCTGGTCGACGAGAGCGCCGGCATCGGGCTTTTCCAGCATGTAGTGCAAGCTCGCCCCGGTCGCCGTTTCGCCGTGAATGATGGCCCAGTGCACCGGCGCCCTGCCGCGATACCGGGGCAGCAAGGAGCCGTGCACGTTGAGGGCGCCGCGCCGCGGCACCGCCAGCCACGCGGCCTTGAGCAGGTGGCGGTAGTAGAAGGAAAACAAGAAGTCCGGCGCGGCGCCCCGTCCTTCCGCCACCCAGAACGGCGTATTGGGATCGTCCGGCGTTTCCACGCGAAGGCCATGGTCCTCGCCCAACCGCTTGACGCTGCCGAACCATTGCCGCTCGCCCGGATCGTCCCGATGCGTGAACAGGATCGCGATCTCGATCCCCTGCGCCAGCAATTCCCGCACGCAGCGAACGCCGACTTCGCTGTAGGCGAATACCACGGCCCGGGTCACCGCGGCAGGGCCCGGTCGGCACGAGCCACCTCGCCGACGAAGCTCCCCGGATCGGGATCGTCCCGCTCATACTCGGCATCGGGCGCCTCCAGCACGCCTTCGACGATATAGCGCGGCCGCTCCCGTACCTGGGCGTAAATGCGCCCGACGTATTCACCCAGAAGGCCGATGCCGAAGAGCGCGAGGCCGATGAAAAAGAACACCAAGCCGAACAAGGTGAACACGCCCTCGGCCTCGGGGCCCACGATGATGCGGCGCACGAACAGATAAATGACCAGCAAGGCCGACAGGCTGGACACCGCCATGCCCACCATGGAGAACAATTGCAGCGGCACCACCGAAAAGCCGGTGATCAAATCGAAGTTCAAGCGGATCAAACTGTACAGCGAGTACTTCGACTGTCCCGCGAAGCGCTCCTCGTGCTTGATGGGCACCTCGATGGGATTCATCGCATACAACGACGCCAGCGCGGGAATGAAGGTGTTGACCTCGCGCGTTTGATTGAGGGCGGTGACCACGGAGCGCGCGTAGCCGCGCATCATGCAGCCCTGATCGGTGATGCGCACCGGCGTGATGCGCTCGCGGATGTTGTTCATGCCCTTCGACAGGAAGCGGCGCCACAAATAGTCCTGGCGCTGCTGGCGGATCGTGCCCACGTAGTCGTAGCCCTGGTCGAGCTTTTGCACCAGCTTGCCGATTTCCTCGGGCGGATTCTGCAAATCCGCATCCAAGGTCACGACATAGTCGCCGCGCGAATAGGACAAGCCCGCCATGACGGCGGAATGCTGCCCGAAGTTCGCGTGGAACAGCACCACGCGGGTGTGCTCGGGACGGCGCTGAAACTGCTGCCGCAGCAGCGCCGCGGAGAGATCACGGCTGCCGTCGTTGACGAAAACGCATTCGTAGGAAATTCCGAGCGCATCGAGCGCCGGATACAGCCGTCCGAAGAGGGTCGGCAGCACCTGCTCCTCGTTGTAGACGGGGATGACCACGCTGAGCTTCGGATGGGGGGTGGGCATGGCGGAGACGGAGCTTCAAGCATCCGCGGGCACGGCGCCGTGGGATTTCAACAGCGCGAACAATTCTTCGGTTTTCGCGCGCATCAATTCGCCCGAGCCGCGCGCTTCGACATTGAGCCGGATCAAAGGTTCGGTGTTCGAGGTGCGCAGGTTGAAGCGCCAATCGCTGAACTCGTACGAGATGCCGTCGGTGCGATCCACTTCGAGCGCATGGGCAGCGTAGCGGGACTCGAACGCGGCGATGGTGGCCTTCGCGTCCGGCACCCGGAAGTTGATCTCCCCGCTCACCGGAAACAACCCGATCCGCTCCCCGACCAGCCGCGACAGCGGCTGGCCCGATTCGCTCAAAATGCGGGTCACCAGGAGCCAGGGGATCATCCCGCTGTCGCAGTACGCGAAGCGGCGGAAATAATGATGCGCGCTCATCTCGCCGCCGTAGACGCCGTCGACTTCGCGCATGCGCTCCTTGATGAAGGCATGGCCGGACTTCGACAGCACGGCCGAGCCGCCCGCGGCTTCCACGATTTCGATGGTGTTCCACGTCAAGCGCGGATCGTGCACCACCTTGCCGCCGGGTTGCCCCTGGAGCAGCGCCGCCGCCAGGAGTCCCACGATGTAATACCCTTCGATGAACCCTCCCTGTTCGTCGAACAGGAAGCACCGGTCGAAGTCTCCGTCCCAGGCAATACCGAGGTCGGCATGGTGCGCGCGAATCGCCGCAACGGTCGGCGCCCTGTTCTCCTCGAGCATGGGATTGGGTATCCCATTCGGGAAATGCCCGTCCGGTTCATGATGAACCTTGATGAATTCGAAGGGCAGGTGCGGCTCCAACTGATCGATGATGAGACCGGCGCCGCCGTTGCCGGCATTCACGACGATCTTCAGGGGCTTCAGTTTCCCGACGTCGACATACGACAGAAGGTGGGCGACGTAGGCCTGCATCGTGTCGATGCGGTGACGCACACCCGCGCGAACCGGCGCGGGAAATTGAGCGCGCTCCGCGAATGCGCGGATGTCCTTGAGGCCGTTGTCGCCGCTGATGGGCTTCGAGGACTCGCGCACGAACTTCATGCCGTTGTAATCCGCCGGGTTATGGCTGGCGGTGACCATGATGCCGCCGTCGTAGCCGCCGTCGAACGTGGCGAAATACACGCCCTCGGTCCCGCAAATTCCGATGTCGTATACATCGACGCCGCTGTCGGTCAGACCCCGGCACAGGGCGTCGGCGAGGCCCGCGCTCGAAAGGCGGATGTCGCGGCCGACCACCACGCGCTTGGGCGCAAGGAATTGCGCGTAGCCGCGGCCGACGCGATAGGCCACGTCGTCGTTCAACTCCGTGGGAATGCGGCCCCGCAGGTCATAGGCCTTGAAGCACGTAATCGCGTTCAATTGACAGTCCCTTCGCGGCCGTAGTGATCTTCATAGCGCACGATATCGTCCTCGCCCAAATAAGTGCCCGACCGCACCTCCACGATGTGCAACGCCACCTTCCCGGGATTCTCGATCCGATGGGTCGCGCCGATGGGTACGAAGGTCGATTCGTTCTCCGACAAGAGGAACGTCTTATCGCCGCAGGTGACGCGCGCCGTGCCCTGGACCACGATCCAGTGCTCCGCGCGGTGATGGTGCATCTGCAGCGACAGCATCCCGCCGGGCTTCAGCGACAAGCGCTTGACCTGGAAGCGATCGCCGTCGTCGATGCTGTCGTAGCTGCCCCACGGCCGGTAAACCTCACGGTGCCAGGCCGATTCGCTGCGGCCCGCCTTGCGCAGCGCGGCGACCAATTCCTTCACATCCTGAACCCGCCCCTTGGGAGCGACCAGCACCGCGTCCTTGGTCTCGACGATGATGTGATCGTCCATGCCCACCGCGGTCACCAGCCGGCTGGTGGAATGCACATAGCAATCATGCGTATCGTGGACCAGCACATCGCCTTGCAGCACATTGCCCTCCTCATCCGCGGGCAGCGCATCGAACAGCGACGACCAGGATCCCACGTCGCTCCAACCCGCGTCGAGGGGCAACACGACGGCATCCCTCGTCTTCTCCATGACCGCATAGTCGATGGAATCGCTGCGGCATGCCTCGAAGGCCGCCTTGTCGATGCGCACGAAATCCAGGTCGACCTTGGCGGCGCGGTAGGCGGCCGTCGATGCTTCCAGAATATCGGGGGCGAACACCGCCAGTTCGTTCAAGTAGCGGCTGGCCTTGAAGACGAACATGCCGCTGTTCCAGAAATAGTCGCCCGACGCCACGAACTGCTCGGCGATCTCGACGGGCGGCTTCTCGATGAACTTCGCAACCGGGTAGGCGGGGCCCGGGCCGTCGCCGCGGCGAATGTAGCCGTAGCCGGTTTCCGGCGCGTGCGCCACGATGCCGAAGGTCACGAGCTTGCCGTCTTCCGCGAGGCCGGCGGCGACCCCGGCGGCTTGTTGAAACACCCGCGCATCCCTGATCACATGATCGGCGGGCGCCACCACGATGATGGCCTCCGCCTCGAGTTCCAGCGCCTTGAGCGCGGCCAGCGCCACCGCCGGCGCCGTGTTGCGGCCTGCGGGCTCGAGCAGAATCGCCGACGGCACGGTGTCGAGCGCGCGCAGCTGCTCCGCCACCGTGAAGCGATGGGCTTCGTTGCACACCACGATGGGCGGGCGCGCTGCCGCGATGCCGGCCAACCGCAGCGCCGTGTCCTGCAGCATCGAGTACTGGCTGGTGAGCGCCAGCAGCTGCTTCGGGTACATCTCGCGCGACAGCGGCCACAATCGCGTGCCGGCCCCGCCGGACAGGATTACGGGAAACACGGCGGTCATGATTTCGTCACCGAGAGCACCTTACCCCGACCGACCGCATGATAGCCGAAGCCCGCGCGCGCCATGTGCGCCGGATCGTACAGATTGCGGCCGTCGAAAATCACCGAAGTGCGCAGCGCCGCCTTGATGTGGTCGAAGTCCGGACTGCGAAACTCCTGCCATTCGGTGACGATGGCCAGTGCGTCCGCGCCCTGCACGGCCTCGGGGCTGGTCTTGCACAGGACGAGATCGGCGCGCTCGCCGTAGATGCGCCGGCACTCGGGCATCGCGACCGGGTCATAGGCGCGGACGTTGGCACCCGCCTCCCATAACGCTTCCATGAGCACGCGGCTCGCCGCTTCCCGCATGTCGTCGGTATTGGGCTTGAACGCCAAACCCCAGAGGGCGATGGTCTTGCCCCGAAGGTCGCCGAAGAAGGCCTTGATCTTGTTGAACAGCACCTGTTTCTGGCGATTGTTCACGTCCTCCACCGCGGACAAGATGCTCGCCCGATAGCCCACTTCGTCGGCCGATCGTTTGAGAGCCTGAACGTCCTTCGGAAAACAGGAGCCGCCATAGCCCACGCCGGGATAGATGAACGCGTACCCGATGCGCGGGTCGGAACCGATACCGATGCGCACCGCCTCGATGTCGGCGCCGAAGTGTTCCGCCAGATTGGCAAGTTCGTTCATGAAACTGATCTTGGTCGCAAGCATGGCGTTCGCCGCGTACTTGGTAAGCTCGGCCGAGCGCACGTCCATGACGATCATGCGGTCCCGGTTACGGGTGAAGGGCTCGAACAGGGTGCGCAGGAGATCCGCGGCGCGGGTGCTGTCGGTGCCGACGACGACGCGATCCGGTTTCATGAAGTCGTTGATCGCCGCGCCTTCCTTGAGGAATTCCGGGTTCGATACCGTGTCGTATTCGACGTCGGCCTGCCGCGCTTTCAGCGCCTTCGCCACCGCTTCGCGCACCTTGTCGGCCGTGCCCACGGGCACCGTCGATTTGGTGATGACCACCTTGTACTCCGTCATGTGCTCGCCGATGGTGTTCGCCACCGCGAGCACGTAGCGCAGGTCGGCCGAGCCATCCTCATCGGGCGGCGTGCCAACCGCAATGATCTGGAACTGGCCATGGTCGACGCCGGCCTTGGCGTCCGTGGTGAAGGTCAGTCGCCCGGCGTCGACATTGCGTTTGACCACGGAGTCGAGCCCGGGCTCATGGATGGGGATCTCGCCGCGCTCGAGCATGTCGATCTTGCGCGCGTCCACATCGACGCACAGCACGGTGTTGCCGGCATCCGCCAGACAAGCGCCGGTCACGAGGCCCACGTAGCCGGACCCGAAGATGGTGATTCGCATACGTAATATTCTGATTTGACTAGGAAAAAGAACACAAAAGCGTAGCGGTTTTGGCGGGTCAAGTAAAGACGCCGACGGTCGCATGAAGACGAATTCACCCGGCTCCAATCAGGAGAACCAGCAGAACCCGACGGCCTCCGGGCAGCGGAATGCGGATGTCGACCGCACGTCGCCCGAATATTGTCCCTTATTCAAGTACATGAATGAGGCCCACCATCACCTCAATCATTGAGGCGATAGTGGCAATGAACGCCGCTGAGAGGCTTAGCCGGAGCTCCAGGGCTCGGCCAGGAGCTTCCGCTCCCAATTGAGCGAACTCCGCACGATGGCCTCGAGGTCGTCATGGCGCGGCTGCCATCCCAACTCGGTGCGAATGCGGTCCGCGCGCGCCACGAGGTAAGCCGGATCCCCCGCGCGCCGCGCCTCCTCCCGAATGGTGAGCGGCTTGCCGGCCACGGCCTCCACCATGCGCAGCACCTCGCGCACCGAGTAGCCGTGCCCATAGCCCACGTTCAAGGTCACCGAGGCGCCGTCCGCGCGCAGATAGCGGAGGGCGCACAGATGCGCGTAGGCCAGGTCCTCGACGTGCAGGTAATCCCGCACCCCGGTGCCGTCCGGCGTCGGATAGTCGCTGCCGAATACCGCCACGTGCGGGCGTTTGCCCACCATCGCCTCGCAGGCCACTTTCGTGAGCAGCGTCGCGCCCGGTGTGGCCTGACCGATACGCCCCTTCGGGTCGGATCCGGCGACATTGAAATACCGCAGCGCCACGTAGCGCAGGGAATTCACGGCCGCCACGTCCCGCAGCATCCATTCGCTCATGAGCTTCGAGGTGCCGTAGGCGTTGATGGGCCGCGTCGGAGAATCCTCGCTCGCGTATCCGTCCTCCGGCATGCCATAGACCGCGGCGGTCGAGGAGAAGACGAAATTCTTCACGCCATGGTCGAGGCAAGCCTGCAACAGGCTCCGGGTCGAGCAGGTGTTGTTGCCGTAGTACTTGAGCGGGAATGCCACGGATTCCGGAACGATGGTGTGGGCCGCGAAGTGCATGACGGTGTCGATGGCGCGCTCCGCCATGAGCCGCGATACGAGGGCGTGGTCCCCCACTTCCCCCACCACCAGTTCACCCGCGGTCACCGCCTGGCGAAAGCCCTTCCCCAAGTTATCGAGAACGACGACCCGCTCACCCGCCTCGCCCAATTGGCGCACGACATGACTGCCGATGTAGCCGGCGCCGCCGGTGACGAGGATGGTTCCCTTGGACAACTGCGCTCTCCCTCGGACAACTGTGTTCAATCAGGCGGTCAAGCGGTCAGGCGCGCTTCAGCGATATGATGTTTGAACCAGGCATAGGTCTGTTCGATTCCCGCCCGCAATTTGATTTTGGGCTTCCAGCCCAGGGCGGTAAGGCGCGAGGTATCCAGGAGCTTTCGCGGCGTACCGTCGGGCTTGGTCGAATCGAAGACCAGCCGGCCCTTGAACCCCGTCACGTCGGCCACGATTTCGGCCAGTTCGCGAATGGTGACATCCTCGCCCCAACCGATATTGACGATGGACTCTTCATCGTAGGTATTCAGCAAATACACTACAGCGTCGGCAAGGTCATCGACGTGCAGGAACTCGCGCCGCGGGGTCCCCGTACCCCAGATGGACATGGTCGGATCGCCGCGCTGCTGCGCCTCGTGGAAGCGCCTTATCAGCGCCGGGAGCACGTGCGAATTCTGCAGGTCGAAGTTGTCGCCGGGGCCGTAGAGGTTGGTCGGCATCAGTGAGATGGCATTGAAGCCGTATTGCCGCCGGTAAGCCTGGCACATTTTGAGCCCGGCGATCTTGGCCACGGCATACCATTCGTTCGTGGGTTCCAGCGGGCCGGTGAGCAGATAGTCTTCTTTGATCGGCTGCGGCGCAAGCTTCGGATAGATGCAGCTCGACCCGAGAAACAGGAATTTTTGCGCGCCGGCACGGTGGGCCGAATCGATCACGTTGTCCTGGATCAAGAGATTGTCGCGGATGAACTCCGCCGGCCGGGAATTGTTGGCGTGTATGCCGCCAACCCGGGCGGCCGCCATGACGACGGCCTCCGGCCGCTCCCGCTCGAAAAAGCCGCGAACCGCCGCCTGCTCCGTCAGGTCGACCTCCCGATGAGTCCGCACCACCAGGTTCGCATACCCCTGCCGTTCGAGGGCTCGGACCACCGCCGCGCCGACCAGACCGCGATGGCCGGCGACGTAGATCTTTGCGTCGAGATTCAGGGTCACCGCGGCCTACTCGTGATAGCTGTACACTTTGTAGCCTTCCTTGGCGACCATGGCATCGCGCTTCGCGACCTCGAGGTCCGATTCGACCATGTCGGTCACAAGCTCGGGGAAGCCGACTTCGGCGGTCCACCCGAGCTTCTGCCTCGCCTTGGTCGGGTCACCCAGCAACGTCTCGACCTCCGTGGGCCGGAAATACCGCGGATCGACCCGCACCAGGGTTCGCCCCGTGGTCGTATCGATGCCGGTCTCCTCGACTCCCTCGCCCCGCCATTCGATGCTCATGCCCAGCCGGGACCCGGCCGCCGCCACGAAATCACGCACCGAA
>Ga0070730_10005486_pt1 | contig 10950 bp, 13 predicted proteins | sample Coa_R1_3_FD_66447 | JGI IMG/M metagenome (GOLD analysis project Ga0070730, IMG submission 66447) | Surface soil microbial communities from Centralia Pennsylvania, which are recovering from an underground coalmine fire - Coalmine... | ecosystem: Environmental > Terrestrial > Soil > Unclassified ... | reverse complement strand
CATCCTAGAAACAGCAAGAGAAGCTGGACATTTTGACGAGATTCTTTCCTAATCGCAGGTACCAAGTCGCATGAGTGCACTTATCGTATTTTAAGGTACCTTAAATTTGGCAGTCAGTCAGGAGCATATGTTGAAAGGGAAGGGAAATCAGATAGTCAACGACCCCTGATGCAAATCTCCGGAGCTTGTGGCGTCCGCAAGCCCGTTGTTATCCAGCTTCTCAGCCTGAGCCACGCGGGCCTCAGGCTGAAACTGAAGTGATAACCAGCCTGAGCAAAATGGACAGAATGGACCAAAGAAGCAAGGAAGCAAGACGATGCAGAAAGCCTTTCACTCTTGGAGAGAGGAAACTCATCTCACCTGGCACCATCTCTGCTGGCTTGTTCCTCGGATACGAGGCATCGTTCGGGATCGTGTTGAGGGCTGGTACTGGTATCTTGAGGACGACTCCCGGCCTGGGCATGTGAAGATGATGCTCTTCCACTTTCCCAGCCTCACAGACCGAGGCTATTTTCGCAACCAGGCTGGATGGGCTGCTGTTGGCCTGCATCAAGACGATGATCCGTCCATCTGGATGTTGTTTGATGTGAAGGTTCCACCACGCTCCCGCACACGGGGTCTACAGCGGCTGGTAAAAAGCTTGAGCCATTAAGCTCTTCCTTCCTTCCAGCCATCAGAGGAGAATGAGCAAATTTGACAGTCATCTAAAAATTGAGGCTCTTCCCCCCTTCGGGGGGCAAGCTCGCTTGTAAAGCCATGTATCGATGAACTATGAGAGAATCTCATCAAGAACATCCTGCATGAACTCAAGCGATGGCTTGCCTTGCTCACTTCTCCGGCAGTCACCGATCTCTCGCAATTGACGGCGCGCTGCCTGGGGATGGAAACCATCACCTGAGCCCATGTACCAGGCAAGATTCAGGAATGCACCCTGTTGTGCACCATCTCTTGCTTATCTCCTTGATCGATCGTAACGCTCTCCCTGTGCATTGATACGTACAAAGGGAGGGACAGCATCCAGGGCGACCAGTGCTTGATAGCGATGGGGGCGCCGGAAGGCATTGCCCATGACTTCGCGCGTACGAAATTCACGCAGGGCATCCAGATCAAAGGGAGCCATGTAGACCCCTTCCTGTTCGTCAGCTTCGACGAGCAGCATATCGCGCTCATCTCCCTGCTCATCATAGCCGATCCCATCGAAGGCAAGCGAGTGTCCGTTGTTCCGTGGAGCAGCATAATTCGTCAGCGCCAGCCCCACCATGTTCTCGTAGGCACGGGAACGAAACTGGGCCAGACGGTTGCTTCCCATCGGGCAGGCATTGGGCACCAGAATAATCTCGGCCCCTTTGAGCATGAGAATGCGAGCACTTTCAGGGAATTCGCGGTCGAAACAGATCATGGTCCCAACAGTGACGATCCCTTGAGCCGTTGAGAGTTCACAGACCAGGAACTCATTGCCGGGCGTCAGTGAGGCCTCTTGTCCGTCAAAATCACAGGTGTGAATCTTTGCATACGTCATCACCAGCTCGCCATGACGGTCGATCAGGGAGACGGTATTGCGCGGCGCTCCCGGCCATTCCTCCAGGTAGGTGAGAGCAATCGCCATCTTGAGTTCTTTCGCTAACCCTTGAAAATGCCGAATGAAAGGATGCTGCCGACTGATTGGCTGCCCCTGCCATACGCGCCGAAGATCAGGCAGAGGAGCAGGAGGTAAGTCCCTGGATCGCTCTGGCGCCTGCCAGAGATCAGGGGGCGTGCGAGGGGCTGGGTGAGCAGGAGTATAGCCACTACTCCACATTTCGGGAAAGAGGGCAATATCGGCCCCCATCGCATGCGCACGACGGCAAAAGGCTTCTCCCTTTTGCTGATTGGCGGCCCAATCCGTTCCACAGGCACCCATCTGGAGCAAAGCAATCTGCAGGTTCATAGTTTCTTCTCCTTTCGTTTCCTCGCGTGTGAGGGAACACTATCAAAGCAGGCAAGCAGAATGAACCTCGGGGGCGTGGAGGAGCACGGCAGCGGGGAAGTATCCAGTGAAGAGGGAAGTAAGAGGAGGCTAGATGGGCATAAGAAGAGCGTTCATCAGCATGCATACCGATGAACTGGGAGAGACTGGTGCCAGGAAACGTCTCATCTCGTCAGTAACGATGACGCATCATCTCGTCTCGCCTGTCGCGCATCATCTGATAACTCCTTGTGTCTTGAGTATAGAACGCCGACGTCGAGGTGTCAATGCCTGCCCAGAGACGGATATCCCGCACTCCGATCTGGCCCAGGCCCCGAGAACTGGTCATGCACCTGCTCTTGAGAAAGCCCAGAGCAGCTTTGAAGGAGATGTCGCTCGTTGCTTCAGCCTCGTCTCACCGTCGAACAGCGTCTTTCAGATTGTCGCGGGAAGCGAGATGACGTTTTGACGGAACAATCGACGGATGCCCACCTTCCCGCCTGGCGCGAGAGGGTTTCTGAGCGCCTCCTTCCACAAAAGGGGTGGGAGAAACAACAGAGTGAGGGGAGGTTCCTCTCCTGGGAAACCTCCTTCCTCTGGAGTGTTCCTCAGATCGCAAGGGGTTTCAGACAGGTGGTTTGGCCGCTGCGGGATAATAGCCGCAATGGCCAAACCACCCCTGTGCCCGACCGTACTGTGATGGCGAGCAACGCCCCTGCAATGGCTTCCTGCAACGCCTCTCGTGTGCGGGCTCCCACTCGACGCAGATGTGTTTTCAGTTTGGAAAAGGCTTCCTCAATGGGGGAGAAGTCCGGCGAATAGCCCGGCAGGAAGAGGATCTGGCAACCTCTCGCATGGATCAGCTCCTCCACCTTTTTGCCTTTATGGGCGGCCAGATTATCCATGAGCACGATCTGTCCAGCGGTCAGACTCGGTGCCAGGACCTCTTCAATGGAGCGTTCAAACACAACCGTTGTGGTTGAGCCGAGAGTGTTCATGGACTCGCCCATTCCAGTCCAGGCCAGCGCCGCAATCAGGGTCGTGTTCTTCCTCCGATTGCGCGGGACAGAACCATACGCGCGTTCCCCTTTGGGCGCGCCCTGGCATACAGGGGAGTGAGAGCAATATGGGAGCCACACTCATCGATCACGACCAGAGTGCTCGCATCCGCCTCTCGTACGCTGCTCCCGCCAGGCTGCGCGTGCCTCTTCGTTGCGTTCAGTCGCACCGAGTGTCTTTTTCTTGCGCGTCCAGCCCATCCGTCGAATGATACAGCTCATCGTACTGATGCTGACCTGCACACCACAGGTCTGTTTCCAGATCTGGCAGTGCATCTCCAGCGTCGCGTCAGGATGGGCTTCTCATTGTGCCACTAAACCTGCCGGAGAGCGGCGCACCTTTCTTCGAGGGACGGCCAGGAATGGGACGGGGGTGCAGGTTCCCGGTTTCACGCCGTTGCTTCAAATACCGCTTGATTGTCGCTCTGGAGATGCCAAAGAGCTTGATAATCTCAGTGCGTGAATATCCCTGATCGACAGCTCGTACCACTCGTTCTCTCAAATCAACCGAGTACGCTTTCATCAGCTCCCTCCGTTTCATCCTTGGCCTCTTTCTCTTACTGTATCACGGGCTCAAGGATTCTCCGAACTGCTGTAGGGCATCCGAAACCGGATCGGTTTCCCTTCAAAAAACGCATGGGAAAGCGAGAGCGAGGAAACCACATAGGTGGTGGTATTCGCCTCGACCACCACGCGCACCGTATGCGTCTCTGCCGCCTCCTGGCAGGCGAGCTGTTCCGCCTCGACCAGGCTGCTGCTGGTGGGGAAGGGAGAGGTCCAGCTGGTTGTGGTGCGCAGACACAGGGGTGTCTCCTCTCACGCCTGTGAGTGTGTAACCCATGGAGTATGCGGGGGGATATGCTTTGAAGCCTCTCACTGGGCTTCTGCTGGCGGCTCGATGCTGTCTGAAGTCTGATCTTGCCTCTTGGTGAGTGCTTCTTCCCGGCTGCGGAGACGAGCCTTGGACTCTTCCAGGGTGGACTGGGCTTGAGCAACTTTCTGCTGGGCTTTGTGCACCGCCAGTCTGGCTCGTTCCAGTTTAAGCATGAGCCTGGCTTCGCGTTTGGCTTGTTTCCTCCGCTGCTTTGGTGTGGGTTCTTGTGAAGTCGGGATCGTATCTTCAGGGATCATGGTGGTCATTGTTTCTCTCCTTCCGAAAGAGGCCTATCTTTCAGGATACGTGTACACGCTCGGAGAGGAAATGGCAAACGAGGGATCAGAAGGGGCTCAGGCATGAGGAACCAGGCTGAAAGGACTGCCTGAGCACATCGGTCTGTTTCCCCCTCCAGCGTACATCGGGTTGGCGTATCGAAACCTGAAAACGGTATGCTCAGGTTTCGATAACCGACCCCAACCATGTCGAGGCCCCTGGTTCTCTCCTTGTTTCGAGCGAGAGGTTTTGATCCCATGGATGTATCAGCCATGCGCATGACGAAAGAGCGAGATAGCCAGCCTCCCGAGCTGCGCGGCCTCATTCCTGCTTCAGTATCCGTTCGACCGCTGCAATAGCTCGTGCTACGTCTTGTTCGTTCGTTTGCCAGTTGCAGACCGAGACCCGCATACAGCGTTGCTCACGCCAGGTCGTCCCGCTAAAAAAAGCTTCGCCGCTCTCTCTAATCTGGGCGATCACCGCGTCGGTACGCTTGTCGTGATGAGCCTGTGTGGCACCAGATCTCCTATCTAGGAAACGGACCAACCCCTGATTGACCTGCGGTACCCATACCACTTCAGCACCAGGCAACCTCCCAATCTGCATGACCAGCGTCTGTGCGTGACGACAACACCGCTCAATCAGATCAGCGATCCCATCCCTGCCCAATTGTCGCAGGGCCGCGTACGTCGCGACCCCCCGCCCGCGCCGCGACCATTCAGGATTCCAATCGCTTGGATCGCGGGCATCTTCGGCATGCACCAGGTAGCTTGCCTGGTGGGACATCGAATGGCGGTGCGCTTCTGGGTGAGCTACAAACGCATAACCACAGTCGTAGGGGACATTGAGCCATTTATGACCGTCCATTGCCCAGGAGTCCGCCTGCTCTACACCCTGGAGAAGGTGACGGTAGGAGGGCGAGGCTTGCACCAATAATCCGAAGGCCCCATCAACATGGACCCAGGCGTTGTAGTGGTGGGCCAGCAGAATGAGTTCGGCAAACGGATCATAGGCTCCAATATTGAGATCTCCTGCCTGCAACACGACAATGGTGGGGGCATCCGGCTGTTCTTTGAGGGCCTGCGAGAGCGTTGAGGGTCGGAGGCAACCGCCTTCATCGACAGGGAATTCAAGAAGGGAGCGTGTGCCCAACCCCAACAAGCGTACGGCTCGCTCAATCGACCCATGACGCTCTCTGCTTGTCAACACACGTATGGGCGGAGCAGCCGCGAGCCCATCGCGCTCAGCATCCCAGCCACGCCTCGCCAGAAGTGCATGCCGAGCAGCGGCAAGGCAGGTGACATGAGCCATCTGAGAACCGGAAACCAGGGCAAAACTGGCCCCCTGCGGCAATCCCAGTAATTCCTTGAGCCAGGCACCGCACACTTCTTCAATCACGGCTGCCGCAGGGCCACCGGAATAACGTGCCGCATTCTGATCCCACGTAGCCGTGAGCCAGTCGGCGGCAAGAGCGGCGGGAAGTGAGCCGCCAATGACCCACCCAAAAAAACGTCCACCTGCGCTGCCGAGAATGCCGCCAGCCACATCGGCGACAAGCTCGTCAATGACCTGGGCCGCCTGCATCCCAGCATCAGGAAGCCGCTTGCTCAAGCGTTGGCGCAATTCAGCAAGCGTGGTCGTTGCGCCAACAGGCTTCTGTGAAAGCGTCTCAAGATAGATGAGCGCGTGAGTCAGGGTTTGTTCCAGTACCTCTCGGAAAAGGGATGTCATGATGTCTCCTTGTTCTCGTGCGAGAGCAGCAACCAGAACTGTGGAGGAGCTCCTCTGCACCTCTGGTCTGCCTGCGGCTTGACAAAAGGGGGAAAATGCTATAACATATCAGGGTAAATTGATGTATCTAGTATATCATAAGTCATTGATATGTTTCAACACATCAGGGAAATTTGATGGATAAAAACAATCAACTCGTTTCACTCGCACAAGCCCTGGCTGACCCGCTCCGGCTCGTTCTCCTTCAACACTTAATGGAAGGTCCAGCGACGGTGTCGGAATTGCAGTCGCTCACAGATGAATCCCAATCAAAAGTCTCCAACCATTTGGCCCTGCTGCGCGAACGGGATTTGGTGCGCGCAACACGAGAGGGACGGCAAATGATTTACACGTTGCGCGATGCAACGGTTGGGCAACTGGTCGAGTCGCTTACCGTTGTTGCCGGGATGATTCCGGCCAAGCTCTGGAAATCCCCCCAACTCATTGCGGCACGGACCTGTTACGATCACCTTGCAGGCCGTTATGGGGTGGCGCTTTTTGATGCTTTGCTTGCACAAGAGGCCATCAAGGAGCCAGCAGAGATGCACGCTGTGGTGGAACTTGGGCCAAGGGGGGGAGAGATCTTCAGCAAGCTCGGACTCAATCTGAGCGCATTGCAGCGAGAGCGGCGTCGCTTCGCGTTTGCGTGTCCGGACTGGACTGAGCGCCGCCCCCATCTGGGGGGAAGCCTTGGTGCTGCCCTGTGGGCGTATGTCGTCGAGCGAGGCTGGGGCGTCAAAGAGCAAGGAACACGTGCGATCATTGTCACCGATCTGGGCAAACAGAAACTACGAGAGCAATTTGGCATCCGGATGCAAGAGGAACCCCGATGAGGACAAGCTCGCTCAGATGGGCGAGGAGAACGGCTTTTTCTGCACGAGCTTGAGGATCCTGGTCCACTCATGAGGAGCACTGATCCACAGGGACATTCCATGCAGGAAAAGCTGTCGCTGATAGTGAAATGTCGGGCCTCGATAACGACATTTCACCTGGAACTTCCCTGTGAGAGGATGTGGCTCTACCGCTTCAACACTGACCTCTTGAAGGGCCGCATCGCGAATAGTTGTTGCTAAGGCAGTGGCCTCGGCTTCTGTCATGAAAGACTTTCTTTGCTTGCTTCAGGAGATTTCCCTGCGAGGCCATATTACACCTTCTCTATGGGAAAGAGAAGGCTCTATCTCTGCTGAGAGCAGAGGGACACACGAGATAGGTACTTTTCGGATTCGTGGTGGTACAATACTGGTGGAAAGGAGAGGCGCTTCCTTTGAGGAGAACTGCGCTGCCCTCTCACGGAGCCCATCAACGTTTTTGACTATGAAGCCTTAGCCAGGGCAAGCCTGGATGCCGGAACCTGGGCCTCTTTTGCAGGTGGAGCTGATGACGAAGTCACATTGCGTGCCAACCGCAGTGCATTTGAACCGATCCAATTGTGCCCACTCACACTCTTCGCTTCTTTCAGCACCCCTTTTGCTGCACCCTGAGCCGATCAAGAGAACGGCAACAGTGTCGGCAACAACGCAGTTCGATCAGTCCAGCAGAGGGACGCACCGGCACTATGCGCTACAACCGCCGATGGCGAGGAACCGGCCCATCAACCGAGCAGGACCAGCGCTGGAAGACCTTGACCTTACACAGATCACAAGGCCGACACAGGCCCACCACCCGCAGCACTTGTAAACGCCTCTCCATGCTTGCCACACGCTCTTCTCCTAAAACAATCCGCACCACGAGGGAGTACTGGTAGTAAGCGCGACGAGGGAGCAGGTTTTGGGGCGACGAGAGAGCCCGTCACGCGGGAAGAGTGAGCACTGGTACAGATATCCCTGGGAAAAACCGCTTCTCATCTGGTATACTTCTTCTGAAGACGGTCAATGACGTTCTTTGTCGCGCGACGGGCTCGCGTTGCCCGATCTCCTTGCGTTCGCTGCCGCCTTTGAGATGCGGTGACTGATGGTTGCACCGACTGATCGATCCGCATCCTTGATCATGCTCCCTCTGTCCCTCTCGTCGTGACGAAACGCGCGTCTGTCCCAAGCGAAAGCGCCTGGGAACGAACGCTTGCTGGTGCTGTCATGGCTTGCTGTCGCGATCGGTTTCAGCAGAAAAGGCTGGGAGAGCAGAATGGAGAGAAGCGCACCAAAAGAAGTACGTGAAAGGAACAGGTACAGATGGAACTTCAGCAAGACAAGCAGAAATCGCGGGAGTTGAGTTCGCAGCTCGTCTCCATGATGACAACCGAGCACTATAACCTGCAAACGGGCCGAGCGATGACGATTTCAGAAGCGAATGGCCGGGCCAGCCTCTTTGTCGGGGCCGTGTCTTCTGGCCTGATTGCCCTCGCCCTGGTGGCACAGCTCTCCCATCTGGGCACGGCCTTTTTTGTCTTTAGCCTGGTGGTGCTCCCCACGCTCTTTTTTATGGGACTGATCACCTTTGAGCGCGTCATGCAATCAGGCCTGGCCGATGTGACGTATGCTCGCGGGATCAATCGCATCCGGCATCTCTACCTGGAGTATGCTCCGCAAATGCAGCCGTACTTCATCCTTGGATCGCATGATGATGAGGAAATCGTCTTGCAGCAGGAGTCGATGCTCCCCACCTGGATGCAGAGCTTCTTGGGGATGGCGAGCATGATCGCTATCATCACAAGCGTGCTCGCCGGCAGCTTTCTTGGCATGCTGTTCATTCTGATTGCCCTCCCCTTGTGGGCATGTATCGTTGCGGGAGGAATTGGATTTCTGGTGAGCGTTGTGCTGCTCCAGACCTATCAACAAGGGCAATGGGTGCGCCTGGGGAAAAGTATTCCTGTCAACTTTCCCAGACAACCGATTTCATAAGTCCACAAATCCTTGTGTTCTTCCTGAAAGCAGGACCATGTACAAGGCGTTGATGGTTCGCGTGCAAGATGGGGAGCAGCTTCTCAAACAATCAATGATTGAGCTGCTCACTCTTCCTGCCGCTTGCTCACTCGTCGCGCTTACTACCAAGTACGAAACCGAAGCGGTTTCCCATCAAAAAACGCATGGTAGAGCCAGAGCGGCGACACCACAAAGGTGGTCGTATCGACCTCGACCACCACGCGCCTCTTCTGTGCCTCTGCCGCCTCCTGACAGGCGATCTGTTCCGCCTCGACTAAGCTGCTGCTGGCGGCAAAGGGAGCTGTCCAGCTGGGCAGACACAGGGGTATATCCTCTCACGCCTGTGAGTACGTCTCCCATGAGTATGTGGGGGAGACGCTTTGAAGCCTCTCACTGAGCCTCTGCTGGCGGCTCGCTGCGATCTGAAGTCTGACCCTGCCTCTTGGCGAGTGCTTCTTCCCAGCTGTAGAGGCGGGTCTTGGACTCTTCCAGCATGGACTGGGCCTAGTTCGCCTGAAGGGCATCCTGGAGCACATGGGCATGCGTGAGAACTAAGATAGGTGGGCAGGACGGTTCCCTCTTCCCCGATCTGATGAACAGGGGAGGCGGGTTTTTCCGAGGGGGCAACGACGAGAGAAAGAGAAGAGGGGGCGTGTGATCTCGGTTCCTCAGGGAGGTTGACTTTGAGGCACACACACGCCCCCTCTGCTTCGGCGCAGATGGAAGAGCGCCCATGGCTCTTCTGACTTCAGTATAGGCAAGCCAACCAAATCGAGAGGGATCTCTTGTGCGTGGTTGGCCGAGGCAGCTTCTTAGGGCATGGAGGAGGAGAGGGCAGAACCTATTCTCCCAGCACAGCACAATCTTTCTTCTTGGCAAGTACAAACGCCTCTCCAACCAGAGGAAGCATCTTCTTCAAAAAGCAGACCCCTCAACGCAGCTCATATTCGAGCTGGTTTTTTCTGACGAGCAAAGCAGAGAGGTCCCTTTTTGTGTTCGATGCGATCACCTGGTGATAGACTCTTTCATATTTTTCGGCCATCGCAGAGTCAGAGAAATGCTGCTCAATATGCCTGCGCGTCACGTGCCGATCAATCTGATCTATCCGCAAAAGCGCATCCACCATCTCATCGACGGTCTGAACAAGAAATCCCGTTTTCTCAGGGATGACCAGTTCTGGAGCAGCTCCACGGGCAAAGGCAACGACGGGGCAGCCCAGCGCCATTGCCTCGATCATCACCATCCCAAAGGGCTCTTCCCATTGGATCGGGTTCAGCAAGCCACGAGCACGGCTCAGCAGATCAATCTTCTGCTTCATGTCCACCGGACCAAGGTATTGGATTTGCTGCTGATCAAGGTGTGGTTGGATCATCGTTTTAAAGTAGTCAACCGACTCCTGCACATGCTGATCGACGGTTCCAGCCAGGACCATCGGCACTCCAGCCTTTTTCGCCGCCTCAATGGCAAGATGGGGACCTTTCTCGGGGACAAAACGGCCTAACCACGCAAAGAAGCTTTCTGGTTGCTTCGTGGTTGGCTGGAAAGGGGTCATCGGGATCCCATGATGCACCACTTCCACAATATTGAGGGAGAGGGCGCTCGTTGCACGGACGTGTTCACTAATGACCACCAGTGGCACCGATGAAGCCCATTCCATATAGCAAGCATCTGCATCGCCGGTCCACGACTGCACGCGATCAAAGGGGAAGCGACTGTGCAGCGTCATCACCTGAGGGGTGGCCAGATGGGCGGTGAGGGGGAAGAGATACATATCCGCACTCGATGAGAGGTGAGTATGCATGATATCAAAGTGATGGCTCTTGACGTATTCTATCGCTTTGTAGAGGTGATAATAGGCTTTGAGGTGGGCCTGCCAGGGAACGCCTTCTTCGAGAAGAGACGTTGGGAAAAAGGAGATGTGGTTGGCCGAAGTCCTGGCATCTCCTGGGGCGAATAAGGTGACCTCGTGCCCCTGAGCGACTTGGGCCTCGACCAATGTCGAGAGAACATGTTCGGTCCCGCCATAGTTCTTTGGCGGGATCGAGATCCATGGGGGAGCTATCTGCGCGATCTTCATACGTGCTACTTACCTCAGGACACTCTACAGGAGAACTATCTTCAGTACAATAATTGTATCATTTATAAACTATGAAGATCAATATAGATAAC
>Ga0070730_10005485_pt1 | contig 10950 bp, 8 predicted proteins | sample Coa_R1_3_FD_66447 | JGI IMG/M metagenome (GOLD analysis project Ga0070730, IMG submission 66447) | Surface soil microbial communities from Centralia Pennsylvania, which are recovering from an underground coalmine fire - Coalmine... | ecosystem: Environmental > Terrestrial > Soil > Unclassified ... | reverse complement strand
GATCCATGAAATCGGCATGTTCCGCCCAATAGGGCTGTTCGCGCACGGTCTTGCCCGGAACCCAGGCCGAACCTGGCCCCCACAGAATCATGAATGTGTTTTTCATCCTGTTTCCTTTCTGCTGCAATTCCACAGCTAAAGCTACACGCTCAATCGGACCAATCCCTGCATGACCTCCCAGAAATCTCCCCGTCTCGTTTTGCCACCTTCAAGAGCAGTATACCTCGCATTGTGGACAGGGTCAGCCCTGATTCTCCATGCCCCTGTTCGCCTCTCGTAGGGTCGCCTCTTCCCTGCCAAAAACTGACGTTTACCCCACCTATTATTCTCATTGTCCCCAACCTCTTCTCTATGCTATACTGCACATGCAGACAAAACATCTGTTCACTATACCGTATCGCGGCCGCTACCCTGCCGACCAGGGAGATCGACAGATCAGCGCCCACCAATTTATCGGCAATGGCTCCCACCCATAGAGGCCACCGTTTTCATCGGGGAAACTCTCCCTGCGTGTAAAGACAACAACGGGCAACGACCATGATGGCCATCGTCTCTGGGGGGACTGGGACTGAGGCCCTGATCGTTCCAAATATCGTCTCTGGTGGCTCCTGGTGACCCACTCGTTCCAAACATCGTTCTAGGGGGAAGTGACAATGGCAGAGGTAGAGCTTCAGCAGATCGGCCAGTATCTCGTCACCGAACTGCTACGCGCCAGTTCTACGAGCAATTTCTATCGCGGGAAACAACGCAAAAAAGACATCATCATCAAAAGGCTCAACGCACCTCTCACGACCACTGAGGCCAAAGAGGCCTTCTTGCTACGCGCCAAACAGCTCAAAAAGCTCAAACATCGCAACATCATTAACACGCTGGATGCCAATTTCGACGGTGACTACGCCTATCTCGTGATGGAATATGCCGCGCAAGATACTCTGCGCCTGCGCCTGACTCCTGACGCGTGTAATGCCCCCGATGAGGTCAAGCGTATCCTCTCCCCCATCGCGGCCGCCCTCAACTATGCCCATGTTAGCAATACTCTCCACGGCAATCTGCACCCCGGCAACATCCTGCTCGGTGAGCGCAACGACATGCTCCTTACCGAGTTCTCGCTCCCCGCCCTCTCACCCGACGAGGAGGCCATTCTCTACATGGCTCCCGAACACCTCCTCGGCCAGCCAACCTTCGCCAGCGACCAGTACTCTCTGGCCACCATCGTCTACGAACTCCTCTGCGGACGCCGCCCCTACACGGCCACCACCCGCGAACTCTTACAGCAACAACAATCACAAGGCCCTATTACCCCCCTTCGTACCTTCAACGAGTCCGTCTCGCCAGCCGTCGAACGCGTCGTCCTCCAGGCCCTAGCCTACCAGCCTTCCGAGCGCTTCGCCCACACCCAGGAATTCGCCGATCGCTACCTCAGCGCCCTCATGGGCTTCACCGTCCGCTCCACCCCCGCTCCCAAGCCCATCACTACTCCCCTGCCTGCCGCCACCCTCACGCCCATCCATACCCCCAACCCTATCCCCAATCCAATAGCCTCTCACCCAATATCTCACCCAATACATGTCGGTTTACCGGTACATCCCGCTGATTTATCAGCCCCCGCTCAATCTATACATCCTGCCCAACCTATGCATACCACAGAACCCCTCGTGGCATCTCACACTTCAGCAGAACAACTCACCCCATCTCTCAATGGACACGCGCAACCAACCTCTGCCCCAGAACAACCTGCCTCATCTCAGGAACACTCTGTTCCCTCCAACAATAAACAGACCCAGACACCCCTGCCACCACAAAGCCCCACAGAGGCTCCCTCCATCTTCTCCAGCCGCCTGCAAAGCACCGTCACTGCGGACCTCTGCCAGGGCGGCATCCTCTCCCAGCGCCTCCCAGGCTACGAAGAACGTCCCGCCCAGGTCGAGATGGCCACCCTCATCGCTCGTTCCCTCACCCAGAACGTTCCCGCCATCGTGGAAGCCTCCACCGGCACAGGCAAGGCCCTCGATATCGATACTCCCATCCCAACTCCAACCGGCTGGAAATCCATGGGCGACCTCATCGTCGGCGACCTCGTCTTCGACGAACAGGGCCAGCCAACCCTCGTCACCGCGGCCTTCGACATCATGCACAATCGCCCCTGCTACGAGGTCATCTTCTCCGACGGCTCCTCCCTCATCGCCGACGCCGAACACGAATGGCTCACCACTGCAAGCCTACCCTCTCAACCAATCTCCCAACCAAAACATGTCGGTTTACCGGTACATCCCGCCGATTTATCGGCCCCCGCCCAGCCTATCTCATCCTCCCCCACCACATCCACGCTCACCCCTCCTACCCTCATCACGACCTCCCAAATGGCCGCCACGCTCACGCCTGGCTCAGTGTCCCCTTCGAATCACGCCATCGCTCTCCCCGGCCCGCTCACACTGCCCGACGCGGACCTGCTCATCGCACCCTATTTCCTTGGCGTCTGGCTCAGTGATGGTGATAGCAATAATAACCAGATTAAGACGCTCGATGCCGCAGAACTCATCCCCGAAATAACAAAGGATGGCTATACAGTACGTCCCTTAACCTACCACAATCGCTACGCCGTCGATAATGAGCACGGCAAAGGTCAACGCAGTGCCACTATGGTCCATCACCTGGGCGCGCTCGGTGTCCGGCACAACAAACACATTCCCACATCCTATTTACGTGCCTCCGAGCAGCAACGTCGCGCCCTCCTCGCGGGTCTCCTCGATACAAATGGCACGATCTATGCTGATGGCGTCATCGAGTTCACGACCATCCATGCTCAACTCGCGCAAGACGCCTATGAACTTATCTGCTCGCTCGGTTTCTCTCCCTCGCTCCCTGTTGACTGCTCTCGTCACAATGCCATCGAGCGCGGCTCCAAATGGGTCTTTGCCTTCGCGACCGATGAGCAGATCTTTCGCCTGCCACACAAGATCGCCGAGCATCAGGAAAGTCTGTGCAACTCTATTTCTGAACCCGATCGCTTCCGTTACGTTATCGCGATTAATGAGGTCCCTTCTCGCCCGGTACGCTGCATTCAGGTTGAGGCCGCCAGTCATCTCTATCTCGCCGGTCGTTCTATGGTCCCTACCCACAATAGCCTGGCCTATCTGGTCCCGGTTGTACGCTCCGGCAAGGTTGCTATCGTCAGTACCGCCAATAAAGCCCTGCAGGAGCAGCTTTTCTATAAAGATATCCCCTTCATCCAGAAGCATATCAAACATTTTGAGGCCGCTCTGGTCAAAGGCGTCAATAATTATGTCTGCCTCGATCGCGTAGACTCTGAGCGCATCGGCATGCAAATGTATACCAAAAATCACGATTTCAGACGCCTGCTCGATATGATTAGCGATCCCGATCCTGATCTCGATTTTATGGGTGACTTTGAAACTCTGGGGTTCCAGCTCCCCGGCGATGTGCGTGGCCGCATCGCTACCGACAGCGATCAGTGCGCCTGGAGCAAGTGTAGCTTCTTCTCAGAATGCTATGTTCGTCAGATGCGTGAGCGCGCCGAGGTGGCTCAGATTATTGTGGTCAATCATACGCTCCTCCTGCTCGATGCGGCTATCGATGGCCACCTCCTGCCCGAGCGCGATCTGATTATTCTCGATGAGGCCCACCACCTGGAGGAGGAGGCCACTCGCTCTTTCACTATTACGATCAATCCCAACCAGATTCAGACTTTGCTGGCCCAGCGTCTCCTCAAGGATCACAGCCAGCTCAATCTCCAGGATGATGCTATGAATGCGGCTCAGAAAATGTGGATCCGTCTCGAACAGGTCGCCGATCCCGGTCGCAAAGGTCGTATCAATCTGGAGGCCCCGCTCGAAGAGGGTTTGCGCCTGTCAACGATCATCTCTGATCTGGAGGACTCTCTACGCAAACAACGCCCCAAAGATATGCCCGAGAAGGAGACTCAGCTCTATGAGAAGTTGCTCAAGCGCACCCACAATCTCTCCGAGGGCATTCGCACGGTCTTCTCGGTGGCTGATACCCGTAAATTTGTCTATTATGTTGAGCGCGTCGATGGCGGTTCTCGCGGCGGCTTCCCTCTCCAGGCGTCAGCCGCTCCCCTCGATGTTACGGCTTTGCTCAAAGAGAAACTCTTCAATAAATGCAATGTCATCTGCACTTCAGCTACGCTGGCCACTGTCGGCACCAACTCGACCAACCCTGATCAGAAGGGCCCCAACTTCTCCTATTTCCGCCGCCGTACCGGCCTCGATCCCGCCGAACGTCCCGAGGTGCTGGAGCGCATCCTCCCTCTCACTTTCGACTACGAGAGCAATGCTCTCCTCTATCTGCCTCGCGATCTCCCCGCTCCCGCCTACGGTCCAGGCTCTGATGACTACATGAAAGCCATCGCTCGCGAGATGTATAAGCTGGTTAAGCTTTCGCGTGGCCGGGCCTTCCTGCTCTTCTCTAGCAGACGCATGCTGGATCGCGCTTACGAGTTGATGCTCCCCCATCTCGATTTCCCGCTCTTAAAACAGGGCGATATGACCCGCCTGGAACTCACACGCCGTTTCCGCGAGGAGGAAGGCTCCGTTCTCTTTGGCCTCAAAAGCTTCTGGGAGGGGGTCGATATCGCTGGCGAGGCCCTTTCGCTCGTCGTGATTGATAAGCTCCCCTTCGACCCGCCCGACGATCCCGTCCACGAGGCCCGCGTGGCGCAGATGAAGGCCGCTGGCGAAAACTGGTTCGGCACCTATGTGCTCCCTCAGGCCGTGTTGCGTCTCAAGCAGGGCCTCGGTCGCCTGCTCCGCTCCCGCGACGATCGCGGCGTGATGGCTATCCTGGACACCCGTCTGCACACGAAGGGCTACGGCAAACAGGTGCTCGACGCCCTCCCGCCCGCCCGCCGCACCGCCAGCCTGAAGGATGTCGAACGCTTCTTCTCGCCCTGACCCACACTTGTTTCATGGCCGAATGCGTTGCCGTCATCTTTCCAATCGAGCAGGTTGACAATGAGCATTTCCCTCTGAAGGATTTGTCGGAGCACAGTTGACTAAAAGGAGCAACCAATGACAACTGAGAAGATCCACTTCACAAAAGAAAAAGAAACGATGCTCATGACCTTGAACGGTCGAGCTATCCAGAGTCAATGGAAGAATCCCATCTTGCGCGACCCGTGGGCAGAAGAAGCGATGCGGCATATCGATTACGACATCAGCAAGACCCTCAAGGGAGTGAGCTCGTGGGGCATGTGGAAGGAGATCGGACCTACCATCATCGCTACGCGCGCCGCGACCTTTGATCTGCTCACAAACCGCTATCTGGCCGATCACCCGGATGCGACCGTGCTCCAGGTGGGCTGCGGCATGGACAGCCGTGTTTTCCGAGTTGATCCGCCTGAAAGCTGCCAGTGGTTCGACGTGGATTACCCCGATGTGATCGACCTGCGCCGCCAACTGTTCCCCGAACGGGACGGTACCTATCACCTGATCGGGGCGCCGCTCTCGGATTTGCGCTGGTTGGACGAGGTGCCACGGGACCGGCCCGGGCTCCTTATCGCCGAGGGGGTGCTGCACTACCTGAGCGAAACAGAGGTGAAAGCACTCCTCAATGCGGTGGTCGCTCACTTCCCCGGCGGTCAGATGATCTTCGATATCTGCAATCCATTCATTGTGAAAAGAGCGGGCTCGAACGTCGGGGGCACGGGTGCAACCTACAAATGGGGCCTTGATGATCCCCAGGACATCAAGCAGCTTGAGCCAAAACTTGAACTGATCAAGGAATTCAGACCAAGCGAACTGGTCGCGTTTTCGCGCTTCCCGCTCTGGGTACGCGCACTCTTCCGCGTCCAGGAGGTCAACCCCACGCTGCGTAGGATGGAACGTACCATCGTTTACCGATATGAGAAGGCATTGCTTCTGACATAAAAATTGTGTATATTTGTTCTATGCAAAACAACCCTCCATGCGATCAACACCGAAGAGAATGGGCAATATCCACCATTCGCTAGATCGTCTTGCTAACTGTCACTGGCACACATTAAATCAGATCAGAAGACCAGACTATCGAAGCCAGACAAGGAGGTTTTATGGCTAAGCATGCTGCAACACCGGCTGGAGTCCCTATAATCACCGCGGACCCCTACTCACAGGAAAACTTGACTTCTCCCCACGCCTTGTATGAGCAGCTACGTGAAGCCGGACCCGTGGTGTACATAGAACGCTACGGTACGTGGGGCATTGCGCGCTACGAGCAGGTAAACACCGTCTTTAGAGACTGGAAGACCTACTCGTCGGCTGCCGGCGTTGGCCTGAGCAATTTTCGTAAGGAGAAGCCGTGGCGCCCACCCAGCCTGCTCCTGGAGTCTGACCCACCAACACATACTCACGCTCGCGAGGCCCTTGGACCGCTCCTGTCGCCGCGCGCATTGGAGCCGCTGCGCGAGCCGTTCGGACGCGAGGCCAGCGCGCTGGTGGATCGGCTCGCCACGTCTGGTAGTTTCGATGCCGTCACCCAACTCGTTGAGGTCTATACCCTCAAAGTGTTTGGCGATGCGGTCGGATTACCTGACGAGGGTCGGGAGCGCCTGTTGGTCTACGGCACCCTCCTATTCAACTCCTTTGGACCTCGCAATCAGTTGCTGGAGGACGCACAGGCCGCTGCTCAGGACGTCCCGCAGTGGGTTGCGGACAACTGCCATCGCGAGGCATTGCGCCCCGGTGGCTTTGGGGCACAACTCTGGGCGTTAGCAGATACAGGCAAGATCTCTGAAGAGTGGGCTGGCTTGCTGGTGCGCTCCCTCCTCGGCGCGGGCATAGACACCACAGTCAACGGAATCAACGCGGCTATCTACGGCCTGGCCACTCACCCTGATCAGTGGCGCCTGTTGCGAGAGGATCCATCGTTGGCCACTGCAGCCTGTGAGGAAGGAATACGCTGGGATTCTCCGGTGCAGATCTTCTTTCGCACTACAACTCGTGATGTCGAAATCGAGGGGGTACACATCCCGGCCGGTGAGAAAGTGCAATGCTTCCTCGGGGCCGCCAATCGCGATCCACGCCGCTGGCGCGACCCGGACCGCTTCGACCTCAAACGCGACACCGCAGGCCATCTCGGCTTCGGCATGGGCGTACATCGCTGCATCGGGCTATCGGTCGCTCGCTTAGAGACCGAGGTTTTGCTGGCAGTGCTGGCCCGACGGGTGGACCAGATCGAGATCAGCGGCCAACCGCGCCGCAAACCCAACAACACCCTGCACGCCTGGGCCAGCCTCCCTCTAGCTGTCCACTCCGCTCCTGCTTAAAGCGGTTTTCGGAGGAACTGAACCTCCCCTGGGTATGCATGTTTTCCTCGTAGCATCCCCAGGGGATATGAGCTGAATGACCCTTGACATTGCTTTGCAATCTTCGTATACTTAACGGCATGGTTAACTATTTGCCAGAGCAACTCAATACCGTCTTTTTTGCCCTCGCTGATCCCACACGCCGGGCCATCTTAGCGCGCCTGGCCCAAGGGGAGACTTCGGGAACGGAACTGGCGCGGCCTTTCTCCATCTCTGTGCCAGCCATTTCCAAGCATTTACGCGTGCTGGAACACGCAGAGTTGATTCTGCATCGCAAGGAGGGACGCACGCATCTGTTTCGCCTTGCTGCTCGTCCCTTGAAAGAGGCCGCCACCTGGCTTGAACCTTACCAGCAGTTTTGGGAGACCCAATTCGATGCATTGGATACCTACCTGCAAGTAACATCAGAAGAGGAGCACGACTCAGATGATCCCTCCAGCATCTCCTAACGATACCATCCTCGTCCTGCGACGGACATTTACCGCCGAACGCACACGGGTGTTCCGCGCCTGGATCACCCCAAAGGCGTTGGAGTCCTGGTTGAGGCCCAGGGGCATGAGCATGACGGTGCGTTCGCTCGACGTACGGGTAGGCGGGTCCTTCTGTTTCGATTTGGAGGATGGGACTTCCATGATTGGCACCTACCTGCAGGTCGTCCCACCTGAAAAACTGGTCTACACCTGGTCTGCTGGAGCAGCGCAAGACTGGGAAACCGTCGTCACGCTGGACTTTCTCGACCGGGGGGCGGTCACAGAAGTCGTCCTGACCCATAAAGGGTTGCGTGAGCCAGAGCGACGTGCGCGGGCAACCAGTGGCTGGCCTTCTCTGTTCGATGCGCTAGACTCGGTGCTTTCCTCCACCCATCTCGATTTCTGACACCAGGCGAATCCTTGCCGCCAAAGTACGCAAACCTGATGCAGAGGAGGACCATGTGAAAGCAAGAATCTCCTCTTGACATCCTTCTGTTTCTCTCATATACTTAACCTATCGGTTAATTTTTGTATGTTACAGAAGTGTTTTTTTTTACCTTGATACTTAACCTATCGGTTAAGTATCAAGGTAACTGTGAGAGAAAGGAACAACGATGGCGGCCATTATCAAAGAACTCACCATACAAGCGGCCCCACGGCGTGTCTGGGACGCCCTGACGTTGCCAGAAGAAATCGCGCGCTGGTGGACCGACGATCTCAGTGTAAGCCCAGAGGTGGGCTCGCTGGCAGAATTTCGCTTTAGTCAGGGAACGTTTGTCGTTCAGTTTGAGGTGGCCGAACTGGACGAAGAATCGAAGGTGTCCTGGGTTACGAGGCAAGGCCCATCCACTGGGCATTGGATAGGAACGAGCGTTACCTGGCAGCTTGAACTGGTCCCCAATGGGACGCAGCTTGTTTTCACTCATGACAACTTCGCCCAGGCTGATCGGCGCTATGAAATCACCCGTGCATGGTGGGAGCACTTCCTGGGCAGCTTGAAGTCGTACCTGGAGACAGGCAATGGCACTCCCGGTACCCCTCCTTTCGTCACGTCAGATCGCGTTTCGTAGGAACTATGGAGGAACATGATGCATCTCACGTACCGATGGCAAGTCACGCTGGTGATTGCCCTGGGCCTGCTGATGGCCATCCTGGATATCACCATTGTGAGCGTGGTGCTGCCGCAGATCGCCACAGCGCTCCACGCTGACTATCAAACCAGTACCTGGGTCGGGACAGGCTATCTGCTTGCGAACGCAGCAGTGATCCCGATTATCGGCTATCTCAGCGATCGGATCGGCTCAAAAACGATCTTTCTGCTCGCGTTAGGCCTCTTTACCCTGGGTTCGGCACTGTGTGCGTTTGCTCCCAGTGTTCCGGCTTTGATTGCCTTTCGCGTCTTCCAGGGCATCGGTGGCGGAGCACTGCTCCCCGTGGGGATGGCGATCATCTTTCGCCTGTTTGAACCTACCGAGCGCGCCTCCGCCACCGCCTTGCTGATGATCCCCTTCCTGCTGGGACCAGCCTTTGGCCCAACACTGGGAGGGTACCTGGCGACCGCCTCGAGCGGGAACGCGATTTTTCTGATCAACCTGCCGATCGGGGTCGTCGCTTTTCTGCTGGCGCTGAGCGTTTTGCGCGGCAAGATGGAGGAACAGGATTCTGAGAGCACGCATTCTCAGAATCTCTTCTCATTCAATCCACCCTGACGGTTGATTGGCACATGTGCGAAAGTTCCGCGTTTCGTTCAGGGCAAAAAAGACTGCCCATCAGCATCTTTTTAGCGGTCTTACTCGTTTGACATTTCCTCAAGCATTGATGGCCACAGGAAGCCTCTTCGCCCCAAACACTACATGATTCTCTACCATCTCCAACTCCTCATTATGCAAAAGTTCCCATTCAGGCATATACTCTACCAACAACTCCAGCGCGATCTTTGCCTCCAGACGCGCCAGCGCCGCACCCAGACAGAAATGTATGCCATGCCCAAAGGTCAGGTGTTTATTGGGAGTCCTCCTCAGATCAAAGCGCTCCGCCTCAGCAAATCGCCGCTCATCAAAGTTGCCTGAGAGCAGCAACCCATAAATAACATCTCCCTCGCGTAAGCGTTGATCCCCCAATATGGTATCGCATGTCAAAATACGTCCATTAATAGAGCCTCGTTCACCGCCTGTTCCCCTTATCGGCGGATAATAGCGCAGAATCTCTTCAACGGCATTTGTGGCCAGCCCTGGCTCCTCGCGCAATTGTGCCCATGCCTCGGGATGCTGATCAAAGCCCAGAAAAGCGCTCCCTAATACTTGTGTGGTTGTGACAGTACCTGAAATCAGCAATAGTATAAAAAAACCGTATAGCTCCTCTTCACTAAGGGGCTTTCCCTCAATTTCCGCCTCCAATAACAGGCTCAAAATATCCTGCCTTGGCTCCCGACGATGGTCCTCAACTGCCTGAAAAAAGAAGTTATAGGATTCTATAATCTGCTCTTCTATTACCACCTCATCAAGGGGAATCTGCCTCCTCTCCCCCACGTTCGACGTATGCGCCACCAGCGCATGCGTCAACTCCTTCACACTCCACCAGCGTTCATGTGGCATACCAAGCATCTCCAGGATCACGAGTATCGGTAACGGAGTTGCGAAATCGGCCACTATATCTATCTCAGCTTTTTGACACATGTTTCCTAACAACCCTCTGGCGATCCTCTTAATCCGAGGCGCCATCTGAGCAATATTTCGCGCCGAAAAAACCCGTGTTCCCAGAGAACGCATGTGCTGATGGCGTGGCGGGTCCATCGATATCATCGTTGCCGCCCCCTGCTGCTCATGCCCGGCATAAGCTGAGGAAAATGTTTTGTAGTCGTTCAGCACACGCTCAATATCATCGTATCTGAATACGCGCCAGCAGGCATTTTCGGCATCATACCACACTGGATCTCTCTCCCGCATACCACGACTCCACACACGCATTTCACGATGCCAATCTAATGGAGATAACTCAAACTCCTTGACAAAAGTCGGCAGTTGCATGGCTCCTCTCTTTCATAATATCTCACACAGACGTACGACCAAACCATAAATGCTCGACCAAACCATAAATGCTCGACCAAACCATAAATGCTCGACCAAACCATAAATGCTCGACCAAACCATAAATGCTCGA
>Ga0070730_10005484_pt1 | contig 10951 bp, 12 predicted proteins | sample Coa_R1_3_FD_66447 | JGI IMG/M metagenome (GOLD analysis project Ga0070730, IMG submission 66447) | Surface soil microbial communities from Centralia Pennsylvania, which are recovering from an underground coalmine fire - Coalmine... | ecosystem: Environmental > Terrestrial > Soil > Unclassified ... | reverse complement strand
AGCACGATCGCGTCGAGACCGCGCTCGGTCCTCTTTCGCAGCCGCGTGTCGATGTTGCCGCGCAGCGGCTCGATCGAGAGCGTCGGATCGAGCGCGAGCAGCTGCGCCTTGCGCCGCACCGAGGCGGTGCCGATGCGCATGCCCGACCGAAGCTCGGTCGCGCCACACAACGCGTCGCGCGGGTCGTCGCGCCGGAGAAACGCGCCGATCGCCAGCCCGTCGGGATCCGTCGCGGTCAAGTCCTTCGCGGAGTGCACGGCGACGTCGATCCGCCGTTCGAGGAGCGCCTCCTCGAGCTCCTTGACGAAGACGCCGCGCGAGCCGATCTCCCCGAACGGGCGCGACCGGTCGCGGTCGCCTGCGGTCGTGATCGGCACGAGGGCAAGCTCGATCCCGGGCGCGCGCAGCGCCGAGAGGGCGCGCTCGGCCTGGGTGAGCGCGAGCCTACTGCCGCGACTGCCGACGCGGACGAGCACAGGCGACACGCCTCCGTACGGGCGGTGAGCAACCAACCTCGCGCGGACGCACCCGGATGAACGCCGTCGGCACCTGCATCGGCAGAGGACGGCCCGTGACGGGCTTGACCTTCAGCGTTCGTCCTCGCCGAGACCGAAGAGGTGCCGCACGGTCTCAGCATAGAGCCCTCCATCGGCTGCCGCGGCTGCCTGCTTCATCCGCACGGTCGGGAGATGGAGGAGCTTGTTCACGATCTGGGTGGTCACCGCTTCGACGGCTCGGCGCTGGCTCTCGTCGAGGCGCCCGAGGAGCGATTCCGCCTTCTGCAGCTCGGCCTCGCGAATCTCCTCCGCCCGCGCCCGCAGCGACGCGATCGCCGGCACGACGTCGAGCGAGGCGTGCCACTCGTGGAACTTCTCCACCTCGGCCGCGACGATCGCCTCCGCACGCTCGGCCTCCCGGCGGCGCAGGGACAGCGTCTCGGCGACGATCTGCTCCAAATCGTCGATGTCGTAGAGGTAGCAGCCGTCGAGTTCGCCGATCGCGGAGTCGAGGTCGCGCGGAACCGCGAGGTCGATGAGCAGGAGCCGCCGACCCTTTCTGCCGCGCTGCGCTTCCGCCACCGTCGCGGCCTCGAGCACGAGACCCGGCGCGTTCGTCGACGCGATGACGACGTCGACCCATGAGAGCTGCTCCCGGATCCGGTCGCGATCCGTCTTGCTGTTCGCGACGAGCGTAATCTCTGCGCCCCGGCTTCTCAGGTTGCGGGAGGCCTGCTCGCTCACCTTCCCGGCGCCGAGAAGGAGGATCGAGCGGCCGTCGAGGCTCCCGAAGACCTGCTCCGCGAGCGCAGACGCCGCGGCCGACACCGATGCGGGGCTCTCGCCGATCGCCGTTTGCGCCCGAACCTTCCGTCCCGCGTGAAGGGCCTGCCGGAAGACGCGATCGAGCAGTGGCCCGGTCGTCCCGAGCTCGTGCGCGACCCGCACCTGACCGAGGATCTCGCCCTCGCCCGGCACGAGCGCGTCGAGCCCGGACGCGACACGGAACAGGTGATGTGCGGCTGCGCGATCGCGCAGCCGGTAGAGCGCCGGCTCGACCTCTGAGCCGAGCGAGGCGAGTGCGGCAACCGCTGCCCGCTCGGCCTCGTCGGCGTCGACGGCGGCGACGTAGAGCTCCGTGCGGTTGCACGTCGAGAGGCAGACGGCCTCGGATCCCTCTTCCGCGAGTCGCGCCGCGAGCGCTTGGGCATCGTCGCGGCCGAGGGCGACCTGCTCGCGCAGCTCGACCGGCGCGTGATGGTGAGAGGTGCCGACGAGAACGAGGTGCATCACGCGAAGTGGGTAGCCGGGAGGGCGAGGCGGACGATGACGACGAGGACGAAGCCGGCAAGTGCGAGGTACGCGGCGCGCCTTCCCGTCCAGCCGCCTACGAGGCGCAGCGCGAGATACGCGCACCAGACGAGCCACGTGACGGCCGTCACGGCGATGAGCGCGTCGAGCCGCTCGCCGCGGACGAGCAGACGACCGAGCCCGACCGCCGCGCCGAGCGTCAGCAGCGGCAGCGACCACGCGACCGCCCGGAACGCCAGCGAGTCGAGCGTCGCGAGCGCCGGCATCTGCCTGCGCAGGATCGTCGCCGGACGCGTTCGCAGCCCGCGCTCCTGCCAGACGTACAGGCCGGACAGCGCCGCCGCCAGCGTGAAGCCCGCGAACGCCGCCAGCACGAGCCCCACGTGGACGACGAGGAAGAGGTTCGAGTAGTGGCTCGCGCTCCCGATCCCCGTCCCGCCTCCGGCTCGAGCGACGACGAGCAACGCCACGGCCAGAGGCATCACGACGAGGCCGAGCAGCCGATACGGCCGACGGCAGCCCCAGATCAAGTAGGCGGAGACGACGAGCCAGACGAAGAGGTCGAGCGAGGACGCCCAGGTCTGCCAGGGGAAGGCGTCGTCGCGAGCGACCTGCACTCCGAGCAAGGCGGTCTGGGCGAGCCAGCCGAGCCGGACACCCCAGGTCGCGACGCGACCAGCGCGCCCCGGACGTCGGACGTCGCCGAAGTACCCAACGGCGGCCTCGCCGTAGAGGAGCAGCGCCGGCCAGAACAGCAGCTCAGCCAACGTGCGCCGGCTCCCGCGGAGCCTCTTCCGCGTTCTCCTCGGACACGCGGCTCGCGATCTCGTCCACGTCCCGCTCGAGCCGCTGCAGCTTCAGCGCCATGATCAGCACGTAGGCGAGAACGAGGGCAAAAACGACGCAGTACGCGGCCGTGACGTACTTCTCCGCAGTGGTCACGCGAGCACCTCCCTCAGGTCGCGAAGCCGGATGTCGAGCCGCTTGGAGCTGAGCTCCAGTCGGTACAGCGTGTATGCGAGAACGGGCACGGCAACTTGCGCGATGCAGTACGTGACGAGGATCCAGCCGCCGAACTGCGGGCCTTTCAGCGTGAACACGACCGGGTGGATGATGTCCTTCGCGAGCCGGATCGCGGCGAAGCTGACGGGGATCAAGACGACGCCGAAGAGCGCGTACACCGCGCTCAGGTTCGCGCGCTGCGGCCCCGGATCGACCGAGAAGCGAAGCATGAAGTACGCGCAGTAGAAGAGGAAGAGGACGAGGAAGAGCACGAGCTGGTCCGAGCTCCAGAGCCACCAGCGTCCCCAGGAGATCTTCGCCCAGATCGAGCCCGTGAGCAGCACGAGCGTCCCGAAGATCACGCCCTGATGGACGAAGACGTAGCTCTCGAGGTCCGCGCGCGGATCGCGCTTCCACAGGTGCCGCAGCGCTTTCCACGCGGCGCCGGCGAAGAGGGCGTAGGCGGTGATCGCTATCGACACGTGGAAGTAGAAGATCCGCTGCGAGAAGCCCTGGTTCGCGTCGTTCGGCGCGACGAAGAAGACGAACGCGAGCGCCGTCGTGACGAGCACGAGCGAGGCGACGGCGAGAACGGGCAGAGGGATCCGAGTCCGAGCCACAACCTCGATTGTCGCAGCAGACCGGTTCACTCGGAGACGACGAACTCGAACGACGCCCAGCACACGACCGCGAAGAGGAGGTCGTAGAGGGCCAGGAACCCGAGGTAGCGGCCGGGCGAGTGGACGACGCTCGCGCCCACCGCGCCGACGACGATCGGGATGGCCAACGGCAGGAAGAGCAGCGGCAGGATCAGATCACGCGCCCGTGTTGCGACGGCCATCGCTCCGAGGAACGTCCCGACGGCGCAGATGCCGAGGTCTGCGAGGAGCACCGCGGCGACGGTCGCCCCGCCGACGTGGTGGAAAAAGAGCGCGTAGAGCGGCAGCGCGACGACTTCGGCAGCCGCCAGAAACGCGAGCGTGGCGAGCGACTTCGCGAGCCAGATCGCACTACGGTCGCAGGGCGCGAGGACGAGACCGTCGAGGGTCCGCTGCTCGCGCTCGGGCACGAACGCGCGACCGAGGCCGAGCAGCGCCGTGAACAGGATCGCGACCCACAGCAGGCCGGTCGTCTCGAGCTTCGACGGCTCGCCTGGGAGCGCGAAGTGGAAGACGACGAAGACAGCGGCGACGAAGAGGAGCATCGCCGGCAGCGTGTCGCGGGCGCGCAACTCCAGGAGAAGGTCCTTGCGCGTGAGCGCACCGACGTCGCGGACGTAGTTCACGACGCGAGCGCGAGGCGCCCGCTCGCGAGGGCTACGACCCGTGCCGGGTCGTGGGTGGCGAGGACGAAGGTGCTCTCACCGCGAAGCTCGGCGAGCTGGGCGTCGAGCAGCTCCGCCCCGGCCTCGTCGAGCGCGTTGAACGGCTCGTCGAGGACGAGCAGCTCCGGCTCGTGGAGCAGGACGCGAGAGAGCGCGAGGCGCTGCGTCATGCCGCGCGAGTACGAGGCGACCCGCTCGTGCCGCGCCTCCCAGAGCCCGAACCGCTCGAGGAGCATCCCGATCCGCTCCCGCCGCTCCGCCACCCGGTAGAGGCGCCCGTAGAGCTCGAGATTCTCGAGCGCGGTCAGCTCGCGGTAGACGAGCGGCTCGTGACCGAGGTAGCCGATGCGCCCGCGCTCGGCAGCCCGTTCGATCGTCCCTTCGGTCGGTTGCGCGAGACCGACGCAGATGCGCAGTAGCGTCGTCTTCCCGGAGCCGTTCGCCCCCGTGACGACGAGGAAGCCGCCGCGCGGGAGCTCGAGATCGACGCGGCGCAGGGCGCGCTTCTCCCCGTAACGCTTGCCGAGCCGGCGGGCGGTGAGCACCCGGCCAGCATAAGCCGCCCGCGCCGATTTACCGCTGTTTTACGCGCCCCTTGCGCCTAGCCGTACACCGCTCAGGCCTCATTTGGACGGCGACTCGAAGACTTCGACCAGGAGGGAAGGATGGCAAGGAAGCGACTCGTACTGTTGGGGCTGACGGCGGTGGCGCTGGCACTCGTCGCCGCGGGTGTCGCAGCGGCCCGCGGCCGGGGACCGACCGTCCAGTCGGCCGCCGCGACCTTCACCGCGACGACCGTCTCGCAGCGCTACCAGGCCACGTGCTCAGTCAACGGCGGCGACACCTTCGAGGCGACGCGGGCGACCTACACCGGAGCGGCCGTGAGCTCGGATCCGCGCCTCGCGGGTGTGCTCACGATCCGCGCCTGGAGCCTCATCGACACGGCGTCGGGCGTCGGCCATCTCTACGGCACGTTCCACATCGACGGAGCGGCCACGGGCGCACACGGCACGCTCAACGCCGCACTGTCCGGCGGCAAGGCCTCCGGGCTCGCACGCGGATTCGTCCGAGGCCGGTACGGGCGGCTGGTCGCGTCGCTCGGATCCTCGTTCGATCCGAACGCGGGCTTCTCCGACGGCTCGCTCGGCGGCAGCACCGCCGGAGCCGGCTTCATCCGCTCCGGCCGCTGGTGCCATCCCCCGCACTGGCCCTCGAGCTAGCCGGGGACGACCCGGGGCGTCGCGCCACGCGGCGCCCCGACTCACTCAACCGGCGGCGTCCGCGATGACGAAGATCGCGAAAGCGACGCTGATCACTCCGTTCATCGTGAAGAACGCCGTGTCGAGGCGGCGCAGATCGGTCGGCCGCACGAGCGAGTGCTCGTACGCAAGCAGGAGCGCGACGACGGCGACACCGGCCCAGTAGAGCGCACCGACCGAGAGCCCGAGCCCGGCGGCGACGAGGCATGCGACCGTCGTCGCGTGCGCGAGCCGCGCGCCGACGAATGCGCCCCGCACGCCGAAGCGCGTGACGATCGAGTGCAGCCCTTCGCGCCGATCCACGTCCTCGTCGAAGAGCGCGTAGAAGAAGTCGAAGCCGCCCACCCAGAGCGCGACCGCGGCCCCGAGCATCCACGCCTGCCAGGGCAGCCGGCCGGTGATGGCGACCCAGGCGCCGACGGGCGCGAGCCCGTCGACCACGCCCAGCCACAGGTGGCAGAGCCACGTGAACCGCTTGAGATACGGATAGACGACGAAGCCGGCGACGGGGATGGGCCAGAGCCAGCGGACGAGCGGGTCGAGTTCCCACACCGCCGCGAGGAAGAGCGCGAGGGACGCCGCGCAGAAGACCGCGACCTGGGCGACCGAAAGCTGGCCGCTCGGAAGCTCGCGGCTCGCGGTCCGCGGGTTCCGCGCGTCGATGCCGGCGTCGATGAGCCGGTTGAGCGCCATGGCGAGAGAGCGGGCACCGACCATCGCGAGCGTGATCCAGAGAAGATCGTGTCCGCTCGGCGTCCGTCCGACGGCGAGGAACGCCCCGACGTAGGCGAACGGCAGCGCGAAGACGGTGTGCTCGATCTTGACGAGCCGTGCCAAGCGGGTCGGGAGGATCGCCTGCGTGGGAGTCGCGGTCACGTCTGCCCGTGCGCCGTGGGTGTGTCCGCCAGAAGCTCGAGAGCATGCGCCAGCGCCGGCTGCAGGACTGCGAAGCCGTCGCGGCACCCGCCCGGCGAGCCCGGCAGGTTGACGACGAGCGTCGAGCCGAGAACCCCGGCCGCACCGCGAGAGAGAAGACCATGCGGCGTTCTCGCGATCGAGTCCGCGCGCAGCGCCTGTGCGATTCCGGGCGCCTCACGCTCGAGCACGTCCCGCGTCGCCTCGGGAGTCACGTCGCGCGGCGCGAGCCCTGTCCCGCCGGTCGTGAGCACAAGGCGCGCGGACGTCGCGAGCTCCCGGATCGCCGCCCCGATCTGCTCACGCTCGTCCGGGACGACGCGTCGCTCGACGTCGTAGCCCTCACCGCGCAGCAACTCGTCGAGAGCCTCGCCGCTTCGATCCTCGCGCGTCCCGGCCACGACCCCGTCCGACACGGTCAGCACCGCGGCCTTCAGGTGACGGTCTCCTTCGTCTTCTCGACGAGCACGACGTCGGCGATGCGCATCTCCTTGTCGACCGCCTTCGCCATGTCGTAGACCGTGAGCGCAGCAACCGACGCCGCCGTGAGCGCTTCCATCTCGACGCCCGTTTGCGCCGTTGTCTCAGCGCTGGCAACCACCTCCACCGACTCTTCGTGGACGTCGAGCGTCACGTCGACGTGCGTCAGCGGAAGTGGATGGCAGAGCGGGATCAGCTCGCTCGTCCGCTTCGCGGCCATGATCCCCGCGAGCTGCGCCGTCGCGAGAGCGTCGCCCTTCGGCAACTTCCGCAAGATCCGCGCGGTCTCGGCGGCCATCCGGATCTCCGCCCGAGCGACCGCTCGCCGGCGCATCGGCTCCTTGCCGCCGACGTCGACCATCCGGACGGCACCCGACTCGTCGACGTGGGAGAGGTCGCTCATCGGGCAGATCGTACGGCGTCGAGGTCGGCCAGCTGCGCATCGATCCATTCGTGGATGTCGTGCCTGCGTACGTGAGAGCGGATTGCGTCCGCCCGCCGTCGCCGCTCGGCCGGCTCGAGCGTCAGCGCCGCGTACAGCGCCTCGGCTTGTCCGACCTCGTCCAGGGGATTCACGCTCAGCGCCCACTCCCCGAGCTCTTCGTGCACGCCGGAGTTCTCCGAGAGGACGAGCACACCGTCGTGCTGGTTGACGAGGAAGGCCTCCTTCGCCACGAGATTGAGCCCGTCGAACACGGGGTTCACGAGCAGAACGTCGAACTGCTTGTAGCCGGCGACGGAGCGAAAGAAGTCGTCCGCGATGTCGAGCTCGACCGGCTGCCAGCCCTCTCGGGCAAAGCGGTCGTTCACCGTGCGAGCCGCCGCCTCGACCGCCGCCGCATACTCGGCGTACTCGGGGATGTCCTGCCGCGAAGGCGCGAGAAGCGCCAGCATCGCCACCTTTCCCCGCAGCTCGGAATGACGCTCGAGCAGCAACGCGAAAGCGTGGAAGCCGCGGACGATGTTCTTCGAAGGGTCGGTGCGGTCGACGCGGACGACGAGCTGCTCGGGTCGCCGCTGCAGAAGATCGGCCTCGCGCTCCAGGACCTTCGAGTCGTCCGCGAGGCGATCGAACTCCCTCGGCTCGACCCCGATCGGCCGGGCGACGACGCGTGTCGTGTGGCCACGATGCTCGATCGTTCCTGCATCCAGGTCCACCTGCGCGCCGACCAACCGCCCCGCCGACTGCAGGAAGGCGCGCCGCCAGCGATCCGTATGGAAGCCGACGACGTCGTTCGCGAGCAGCCCCTCGTGGATGGCGACGCGCACACCCTCGGGCAGCGCGTGCCAGTAGTCCCCCTCGGGCCACGGGATGTGGACGAAATGCGACGTCACGACATCCGGCCGCGACTCCCGCACGAGCCGCGGCGCAAGATACAGGTGGTAGTCGTGGAACAGAACGGCCGCGTCGGGCTCGCGGTCGAGCTCCTCCACCGTCGCCCTGGCGAACGCCTCGTTCACGGGCACGTATCCGTCACGCCACGCTTCGTGGAGCCTCGCGTCGAAGTCGGGCGCCGAGCCCAGCCCCCAGAGGTAGTGCTGGAGGAACCACAACGTCGGGTTGGCAAGAACGTTGTAGAAGCGGTCGTAGGCGGCGGGCTCGTGGGTCACGAGCCGCAGCCGGTAGTCAGCACCGTCCGCTGTCTCCTCGACGAACGAGCCGCCGCGCTCGGCCGCCACGGCGCGGTCTTCGTCGCTCATCGCACTCGCCACCCACGTCACGTCGTGATGGGAGAGGAGCCCGCCGAGCGCCGTGACGACTCCGCCGCCGCCTCGCTTGGCCACCCGGCTCCCGTCTGCATCGCGACCGTACGCAACCGGAGCGCGGTTGACGACGACAAGCAGCTTGCGTCGGCTCGTTGTCGAGATTGACAACCGTCAGGAGGGCTGGTTCAGCCGCTTCGCGAACCGAAGCCGCGACCCTCGAACGCCGGGCTGCGAGTCGAGCTCGAACTCGTCGACGATCGTGCGGATGATGGCAATGCCGAGCCCGCCCTCCGCCAGCTCTTCGCCCTCGAGCATCGGCGGCCGCTCGAGGTCGAAGCCCTCTCCGTCGTCGACCACCTCGATCGCGAGCAAGTGCCGGCTCAGCTCGTAGGCGATCGAGACGAAGCCGCCGTCACCCCCGTATGCGTGCCGAACCGAGTTCGAAACCGCCTCGGTCAGAGCAAGCTTGAGGTCGGCGAGCAGCTCGTCCGGCAGTTCGGCGATGTCGGCGAGCCCGCTCAACGCGAGCCGGGCGAGAGCGATGTACTCGGCGCGGGCAGGAATCCGAAGGCGTACCGTTCGCATGCCCTCGAGCTTCTCGTCTGCCGCCTCGACCAATGCCGCCTCGTCCATCCCTCTCCTTGCATCTTCCCGCAGATTCTGCGGTCTAAACCCGCCGATTTCTACCAGTAGCGAACGACCTCGTCGGGTCCGAGGTTTCCTCTCGGTCCTCCGCCTTCCCCGGCGCCCCGGAGACCTAACCACTCCGTTTCCACGGGAAAACGCCCGGCCGCACACCGTCCTAGACTGGACGACCGTGACGGCCGCCTCGCCCGCATCCGAGCGCCGACGGTCGCGGCCAGGGTCGCTCGAACGTCCTGTCAACGCGCGCCTCTACCGGGGTGCCTGGCTCCTCGTCGGGCTCCCGCTGCTCCTGCTCGCGTTCAGCGTGTCCCGGCCGGCTGCGCTCCAGGCGCCGAACCTGCCGCCGGCGTTCGACGCGTCGGCGGCCGCGTCGCTCGCCAAAGATCTCGCCACCCGCTATCCGGACCGGACGCCGGGAACCCCGGGAGCGCTAGGCGCCGCCTCATGGTTCCGGAAGGCGCTCGAGCCCTACGGCTTCGCCGTTCGCAGCGACCGCTTCACGGCCACGATCCACGGGCGACGCACGACGCTCGTCGACCTCGTAGCCGAGAAGACCGGGATCACACCCCGCTCCGAGATCGTGGTCATGGCCCACAGAGACGGGAGCGGACCGGACGGCGGCTTGAACAACAACGCCTCGGGAACTGCCGCGCTGATCGAGCTTGCGCGCTCGTACGCGCCCACCGCCGCCGCGCAGCGCGTCTCGCTGCCGTACTCGCTCGTCTTCGTCTCGACCGACGGCGCGGCGGAAGGTCTACGTGGCGCCACACATTTCGCCGGCGAGCCGGGTGCGCGCGCGAACATCCTCGCGGTCGTCAACCTCGACTCGATCGGCGGCACGAGCCCGCCGCGACTCGTGTTCAACGGCGACACTCCGCGGTCACCCGCGCCGGGGCTCGTCGAGACACTCCGCGCGGCGCTCGCCCAGGAAAGCGGCAACGACCCGGCACGGCCGAGCGGGTTCCAGCAGCTCTTCGAGTTGGCGTTCCCGTTCAGCCCGTACGAACAGGCGCCCTTCGTCAGCCGCGGAATCCCGGCGGTGACCGTGACGACAGCCCGTGCGCGACCGCCGGGGACGAGGCGGGGAGGGAAGCTCGACATCCGCCATCTCGGGGTCATCGGCCGCGCCGCGCAGGACACGGTGGACGCGATGGAACAGGGCGTCTCGCTCGCGCAGGGGCCGACGAGCTATGTCTTCCTCGGCCAGCGGCTCATTCGCGGCTGGGCGATCGAGATCGTGCTCGTGGGAATGCTTCTGCCGTTCCTAGCCGCTGCCGTCGACCTCTTCGCCCGCTGTCGCAGGCGCCGCATCCGGATCGCGCCGGCTCTCCGCAGCTACCGGAGCCGGCTCGGCTTCTGGGCCTGGGTCGGCGCCATCTTTCTCGTCTTCGCCGCGCTCGGGCTTTGGGGAAACAGCAGTGGCGACCCACCCGCTCTCACCGGCGTCTCGTGGCCGGGAGGGGCTCTCGCCGCCTTCGTCGTCATCGCCTGCGCCGGGTGGCTCGTCTCGCGCAACCGGCTCCTGCCGCGCCGGCAGATCCGGCCGGAGGAGCAGCTCGCGGGCCAGAGCGGCGCACTCCTGGCCCTCGGTGTCGTCGGGCTCCTCGTTGCCGCCATCAACCCGTTCGCGCTCGTCTTCGTCCTCCCCTCCCTCCACGTCTGGCTCTGGCTGCCGCAGGTGCAGTCGCGACATCCGGTCGTGCGCGCAGGCGTGTTCGCGGCGGGATTCGCCGGACCGATCTATCTCGTGTGGTCGTTCGCGACCCACTACGGTCTCGGCTGGGCAGCGCCGTGGTACGTCGCCAAGCTCT
>Ga0070730_10005483_pt1 | contig 10952 bp, 7 predicted proteins | sample Coa_R1_3_FD_66447 | JGI IMG/M metagenome (GOLD analysis project Ga0070730, IMG submission 66447) | Surface soil microbial communities from Centralia Pennsylvania, which are recovering from an underground coalmine fire - Coalmine... | ecosystem: Environmental > Terrestrial > Soil > Unclassified ... | reverse complement strand
GGCGGCCCGGCGTCGCTGGCTGCGCTGGGCGCCGGCCCGGCGGCCGAGTCGCCCTATGCCGGCAAGGGACTGCGCTACCTGGAGATTCTCGAACTCCCCGGCGGTGGGCACCGGCTGTACTACGAGATGACCCGTCCCGACGGCGCCCACGAACTGCGCACCGAGCTGCGGTGCTAGCCCGGGCGTTCTGCCGCTGCCGCCGTCAGATGCGGGGCTGGCCGTTGCGTGCCTGTGACTGCCCGGCAGGCCGGGCGCCGACCAGCCCACCGGAGCGCTCCCTGGGCTGGAGCCAGTCACCGAAGTAGGCGCCGGTGAGCCGTTCGAGCCGCCTGATGTCGTCCTCCAGGTAGGGGAGCACGGCCTGGCGCTGCTCCCAGGTCAGCGGCTGGCGCTGGCCCGCGTTCTGCTGGAGGAGGCGCTCCAGGGACCGGGACAGTGCGGTGCCCGCCTGGCCCGGCAGGTGCCGCCCGGCCGCCGCGGCGCCCCGGGCCAGCTTGGCCACGGCCCGGTAGGTGGCCGAGCGGGGCGGGTGCGCGGTGACGTTCTCTCGGGGCACGGTCGCGATGATGCCCCGATGGACGCCGAGGAACTGGCAGATGTCGTCGAGCGCCAGCGCCGGCGTGTCCAGCAGGGTGCGGTAGCGCAGGATGAACACCTGCTCCCGGGGGAACCGGAGGAACAGGTGGTCAAGCTGCTCGGCATAGCGGCCGAGCCGGGTGTAATGCCAGAACGGTGCCCAGCCCGCCGCCACGCGGGCGTCTTCCTGAGCGCAGGCGCGGACGAAGTCGCTGACCGGCTCGAGCCCGGCCGACCACAGGTGTGTCCAGTTGGAGTGGGCCCGCTCAACCGGGTCCCGCAGGATCACGATCATCTTGGCCTGCGGGATCAGCTCACTGATCCGGCGCTGCGCGTCGCGGTCGTACAGATAGAACGGGGTCGACTCGCCCCGCAGTGTGCCTGCCGGGGCGCCGGCGAAGAGCGCTTCGTAGTCATCGCGCCGCCACACATGCTCTCGCCAGGTCTGCACGTCCCCCGGCCCGCCGCCGCGGGCCGGCGGCGGGCCGTCGGTGAGGAAGAACTTGGGCTCCTTGATCGGCGACATGAACAGGCCGGGGTGAGCGGCCAGCGCGGCATGCAGCGCGGTCGTGCCCGCTTTGGGGGCGCCGATGATCAGGAAATCCGGCAAGGCCATGGGTAGACCTCCTCGGCACGGCTCACCATGCATAAATCGACTATTCCGACTTACTTGATAGATTAAGCCGGGTTCCCGCACGGGGCAACAGGTGCCCTTGCCGGGAGCGGCTAAACCGCTCTGCCGTGCGGACTGGATCACACGGGTTCAGCCGCGGTGACCCGCCCGGCGGGCCTACCGGAGAAGCTCGCGGCAGAGCCGGCCCGGACCCGCCCGGCAGGGACTTGCCAGCGGAAACGTCCGCGTCAGAGCCGGGCGGGCAGCTCCGAGGTCCACATGACCAGGCGGGTCCGGTCGCCGCGGAACAGGTCACGGGCGAACTCCACTGCCGTGCCCTCGTCGGTGTAAGCGGTCCGCTGCACCAGCATGAGCGCCGCCCCCTCCTTCACCTCCAGCGCCTCCGCCTCCCGGACGCCAGCGGTGACCGGCTCCAGGCTCTCCCTGGCGCGGCAGGGGCGATGCCCGTAGTTGGCCTCGAGCAGTTCGTACAGCGAGCCATCGAGGCGGCAGCCGAGCATGCCGGGGAAGATGGCGGCGGGGAACAGCGAGTGCTCCAGCGCGATCGGCCTGCCGTCGCCGAGGCGGACCCGGCGCACCTCGTACAGCGTCGCGCCCTCCGGCACCTCCAGCGCGGCGGCGGCCACCGGGCCCGCCGGGCGCTCCGCGGCGGACAGTACCCGGGCGCCGGCCACCATTCCGTGCCGGCGCAGTTGCTCGGAGAAACTGGCCAGCGTGGTGAGGTCCTGCTCCAGCTTGGATTCGGCGACGAACGTGCCGCCCCGGCGCCCGACGGTGCGGGTGACCAGCCCGCGCCGGGCGAGGCTGGCCAGCGCATGGCGCAGGGTCATCCGGCTGACCCCGAGCCACGCGGCAAGGTCTTGCTCGGTCGGCATCCGGTCGCCGGGGGCGAGGCGGCCGACCGAGATCAGTTCGGCCAGCCAGTCCTCGATCTGGGCGTGCACCGTGGTACCAGGGCCACGGGAGATCGGTGGCGGTGCCGGGCCGAGGATCTGTGACGCCGCGGGCGCTGGCCCGGGCCATGGCAGAGGGGGCATCCTCAGTCCAGCATCGCTCATAACTCGGACTGTGTCGCGGGGCCCCCAGGAGGTGCGGCCGGGACCAGGGGCTCGTCGTCGGCGGAGGGGGAGATCACCGGAGCGAACTGCTTGGTGCGGCCGACCGTGAGGTAGTAGATCACCCCGATGACCGCGAGCACCACGAACACCGTCCACAGGATCGGGATGCCGTTGAGGAACCCGATGTGGAAGTCGAGCAGCCCAGCCGTCTGGTTGGGCTTGGGGTTGCTGGCCGCGCGCGGCCAGGCGAAGTTGATCAGCATGGCGCCGCCGTACGCCAAGCCGAGAATGTTGACCGCCAGGCCCCAGCGGCCGAGCTTGAACGGCGCGGTCGTCTTCGGCCAGCCGCCCAGCCGGGCCCGCAGGATCGCGATGTTGCCGAGGAAGTAGCTCATGTAGATCATCCCGGTGGCCGCGATCGCGATTATGCCGGCCCCGGAGTACTGGATGAACGGCACTGCGGCCAGCACCGCGACGGTGACGCAGGTCCAGACCGGCGTGTGCAGCGAGGGCGCGACCCGCGACAGCGGCTTGGAGAACGGCAGCTGGTTGTCGCGTGACATTCCGAAGCACAGCCGGATCGTCGAGGCCATGATCGACAGGCAGCACACGAAGATCGCGGCGGAGACCACCAGCAGGTAGAGCGTGGCGAACGGGTGCGAGAAGTTGGCCTCGATCACGTTGGCGGGCGACCAGCCAAGGCCACCGTTCCCGGTGATCGCGGCGTGCAGGTTAGGGATGGCCATCAGCGTGCCGAGCAGGAACACGCCGCCGATGATGAATGCGCCAATGATCGAGTAGAGCACCGCCTTCGGCGCCGCCCGGCGCGGATCCCTGGTCTCCTCGGCCAGGGTCGAGGCGGTGTCGAACCCGTAGATCACGAACAGCGACATGAACATGGCGGCCAGGAATGTGCTGCCGTTGACATGGAAGCCGGCGCTGTTGGTGATCACATGGAAGCCCTGGTGGTTGTGGAACGCCATCAGGATCAGCGCGAAGACGAACATGCCGAGGATCTCGAACACGACCCCGGTGTTGTTGACCAGGGCGACCAGCCGGACGCCGTAGATGTTCAGCACGGTGATCACCGCCAGGGTGATCAGTGCGAAGACCAGTTCGGTGTGCAGGGTCAGGCCCAGGCTGTGCCAGCCGAGGCCGTTCAGGGCGGGTATAAGCGCCAGTGGCAGCGTGGCGACCACGGCGGTCACCGTCAGGATCCCGGCGAACAGGTAAATCCACCCGGTCAGCCACGAATAGCTGCGGGTGCTGAGGTATTTGGTCCACTGGAACACCGAGCCCGCGATCGGGTAGTGACTGGTCACCTCGGCGAAGTTGAGCGCGATGATGAACTGCCCGAGGGCCACCACCGGCCAGGTCCAGATGAATACCCCGCCCAGGGTGGTCAGGCCGAGCGCGAACAGGGTGAAGATGCCCGTGGACGGTGAGATGTAGCTGAACGCGACGGCGAATGAGCTGAACAGCCCAAGCCCGCGTTTCAATTCCTGTTTGTAGCCGAAACGCGCCAGGTCGGCCGCATCGGCCTGATGATCGCTGGACACACCGGGGCTGGCGCTCATCCGCCTGTCCTTCCGTGGTGGTTGCGCAGAATGAGGCGTAGCGTAGGCTTCGTCCGGCCAACTGTCTAGACCTTTGCCGATATGCGATTAGTTGTCTCTTTTCATCTAGACCTTAACTCCGTGGCCGTCTACCCTCGTCTCGTGAACGAAGTGGCGAGCGCGGCGCCGCGGCAGGGCCGGATTCCGGCCGCCGTGGCGGGCCTGTTCGACCGCGTCCCCGCGCTGTCCCGCACCCCCCGGTCGGTAGCCGAGCTGCCCGGCGGGCTGACCAACCGGAACTACAAGGTGACCACGCCCGACGGCTCGTTCGTGGCCCGGATCTGGTCTCGCGGCGACATGCTGGCGATCAACCGGGACCACGAGCACCACAACTCGGTGGCCGCGGCAGCGGCCGGCGTCGGTGCCCCGGTGGTGGCCTACCGCCCCGAGGACAGCCTGCTGGTGCTGCGCTACATCGACGGGCGCACCCTCGGCAACGCCGATGTCGCCGAGCCCGCGAACATCCGCCGGATCGCCCGGGCCTGCCGCCTGCTGCACGCCGGCCCGAGGTTCCTCGGGGACTTCGACATGTTCGCGATCCAGCGGCGCTACCGGTCCGTGGCACGCGAGCACGGTTTCGCCATCCCGGCGGCCTACGACGACCTGATGAGCCGGGTCGAGGACGCCCGCGCGGCGCTCACCGTCCGGGCCGGCCCCACCGTGCCGTGCAACAACGACCTGCTCGCCGCCAACTTCATCGACGACGGCCAGCGCATCTGGCTGATCGACTACGAGTACTCGGGCAACAACGACCCCTGTTTCGAGCTGGGCAACATCTGGGGCGAGTGCCGCCTGTCCGTGGACGCGCTGGCCGACCTGGTCGCCGCCTACTACGGCGCCCCGCTGCGGAACAAGACCGCCCGGGCCCGGCTGCTCGGCGTGGTGGGCAAGTACGGCTGGACGCTGTGGGGCGCCATCCAGCACGCGACCAGCCCGATCGACTTCGATTTCTGGTCCTGGGCGATGGAGCGTTTCGAGGGCGCCGCACAAGGCCTGACCAGCCACGGCTTCGCCAAGCTGCTGGATGAGGTAACGAGGGAGGACTAGGCGCGATGGCTGATCTGCCGCAGCGGGCCCGCATTGTGATCATCGGCGGGGGCGTGATCGGGACCAGCGTCGCCTACCACCTGGCCAGGGCCGGCTGCCGCGATGTGCTCCTGCTGGAACAGGGCCAGCTCTCCTGCGGGACCACCTGGCACGCGGCGGGCCTCGTCGGCCAGTTGCGCGCCTCGGAGAGCGGCACCCGGCTCGTCCAGTACTCCACCGAGCTCTACTCCCGGCTGGCCACGGAGGTGGGCCAGGACACGGGCTTCGTCCGCTGCGGCGGCGTCATTGTTGCGCGGACCCCGGAGCGCATGGTCCAGTTGCGCAGGACGGCCGCGACGGCAGCAGCGTATGGACTGTCTTGTGAGATCATCACGCCGGAACGTGCCGCCGCACTGTGGCCGGTCATGGACGTGACCGGCCTGTGCGGTGCGATCTGGCTGCCTGACGACGGCAAGGCCAACCCCGCCGACCTCACCTACGCGCTCGCGAAAGGGGCGCGGGACGCGGGCGTGGTGATCGCCGAGCGCACCAGGGTCACCGGCATCCGCACCGCCCGCGGCGCGGTGACAGGGATTCACACCGCCAGTGGCGACGTCGAGGCCGAGATCGTGGTCAACTGCGCCGGGCAGTGGGCCAAGCAGGTCGGCGCGTGGTGCGGGGTGAGCGTGCCGCTGCACTCCTGTGAGCACTTCTACGTGGTGACGGAGCCGATCGACGGGGTGCACCGCGACCTGCCCATCCTGCGCGATCCGGACGGCTACACCTACTTCAAGGAGGAGGTGGGCGGCCTGGTCGTGGGCGGGTTCGAGCCCAACGCCAAGCCGTGGGTGGCCCCCGACGCGCTGCCGCACCCGTTCGAGTTCCAGTTGCTGCCCGAGGACTGGGACCACTTTTCGCTGCTGGCCGACGAGGCGCAGCGCCGCGTCCCCGCGCTGCGCACCGCGGGGATCAAGAAGATGTACAACGGCCCGGAGAGCTTCACGCCGGACAACCAGTTCCTCATCGGCGAGGCGCCGGAGTGCCGCAACTTCTTCGTCGCGGCCGGGTTCAACTCGGTCGGCATCGCGTCCGCCGGCGGGGCCGGCCAGGCGCTGGCCCAGTGGATCCTCACCGGGGACCCCGGCATCGACCTCACCGCCAGCGACATCAGGCGGTTCGCGCCGTTTCACGGGAACAACCGGTGGCTGCGCGACCGGGTCGGCGAGATCCTCGGCCTGCACTACGCGCTGCCCTGGCCGAACCGGGAACTGGCCACCGCCCGGCCGTTCCGCCGCTCGCCCGTGCACCACCTGCTGGAGGCGTCCGGGGCCTGCTTCGGCAGCCGCAACGGCTGGGAGCGGCCGAACTTCTTCGCGGCGCCCGGCGACGAGCCCGTCATCGAATACTCCTGGGGGGCGCAGAACTGGCTGCCCGCCTGCGCGGCCGAGCAGCGCGCCGCCCGCCGCGACGTGGCCCTGTTCGACCAGACCTCATTCTCCAAGTACCTGGTCACCGGCCCGGACGCGGAGCGGGCGCTGCAGTGGCTGTGCACCGCGGACGTGGCCGTGCCGCCGGGGTGGACGGTTTATACGGGCATGCTGAACGAGCGCGGCACCTACGAGTCCGACCTGACCGTGACCCGGGTTTCGGAGCTGGACTACCTGCTGATCAGCAGCGCGGCAACCACCGAACGGGACAAGCAGCACATCACCTCGCGAATGCCCGCCGGTGCCCGGGCCGCGGTCGTGGATGTGACCTCGGCGTATGCGGTGTTCGGCGTGATGGGGCCGCGGTCGCGCGACCTGCTCGCCGCGCTGTCGGATGCCGGCCTGTCCGACGCGGCCTTCCCGTTCCGGGCCAGCAGGCAGATCAGCCTCGGCCATTTCACCGTGCGGGCGACCAGGATCACCTATGTCGGCGAGCTGGGCTGGGAGCTGTATGTGCCGTGTGAGTTCGCCGTCGGCGTGTTCGAGTTGCTCGCGCGCGCCGGGCGGGAGTTCGGGCTGGTGAACGCGGGCTACTACGCCATCGAGTCGATGCGGCTGGAAAAGGGCTACCGGGCCTACGGGCGGGAGCTGACCCCGGACTACGGGCCGGTCGAGGCCGGCCTGGGGTTCGCCTGCAAGCTGCGGACCGACATCAGTTTCCTGGGCCGGGAGGCCGTGGAGAAGGCCAGGGCCGAGGGGCCGCCTCGGCGGCTGGTGTCGTTCGTGGTCAGCGACCCGGACACGATGATGTGGGGCGGCGAGCTTGTGCTGCGCGACGGGGTGGCCGTGGGCCAGGTGACCTCGGCCGCCTGGGGGGCGGCGCTCGGCGCCACGGCCGGCCTGGCCTACATCCGGGACCCGGCCGGCGGCCCGGTGACACCCGAGTTCGTGCGTACCGGGTCGTACCAGGTAAACGTTGGAGGAGAGATCCGGGCGGTGAGGGTGTCGCTGCGCCCGCCGCTCGACCCGGCCGGAGAACGGGTACGGGGCAGCGCCGCGCCCTAGCGGCGGGCACCGGCGCGCCGGCGTGGTGAACGCGGGGGACGAACGCGATACCGCAACGGCGCGGTACCGCAGAGAGGAGCCGGGCCATGGCGATCAGCGCGTTCGACCTCTTCAAGATCGGGATCGGCCCGTCCAGCTCACATACGGTCGGGCCGATGCGGGCGGCGGACATGTTCATGACCTCGCTGGCCGCCGGCGGCCTGATGCCGCGGGTTGCCGGGCTGCGCGTGGAACTGTTTGGCTCGCTCGGCGCCACCGGCCACGGCCACGGCAGCGTGAAGGCGGTCGTGCTCGGGCTCACCGGGGAGCATCCGGAGACCGTGGACCCTGCGGCCGCCGCGCCGCTGGTCGAGAAGATCCGCGAGACCGGCCGGCTGCCGCTCCCGGACGGCCGCGAGATCGCCTTCGACCCCGATGAGGACATCGTCTTGCACCGGCGCAAGCGGCTGCCGTTCCATTCCAACGCGATGCTGTTCACCGCCGCCGACGCCGGGGGCCGCCCGGTGTCCGAGCGCACCTATTACTCCATCGGCGGCGGCTTCGTGCTCGGCGAGGACCCGGACGGCGCGCCCCGGATCGAGCCGGATGCCACCACGGTGCCCTATCCCTTCAGTACGGCCGCGGAACTGCTCGCCCACACCACGCGCACCGGGCTGCCGATCAGCGGCGTGATGCTGGCCAACGAGTGCGTGCGCCGGACCCAAGCGCAGGTCCGGGACGGGCTGCTGCGGATCTGGCGGGTCATGCTGGAGTGCGTCGACGCGGGCTGCCAGGCGGACGGGGTGCTGCCCGGCGGGCTGAAGGTCCGCCGCCGGGCCGCGGGCTTGCGCGCAACGCTGGAACGCACCGGCGACCGCGCCGACCCGCTATACGCCATGGAGTGGGTGACGCTTTACGCGCTCGCCGTTAACGAGGAGAACGCGGCCGGCGGGCGGGTGGTCACCGCGCCGACCAACGGCGCGGCGGGGATCATCCCGGCTGTACTCCATTACTACGTCACGTTCGTGCCCGGCGCCGGCGACGACGGCGTGGTCGCCTTCCTGCTCACCGCTGCAGCGATCGGGACGCTGTTCAAGGAGAACGCCTCGATCTCCGGTGCCGAGGTCGGCTGCCAGGGAGAGGTCGGCTCTGCCTGCTCGATGGCCGCGGCCGGCCTGGCCGAGGTGCTGGGCGGGAGCCCCGAGCAGGTGGAGAACGCGGCCGAGATCGGCGTCGAGCACAACCTGGGCCTCACCTGCGACCCGGTGGGCGGCCTGGTACAGATCCCGTGCATCGAGCGCAACGCGATCGCCTCGGTCAAGGCCATCACCGCGGCCCGGATGGCGGTCCGCGGTGACGGCAGGCATCACGTCTCCCTGGACAAGGCGATCAAGACGCTCCGGGAGACCGGCGCGGACATGAAAGACAAATACAAGGAGACGGCCCGCGGCGGCCTGGCCGTCAACGTCATCGAATGCTGAACGGAAGGACGAGCATGGCAACCGCGCTGCTGCGCATGATCAACTCCCAGGCCGATGCCCTGGAGCGCATCGCCGGGCTGGACCTGGCCGGGCCGGCTGAGGTGCTCGCCCAGGCCCGCCGGATCGTCCTGGTCGGCACCGGCACGAGCCTGCACGCGGCGGAACTCGGCGCGCGGATGTTCAGCCAGGCGGGCCGCGACGCGTACGCCTACCCCGCCGCGGCCTGGGCCCGGTGGGGCACCGGGCCACGGGCGACCGACGTGGTCTGCGTGATCACGCACACGGCGGAGACCGCGTACGCGGCCCGGGCCCGCACGGACGCGCTGGCTGCGGATGTGCCGGTGGTCTCGGTCACCGGGATCGGCCGGGGCTGGCCCGAGGCTATAGAAACAGTGGCCCCCGACGAATCACACACCTACACGGTCAGTTACACCAGTTCGCTGGCGGTGCTGGCCCGGCTCGCGCACGCGCTGGGGTGGGCCGAGGGTTCGGCCGGCCAACTGGCCCTGGCTGTGGCGCAGGTCCGGGAGGCCTGCGCGGACCTGGGCCCCCCGCCGGTGGCGGTGCCCGCGCGCAGCCTGGCGATCGCCGGATGCGGGCCGTGGGCGGTCACGGCCCGCGAGGGCGCGCTGAAGATCCGGGAAGCGGCGCGGATGCTCGCCGAAGGTTTCGACACCGACCGGCTGCTGCACGGCGGTGCCGTGCCCTATACCGCGGCGGACGGCCTCGTGCTGCTGGAACCGGGAGCCGACCCTGACGGCCTGACCGGCGCGGTCGGCGACGCGGCCCGCGCCGAGGGGATACCGGTGGCCGTGCTCGCGGCACCCCGCGGCGGTGGTGGCCTGACGCCGCTGCTGGCGCAGATCCCGATGACCGTGCGGCTGCAGTTGCTGGCCGAGTACTTCGCCCGGCTCCGCCACCAGGACCCGGACAAGGCAGTCGTCGGCGCCTGGGACGAGCCCGCGCTGTGGCGGCTGGGCACACCCACGGCGCCGTGACGGGCGCGGGCATCCGGCCACCTTGGCGAACCGCGCCGCCGGCCGGGTTTATCTGCCTTAGCATTCCAACCGGTGGTGTGCTGAGCGAGGGCGGACACGGTGTCGACTTGCGCGCTGGGCCATTCCGTCTCCCCTGGAGTGGGCTCCTGCGAGATTTGTGGTGATGACCTGAGGCGTTACTGCAGCCAGGGTCATGCGTCCGGGGCGGGCGAGCTGTTTTGTGACACATGTGGCGAACCGCTGCCTTCGGCCAGCCAGCCCGTGATGGCGGCTGCGGCCCCGCTGACGATGGACTACAGCAGCGGGTCCTTCGCCGACTTCATCGCGGTTAGCGAAGAGGAACCCGCCGCGAGGTACGGGTTCGCCCAGGCTCGGCCGGGTGTGCCCGACGTGGGCGTGCCCTGGGCGGACGCGTCGCTGCCGGTGGCGGAGCCGGAAGCGCTCGCCGCGCTGGTCACCGAGCCCGCACCGGAACCGCGTGCCACACCCGAACCCGAGCGTGCGCCCGAGCCGGAACGCGCGGCCGGGGCCGCCTCCTTTGATGCCTTTGCGGCGCGGAGCCCGGCGCCGGACGCGTCCGCTACGACGGCCGGTGCGCCCCCGTGGCCCGCCGCGCAGCCATGGGCCGGCGCCCCGCCGGAGGCAGTCTCGGCCCCGCCCGCGCCACCCGCCCCGGGGCCCGGCCTGCCCGTGGCGACACCGGCCCCGCCCGCTCCGAAGCCGGATCCGCCCGGCGCGAGGACGGCCCCGCCAGCGGCGAAGCCGGCCCCGGCCGCGGCGAACGGCGGCGCGGCGCACCCGGTCACCGCCATGTCGCCCGACCCGCGGTCTTCGATTTCGAAGGACATGGCCCGCCCCTGGCAAAGCAGCACCAAGCCACGGCCCGCACCCGGCCCCGACGGGGGGATGCACCACGACGACGGGCCGCACCTGGCCGGTGATCCCGAGCCGGAGTCGGACCTTCGGCCGCACCTGTTCCGCCGTGCCCGGTTGATCGCCATCGTGCTCTTGGTGCTCGCGGTCTGTGCCGGCGGCACCGTCGGGGCCCTGGCCCTGCACCAGCACTTCGGGGCCAGGATCACCGCGCAACCC
>Ga0070730_10005482_pt1 | contig 10952 bp, 8 predicted proteins | sample Coa_R1_3_FD_66447 | JGI IMG/M metagenome (GOLD analysis project Ga0070730, IMG submission 66447) | Surface soil microbial communities from Centralia Pennsylvania, which are recovering from an underground coalmine fire - Coalmine... | ecosystem: Environmental > Terrestrial > Soil > Unclassified ... | reverse complement strand
GTCCTCGTAAGCCATGATCCAGGAATGGGCTTGCGTCCCGTAAGTGGGAATGTCAAAAAGACTGCCTGCCATGACGTTCGAGGTGCCCTGGCACCCGGCGATCCAGGCTGCGCGCGCGGCAAAAATTCCGGCTTCGGTTCCATGGGCGCGGCGAGCGCCGAATTCGACGACGGGCTTGCCTTTTGCGGCAATGGTCAAGCGAGCGGCGCGGCTCGCCACCATGGTCTGAAAATTAATGGCGGACAAAAGGCACGTTTCCAGAATCTGGGCTTCGATAATCGGGGCCGTAAGGCGCAGAAGCGGTTCGCCCGCGAAGACGAGCGAGCCTTCAGGGATGGCCCAGACGTCTCCAGTAAAACGGAAACGCGCAAGATAGTCGAAAAATTCACCGCGAACATGGCGAAAAACGGGAAGGCGCCGCAAGTATTCGATTTCCGCCGCAGCAAAGCGGATGTTCTCAATGAACTCGAGGGCCTGCTCAAGTCCGGCGGCGACCAGGAAATTGCGCTCGGGAGGAAGATTGCGGACGAACAGCTCGAATGTGGCGCGCGCGTCGAAGTGCGATTGAAAATAACCAGCCGCCATGGTGAGCTCGTACAAATCGGTGAGCAGGCCGGAATGCTGGTGAGAAGTAGGCGATTGCATGAAGGCTATTCCAGGGGAGAATCGATAGGCCGGTCGCGGACGGCTCCGGCGAAAAAACAGCGAGAACCCCAGCGCCCAAGCTTGGCGGAGAGCCAAGAGTCGCCGGGGTCTCGTCGCGAAACTCTGAACGATCGCGCCTTACTTGAGTGCTGCGTCCTTGAACGCCTTGGCGGCGCGAAGGCGAACAACAGTCTTGGCCTTGATCTTAATTGCTTCACCAGTAGCGGGGTTGCGGCCCATGCGAGCTTTGCGATGCGCCTTGACCGCGCGTCCGATTCCTGGAATGACGAATTTCCCTGCACTCTTGCATTCTTTCACCGCGAGATTAAAGAGCTCGTCGAAAAACGAAGCCACTTGCTTCTTGGAAACCGGCTTGTCCTTCGTGCTGACCTTTTCGGCCATGTGCGCGATGATTTTGGACTTGCTCATCGGATTTGCCATCGTGTTGCCATCTCCTCTATAGAAGTATTTTCCCTTGTTGGTGACGCTGGGAGGCCGGGGGCACTATAGCCGCAGCCCCCGGTTAACGCAAGTAAAAACGCAATGAAACCCGCAGAAAATGGCGATTTTTGCGGCAGCGCGCGCGGGAGAGGTCACAGCGACGCGAGCGCGGAGTAAAAAGACGCCACGGATTTTATGCCGCCGAAATAATTTTCAAGCGAGATATGCTCATCGGGCGCATGCGCGTTTTCATCAGGCAAACCGAAACCGAGAAGGACGCAGGGTACTTTGAAAGTGTCGTGCATCTGGGTGACAAACGGAATCGAGCCACCTTCGCGGATGAACACCGCTTTCTTGCCAAAACCCTTCTCGAGCGCGTGAATTGCCTTCTGGAAAATCGGATGGGTATAAGAAGCAACCCAGGGCTTGCCCGTGCTGAGGACTTCAAATTTGCAACGAACAGTTTTGGGCAGCAACTGGCGGATGTAGCGCTCGACTTGTTTGGCGATTTTCGCGGGATTCTGATCCGGCACCAGGCGAGTGGAGATTTTTGCGAAGGCTTTTGAAGGAATAACGGTTTTCGAGCCTTCGCCCATGTAGCCGCCCCAGATTCCGTTGAGCTCGAGAGTCGGACGGCACCACAGGCGCTCGACATTGGTAAAGCCCTTTTCGCCGGAGAGGCCGGGAGCGCCGACAGTTTTGCGAAATTCAGATTCTTTCCAGGGAAGAGCGTTCAGGGCTTTTCGTTCCTTTGCAGAAACAGCGGCGACATCATCGTAGAAACCCGGGACAGTGACGTGAAAGTTCCTGTCGTGCAACTTGGCGATCATTTCGGCAAGGATCGTGATGGGGTTGGGGACAGCGCCGCCGAAAACGCCGGAGTGAAGGTCCTGCGACGGGCCGGTGATTTCAATTTGATAGTAATTCAACCCGCGAAGGCCGTAGGTGATCGATGGAACGCCTGGCGCAAGCATTGAAGTATCGGAAACAACGAGGGCATCGGCCCTGAGCCTGTCTTTGTTCCTGGTGACGAAATCCCAGAGGTTGACGCTGCCGACTTCCTCTTCGCCTTCGATGATCACTTTCACGTTGAGCGGCAACTTGCCGTCGGATTTTTGCAGCGCTTCGAGAGCCTTCAAGTGGATGTGCACCTGCCCCTTGTCGTCGGCAGTCCCGCGGCCGTACAGATTTCCTCCGCGAACGGTGGGGTCAAAAGGCGGGGAAGTCCAAAGTTCGAGCGGCTCGGCGGGCTGCACGTCGTAGTGGCCATAAAAAAGAACGGTCGGCTTGCCGGGCGCTTCGAGAGATTCAGCGACGACCAAGGGATGCATTTTCGTTGGGACGATTTCCACTTTCGAAAAACCGGCTCCGCGCAAGCGGTCGGCGACCCATTGAGCGGCGCGGTTGACGTCCGGCTTGTGCTCGCTCTTTGTGCTGACGCTGGGAATGCGCAGAAAGTCCTTCAGTTCACTGAGGTTGAGTTCGCGACGGCTCTCGATGTAATCGAGAAAATTCATCCTTAGACTCCCTGGAAGCGATTTTGATTCGCATCCGCCTGGCCGTTCGGTGTCAGGCGTTGTATCGAGGCCGGGTGAGAAGAGGCATTGTACGAAGTGAAGAGGGTTGCAGCAAGCGGAAAGCGGCGCGTTGATTCAGTTGACTCGATTGTGGCGTTGATGCACGATACCATACGATGCCTTCAACCGATCCCGATAATCGCCGGCGAAGTTCACGCGTCTTCACGCGCATCCCGGTAAAGATCCGCGGCATGAACAGCGACGGGAACAAATTCCGCGAGGGATGCCAGACCATCGTAGTCAACGCGCACGGCGGTCTTCTCTATTTGAACGAATCGGTGGAAATGGGCGCGCAGCTGCAAATGACAAATCCGGCCAGTGACGAAGAACAGGAATGCCGCGTGGTGTATCTTGGCGATACTTCCGACAAAGGGCAAAGGGTAGGACTGGAGTTTCTGTCGCCGGCGCCGCATTTCTGGGGAGTTGAGTTCGCCGAACCGGCTCCGCGCGGGCGTCAATCATCCTCTTCTCCACGTCCTCCGCGCTGACGAAGCATTCCGCGCGTCGTAACTTATCCCGCAAGAAGCTAATGCAACATTTGGACTCGCACCGGTGTCTGAGTCTATAGTTGCGCCGCGTTGTTATTGTCGAGTCGCGTCAATGTTGGACAACATGATTCAGAGTCTGTCGCTGGATGTCACACTATAAGTAGAAACGGAACGAATCTGGCCGCTAATGCGTATCTGACGGTGGGAGACGCGCGATGCTGACATTTGTTCTGTGGTGCATCCTGCTGGTGTTGTGCTGGCCGCTGGCGATTCTGGCGCTGGTGCTGTATCCGATTGTTTGGCTGCTCTTGCTGCCATTTCGGCTGGTTGGCATCGCCGTGGGAGGCGCGCTCGATTTGGTCCGCGCAATTATTTTTCTTCCTGCGAGGATTCTGCGAGGGCCGCGCCGCTCCGCGTTCACGCGCCCGTAAACCGAGCAGATTACCGCGGCATTCCTACACAAGATTTTCAATTCATAGTTCAGGTCGGGCGTGGAAATTCGTTCAGGCGACGGGCGCGGGCAGGGGTTCGGGTTCGCTATTCGGTTGAGGCACTTGAAGATCTGGCATCGGCCGGCCGGCAAAGAGGTAGCGGCATGGCTTCGCGAGCCAGCGGGCCCGGCGGGCCGAGCGCGCCACGCGCGCGCTGTCGGTGGCGATCCCGGTATTTGCGTACATTTGCCGGTAAAGTTTTGAGATCAAAACGAAAGCCAGGCGGCCTTTCGATGAAGTCATGAAGTTCGAGCGTCTCCAAATGGATTTCAGAGTGTAGAAACGGTCCCAAACAGCTTGTGTGCGTTCTCGAATTTCATCGGCCGACATCGCCGGATGAGGACAATAGAGCTTGGGGCGCAGCGCCTGCGGGATCAGCCAGTGGCGAGTCAGCGGAATGCCGCCAACGCTCTTCGGATCGAGTTCCATCGTCTTTTCCCATTTCGCAAAATCAATGGTGCCGGGAAAGGGCGTGAGCATGACGAATTGCGCGAAGGTAACGCCCGCGCGCTGCGCCACGTCGACCGTTGCGTCGAAAGTACTTGGCCGGTCGCTGGGCAGGCCAAAGATGAATGAGCCGAGCACATGCACCCCGTGTTTGCGGAATGTCTGCAAACGTTCGACGAGTTTTTCTCCCGCACAGTTGAAATCCTTGTAGACGTCTTTCAGGCCTTCGGGCGTGACGGATTCGACGCCCACCAATGCCCCTTTGATGTGCGCTTTGCGCATGGCATCGAGGTAGGCTGGATCTTCCGCGGCTTCCATTGTGATTTGCGTAAAAAACACCGTGTCCTTGGGGAGAAGCGCCAGACGCTCCATCAGCTCGAATCGCTCGGCTCGAAGGTTCTCGAGTTCAGCGATGCGTTGCGCGTTGCCCTGACGTTTGGCCAGCGTAATGTCGGTAAGGGTGACGGGATAGAAATTATCGTCGGCCAGCGCGATAAATCGAAAGCCCTGCCGGCGCAACTGCACAATTTCCTCGATCACGGCGTCCGAGGCGCGTTGCCGGGGGCGCTGGCCGTCCGTGCGCCAGACGGAACAAAACGAGCAGTGTTTCGGGCACCCTCGAACGGTCTGCACGGAGGCCCACATGTATTGTCCGCGCGGAATCAAATCCCAGCGGGCCTTGAGAAAACTCGACGCCTCGATGCGGCCGCCCAAGTAAATGGACTTCGGAGCGCCCTTCAGGCAGTCCGCTAGCGCGGTTGCCCAAATGATGTCGCCATCGCCCATGACCACGGCGTGCGCGCCGCCCAGACGCTGTGCCTCTTCCGAATAAAGGGTGGCGTGGATTCCTCCGAAGACAACGTAGGCGCCGCGGTCGCGCGCTATCTTGCCGATTTCGTACCCGCGGAGGGCGTTCCCTGTGTGAATTCCAATCCCGACAACGTCACCGGGCTGTATGCGCTGCGGATCCACGGGACTGAGTGTCTCATCAACAATAATTGGGTCGCCAAAAGAGGCTGGCGTCGCGGCGGCAAGCACATACAGCCACCGGGGCGTGATTACCGCGGTGCCAAAAGAAACATGGCTCGGATTTATGAGGTGAACCTTCATGCGTGCTGCATCGAGTCCCGAAAATCTCCGGATGCGGGCTTTCCCACCACACAAGTAGACCAAAACAGAGCGAGAAAAACTGTGCTGAATTGCTCAGAACGGACGAGCATCTTTATCTTACGCTCGTGGACGCGGCTTAACAAATTAGTTTCTTAGCAGTTGCCTGCCCATCGTGTGGGTCGCCGTGCCACAAGGGCTGCAAATCAGAAACCTCATAAGTCAGGAACGGAGCATATCTCATATTCGTACTTGACATAAAAGTATACAGACCCCACAATGCGCACAATTCACCTCGCCAAGCAAACGCGACGGCCCAGCGAGAGAATGAATTCGCAAGTGAGGACTGTATAGACCCTTAAGTTCGCGCGCCGCCGGTAAGTGACAGGGCGAAGCCGCATCCGTAAGCTGAGCAGCAAATTATACATCTTGCTGATTCTGAAACCTTCCGTTTAATCCTGCAAGAAAACCCAACCCGCGGCCGCTGGTCCACAGAGCGATAGCGCAGCCACGCATTCCATGAAAAAACTCCTTTCGAACTTACCCAAGCTCCTGTTTGAAAACCGGCCCTCGTTCATCGCCTTATTCCAGGCACTGCTGGTTTTGAGCTCCCTCGTTCTCGCGTGGTTACTCAGGTTCGATTTCAGCCTGCCGTCTCGGCATCTGCTGATGTGGACCGCGCCGATCCTCATAGCGGTCCGCTTGAGTTCCTTGCGTCTTTTTAATCTCCACCGCGGATGGTGGCATTTCAGCGGCGTCAGCGAAGCTCTAAATATTTTGAAGACGGTCGCTCTCGGGACAGTCTGTTTCTATCTCATCATCATAAGCCTTGGTTTCTTTGCATTCCCGCGTTCGGTATATCTTCTGGAAGCAGTGCTGACCGCCGGTCTTTTGGCCGGCGGGCGTCTGATGTCGCGCCTCCTGGCCGAAACGATGTGCCGCGATTCAAAGGCCTCGAAAAAAGTCATCATCATTGGCGCTGGATTCGCCGCGCAAATGGTTATCCGCGAGATCGCTCATTCCGGGAGCGGCTATTGCGTGCTGGGCTGCCTCGATGATGACGCATCGAAACTCGGCATTGCGATTCATGGCGTGACTGTGCTCGGAAGAACGGAACAGCTCCCGGCGATTTTGGCTCATTATCCCGCGGATGAGGTCGTTATCGCCGTACCGTCAGCCACCGGAGAACAGATGCAACGGTTCATCCAAATTTGCCAGCAGGCCGGAATTTCGTGTCGAACGGTTCCTGCCTTGGGCGAAATTATCAATGGACACGTCAGCATTCGTCAGCTTCGCGACGTTCGCCTCGAGGATCTTCTCGGCCGCGAGCCGGTGGAAATGGATTTGGAGCCAGTTCGCCGCGAGATCGAAGGGAAAGTAGTTCTCGTGACCGGCGCGGCAGGATCGATCGGCTCTGAACTCTGCCGCCAGATTATGCGATACGCTCCGCGGCAGCTTGTCTGCGTCGATCAGAGCGAAACGGGACTTTTCTATTTGCAGCAGGCGTTTGCCGGAGACAGCGAACGCCGCTCTTCCGTCTTTTGCGTTGCCGATATCAACGACGAGACGCGCATGCGGCGCTTATTCCAGCGGCACGGCGCAAGCATCGTCTTTCACGCGGCGGCCTATAAACATGTTCCCATGATGGAAGAGAATGTTCAGGAGGCGGTGAAGAACAACGTGTTCGGCCTGATCAATTTGCTCGAAACTGCGGAAGATTGCGGATGCGAGAGTTTCGTCCTGATTTCATCCGATAAAGCAGTGAACCCCACCAGCGTCATGGGCGCCACAAAGCGCGTGGGCGAACTGATTCTGAGCTGCCGGAGCCGGAGCGCGATGCGTTGTATTTCCGTGCGCTTCGGCAATGTTCTGGGCTCCAATGGCAGCGTGGTTCCGTTGCTCCAGCAGCAACTCGAAAACAATCGTCCCCTCACAATCACTCATCCTGAGATCAAACGATTTTTTATGACCACCCGCGAGGCGGTGGCGCTGGTGCTGGAGGCGTCCACGGTTGGCGAGCACGGAGACATTCTGGTGCTCGAAATGGGAAAGCAGATCTCCATCGTCCAGTTGGCCAGGACGCTGATTCAGTTGTCAGGGAAGACGGAAGATCAGGTGAGCATCCAGTTCACGGGTTTGCGGCCGGGTGAAAAGCTGTATGAAGAATTGTCCTCCGCCGCGGAGGAAATCGTTTCCACGGATCGGCCCAAGATCAAGCGAGTGCGCGGCAAGCGCCGCGAATGGCCGCTGTTGGCGCGCCGCCTGGAAGAGTTGCGCGCTTCTCTGACCGTCGATGGCGCGGAGCCCGTGCGGTCGAAGCTTCGCGAAATCCTGCCAGAGTACGTTTCGCAGGCCAGTCATTTAGCCGACGAAGAACAAGCTGATAGTCACCCGGTCGCCACGGCGACGCAAAAATAGCGTTTGCATCCTGTCCCGCGACGATAAATCCCTCCGCTTGGCCACGGAACCTGCCGGTTACCTTCTTTAGCTCTTTCCCCTGCGCACGTTTTGCCTTCCACCTTCCCATCTTGCCTCCGATTTATTTCTGAATCACTTCCTTGCGTCGCTCCGAACACGCATCTCTCACCGCGCGCCGCCCCATCGTTCAGTCTTGAGGCACAAGTTTTGCTCGATGCAGATTCCTCTCTATGCGACATTAGGGAGTACTGCGAAGAGCGTCTGCGAGCTACAATACAATAGCGTTTCGACCTCGGAGGGGTGGGTGAGTGGTTGAAACCGGCGGTCTTGAAAACCGTTAGACCTCAAAAGGGTCTCGTGGGTTCGAATCCCACCCCCTCCGCCACTGCAACAAATCAAACCACAAAATCACGCGTCGACGTGCGAGCCTCTGCTCTCTATTCGCATGATGCCTGCTGCCACATCCCCGCCTTTTCCTTCGTAAGAAGTAGCAGATCAGAACGTCCGGCCAAACTGTGCGCGTTGGTGTATTCTGTCGCGCTATCGTGAGCCTGGGAGAAGTTCGATTCGCAAATATAATTTGGCGCTGATTGGATTTGGAAACGTAGGCAGGGAATTTGTGCGTTTGTTAACGGCGAAGGAGGCCGAACTTCGCGGGAATTATGGCATCGAGTGGAACCTAACTGGAATAGCGTCGCGGCGAATCGGCTGGATTGCGGATTCAAATGGCCTCGATCCATCGGCCGCCCTGGCGCAACGCTGGCCGGAGGCGCGCGGCAGAAAGACTCCGAAAGATGTCCGCGAATGGATCGCCGCAGCGCGAGCGGACGTTGTCTTTGAGGCCAGTTCGCTCAATCGCCAGACAGGCCAGCCCGCAATCGACCATCTGAAAGCGGCGCTGGAATCCGGAGCCCACGCGATCAGCGCAAACAAAGGCCCGGTGGTTCACGCGTATCACGAACTTTGCGCATTGGCCGCAAAGAACGGGCGGGAATTCTTCTTTGAATCGACGGTGATGGACGGCACGCCGATTTTTTCCATGTTTCCCCACTGTTTGCCTGCCGTTGAGCTGCGCGGCTTCCGCGGGATTCTGAATTCGACCACGAACGTGGTCCTCACGGAAATGGAAAAGGGCCTGAGCCTCGAGGAAGCGGTGAAGAAGGCGCAAGAGATCGGCGTCGCGGAAACGGATCCGTCGGACGATCTGGACGGCTGGGACGCCGCCGTAAAAGTGGCTGCACTAACGATTGTTCTGATGGGCGTGCCGATCAAGTTGGAAGAAATCGAGCGCGTGGGCATTCGCGCTCTGCCGCCTGAACACGTTCGGGCAGCGCGCGCGACCGGCATGAGGTATAAATTAATCTGTCGCGCGGAACGCACTGCGGACGGTCGAGTGCACGCAAGCGTCAAGCCGGAGCAATTGCCGATGAGCGATCCTTTTGCCCTGCTCGAAGGCACGACATCCGCTCTGCGATTGGACATGGACGTCTTCGGGCTGTCGATCATCGAGCACAAGCCTGGCGTAATCGCCACGGCCTATGGACTGCTCGCGGATTTTATTCGCGCCTCGAAAAGTTGACTCAGGAAACATTGCGATGAGCACTCCGGCATTTCGAGAAAACGATAAGGCACGGAAGCCGTTGGCGCTTGACGTCAAGTGGGTTCGCGCGCGATTTCCCGCATTGAAGCAAATGGTCAACGGTCACCCCGCTGCTTTTCTCGACGCGCCGGCAGGAACGCAGGTGCCGCAGCGTGTGATCGACGCCGTCCGCGACTATTTTGAGAACTCGAACGCGAATACGTGCGGCGCGTTCGCGACAAGCCGGCGCACCGACGCGATGATTTCAGCGGCGCGCGCGGCGATGGCGGATTTTTTCAACTGCGACGCGGACGAAGTCTTCTTCGGCCCCAATATGACGACCATCACGTTTGCCCTGGCTCGTGGAATCGGTCGGGATTTGCGCGCTGGCGATGAGATCGTCGTTACCACTCTCGACCACGATGCCAACGTTGCGCCGTGGCGCGCGCTCGAAGAGCGCGGCGTCGTTGTGCGGCAAGTGGATATTCGCGAGGAAGATTGCACGCTCGACATGGAAGATCTCCGGCGGAAAATCACGCCGCGCACGAAGCTCGTCGCCGTGGGTTACGCTTCGAACGCCGTCGGAACTATCAATCCCGTCGCGGAAATCGTGAAATTTGCGCACGACGCGGGCGCGCTCGCGTTCATTGACGCGGTGCATTACGCGCCTCATGGCTCGATTGATGTTCGCGCGCTCGATTGCGATTTTCTCGCGTGCTCGCCCTACAAATTCTTTGGTCCGCACATGGGCTGCATGTACGGCAAGCGCGAGCTGCTACTGCGCTTTCGCCCGTACAAAGTTCGCCCCGCTCCAGAAACTCTGCCGGACCGCTGGGAAACAGGCACGCAGCTCCACGAAGGGCTCGCGGGCGTCGCCGCGGCGATTGAATATTTGGCGGACTTGGGTCGCAAGTGCGATCCGGCGGCAACGAGTACGCGGCGCGCGGCGCTTCTGAGCGCGCATCGCGCCATGCGCGAGTACGAAATGAATTTGGCGACGCGCATGATTCGCGGCCTGCTCGAAATTCCGGGACTGCGTTTCTACGGCATTTCCGACTCTGTGCGTTTTGCCGATCGCGTCCCGACCGTCGGCGTTCGCCTGGCGAATGGCAAGCCTCTCGACGCCGCGAAATTTCTCGGCGATCGCGGGATTTTCACCTGGGACGGAAATTACTACGCGGTGAATCTCAGCGAGCGCCTCGGCGTCGAAAAAGATGGCGGCTTGCTGCGCATCGGCCTCGTACATTACAACACGGAAGATGAAGTGGACCGCCTCCTCGCCGCTCTGCGCGAATTCGCTACGTCACGCCAAGTCTGAAATTCTCCGGGAACCAATCCATCTTGCTCCCGACAGCCGCATAAATCTCACCGTTCCGTTTCCTTATGGATTCCGGTTATCCTGTGGAGGTTCTGTAAGCGGCTTATCGAAAACGAAATGGCGAAACGTCCAAAACCAATTGTGCTGACGGTGCTCGATGGCTGGGGCTACTCGCCCGAGACGAAGGGCAACGCGATCGCGCTCGCGCGCAAGCCCAACTACGACGCGCTGCTCAAGAAATTCCCAAACGTCTTGATCAACACCTCCGGGCCATTCGTGGGGTTGCCCGAAGGCCAGATGGGCAACAGCGAAGTCGGCCACTTGAACATGGGCGCCGGGCGCATCGTCCAAATGGATATCACGCGCCTCGATATGAAAATTGCGTCAGGTGAATTTTTCAAGGAGCCGCTGCTGCTCGACGCGATGCAGCGCGGCCGCACG
>Ga0070730_10005481_pt1 | contig 10955 bp, 6 predicted proteins | sample Coa_R1_3_FD_66447 | JGI IMG/M metagenome (GOLD analysis project Ga0070730, IMG submission 66447) | Surface soil microbial communities from Centralia Pennsylvania, which are recovering from an underground coalmine fire - Coalmine... | ecosystem: Environmental > Terrestrial > Soil > Unclassified ... | reverse complement strand
AATCTCGATCTGTGGAACCGCGAACTAGAGAGGCTGTTACAACAATGACACTCGCCATCATTCTCATCGTCGCTGCCGCGCTTGGCCTGATTTTTATTGTTCGCATCACGGTGTCGCAGAGGCTGCAGATTGCCCCCAGCGGCCTCGCGGCACAGATTCAGCCTATTGACATAGAAGCGTTCCGAAACCTCGTCGATCCGGCTGAGGACGAATATCTGCGCCGTCGTCTGCTGCCCGGGCAGTTTCGCAGCGTGCAGCGCGAACGCCTGCGCGCCGCGGCCGCCTACATCCAGATTGCTGGACGGAACGCCGCCGTGCTGGTGCGCATGGGACAAAGCGCCTTAACCTCCCCTGACACCAACACCGCTGTAGCCGCGCAACAGTTAGTGGAGAGCGCGCTGCTGCTGCGCCGCAACTGTGCTTTCGCCCTCATCAGAATCTACATTGCTCTGGCGTGGCCGAATAGCGGGGCAACTGCCGCACTCATTCTGCATGGCTATGAACAGTTGAACGGGTCGGCCATGCTGCTAGGACGACTGCAGAATCCGGCCGTCCCGGTGCGGATCTCAGCCACGTTGTGATTCGGATCACAAACGATTTTCATATGTGCTGTGATCCCCATCACGGATAGCGGGCGCACCTCAGGGGCTATTCTCAATACCGCATGGCCCGCCAGCTTCCGAAAATCTACCGGGTTTACTGGGAAACCACCCAACTGCCATTCCTTACTTGTTTTCGGCCCTACTTCTGTTATAAAACCAGCGAGATTCAAGCGTCCCAGAGATTTGTGATTCTATCGGCAATCTGCCGGGATCGTAGCCATCGTTCGCTCGCCTTCGCGAGTTCAAGGGAGAACCTCATGCTCCGCACAATCAAACTGATATCAGTCTGCGCTCTCGTCCTGTTGCTTTGTACTCTGGCGTTTGCGCAAGGCGGCGCCGCTACCGGCGATTTGCACGTCATCGTGAAAGATCCCAAGGGAGATATCATCACCAACGCTACCGTGACCGTTAAAGACGCGGCCAAAGGCGTGGAGCGGACCGCGAGTCCCGATGGCCAGGGAGGCTACAGCGCCCAACTCCTGCCTCCGGGGACCTACAGCGTGACCGTAGCCGCTGCGGGATTCGGCAAGGTCGAGAACACCGGCGTTGCGATCAGCGTCGGCGGACTGGTGGAGTTGCCGATCACCCTGTCGGTCGCTGGCGGCAAAGAAGTGGTAGAAGTCAGCGCGCAAGGGGAGTTGGTCGAGACCTCGCGCAGTTCGACGACGGACACCATCGGACAGCGGCGCATTGACAATCTGCCGATTAACGGGCGCAACTACATTAATTTCACGCTGACCGATTCGCAGGTGGTGCATGATGCCGCGCCCAATCTTGGCGCCGCGCCTACATCTGGCCTGAATATGAGCGGACAGCGCGCCCGCTCGAACCTGGTGAACGTGGATGGGACCGACGCTACCGACAACTCGGTCAACGGCGTGCGCTCGACAGTTTCGCAGGAAGCGGTGCAGGAATTTCAGATCATCACCAACAATTATGCGGCGGAATACGGGCGGGCGTCGGGAGGAGTGGTCAACATCATCACGCGCTCGGGGTCGAATCAATTTCACGGCGATGTTTACGGATATCTGCGCAACCGCAATTTCCAGGCAGTGAACCCGTTCAGCACGGTTTCCAATCCGGCGTACACACGGGTGCAAGCCGGGGCAGCGTTCGGCGGGGCGATTAAAAAGGACAAGACGTTTTATTACTTCTCGTATGAGATTACGCGGCGGCACGAGACGGGATTCTCGAGCATTGGACAAAACAACTTTGGGCTGGTGCCGTTCGACGCTTCTGCATTCTTTGGCGCTCCTCCCGGAAACGTCAATCTGCAACTTACGCCGGACCAGATCGGCTTTCTGGCAAATCCCGCGGTGCAGACGGCTGTAGCGTCAGATCCGACGGGTCCTTACGCCCAGGAAGTGGGACAGTACTTGGGACTGGTGGGCGCGTCCTCGGGCATGGCGGTTAGCGGAGCCTGGCCTCTTGGGTTAACCGGCGGAAACCCGGGACTGGCCGGCTTTCCCACGACTTGCAATCCAACCCAAGCTCAATGCTTTGTTCCCGCGTCGTATCAGACGCTGAATTCGCAAATTGGAAATTTCCCGGTGTTTGAAGGCACGAGCCTTTATTCGCTCCGGCTTGATCACAACGTGAGCAACAGCAACCGGCTGATGCTGCGGGCCAACGTCAGCCCGAGCACGGTGACAGGTATCGAGGTCAGCGGGCAGGATCAACCGTTCGGACAGAATGCCTACTCTCGAACCTCGCAACAGACCTATCGCGATGTCGCCGGCACGGTGCAGGACACGTGGAGCATTGGGACCAACCGCATCAATGAATTCCGTTTCCAGTACGCGCGGCGCGGCCTCTCGTATTTCTACAACACGCAGATTCCCGGAGGCTCGGATCCAGCAGTCAACATCCCCGGCTACGCATACTTCGGACGCGAGCCCTATTCTTACATCCAGCGCACCGAGACGCGCTACCAGTTCACCGACAATTTTTCGTGGAGCATCGGGCGCCACAATATGAAGTTTGGGGCTGATGTGAACTACCTTCCTCTACAGGCCACCTTCACGGTGAACTACGGCGGCGTTTATGACTTCGGCTCATTTAGTTCGTCGAGCCTTGGTTTCGTGAACCCCAATCCCGCTGCGCTGCCGAATTTCCCCGATCTTTCAGCAGTCCAATCGTATGGGGCGGGACTGCCGGGGGACTTCATCCAGGGTCTCGGCAGCCCCAGCGACAAGTTCAAGAACATCCCAATCGGATTTTTCTGGCAGGACTCGTGGCGCGTGAATTCCAACGTCACTTTGAATTTCGGGGTGCGCTACGACGTGGAGATTCCGCCGAAGTTCAAGCCTCCGGAAGGGCTGGCTCTTCCCGCTTATAACCTGCTCGGACTGCAAAAAGGAATTCAGACGGACAAAAACAATATCCAGCCGCGGATCGGGCTGGCGTGGGATCCGAAGGGCGACGGCAAGACCGTGATTCGCGCATCGTACGGAATGTTCTACGATCACCCCCTGCTTGGGCTTTACTTCCTGGGCGATGCGTCGGATGGTTCGTCGAGCGGTCAATTGGCTTTTGGACCGGGCACGGCCTGTGCGGGGGCTGGAAACCCGGGTAACCTGAATTCGGTCGAGATGTTCCAAGGCCTTGTTCCTCCGCCAGGCGGGCCCAGCAGTTCGCCTTGCTCGCCGACCGCTGGTCCGACGAGCGCTGGCGTGCTGAATTTGCTGAACTATTCTCCGAATGAACAACGCTTCTCATGCGGTTCGTCGTCAGCCGCCTGTGGTGTCGCTTCGACAACGCAGTCCATCTTCCTGGGGCAAAACTATCTGAATCCTGCGAATTTCCTCCCCCTGGGCTTCCAACCGTTCGGCTATCCGCAAGCCAAAAACTTCGTGTACGCGTATTCGCAGCAGGCGAATCTCACCATCGAGCGGGATCTGGGTCACGGCATGGCACTCAGTCTGGCCTACAACTTCAATGGCGGACGCCACCTGAATCGGCCCATTAACGCGAATACGATCCGCGGCGATTTGATGACCGCGAACTTTGAAGCTGCTTATTATGACGCGCTGGCCGCTGGAGCGGCTACGCCTTCGAGTCCATTCACCGTGAGTGGCTGCAGTCCGGGCGGAACAGCGACCAGCCCATATCCATACGTGGATGCGTCTTTGATGAACTTCTTCCGCCCCGGCGGCTTGAATCCGTCAATCATTGGCGCATACGCAGGAATCGGCGATCCGCTCGGCTGCATTGCCCAGGCTGTCTCGATAGTTCAGAGTTTGCCGGGATTCAACGCCAATTGCGATCCCGCGACATTCACCGGCTGCGTGCCTTTCGGCGACATGGACGCGAACTACTCCAACGGCAGTTCCGTCTATCACGGGTTGACCGCCAACCTGCGCAAGAGGTTCGGAAACCACTACGAATTTCTCGCGTCCTACACCTGGTCGCATGCCATCGACGATTCCACCGACTTGCAATCCACATTAACTCCGCAGGATAGCTACTATCCTGCGTACGACCGCTCTTCTTCGCTGTTTGATCAGCGCCATCGTTTCGTGTTCAGCGCCGTCTACCAGACCGGCAAGATTCACGGCGCAATGGGAAAGATCTTCAGCGATTGGACGTTTGCTCCGGTGGTCGAATTTAACTCGGGACGTCCGTTTAATATCATCACTGGAAATGGGGATAACCTGCAGCTCTCGGGTCTTACCGGGCGTCCCAATACCACGGTCGATCCGGCTTGTGGGACCGTGTACAAATCGAAGTACTCGCCGAGCGGCACGTTCCAGGAGCCATGCATCAACGGGTTTGTGGCAACCGGAACGGTGCCATCGCTGCTGGCGCTGGATGGCAACTTGGGGCGCAATGCCGGGATCACGCCGTGGACCGTGTTCGATGACATGCGGGTTTCAAAGCGCATCAACTTCACTGAGCGCTTCAACATGGACCTGATTGCCGATATGTTCAACATTGCCAACAGAATGAACGTAGCGGCTGTCAGCCCGCTGTTTTCGAATGCGGGACAGCCCACCGCATCCTACGATCCGCGGCAGTTCCAGTTCGCGATGAAGCTGAACTGGTAGAGTCTAAGCCTGTGATCTGTCACTATTGAGGCCCACGTGTTGTGGGCCTTATTTTTGATGACCGCACACTAGATCTTCATCATTCCGAATTTGTTTGTCATCCTGAGCGAAGTGAGGAATCTGCTGTCTTAGTGAAACGAGTTCGATTCATGCGCGATCCAGAACTCTCCTAGACCCAAGGTCCTTCCAGCCGGTCTCTGCGCCTCAGCCGCCGCGTACCTTTTTCGGTGGCAATAATGTCTTTGAACATTTCGCATTAACTGTAATTAACTCCGCATCGTATAATCCCTTCAAATGATCACTGTCTCTAAGGAGGACTATCTCAAGTCCATCCTCGAAGCGGAGGCCGAAGGCGAAGCAGTAATCTCCGCCCGCCTCGCACATCTGCTGAAAGTATCTCCACCCGCGGTGACCATGGCCCTGCGCCGCCTGAAAAAAGACGGTCTCGTCCGCGTCGAAACCAGCGGCGAAGTCCGTCTCACCGCCGAAGGCCGCAAGATCGCTCGCAAACTTACCCTCCGCCATCATCTGATCGAGCGCATGCTCTCGGAGATGTTCGGCATGGAGTGGTGGAAGGTCCACGACGAGGCCGAGCGCCTCGAGCATGCAGTCTCTCCCGACTTCGAAGCCAAGCTGCTCGCCAAACTCGGCTCTGCCGGCGCCTGCCCTCACGGCAATCTCAGCGAGATGGAAAGCCCATCCAGCCGTCGTCGCCGCGGCTTGGTCTTGCTGGCCGATGCCGAGGTGGATACCGCCTACACTGTCAGTGGAATCTACGAGCGCGATCGCGGCCTGCTCGAATTCCTGGAGCACCGCGGCGTCCGGCCCGGGGCCAGGCTGCGCCTGCTCGAACGCAACTATGACCAGACGCTCACGCTCAACACTCCCGCGGGCACTATCTCCCTTGGTCCCGCCGCCTCCGGACGCGTCTGGCTCTCCCCATCGCGCACAAAATAAAAGGGCCCCCGCGTTTTCTACGGGGGGATGGGTTTTTTGACTTTGAGAGACTCCAAAACCTCCACAAAATAGTTAACTATGGTTTATATCTTGCTATATACTTACGCTAACTATGGGGGCTTCCGCCTGACTTGCCGCGAATGACCGACCGAAAGCCAGCCCCGAAGCCGCTGACGGCAACACCGACCGACGTCCTCGCGGCTGCTGCTCCCACCGATGTCGTCATCACTCACGAAGATATCGACCGCGCGCACGATCGCGAGCGCGTCTGGGAAACTCGTTCTCACCGCGGTCTGCGTTCCCGCGCTCGCCTGCTCTGGCTGCTTGTCGGTCCCGGTATCCTCGTCATGCTTGGTGAGAACGATGGCCCCAGCATGCTCTCCTATGCCGCCACCGGGGCCCGCTTTGGCATCGGTTTCTTCCTTCCTTTCGTCGTCCTCACCTTCCTGATGGCCTGTGTTGTCCAGGAAATGACCGTGCGTCTCGGCGCCGCCACCCATCGCGGCCATGCCGAACTCATCTTCGACCGTTTTGGCCCGTTCTGGGGATGGTTCTCCATGATCGACCTCATGGTCGGCAACTTCCTGACGCTGGTCACGGAGTTCATTGCCATCCGCGCCGGCTTGGGATTTTTCGGCATTCCTCCCTTTATCTCCGTGCTCGCCGCCTGGTTCGTTCTATTCGCGGCCCTGATGGCCCATCGCTACTGGACTTGGGAGCGCGTAACTCTCGTTGCCGCCATGTTCAATCTGATCTTCGTGCCGGTAGCGCTGTTGAGCCATCCCCACTGGCACGCCATCGGCAGCGCGATGTTCACCTGGAAACCGCTTCCCGGTGGGCTCACGCAGGAAACGGTCCTGATCCTGCTGGCCGATATCGGAGCCACGGTCACGCCTTGGATGCTTTTCTTTCAGCAAAGCGCCATTGCCGACAAGGGCCTGACCACGCACGATATACGCTTCGGCCGCGTGGACACCGTGCTAGGCGCGGCATTAGCAGCGCTAGCCGCACTAGCCACCATTGTCGCCACCGCTCCTCTGTTTGCTCACGGCATGACTGCAGGCAATTTCGAGGCCGCTGAATTCGCTCAGGCACTGCGCCCCTTCGTCGGCCAGTGGGGATCGGCACTATTCGCCTTGGGAATGTTCGAAGCCGGCATGGTCGCCGCCGTGACGATTTCCACTTCATCCGCGTATGCCTTCGGAGAAGTCGCGCATCGCCCGCACAGCCTCAATCTTCCCTTCCGCCAGGGAAAATCTTTCTATCTCGTTCTTATTCTCGAAGCCGCCGCCGCCGCCGGTCTGGTGCTGATCCCCGGCATTCCGCTGGTCTACATCGTGCTGGTAGTGAACGTAATAGCGGTGCTCGCCATGCCTCCCGCTCTTCTGTTTCTTTACATGCTGGTCAATGACCACGAAATTATGGGCGACCTGGTCAGCCCGTTGTGGGCCAACCTTCTCGCCCTAGCAGTCGTGATCGTGCTCGTGGCGGCTGGCCTGTTGTTTGGAGTCAGCGTTATTGCGCCTCATGCTTTAGCGCTGATTGGAGGCAAATGACGAAAAACGAATTCGATTCCGCATCCGGAGATCTGGCCAACATTGTCGCGTCGCTGGAGCCCGACCAACTCATCTCCGCCAAAGAAAAACTTCACTGCCCGCGGCGCAAACTCACCAGCACCGAAATGATTGTGTTCTGGGCGCTCAGAATCTATCTCGTCTTCATGTTCGGAGTCGTGCTCTACCAGATTTTCACGACCGTGAAGTAGCATTTCGCTGCGTTTCTGCGTGTGGTGAATCCTTACGAAACGCATTACACTAATAGGTTGCGTTCCCAAAAATTTGCGCGCCGGTGCGCCAATTCATCCTTCCAAGGAAGGCCATCATGTCTGTGAATAGTTTCAGCAGCCGCTCCTCCCTCAAAGTCGGCAACAAGGAATATGAAATCTATCGCTTAGACGCCCTTGATAAGCAGGGAATTTCTACCGCGCACCTGCCCTTCTCGCTCCGCATCCTGCTCGAAAATCTGCTCCGCACCGAAGACGGCCGCAACGTCAAAAAAGAAGACGTGCGGGCTCTCGCCAAGTGGAACAGCAACTCGAAGCCAGATAAAGAAATCGCCTTCACGCCCAGCCGCGTTCTGCTGCAGGATTTCACCGGAGTCCCCTGCGTCGTCGATCTCGCCGCGATGCGCGACGCCATGAAACAACTGGGCGGCGATCCCACGCTGATCAATCCGCTGCAGCCCGTAGAACTGGTCATCGATCACTCGGTTCAGGTAGACGAATTCGGCACCTCCAGCGCCTTCGATTTGAATGCGCTGTTGGAATTCCAGCGAAATAAAGAGCGTTACTCCTTCCTCCGCTGGGGCCAAACCGGATTCCGCAATCTGGCGATCGTTCCGCCCGACACGGGCATCGTCCACCAGGTCAACCTCGAATACCTCGCCCGCGTAGTGTTCGTCCACGAGTCCTCGGGCAGGCGCACCGCCTACCCCGACACGCTGGTAGGCACCGACAGCCACACAACAATGGTCAATGGCTTGGGGGTTTTGGGGTGGGGTGTTGGCGGGATTGAAGCGGAGGCGGCGATGCTGGGTCAACCGGTGTCGATGCTGATCCCGCTGGTGGTGGGAGTGAAGTTGACTGGGCGATTGCGCGAGGGGGCGACGGCTACCGATCTGGTGCTGACCATTACGGAGCTGTTGCGGAAACATGGAGTGGTTGGAAAGTTTGTGGAGTACTTCGGGCCAGGGTTGCGGGATTTGCCGTTGGCGGATCGGGCGACCATTGCCAATATGTCCCCTGAATATGGGGCGACTTGCGGAATTTTCCCGATCGATAAAGAGACGTTGAAGTATCTGCGGTTGACGGGACGCAGTGAAGAGCAGATTGCGCTGGTCGAAGCTTATGCGCGCGAGCAGGAACTGTTCCATGATGAGAAGACTGCGGAGGCGGAGTACTCGGAACTGCTCACGCTCGATTTGGCGACGGTGGAGCCCAGTCTGGCAGGGCCGAAGCGGCCGCAGGATCGCGTGGTCCTGTCGCAGGCAGGAGAGTCGTTCCAGAAGGCGCTGCCTTCGCTGATCAAGCCGAAGGCAGCGAAGACGGCTGCGCCCGCCGCGGTGATCAACAAGACCACAACCAAGGAAGGGTGGGAGCAGGAAGGTGGAAGTCCGGCGGCAGTCGGCGTAGAAGATCCGAATGTGCACGAGCATGTGCCTGCTGCGGTGAAAGGCGAACTGCAGCACGGAAGCGTGGTGATTGCCGCGATCACGTCCTGCACCAACACGTCGAATCCTTCGGTGCTGATTGGCGCGGGCCTTCTCGCAAAGAAAGCGGTGGAGAAGGGGCTCACCGTTCCGCCGTGGGTGAAGACCTCGCTGGCTCCGGGATCGAAAGTAGTGCGCGACTATCTCGACAAGGCGGGACTGACGCCCTATCTCGAAAAATTGAAATTTCATCTGGTGGGCTACGGATGCACGACCTGCATCGGGAACTCGGGTCCGTTGCCCGAGGAGGTTTCGCAGGCCATTGATGAAAAAGATCTGGTGGTGGCCTCCGTGCTCTCGGGGAACCGCAACTTCGAGGGCCGCATCAATTCCGAAGTGCGGGCCAACTACCTGATGTCGCCGCCGCTGGTGGTGGCGTTTGCGCTGGCCGGAAGGATTGACGTTGACATGCGGAAAGACGCGCTGGGCAAGGGCAAAGACGGGCAGCCGGTGTACCTCGCCGACATCTGGCCGACCTCGCGCGAGGTAGAAGAGACGATTCAGCATTCGATTTCTTCCGACATGTTCACGAAATCCTACGGGGAAGTGTTTCAGGGGGACGAACGCTGGCGCGGCCTCGACGTGCCCAAGGGCGAAACCTACGCCTGGGATGCGAACTCGACCTACATCCAGCGCGCCCCGTATTTCGACCACATGGATGTGAAGCCGGGGAGTATCGAAGAAATCAAGAAGGCGCGGGTGCTCGCGGTACTGGGCGACAGCGTCACCACGGACCACATCTCTCCGGCAGGCTCGATCAAGAAAGACAGTCCAGCGGGAAAATATCTGCAGGAGCACGGCGTGAAGCCCGGGGACTTCAACTCGTACGGCTCGCGGCGCGGCAATCATGAAGTGATGGTGCGCGGTACTTTTGCCAACGTCCGGCTGCGCAACAAGTTGGTCGCGACCGAAGGCGGATTCACGCGCCACCTGCCAAGCGATACCGAGATGTCGATCTTCGACGCCTCGGAAAAATATCGCGAGGCGGGAACGCCGCTCGTCATCCTTGCGGGCAAAGAATACGGCTCGGGCTCGTCGCGCGACTGGGCGGCGAAAGGCCCGGCGCTGCTGGGCGTGCGCGCGGTGATTGCCGAGAGCTACGAGCGCATTCACCGCTCGAACCTGGTCGGCATGGGTGTGCTGCCGCTGCAATTCCTCGCCGGACAGAACGCCGAGTCGCTGAAGCTGACGGGAGAGGAAGCGTTCGACATCACCGGCATCCGGAACGCGGTCGAAAATTTCACCGCCGGCAGCAAGGTGAAGGTGGCTGCCAAAGTGCGGGGCGAGGATCCGATCGAGTTCGAGGCGCTGGTGCGGATCGACACGCCGCAGGAGGCGCTCTACTACGCGAACGGCGGGATTCTGCAATACGTACTGCGGCAGTTGCTGGCGACGAAGCCGCAGGCAGTTGGGGTGTAAGGACACTTTTGTCCTTACGGCGCTTGTCCTCCTTCTTCTGCTTACCCACCGCTTACGCGGTGGGCTGCATTCTTGCGCTCCTTCGGAGCTGCGGGTAGCTTCGCGTTCACGGGCGGTTTTTTTCTGCTGGGATTGAGATCGGCTGCGGGGGCGGCGGGGCGGGCGAATGCGTTTGCCGCTACGTGGGCTGTGCCGTTGGCGAGGACTTGCGCTGTGGGCGCGGCTGTTGGAGTGGCAGGCGCTGTCGCGGCAGGAGACGCGACGGTTTGCGCGGCACGCGCTTGAGTCGCGCGTTCTTGAGTCCCTCGTTCCAGGGCGGCGCGGCGGGCTAGTTCTTTGCCGCCGGATTCCCAGCGCTCCCAGAAGGTTGGATCGGGGCCGATGGGCTTTTCGTGAGTGGCGGCGACGGCGGGGAGGTCGAGTTCGGTGTCAGGGCAGGCGGCCGCTGCGCGGCCGGGACCGCCGGGGGCGGCTGTCCCCACATGATCCTCGGCGGGCATGGCGTAGTCGGGGACTTCTTTGACCATCTCGCGGGAGTGGATGCTGAACTTGGCGTAGCGGACGTTTTTGACCGCGATGTGCAGGGCGCGAAGGATGAGATTGGCGCGCTTGAGCTCGATGGTGTTGCGCATGAGCGCGTTGATGACCTCCATGAGCGCGGCCT
>Ga0070730_10005480_pt1 | contig 10956 bp, 7 predicted proteins | sample Coa_R1_3_FD_66447 | JGI IMG/M metagenome (GOLD analysis project Ga0070730, IMG submission 66447) | Surface soil microbial communities from Centralia Pennsylvania, which are recovering from an underground coalmine fire - Coalmine... | ecosystem: Environmental > Terrestrial > Soil > Unclassified ... | reverse complement strand
TCGCCTGGCGCTGATGGAGAAGATCCGCGAGATCCTCGACGGCGAGGACAAGAAGAACCCGCTGTCGGACCTGGAGATCGTTCGACTGCTGAAGGACAAATACCGAATTACCGCAGCGCGCCGGACAATCGCCAAGTACCGCGAAGAAATGGGCGTGCCGAGTTCTCGCCTCAGAAAGCAGTACTAGAGACCCAGTCCCCTCCCGGGCGCCGACCTTGATCATTCGGCGAAGCCCCTTCCCGGCTCAGCGATTCCCGATTCCGGACCGGCCCGGCCTGACTCGGGCGGAAGACCCGCCACGAACCGCCGCGGAGGGCATCGGGCCGCGGGAGGCTCGGATGTCTCGGGGGCAGGCTGTTCCAGATCAAACATTTCTTGGCCCCTCGACGTCCCATTGTGTTGAATAGCACCTTCCATGAGCATCGAAGACCAGGCCAAGAAGTTCCGTGACAACGTCGAAAGCCTCACCCGTGAGATCGGCAAGGTCATCGTCGGGCACGGCGAAGTCGTCCGGCAGGTGATCGTTTCCATCCTGGCCGAGGGACATGCGCTCCTCGAAGGCGTTCCCGGCATCGGCAAGACCCTGCTCGTTCGCACCATCGCGCAGTGCCTGAACCTCCGATTCTCGCGGATCCAGTTCACCCCCGATCTCATGCCGGCCGACATCCTGGGCACCAACATCGTCGTCGAGGACGCCCAGGGCCGCAAGCAGTTCGAGTTCCAGAAGGGCGCCATCTTCGGCAACCTGATCCTCGCCGACGAAATCAACCGGGCGACGCCGAAGACCCAGTCTGCCCTGTTGGAGGCGATGCAGGAGAAGTCGGTCACGGTCAGCGGCAGGCGCTACCCGCTGGAGGAACCGTTCTTCGTGCTCGCGACCCAGAATCCGATCGAAATGGAAGGCACCTACCCTCTGCCCGAGGCCCAGGTGGACCGCTTTCTTTTCAAGGTGCAGGTCCCGGCCTCGAAGCTCGATGAGCTGATGGAGGTCATCGACCGGACGACCGGAAAGGAAGGGCCCGCCGCCCAGGCGATCCTGTCGGGCCAGGACATCCTCGCAATGCGGGCCCTGGCGAAGGAAGTGCCGATCGCCTCCCATGTAAAGGAGTTCGCGGCGCGGCTGGTCCTCGCGACGCATCCCGCGGAGGGTAGCGCGATCGCGAAGAAATACCTCCGGTACGGTTCCAGCCCGCGCGGGGCACAGTCCATCGTACGGGCCGCCAAAATCCTCGCGCTCGTGAAGGGCCGCTATAACGTCGCATTTTCCGACCTGAAGGAGGCGGCGTTCCCCGCCCTCCGGCACCGGATGATTCTCAACTTCGAGGCCGAGGCGGAGGGGATCCGCCCGGACTCCATCCTTGAGAAAATCATGTCGGAAATCCCGGAGGTCGCCGCCTCAAAATAATGGAGGCGCGGTGATCGCGTGCCAGAAGTGCGGCGCCGGCCCTGCCACGGTACACCTGACCACCCTCGTCAAGTGCCGTCCGACCGAGTTGCACCTCTGCGAGCCCTGCTCCCGCCAGGTGGACCTCTTCGCTCCAATGAGCCTGAAAGCACCACCGACCGAAGGTCCCGAGCCGCCCGAAGAGGCCTGGCTGACGGAGGGTGACCGGGATCGCCTCATGTGCCCCGACTGTCGCCACGTCAACCAGGAGAACTGGAATTTCTGCTCCGCCTGCGGCTCGATGCGCCGGGTCTAGTCCAACAATAATTGAGCCCGGTTTCGTGCATGGACGTATAATACCCATAGTCCCCATATGGGGGGGCCCCATGGGTTGCGAGCGGGAGGATGGGCCTTGATCTTCGTGTGCGGCTGCGGCAAGCGCTTCCGCGCCCCTGAAGGGACTCCGTCGGAGGGCCGCTCCTGCCCCCTGTGCGGCGCTCCCCTCCGGCTGGTGGACTTCACCATCCCCAGCGATCCCGTCCGAGTCCACATCGAGCAGAAGAAAGCCCTTCGGGACGAGCTGCGCGGACGCGATCGCCAGTTGCGCCGAGCGCAACGGGAGATCCTCCGGCTGAAGGAGGAGAACGAGAAATTGCGAGCAGAGCTGGACCGCGCGCGTGGAGACCGTGCGCCTGTCATCTCCGATGCGCCCGTGGTGGTGAACCGCTCAGTGGATTGGACGCCCATGGAGCTTCCCACCGAGCGCCTCGACTTGGCCCTTTCCCCCGTGCTCGAAGAGCTGCCGGATCTCAGCGACGCCCCGCGGCTCCCCTCCGACCGCCTTCCGCTTTATCCTGGATAGCCGATCCCCGGCAAGAACCAAGGGCATGGATCTGCGCCTGGGGAGCCGGGAGCCGGAGCCCAAGTTCCCGGGAGAGTGCCCCGTCGTTTCGAGGGGGGACTTCGGGAAGGTCCCCGCGCTCCTGCGAGGGGAATCAGGCTGACGATCTGCACAAGCAAGTTCAGCCCCAGGAGGTTGCCGCCGCTCCTGGATAAGGATGACCTTCCAGCTCATCGAGCCCGGTGCCGGGAGAGCCGGCGGCGGGGACATCACAGCGATGCCGGGCCAGTCCGCGATTCGGCCGGCCTGCCGGTTCCCGCAAACCGCGTCCAGATGATGTGGGCGGGCAGACCCAGCAGGAGCACCGCCAGCCATGGCAGGGTCTGACGAGGGCTCTGGGCGATGTAAAGGGCCGTCATCCCCACCGATGCGACGATGAACGCGAGCGGAACAGCCGGATAACCCCAGCACTTGTACGGGCGCTCGAGGTCGGGTCGTCGCCGCCGCAGGATCAGCACCGCCGCGGCGGTCAGAGCGTAGAAGATCCACATCAGGAATCCATAGCCTTCAGAGAGATCCTTGAAGCGGCGGAGGTAGACGACGGACGCGCAGCAGAGCGCGGCCTGGATCCACAGGGAGACGTCGGGGGTCCGGAAGGTCGGGTGCACGCGGCCCAGGAATCGGAAGAGCAGCCCGTCGCGGGCCTGGGCCCAAGTCACGCGAGCGCCGGTCAGGACCGCGGCATGCGTCGCGCCCAGGGTCGACAGGACTATCATGGCCGCGACGGCGCGGCCTCCGGCGCCGCCCAGGAGGCGTTCCAGGACGACGGGTGCCACGGTAGTGAGGTGGCGCATTTCGGCGAGCGGAATGAGCGAGCAGTAGACGACATTCACGACGACATAGACGCCCACGGTCGCAACGGTGCCCATGAAGAGGATGCGCGGCAGGGTGCGGGCGGGATTCTCGACTTCACCGGTGACGGCGGAGACGTCCGCCCAGCCGTCATAGGTCCACAGCACGCCGTACATGACGGGAGCGGCCGCTTTCCAGAGGGGCACAGGAGCCGGGGTGCTTGCGAAATTCGCAGCCGAGCCTTTTCCCAGGAGGAGGCCCAGGGCGACGATGGCGCCGAGGGAAGCCAGTTTGAGGGCGGTCAGGGCGATGGCGGTGACGGAACTGCCGCGAACGGTGACGGCGTTGACGGCGGTGAGCAGGAGGATCATCACGCAGGCGACGATGGGCGGATTCCAGTCGACGCCTAAAAGGGCGTTCAGGTGATTGGCGAAGACGATGCCGACGGCGGCGGCGGCGAAGGGTTTGATGAGCAATAGGTAGGTCCACCCGAAAGTGAACGCGACGCGGGGTCCGAGTCCTTCGTTCAGGTAGACATAGATGCCTCCGGAGCGCGGGAGGGCGGCGGCGAGTTCGGCAAACGTGAGCGCTCCAAAGAGAGAGAGGATTCCGCCCGCCACCCAGAATGCCAACACGACCCAGGGGCTGCCGAGCATGCCGGCGATGACGGTGGGAGCAAGGAAGATCCCGCTTCCAAGAATGATGCCGACCATGAGGGCGGAGCCGCCCCAGAATCCGATTCGGCGGGGAAGCTCGTCGGCCATATGAGGAACAATTTCACCACAAAGCCGAAAGGGGAGGGCCGGAAATCGGCGCCCAGTCGCCGAAGAAGGCCCGCTCCTCTTGTTCCCTTGCCCGAAGGCCGTGGAAGGCGATCGCGAGGGTCCGCCGCCCCGTCCCCATTCCGCTGTCCTCGTCGGGGACGGACGCCTTCCGACCTCCCCCGCCGCTCAGAGATTCTCTTCCAGCGTGATCGACACGACTTCTTTGAGGTCGGTCTGCCCCTTCAGCACTTTGCGGATACCGTCCTGTTTCAGCGTCAGCATCCCCGCGTCGCGGGCCGCCTTTCCGATCCCGTCCGCCTGCGCCCGCTGCTGGATCAGCTTCCGTACCGCCGGCGTCACGACCAGGAACTCATGGATGCCCACCCGGCCGCGGTATCCCGTGTCGAAGCAGGCTTCGCAGCCCTTCCCGCGCGCCAGCGTCACTTTCTTGCGGTCCACCTTCAGAGCCTCGAATCTCGCGTTGTCCCCGAACTGCGCCTTCAGTTCCTGGAATTCGTCGCCCGCCGGGGAATAGGATTCCGCGCAGCGGTCGCAGATGCGGCGCACGAGCCGCTGCGCCAGAACCCCCAGCAGGCTGCTCCCAAACGTGAAGGAGTCCAGTCCCATTTCCAGGAGCCTCGTCACGGTCTCGGGCGCACTGTTCGTGTGCAACGTCGACATCACCAGATGCCCGGTCAGCGACGCCTCGACCGCAGCGTCGGCCGTCTCTCGATCCCGGATCTCGCCGATCATGACAACGTCCGGATCGCAGCGGAGGAAGGCTCGGAGAGCCCGCTCGAACGTCAGACCGATTTGCGCGTGCATCTGGACCTGCCGGATGCCTTCCTGCGTGATCTCGATGGGATCCTCGGCCGTCCAGACCTTCACTGTCGGCCCCTTCACGTGGGCGAGTGCGGCATGCAGCGTCGTCGTCTTGCCCGACCCGGTCGGGCCGACGCACAGCACGATCCCGTGGGGCTGCTCGATCACCTTCCGGAATCGCTCCAAGTTCTCCCGTTCCATCCCGATCTGGTCGAGCTTGAGAACCTGATACTCCGGCAGGAGCCGCAGCACGACGTCCTCGTTGCCCCCGTGCGTGGGCATGATCGCGACTCGAAGGTCGGTCTTCCGTCCCCTCTTATCCTTCAGCCGGATCTTTCCGTCCTGGGGCAGGCGGTGCTCGGCGATGTTGAGCTGAGACATGATCTTGAGGCGGGAGACGACCGGTCTTGCGCAGGCCTCCTGCACCTGCATGTACTCGTGGCAGATCCCGTCGACCCGAAAGCGGATCGACAGCCCTCCGGTCGTCGTCGTCTCAAAATGGATGTCCGACGCGCCGCGGTCGACTGCGGACTGGATCGCATCGTTCACAAGCCGGATGGTCTTGGAATCGATCTGGGCGTTTTGCCCCTTGGCCAGATCGTAGCCCGACTCTTCCGTGACGAGCGGCTCCCACTCGGTGTCCTCGGCCGTCGGGTCGCTCCGTTCGGCCGGCGTCGAGCTCCCGGCAGGGGCGAGGACCTTGTCGAGCGCCCCCAGGATGTCCTCGCGCACGGCGACGATCAGCGCGATCCGCTCCGTTCCCAATTGGCGGCCGAGGTCGTCGACGAGCATCAGATTGTGCGGGTTGACGACGATGACCTCGACCTGGTCGCCTTTCCAACCGACGGGAAGTACCGCATGGGTCCGGAGGAACTCCGGAGAGAATCGACGGAGCAGATCGGCGGCGGCGGGGCGGTCCGCAGGCGAGGGCGAGAAGGGGCACTCGAAGTGCTCGGCAAGGCTCCGGCCCAGCGCGACCTTGTCGACCCGGTGTTGGGTCAGGAGGACGTCCTCGACCGAGCGGCCCTGCTTGGCAGCCTGCTCGCGGGCCCGGCGGAGAACATCGCGCGTGATCGCTCCGCTTTCCAAGAGGTAGTCGTAAGGCGTGGCGCGCACGGACTCGGAGAGGATTTCCTGGAGGCGCTTGCCCGCGAGAAGCACGAGCTCATTGAAGATCTTGAGCCGGTCTTCGTCGATGACGGCGTCCTTCGCGCCGTGGGTGAGTTCCATGACGCCCGCCAGGTCGCCGCCGGAGAGCACCGGAACCGCGACGACATAGCGCTTCTCCCCGAGCGTGGGATCGCGCTTCCAGGCGAACGAGGTCTTCCGCGTCATCGCGGCGTAGCCCACGACGCTCGAAGGATCGGCAGCGACGCGGGTTTCGCGGATGCGCGAGGCCTCCGGGGTCCTGGCATACAGCTCTTCCGTCAGGGGATCGCGGAGGAAGAAACGGATTCCCCCGGCCCCCAGGAGCGAGGACATCTCCGAGGGAATGCGGTGGTACAGATCCTCGAGCCGGGCGTCCTTCAGGGAAGCGGCGATCTTTTTGCGTCCGGCATCGAGCTGGGACCGGGTGACGCCCAGACCGGCTTTCGTGGCCATATTCCCTCCCCTGTGGATTCCTGATGGAAGTCTATCCCGTCATGGCGCGAAGTTCGCTCGCCGAATAGGAAGTAATTCGCCCGGGCTTTCGGGGTCAGGGAGCCTCGCCGATCCAGCGGATCTTCCCGGAAGGGAATTCTCGCTCGGTTCCGGCGCCGGCTTTCTTCCAGAAATCCGCCGATCGCACCATCGTCGCCGGCAAATTCCGTTATATAGTTGATCTCGAACAAGGAGAACCTTCCATGACTGCGCCGACTCCTCTTTCCCGCCGGAGCTTCCTGAAGACGACGACCGCCGGAGCCGCCGCGGCCGCCGTGGCCCCCTCGCTGGCCTTCGGCTCCCGAAGAGAACCCTTCCGCTTCGCCCAGATCGGCTGCGGCGGCAAGGGCGAAAGTGACCGGGACGCCATGCTCAATGCCGGCGCCAAGCTCGTCGCGCTCTGCGACGTCGATGAGAACAACGCCAAGAAGGTGTTTGCCAAGCATGCCGAGCTGCCGAAGTACAAGGATTACCGGGAGCTGCTCGACAAGCACGAGAACGAAATCGACGGGGTGGTGGTCTCGACGCCGGACCACGTCCACGCCGCGGCGGCCCTGGACGCCATCCGCCGGGGAAAGCACGTCTATGTCCAGAAGCCGCTCGCTCGGACCTTCGCAGAGTGCCAGGCGCTCCTCGAGTCCTCGAGGAAGCACGGCGTGGTCACCCAGATGGGGAATCAAGGTCACGCAGGGTCAGGCCTGAAACTGTGGGAGGAGCTGGCCAAAGCCGAAGCCTTCGGCGACATTCATCACATCCATACCTGGTCCGACCGGCCGATCTGGGCCCAAGGTATGACGGAGCCCCCGAAGGAGAGTCCGGTCCCTCCCACGCTTGACTGGAACCTCTGGCTGGGCCCGGCGGCCAACCGCCCCTACGGAAAGGGCTATGTTCCGTTCAGCTGGCGGGGCTGGTGGGACTTTGGCTGTGGCGCGATGGGCGACATGGCCTGCCACAACATGGACCCGGCCTTCTGGATCTTCAAATTGGGCCTGCCGGTTTCGATCAAAGCCCAGGCGTCGGCCCCCGCAGGAATCGCCTACCCGTCCTGGTCGATCATCGAGTACAAGTTTGGCCCCACGCCGCTCCTGCCCAAGGGCGTGTCGCTGACGTGGTACGACGGCAAGAAGCTGCCCGACGCGCCGGCCGGCGCGAGCGAGGGCTACAAGCTGAGCGACAATGGATGCATGGTGGTCGGCTCGAAGCTGACCGCGGTGGGAGGATCTCACGCCGGCAGTCCTCATGTCGTCGCCCTGGGCGACAAGTCCGATGCGCCTGCCGTTAAGGAGGCGGACAAGCACTGGCAGGACATCCATCGCACGCTGAAAGGCACGGACCATTACGGGCAATGGGTGAAAGCCGCTGCGGCCAGGGACCGAGAGGCAACGAAGAGCAATTTCGACTATGCGGCCCCGTTCACCCAGGGAATCCTGCTGGGTTGCATCGCGCTGCGCTTTCCGGGTCAGGAGCTGCTTTGGGACAACGAGAAGAAGCAGTTCTCCAACTTCGCGGAGGCGAACGCGTGGCTTTCCTTCAAGCCGCGCGAGGGCTACAACCTGAACGCCTAGATTCCGTATCCGTCGCTCGGAGAGCCTCGGAAAAGAGAGCGCCGGCGCCTGAATCTCGCATCCCTCAGGAGGACCCGGTCCCCGGAGGCGAATGGCCCGGGCGAGGGACGCTTTCCGATCGGGCGGCCGTCAGTCCTTCCCTGCCCTCGCGATCCCCGAAGGGACTGCGCTCCCTTCGGGACGATTCCGTGGGGACAGGGCAGCCTTGACCGCTTCCGTCATCGCCAGTCGGAGATCGTATCGATCCAGACCCGGGCCGTAGTGATCCTGAATCGGCCCCGTCCCGGCGAATCCAGCCTTCCGGGAGAAGCCGGAACTGTGCTGGCTGGTATCGAGCCGAACGGAGTCGGCGGCGAGCTCATCAGCGGCCTTCAGCCGACGAAGGCGCGGTGCAGCGGGCCTCACGGCGTGGATGATCTGAGTTGATCTGATTCGAGGGATGGCGCGCCGGGCGACCGGGCCTCGCCAGGGACGGCGGACCCGGAGGGCGTCGCGCTTCCCCGCGTGCAGCCACCACGGCAACCAGGCACCCGTCAGGGCGATGATCCCTCAGGCGAGACGCGTCTTCACGGTCGATCTCCTGCAGGAGCATTTCGTCGCCGGGCCTTCGGTCGCGGGCTCAATTCGTCGAGGGACCCGCGGTCAACTCGTCGGTCCAAACCTTGAACTGCTTGAGCGTGTTGGGCCCGAAGGAGCTGCTAATGGCGACATCGGACGCGTCGCGCCCCCGCGCGATCAGGATCCTGCCGATCCGAGGTGTGTTGTTCCGGGGATCGAACGGAAACCACTGTCCGTCGAGATAGGCCTCGAACCAGCCGGCGAAATCCATGGGCGCGTGCGGCGGCGGAACGCCGATATCGCTGAGGTAGCCTGTGCAGTAGCGAGCAGGGATATTCATGCAGCGGCAAAACGCGATCGCCAGATGGGCGAAGTCGCGGCAGACACCCTTCCCCTGCTCGAAAGCTTCGACGGCTGACTTGGTCGACGAGGCGTGCTCGTAGCCGAAGGCAATGTGGCGGTGGACGTAGTCGCAGATCGCCTGGACCCGAGGCCAGCCCTCCGGCGATCTCCCGAACAAATCCCACGCGGCCTGCGAGAGTCGGTCGGTTTCGCAGTATCGGCTCCCAAGAAGGAACATCAGGGTCTCTTCGGGCAATCCCTGAACCGGGCTCTGGCGGGCCGACGGGACCACCCGGTCAGGCACGGTGGAACAGCGCACGACAGCGTCGGTGGTCAGGAGGATGCGGCCGGCCGGGGCGACGATCCGGGTGCAGATGTTTCCGAATCCGTCGCGGAACGTGGAGATGGGGACGAAGGGGGCGGTGGCGATTGGATCGGGGACCACCGGGCTGGAGACCGTCGAGGGGTGCATCCTCAGCATCAGGATCATGGGGGTTGGTTGAGCGCACTCGTAGACCAGCTCGTAGCCGACCCTGACACGTGTGGCCGAAGATTTCATTCCGAAGTACCGAGGGAGTCACCTTACCAGATCCCCGTCACCTCCGGGAGCACTATTCCCGGGAGGGGGCGCGAAAGTCCCAGGCCTCGACGGACGCCCGTCCCCTGGCCTCCCCGTCGTCGAAGAACGGAATCGTTTTTCACGATGTCGGAGGGCTTCGTGCCGCATGTCATGTATTGGTAGTCGTGAGCGATCCCGCGACCGTCTCCCGGCTGATCCTGAAGTCCCGGCACGAGCTGCTCGCCTATCTCTACAGCGCCCTTCCCGACTACCACGCCGTCGAGGACGCGTTTCAGGAAGTCTGCCTGGTCGCCGTTCAGAAGCCAGCCGGGTTCCGCGACGGCACCAATTTCGCCGCCTGGGCCCGCAGGATCGCCCGATACAAGCTGCGCGAGCAGCTTCGGAAGCGCCCGCCGGACCCACCTTCTCTCTTGCGCGGAGGGGCGAAAAGGGATACAAGTCAGGTCGACCAACACTCATTTATAGGAGCTGACCGTGGGCAAAGGAAACAACAGCCACCGCAAGGAAGTCAAAAAGAAGAAGGCAAAGAAAGACAAGCCCAAGCCCCCTTCCCGCTAGCATCCTCGAATCGGCGGCCGGATGCGCAGCCGGGTGCGTGGCGGCCCCTGATTCCGGGTCCGGCTCGCCCGGACGGGAGCCGGCCTCACTTCCTCAGCGCCCCGGAATCGTTCCGGGCGTTGAGGACGACCGAAGGATCATCGGAGACGTTGACCCAAACGTGGACGTGAGGCGCGCCCCGGTAATGCCAGACAAAGGCGGGCCCTTCCAAGCGCCAGTTGTCCCAGATCCCGTCGTTGCCGAGATCGTCCTCCTGGTAGAATGCCAGCGAGCACGCGTCCAGGCCACCCTGCGCCTTGAGGCAGGCGACCGCGCGGTCCTGGTCTGACTGACGGTAAGGCTCGATCAGCTTCTGGAGGACCTGCTGCACGTGGTCCTTCTGGTCGGCCGACAGATTCCGAATGGGAATGCCGGGGAATTTTCCATCTTTCCCCTGGAATGCAATGAGTGCTTCGTCGGGTGCCACCGGGAGGAGGGCCTGAATGCGTTGCGCCCCATCGAACATCTTGTAGACGTTGTTGGCGGCCACGGCCTGGTGCCAGAAGACGTTATCCGGATGATTTGATTTCTCAAAATAACCGCTGGCGGCATGCCCGTAGAGGATCGGTCCGCCGAACGCCACATGGTCCATCGAGTAGCCGTCGCACCTCACCGTGCCGTGACGGCCCGATAGGGCGAATTCGAACTTGCCCTCGCCGGGCCGGCCGAAAAGGGCGATGCTCTGTGCGACCCCGAATCCGCCCAAATCATCCTTGAATTGCCGATCGAACCGCTGGATCCAGTCCGGATTCACGATGCCTTCGAAGATCCGACGGATCAGGGCCTGTTGCTCGGGCGTGAAGAAGTCGCTCCTGATGGCGGGTTTGGTGATCCGCCAGTTGTTGGACAGATAACACCTCAGGAGGCCGCGGTTCCGGTCCTGGTGATCCCAGGGAAAGCAAATCTCGGCCTTCTGCCTGTCACTGAGCTTGCCGTAGAGGATCTTGACCAAGGTTTCGGGAGTCTCGAGCCGCGGGGCAGCCGTCCCCGGCGTCGGGGCGGCGAAGGCT
>Ga0070730_10005479_pt1 | contig 10957 bp, 10 predicted proteins | sample Coa_R1_3_FD_66447 | JGI IMG/M metagenome (GOLD analysis project Ga0070730, IMG submission 66447) | Surface soil microbial communities from Centralia Pennsylvania, which are recovering from an underground coalmine fire - Coalmine... | ecosystem: Environmental > Terrestrial > Soil > Unclassified ... | reverse complement strand
AGCGTGGTGCAGGAAGGCGAGGATCCGCGCTCCGGCCGCTGGCGCGGCTGGGACAAGGTGGAATGCGGCATCCACACGCCCGCCGACGGGCCCGTTCAGCCAAGCTTCTGAGGCCCATCCAGACCTAGTACGGCCGGATCAACGTCTCCTTTACATCTCTGTGCGAAAAAACTTCCGGGAGTTACCAAGGTCCCGGGGGAGCAACCCGCATGACGAGTGTTTCGAGTACCGGCTGGGGGACCGGCGTCCAATCCCTGCTGCAACGACAGGTCACGTCCGGTGCGATCCCCAAGGGCGATCAATCCGCGCTGTCTTCGGCGATCAACGACATCGGCGGCGCGCTCAAATCGGGCACGTCGACCTCCGGATCGATCCAGGATCGCGTCAGCGGCCTGATCGACAACGAGGTGTCCAGCGGCAAGCTGACCGGTGATCAGGCGAACGAGCTCAAGGGCCTGTTTGCCAAGGCGCACGCGCATATGCACCACGTCCATGGCGGCGGTGGGGCCAACTCGGAGCTGAACGACCTGCTTTCGCCCGACGGCACGACCAACGCCGACGGGACCACCACCACCGCGTCCACCGATCCCGTCACCAACCTCGCCAGTGGCGCGCACAGCGTAATCGATGGGCTCGCCTCCTTCGTGTCGAGCCTGCGATCGGCGGTGAAGTCGAACGGGCTCTATGGTGCGGGCGGCAGCACCGCTGGCCGGATCGGATCGGTGCTGGTCAACAGCTTCGCCTGACGTTTCTTCGCGTCGTCCCCCTTCCCTCGCCGGGGAAGGGAGCGATGCTCTCATTCGTTGTTGGGCACCACATAGTTCGAGTCGACGAGATCCGAGAAGCGCGTGATCTTCGCGTCGAACTTCACCGGAATCGTGCCCGTCGAGCCGTGACGGGACTTGGCGACCACCACTTCCGCGATGCCGTGCACGCGCGACATGGCGCGCTGCCAATCCTCGAACGCCGCCACTTCGGCCGGGCTGTCACCCGCCTCGATCGAGGCCTCCTTGGGCTTCGAAAAGTTGGTGTAATATTCCTCGCGATACACGAACAGCACGATGTCGGCGTCCTGCTCGATCGAGCCCGACTCGCGAAGATCGGACAGCACCGGGCGCTTGTTCTCGCGCTGCTCGACCTGACGGCTGAGCTGGGAGAGCGCGATCACGGGCACGTGCAGCTCCTTGGCGAGCTGTTTCAGGCCGCGCGAAATCTCCGAGATTTCCTGCACGCGGTTGGACTCGTTCGACCGACCCGAACCGGAGAGCAGCTGGAGATAGTCGACGATGATGAGATCGATGCCACGCTGGCGCTTCAGCCGGCGCGCTCGGGTGCGCAGCGCCGCGATGGTGAGGCCGGGCGTGTCGTCGATATAGAGCGGCAGCTGCTCCAGCTCGGCGGCCGCGCGCGCCAGATTGCGGAAGTCGTGCTGGCTGATCTTGCCCATACGCAGCGATTCGCCGCTGATCCCCGAGCTTTCCGCCAGGATACGCGTGGCCAGCTGGTCGGCCGACATTTCGAGGCTGAAGAAGGCGGCGGCGGCGCCCAGTCGCTTGTTCTCGGCCACGCCATCGTCGCGCTCGCGCATCATGCGCTGCGCCGCGTTGAACGCGATGTTGGTGGCGAGCGAGGTCTTGCCCATGCCGGGACGCCCGGCGAGGATAATAAGATCGGACCGGTGCAGACCGCCCATCTTGGCGTTGAGGCTGTCGAGGCCGGTTGTGATGCCCGAGACATGGCCACCCGAATTGAGCGCGCGCTCGGCGTTCTTCACGGCTTCAGTCGCGGCCTGCAGGAAGCTCTTGGTCGAGCCCTGCTCGCCGCCCTCTTCCGCCACCTTGTAGAGCGCGACTTCGGCCTGCTCGATCTGCGTCTTCGGATCGACCTCGTCAGAGGTGTCCATCGCGCTTTCGACCATGCCGCGCCCGACGCCGACGAGGGCGCGCAGCAGTGCCAGATCATAGATCTGCGCCGCGAAATCCTTGGCGCCGATCAGCGCCGCACCCGATCCGGTGAGCTGCGCCAGATAGGCCGGGCCGCCCAGCTCCTTCATTGCCTCGTCCGCCTCGAACAGCGGGCGCAGCGTGACCGGATTGGCGATCATGTTGCGATCGACCAGCCGCAGGATCTGCTCATAGATCCGCCCGTGCAGCGGCTCGAAGAAATGTTCGGCGCGCAGCTTCACCTGCACATCTTCGGTCAGCCGGTTGTCGATCATCATCGCACCCAGCAACGCGGCTTCGGCCTCGATGTTCTGGGGCAGCGCGGCGGGCTCCGCCTCGGAGCCGGCGGTGATGATTCGATAAGGTTCGGCCATCCGACCGTCTTCTGCCCTTCCGCGACCCTGCTCAAGCGAAGCATCGCGGAGATCAAAGCCTCCACCGAGATATCCCCGACCAAAGAACAACCATCCACCGAACTATCCACAGCCAGACGATCAACCTCTGGGCAACACCACTCTCGCCAAGCAGCAGCAGACCCGATAAGCGCTAGGTCGCATGAGCGACCCGCGGATCATCGACATCAGCCTCGACGAGCGGACCATCCTGTGGCGCAACGCCGACATCGAGCAGGAGCGCAAGGTCGCACTGCTCGATCTGCTCAACGAGAATCATTTCAAGCCGCTGCGCGCGCCGGCGGACGGCTATGCCGGCCCCTACAAGGTGGCGCTGCGCGTCGAGGAAGGGCGGCTCGCCATCGACATCAACCGGCAGGACGGTAGCCTCGTCGAGACGATCGGTCTCGGCATGATGCGCTTCCGCCGCGCCATCAAAGATTATTTCGCGATCTGCGACAGCTATTACCAGGCCGTCCGCCAGCAGACGCCGCAGCAGATCGAGACGATCGACATGGCGCGGCGCGGTGTCCACAACGACGCCGCCGAGCTGCTCCGCGAGCGGCTGGACGGCAAGATCGAGCTTGATTTCGATACGGCGCGGCGGCTCTTCACGCTGATCTGTGTTCTGCACATCCGGGGGTAAGGTGGCTGAGGTTTCGATTGAGGATGTCGGCGCGCAGGTGCTCGTCGATGCGGCGCGGGCGGCGGCACGCCATGCCCACGCCCCCTATTCGCGCTTCGCGGTGGGCGCGGCATTGCTAATGACCGACGGTTCGATTGTCACCGGCACCAATTTCGAGAATGCGAGCTACGGCCTGTCGCTCTGCGCCGAGACGGTGGCGCTAGCGACCGCCAACGCGCAAGGGCGCCTCGCCGACGTGTTGGCGGTGGCGGTGATCGGCGGGGCGATGGGCGCGGACGGCATTCCGGTCGGCGACAAGCCGGTCGGTCCGTGCGGGCGCTGCCGTCAGGTGATGAACGAGGCGGCGCAGATGGGCGGGCGCGATTTGCCCGTGTTCTGTGCGTCGGCTGATGGGCGGACGGTGGAGCGGCACATGCTCTCGGCGCTCCTCCCCCACGCCTTCGGCCCGGCGGATCTCGGGATCGCCTGACGCCGGCTGGTGGCAGAAGCGGAAGAGTTTGACGACGCGCCCGAAAGCCTGGGGGTCGGGCGTGCCGCCCTCGACATATTCCGTGACCCAGACATCGTTGAGCGCCGGTGTTCCGAACCGCGCCACGACCCGGCTGGTGCCACCGGTCAGGATGAAGGCACTGTTCCGGCCGGAGGCATCGGGCTCGCCCTCGGCATAGGAAAGGCCGCTCTTCTTGGCGGCCTTCTGCATCGGAATCACGAAATTGGGCTGGAGGGCGGACTCGCAATGCGCCCGGAATTCGCGGACGGGCTTGTCCGATCGCGCGTCGGCATGGCTCGCGCCACAAGCCGTGCCCCCCAACAGGACGATGACCCCGATAACAGGTCGTATGTGCTCTGCATCGCACAGCCGCAATCGGGGACCAATGCCTCTCCCGGATTAGCCCTGCTCGACCTGACTCACATCGCGCACCGCGCCCCTGGCGGCGTTGGTGGTGAGCGCCGCGTAGGCCCGCAGTGCCGGCGACACCTCGCGCTTGCGGCCGACCGGCTTCCACGCCGTCTTGCCCCGCGCTTCCATCTCCGTGCGCCGCGCTGCCAGCGTCGCCTCGTCAAGATCGAGGCGGATTAGCCGGTAGGGGATGTCGATGACGATCGGATCGCCGGTTTCGACCAGCGCGATCAGCCCGCCCTCGGTCGCTTCGGGCGAGACATGGCCAATCGACAGACCCGACGTGCCGCCCGAAAAACGCCCATCGGTCACCAGCGCGCAGGCGGCCCCCAGTCCCTTCGATTTGAGATAGCTGGTCGGGTACAGCATCTCCTGCATCCCCGGCCCGCCCTTGGGCCCTTCATAGCGGATTACCACCACGTCGCCGGCGACCACCTGATTGCCGAGAATACCCGCCACGGCGGCGTCCTGGCTCTCATAGACGCGCGCGGTGCCGGTGAAGGTGAGGATGCTCTCGTCGACGCCGGCGGTCTTCACGATGCAGCCCTCGGGCGCGAGATTGCCGAACAGCACCGCCAGTCCACCATCCTTCGAGAAGGGATGTTCGGCCGATCGGATCACGCCGCCCTTGCGATCGGTGTCGAGATCCTCCCAGCGCGCGGACTGGCTGAATGCGGTCTGCGTCGGCACGCCCCCCGGTGCCGCGCGGAAGAAGTTGCGGACCTCCTCGCTGTTGGTGCGCCCTATGTCCCAGCGATCGAGCGCGTGGCCCAGCGTCTCGGCATGGACGGTCGGCTGCGAGCCGTCGACCAGCCCCGCCCGCTCCAGTTCGCCCAGGATCGCCATGATCCCCCCGGCACGGTGGACATCCTCCATGTGCACGTCGCTCTTGGCCGGGGCGACCTTGCAGAGGCAGGGCACGCGGCGCGACAGTCGATCGATGTCGGCCATGGTGAAGTCCACCCCCGCCTCCTGCGCGGCGGCCAGCAGGTGGAGCACGGTGTTAGTCGATCCGCCCATCGCGATGTCGAGGCTCATCGCATTCTCGAAGGCGGCGAAAGTGGCGATGCCGCGCGGCGTCGCGGTCACGTCGTCCTGCTCGTACCAGCGTTTGGCGAGATCGACGATCAGATGCCCCGCCTCGCGAAACAGCTTCTCGCGATCGGCGTGGGTGGCGAGCGTCGATCCATTGCCCGGCAGCGACAGGCCCAGTGCTTCCGTCAGGCAGTTCATCGAGTTCGCCGTGAACATGCCCGAGCAGGAGCCGCAGGTCGGGCAGGCCGAACGCTCGACGGCGGCAACCTCGTCGTCGCTATAAGAGTCGTCGGCGGCGACCACCATCGCGTCGACCAGATCGAGCGCCTTGGTGACGCCCTTCATCACCACCTTGCCCGCTTCCATCGGCCCGCCCGAGACGAACACCGCCGGGATGTTGAGCCGGAGCGCTGCCATCAGCATCCCCGGTGTGATCTTGTCGCAATTGGAGATGCACACCAGCGCATCGGCGCAGTGCGCGTTGGCCATATACTCGACGCTGTCGGCGATCAGTTCGCGGCTGGGCAGCGAATAGAGCATCCCGCCATGCCCCATCGCGATGCCGTCATCCACGGCGATGGTGTTGAATTCCTTGGCGACTCCGCCGGCAGCCTCGATCTCGCGCGCGACCAGCTGGCCGAGATCCTTGAGATGGACATGGCCCGGCACGAACTGGGTGAAGCTGTTCGCCACCGCGATGATCGGCTTGCCGAAATCCTCGTCCTTCATCCCCGTCGCGCGCCAAAGGCCGCGCGCGCCGGCCATGTTGCGGCCGTGGGTGGTGGTACGCGAACGATAGGCAGGCATCGACGGTCCTCAATGGAATGAGGACGGGCTTTGCGGAATCTTAAGTCAATATGTCAACATATTATTGAAATGATATTACGTCGCGACATCCACTTCCTCGACGACCGTTACCTCGGGCGGCCCGGCGAGCAGGTCGCCAACGGAGGCCCGGAAGGCGACATAGTGCGGCGCAATGCGATGCGCCTCGATCGCGGCATGGTCGACATAGAGCTCGTCGATCATGATCCGCGTGCCCTTGGCCTCGCGCCAGGCGTCGTAGCGGAGGTTGCCGGGCTCGGTGCGGGCACCAGCGACGACGGCGCGGACGGCGGCCTCCAGCTCGGCCTCGCGGCCCGGCTTCGGGGTGACGAACGCGACGATCTTGACGGGCATCAATTCTTCCCTTCGCGACGGAAATTGGGGGGACGCTTTTCGAAGAAAGCAGTGAAGGCCTCGCGCGCCTCCGCCGACTGCATGGTCTCGCGGAACAGGCGGCTTTCTTCTTCGAGCCGCTCCATGACGGCAGCGAGGTCGCCCTTCATCAACCGGCGTGTGTGGGCGAGCGCCTGCGGTGGCTTGGTGGCGAGCGCCGCCGCCTTAGCGCGGGCATGGGCGAGAAGCTGGTCGGCGGGCACGATCGCCGTCACGAGTCCAGCCTTGTCGGCGCTTTCGGCATCCATCGGCTCGCCGAGCAGCAGCATGGCCGCCGCCTTGGCGTGCCCCATCCGCGCCGGTGCCAGCAGGCTGGAGCCAGCCTCCGGCACGATGCCGAGATTGACGAAGGGGGTGATGAAGCGCGCGTCCGGCGCGGCATAGACGAGGTCGCAGTGGAACAGCATCGTGGTGCCAATGCCTACCGCGAGGCCCTGCACGGCGGCGACGATCGGCTTCTCGAACGTGGCGATCGCGCGGATGAACTCGTGCGCTGCCTGCCCGCCTTCCGGCCCGGTGAGGAAATCCTTGAGGTCGTTGCCCGCGCAGAAAGCGTCGCCTTTGCCGGCGATCAGCACGGCATCGATGTCGGCGCGCAGCATCGCCTCGCCCAGCGCGGCGATCATGGTGCGATACATGGCGGCGGTCAGCGCATTCTTCTTGTCCGCGCGATCGAGATGCAGCTCGATGATGCCGCCGGATTCGATCGTTTCGATGCCTTCGCCGAGTTGCACGCTCATGAATCCGCTCCTTTACGTTTACGGAAACCTTAGCGACCTCGGGCGATCAAGGGAACCGGCGATCGGCGCACGAATATTCCGACTTTCGCGCCTACAGCGACATAATCAGAGACAATCCAAAACCCACGCGCTAGAGGCACGGGCACTATGGCAACCGAGTCTACTCCCCGCACGCTCTACGAGAAGATCTGGGACGCGCACGTCGTCTCGCAGCGCGAGGACGGCACCGCCCTCCTCTATATCGACCGCCACCTCGTCCATGAGGTGACGAGCCCGCAGGCCTTCGACGGCCTTCGCGCGGCCGGTCGCAGGGTGCGCCGCCCCGATCTGACCCTTGCGGTGCCGGACCATAATCTGCCCACCACGGCGAGAGCCGACGCGCAGGGCAACCGCCTGCCGATCGCTGACGCCCGGTCCGCCCAGCAATTGTCCGCGCTGACCCGCAACACCGCCGAATTCGGCATCGAGTTCATCGACGAACTGGCGCCCGAACAGGGCATCGTCCACGTCATCGGCCCGGAGCAGGGCTTCACGCTGCCGGGCACCACCGTCGTCTGCGGCGACAGTCACACGGCGAGCCACGGCGCGCTCGGCGCGCTCGGATTCGGCATCGGCACGTCCGAGGTCGAGCATGTGCTCGCCACCCAGACGCTGCTGCTCAAGCGCTCGAAGTCGTTGGAAGTGCGCGTCGATGGTCCGCTCGGGCCGGGCGTGACGCCCAAGGACGTGGCGCTCGCCATCGTCGGCGCGCTGGGGGCTGCGGGCGGTGCTGGCTATGTCGCCGAATATACGGGCTCGGTCTTCCGCGAGATGTCGATCGAGGGGCGGCTGACCGTCTGCAACATGGCGATCGAGGCGGGCGCCCGCGCCGGCCTCGTCGCGCCGGACGACAAGACCTTCGCCTATCTCCAGGGCAAGCCGCGTGCCCCCAAGGGCGCCGACTGGGACAAGGCCGTCGCTTACTGGCGTACGCTCGCCACCGATCCGGGCGCTGCCTACGACAAGACGATCGCCATCGACGCCGCCGCCATCCCGCCGCTGGTGACATGGGGCACCAGCCCCGACGACGTGGTGTCGATCACGGGAAGCGTCCCCGATCCGGCCGCGCTTCCCGATCCGGCACGCCGCGCCGCGGCCGAGAAGAGCCTCGCCTATATGGGCCTCACCCCCGGCACGCGGATGCAGGACGTGGCGGTGGACCGCATCTTCATCGGAAGCTGCACCAACAGCCGCATCGAGGATCTCCGCGCCGCCGCCGCCATCGCACGGGGCCGCCATGTCGCCGCGAACGTGAAGCAGGCGATGGTGGTGCCGGGCTCGGGCCTCGTGAAGCGGCAGGCCGAGGCCGAGGGGCTCGACCGCATCTTCATCGAAGCGGGCTTCGAATGGCGCGAGCCGGGCTGCTCGATGTGCCTCGCCATGAACCCAGACAAAGTGCCCGCCGGCGAGCGCTGCGCGTCCACCTCCAACCGCAACTTCGTCGGGCGTCAGGGGCCGGGCTCGCGCACCCACCTGCTCTCGCCCGCCATGGCCGCCGCCGCTGCGGTCACCGGCCATCTGACCGATGTGAGGGAGTTCGCCTGATGCGCGCCATCGACACCATCGAGGGCAAGGCCTACCCGCTCGGCCGCCCGAACATCGATACCGACATCATCATCCCCGCCCACTGGCTCAAGACCGTGACGCGCGAGGGCCTCGGCAAGGGCGCCTTCGAGACGATCCGCGCCGAGCCCGGCAATGTGTTCGACGACGAACGCTATCAGGACGCCCCGATCCTGATTGCGGGCGACAATTATGGCTGCGGCTCATCGCGCGAGCACGCGGCCTGGGCGATGGCGGACATGGGAATCCGCGCCGTGATCGCACCGGGCTTCTCCGACATCCACGCCAGCAACGCCTTCAAGAACGGCATCCTGACGGTGGTGCTGCCGCAGGAACAGGTCGACCGGCTGCTGGAGGTGGCGAAGGAACATCCGATCAGCATCGATCTCGACGCCCAGACGGTGACGACCCCCTATCAGGATCGCTTCCGCTTCGAGATCGACGCCTTCCGCAAGGATTGCCTGCTGAAGGGCCTCGACGAGATCGGCATCACGCTGGAGCTCGACGCCGCCATCGCCGCGCACGAGACGAAGATGCATGTCGAGACGCCGTGGGTGGAAGGCGCCGTGCGGGCGGCCTGATCCGTCAGGCGACGGCGAGCGCGTCCATCGCCAGCGCGATCGCGCCGAGCGGCCCCGCCTGATCGCCGAGCGCCGGCACAGTGACATACTCGTCGATCCGTTCGGCAATCGCCGACGCGTCGCCGTAGCCGGCGAGGCTCTCGACCAGCATCCGCCGCACCATCGGGAGAAGCTGCGGCTGGCGCATGGCAACGCCGCCGCCGATCAGGATCCGCTCGGGCACGACGGTCATCACCAGATTATGGCAGAGCCCGGCGAGCGCGTGGGCGACCATCGGCCACACCGGATGATCCGTGCCCAGCTCCGCGCCACTCTGCCCGATACGCCGCTCGATCGCGAAGCCCGAGGCAAGGCCCTCGACGCAATCACCATGATAGGTGCAGGCGCCCGCCCAGTCGTCGCCGGGGAAGCGCGGCACGCGGACATGGCCCGCTTCGGCATGGCCGATCCCCATCACCGGGCGGCCGCGGACGATAATCCCCGCGCCCACGCCCGTCCCGACGGTGATGTAACTGTAGGTGGAAAGCCCGCGCGCGCCGCCCCAGCGTCCCTCGGACAGCGCGGCGCCCGATACGTCGGTATCGATCGCGGTCGGCACGCCATAGCGGCGGCCGAGACGCGGCGCGACATCGGTGTTCGCCCAGCCCGGCTTGGTGGTGGCGGTGATGTGGCCGTAGTCGGCGGCCGTGCGGCGCAGCTCGATCGGGCCGAAGCAGGCGAGGCCGAGCGCGGCGAAGCCATGCTCGGCCTGCCAGCGATCGAGCGCCGCCTCGATCGCCGCCAGCGTCTCGGCCGGATCCGTGGTCGGCACGCGCTCCTCGGCCAGCAGCCGGTCTGGGCCGGCGGCGAGCACGCACACGCACTTGGTGCCCCCCATCTCGACACCGGCGAAGAGGGGCGTGTCGGTCGTGCTCACTGGTGTACCTCCGGGCTGTTGGACGCGAAGGCGCGTAGCGGCGTAGTGTTCAACAGCCCGAGCATCTGCCGTGACAACCCGTCCGATCAGTGGCCGGCGGCCATCGCCACCGGGCTCTTGTCGACGCCCTTCACGCGCGCGGCGGTGAGCGCGAAGATCAGGATGCCCGCATAGCCGATCACCGGCACGATGAAAGCATGGCCGAAGCTGCCGGTCTTGTCGGCGATGAAGCCCGCGATCCACGGCAGCACCGCGCCGCCGACGATCGCCACGCAGAGCAACCCCGACGTCGCCGAGCTCGACGCCGACGAACGCTGGAAGGTGAGCGAGAAGATCGTCGGAAACATGATTGAGTTGAACAGCCCGACGCCCAGCGCGCAGTACGCCGCTGCCGGACCGGTGAGCGTGAATGCCGCGAGCGAGAGCAGCCCCGCCATCGCCACCATGATCACGAGCAGAATCGGCGCGGACACCACCGTCAGCAGCGCGCTGCCAACGAAACGGCCGACCAGCGCGCCACCCCAATAATAATTGGCGAGCATGCCGCTGGCGACCGCAAGACCGACGCCCAGCACTTCCGGCCGGTTCAGGAAGTTGATCATCACCGAGCTGATCGCGACTTCGGAGCCAACATAGAGGAAGATGGCGACCGCCCCGGCCACCGCCCAGCCCGACCGCAACGCAGCCAGCGGCGACACATTCTCGGCCGGCAGGCCTGCTTCGCCTGCGTGCGGCACGGCGCGCTCAATGCGGTGACGCATCACGTAGATCAGCGCCATCAGCGCGACCAGGAACGCCGCGATCGAGAGAAAGGCGTGGTTGACCGCGGCCAGACCCGCCGTGCGTGACGCCTCATCGGCGATCGTCGCGCCGCCATTCTTGAAGATGTCCGCCGACAGCATCAGCCGGCCGCCGAGATGGACGCCCAGCACCACGCCGAGCGAGTTGAACGCCTGCGCCAGCGTCATGCGGAAGTGCGATCG
>Ga0070730_10005478_pt1 | contig 10958 bp, 13 predicted proteins | sample Coa_R1_3_FD_66447 | JGI IMG/M metagenome (GOLD analysis project Ga0070730, IMG submission 66447) | Surface soil microbial communities from Centralia Pennsylvania, which are recovering from an underground coalmine fire - Coalmine... | ecosystem: Environmental > Terrestrial > Soil > Unclassified ... | reverse complement strand
GCACGTCGGCCTCCTGTCTCAGACGCATCGCCACTCCCTCCAGATATTCTCGCGCCGCCTGGAGTGAGGAACTCGGATCCCAGGCGGACTCCAGGTTGAACGCCAACGCCGGCTCGAGCTCCGGTGGCGCGGCGTACGGCATGATGAGCGGCGCCACCGCCTGGAACAAAATTCGGCCCGCGCCAACCGCGTTGCGAAGGCTCGCGCCGTATCGCCCAACACGCGGTTCTCCACAACCACCAGGATGTCTCTCATAACCCAATGACCTCCTGAGGTCCAGTGTGATCCGAAGCGGTGGCGGCGAGGTCGGTCGAACGTCTGAACGCGGCGTGGTCCTTTGCCCACCCCCCGTTTCCGGCTGGCACTCGGTCGAGAGGCCTAGACCATAGTCAGTCGCAAGCTGGATGAGCGCGACGTGGACCAGGTGCAAAGTGGGCCAAAGGCGATCGAAAGGGGTTTCCAAACCGACCATGCACACCAGCGTTTCGTGGAATGGCACACATCGCGAGCAGTCGGCATTGCTTCGCGCGGTTTCGCCGCGGCTGGTTGAGGTCCGGCTACTTCTTCAGGCGGACCTGGCTGTGATCGGTACCCGCAGGCAGAGTCGAGTGCCGGCGCCAGCGGCGCTCGAAATCTCGAGTGCGCCGCCGACCGCGGCCGCGCGCTCGCGCATCGATCGCAGGCCAAGGTGGCCCGGGAATTCTCCGTTTGGGTCGAACCCCCGCCCATCGTCAGCTATCATCAGCGTCACCTCGGCGTCAGCCAGCTTCAACACCAGGTCGAGATGGTGGGCGCGGGCGTGCTTGGTCGTGTTGTGGAGGGCTTCCTGCGCGACCCTGTACAGCACCTCCTTGGTTGACTGAGGAACATCGGGCTCAGACTCGGCCGAGAGGCGGACCTCGAGGCCGTGGCGCGCTTGAACCGCGGCAGCGTGTTTTTCGAGCGCCCCGATCAACCCCTCTTGCTCGAGCGATTCGGGCCGTAGCTCAAAAATCAGGGCTCGCATCTCTGCCAGACCCGCCTCCGCCAGTCGGAGCACGTCCCCAAGCAGTCCTCGTGCGCGCTCGGGCGCGGAGTCGAACACCTCCTCGGCCGTCGAGGCGTTGAGCGCAATCCCATACAACTGTTGCGAGACCGAGTCGTGCAGTTCACGTGCGAGCCGCTGGCGTTCCTCGAGGGCCGCCTTGCCACGCGTTTCCTCGTACAAACGGGCGTTTTCGATGGCGACCGACGCCTGTTGCGCGAAGAGCATAGCCAGTTCCGCGTCACGGTCGCTGAAACCGTGCGCGCTTAGCTTGTTGTAGAGCGAGATAGCCCCGATCACCGCCCGCCGGGTGCGCATCGGCACGCTCAGGACGGAGCGTGCGGGACTGCCAGAGAGGGTGTTGAACGTCGTCGCGCGCGGATCGTCTCGCGCCGCATCGCTGCGCTGCGGCGTGTTGGTGCGAACGGCATCTCCCGCGAATGACGCCGCGACAGGAACGCGCGTGCCGTGGTATGCGGAGGCTCCCGGCCCGACAACCGCGCGTACTTCGAATACCTCCTGTTGTTCGTCCAGCAGCAACAGGGCGACTCCCTCGGCCTGTGTAAGGCCTTGAAGTTGGGTAGACACCTCCTCGAGGACGCGGTCGAATTCATGCTCCTGGAGAAGGGTCGCGCCCAACTGCTGCAGTGCCACGGACTCGCGTTCTCGTTGCTGCGCTCGACGCGCCTGTTGGCGGAGCATCCCTGCAAGCTGGCCAACGATGAGCGCCGTCAACAGGAACACGACTGGTGTCACCACGTCGGGCTCGTTGCCGAGCCGCATCTGGCGCAGCTCGAATGCGAGCAGCGCGATGGCGGAGGCAAGCAGGGCTGGGCCACGGCCGCTCAGAGCCGCGGTCACGAGCACAGGAATGGTGAACAGGGTCGACGCGTTGCCGAGGCGGGTTTGCGCCAACCAGAGCTCGAGCGCCAGGGCCGTCAACATCACGGCGGCGACGCCGAACGGGTAGCCAAACCAGGGGTTTTCGGCCACGCGGCCGGCTTGTGCGGCGATGTGGTCGACCATTGCACCTGGCCGCGTCCACCTGGTCCGTTGCACGCCGCGATGATAAACGCGCTCAGCGAGCACCCCGGCGGCGCTGACGGGTCGCGCTGAGCAAGCCGATCAAAAACGCAAGAACAACCCAATCAGCAGGTAAATGCACAGGGCTCCGGCCAACGTCGAAGCGCTGACTTCGTGATGCCCAACCAGACGCCGCCCGACGCCAAACGCTGTAAGAAGCACAGACAGGCTGGCGACGCCGCTGTCAATTGCGCCGCGGGCGCCGGTCCGCCCAGTGAGCGCGGCTGATACGATCGCCAGTCCAACGCCGCCGATGGCCAGTGCAGCCGCAAATGTCGGCAGCCTGCGCGACACATCCGACGTTCGCAGCGTGTAGATCAGGGTGCGCGCTGAGGCCGCGGAACATCTGAAGTTGCACGTGGCCCTGATGTCGAGTGGACCGCGGCCGTACCTTCGGCGCGCCACCACTGAGTGTGGCAGCCATGGAGACAGTGTTGGGAGAACACCTGGCTTGTGGAATCAGGCGTTGGACCGAGTGTCGATCGGGCATTTCGGACCGGCCGGTGGGCCGCGTTTGGGCCAGGCCGCGGGGCAATCGGTCTTTTGGCCGAGCGCAGATTTAGTCCTCCGCCGGTCGCGAGGTGATGGCTACGCTCTTACGCTAAAGGCATGATTTCGGCGGCCCAGCAGGTGACAACGGTGCTGTTGGTGGACTCTCCCCGCTCCGTCCTGGAGGCACTGAGAGCTCGATTATCTCTCGAATCTGGGCTGTCTATCGTCGGCGGAGCGGATGACGCGACGCTCGCGATCAACCTGGCCAGGGAGCTTGCCCCAGACGTCGTCGTTGTTGACGCGGAGGCCTCGGATCTCGATGCCACGAAGCTCGCGCGGGCCATCGCCGGTGGCGACCAACCCCCGGCCGTGGTCGTGCTGACGCAGCACGCTGTTGCGGCACAGCATCGCCTGGAGAAGGTGCCAGCCACCGTTGTGGGTAAGCACGAAGGCTTTCTTTCACTTGTGCATGCGATCCAATCGGCCAGCCGGCCGCGGATTACGCGGGTCCGCCAGTAGCGCACAGCCCGTCAGGGCGACGGCTCAGGTCCTGGCACCACCCTGATCGGCTGTGCCGAGCTCGCCAATGGGCACCAGGCCGACGCGCCCCGCGTAAAGTGCCGCCTGCGTCCGACTTTGCACACCGAGTTTGCCCAGGATGCTACTCACGTGCGTCTTGACAGTCTTTTCGGTGATCGTCAACTCGCGCGCAATCTCTTTATTGGCTAGCCCGCGCGCCAGCAGGCGCAGCACATCGGTCTCGCGTCCGGAGAGCACCTCGGGTCGCTCCGGCGCGATCACCTCGCGCATGAGTCGCGCCGCGGCTTTCGGCGAGAGTTGCACCTGCCCGGCCGCGGCCGCCTTGATGGCCCGCCGCAGCTCCTGCGCACGGGTGTCCTTCAGTAAGTAACCGATCGCGCCCGCGCGCACGGCGCCCACAACCGTGGCATCCTCGAGGACGCTGGTCAGCGCCACCACTTCAGTTTCGGGCAGATGCTGGCGGATGACCTGCGTGGCAGCAATGCCATCCATCTCGGGCATGAGCAAGTCCATCAACACCACGTCAGGCCGCAGACGATGCGCCATGGCCACCGCCTCGCGACCATCAGCGGCCTCGCCGATGATTTCCAACTCAGGATCCACTTCGAGGTATGTGCGCAGGCCCTGGCGCACCACGTCATGGTCGTCGGCGATCAGGATGCGGATAGCCATTGTGGGCCCATGCTACTCGGCCTCAGGAGATCCCAATCGTCCTGGACCAACTCGAGATGCACAAACCAGATGGCGTCGGTAATCGACTTCTGCTGCGCGATTGCCGCGCGAAAGCGTCATCCTACCCATCGGCGATGAGCAGGCGGACCGACGTGCTGGCCATGGCAGCTCGAGGCTGGCTCACAGGTCGCCGCGCTGGCATCGGACAACCACCCCGACGGGTAGGCCACGACCACCCCTTGGGGCGTGTGCACTGGCAGCCGGCCACTACAGACTCGTCATGGACGAAGTCGTCGAGGAGGGCCAGCCATGTTTGGCACAGTCGTCGTTGCGCTTGATGGTTCCTCGCTCGCCGAGCGAGCGGTGCCCTATGCGATTGGACTGGCTCAGTCCACCGGTGGTCGACTGGTCCTGACTCGCGCGGCGCTCGCGGCTCCTCCGATGAGCGTGGATGGTTCCGAGTTGGAGCAGGCACAAGCCCATGCGGTCGAGGAGGCCACGGCCTAGCTGAGCGACATGGCTGAAAGCATTTCCGGCCAGGTCAGCGGCGTCGATATCAGCGCGCCGTATGGCCGCGCGGTCGACAAGATCCTCGAAACAATCCAGACGTACCACGCTGACGCGGTCGTCATGGCGACCCACGGTCGGACGGGACTCGGGCACCTGCTGTATGGGAGTGTCACCGAAGGTGTCCTCGCCAGCACCAGCGTGCCGGTATTCGTGGTGCACGCCCGACCTGGGCAACCCGTCCAGCCGTCGTTCTCCCCGTCCAGGGCTACGCTGCTGGTTCCGCAAGACGGCTCGGCTTTCGATGCGCCTGCCCTCCAGACGGCGCTGGACCTGGTTGGACCCCACGGCGAAATCGTTCTGCTCACCGTTGCACAGCCGCCCGAGCATGTCCAGCTGGATGAAAGCGGACGGCACATACGCGCGTATCTCGACCAGCAGGAGGAGGCGCTAACCCGCGCGGCGCGCGAACACCTTGCTTCAATCGTCCACGCCCTACGCGAGCGGCAGGTGCACGTGGCCGTAAAGATGGACGTCCGGCTGGGTGATCCAACAAGCGGCATCGCCGTGGCAGCGAGAGATCACCGGGCGGACCTGATTGTCATGGCCACGCATGGCCGCACGGGTCTCGCTCGGGCGGTGCTGGGCAGTGTCGCGGGGAGCGTCTTGCGCGCGGTGAACACACCCGTCGTCCTGGTGCGTCCGAAGTTAGCCGAAGCAACCATTGATCCGCGAACAGGTAGTGCGCGTGACGTGCTCGCGGCGACCCCAATGTTCTGAACTCAGGAGTTTTGGAAGAGACCATGTCAGAATTCATCGCGGATAGCTACTCAGGTTTTCCCGTCCAGAGCCAGCCGCTGTTCGGTCAGCGACCAGGGACGGTTGAATGGCTGCTGGACGCCGTCGAGCGGCACGCCAACGCGGAACAGGACGCACTGGCTGAATACGAGCACATCGGCAGCGCCAGCGGTGACCCGGTCGTTGCGCTCGTCATGCGTCTCATTCTCGAAGACGAGGAGCGGCATCACGGCTTGCTGAAGCGGATGCAGGCGACGCTGAGCGATGCCCTGAACTGGACACACTCGCCTGATGCACTGCCGCCCACCGCTGCACCAGAAAAAGCGCTGACGGAAGAGCTCGCGACCACGACGCAAGGTCTGATCGAAGAGGAGCACACCGGCGCGCGGTACCTGCGCAAGCTCGCTCACGAACAGAAGGGCATCGGTGACGGGCTGCACAGCATGCTGCTGGAAATGATGGCCATGGACAGTGAAAAGCATGCGCGCCTGTTGCAGTACGCACAGCATCGGCTGGCAACGCGCGCTGGGAAACCGCATGGAGCTTCGGATTAGCGCGCTGACAGCCACGCGACTGCTGCGCTGGCGAGCGCTGCGACTGCCACCGCCCGAGCAGGGATCTGTGCGCTGCTCAAGCTGGAGCGACTGGTTGCGCCGAGAACTAGCGGGCTCAGCGCGAGCGCCGTTGCGATGATGCTTGGGTAGGCTCGAACAGAACAGGGACGTGAAAAAGCCCCGGAGCAACGCGCTCCGGGGGCTTGGTCCAGTCGACCAGACTCGCGTCAGCCGGCTGCTGGTGCGGGAACTGTGCTGACCCTGGCGGTCTTCGCAACTGGAGCCGTTTGCTTCCAGGGCGTCCCGAGCAGTGGCAGGAAGTAACGGTCGAGCCCGATGTAGCCAGCGTTCTTCCAGGCCAGGATGAGCAGCACACCGAGGATCGCGAGGACCGGGTTGGTGCTGGTCGAACCCGCGAGCATGAACGCCATGTTCATGATCAGTCCACCGGCGGCGGCCACGCCGACGAAAGCGCCCAGGATCAATCCGATGCCGACGGCAAGCTCGCCGAAGACGATCACGTAGCCGAACCAGCCAGCGCTGTTGCTATCGACGAGAAACTGGAGAAAAGCGCGATACCAGTCAAACGTGATGACCGGGGCACCGGCCGGCGTCGTGCCGAGTGCGCCCTTCCAGAAGCCGAGGATACCCTGGCCAGAACCATTCATCCAGGCGGCGGTATTGAACTTTGCCCAACCCGCGGCGACGAAGTCATATCCGACGTACACGCGGACGATCAGCCACAGCCATGACGCCACGGTGCCCTGGAAGAAAAACCTGGCGATCGGCGGATCCTGGATCAGCACCCGACCCCTGCCGTCGGTGACCTTGTCAACTTTGAACATATTCTCTGCACCTCCTGCGTGCCGATGACTTGCGTGTGCGGTGTTTCACGGCGAGTATCGGTTTTACGGAGGGTGGCACACCACGCCCGCCGGGGTAGTCCTCAGCACTGCCCCATCGGGTAGGGACCAGAGTGTTGTTCAAGCCGATCGCAGCGCTACGCCCGCGGCTCGAGGGTCCACCACGGCACGCTTGCTTCACAGCCGCAGGCCAGCACAACACTCAGCTCTTCGGCCAGGCGCGAGCCCACAACGTGGCATGTCTGGCCACGCCAGTGTGCATCACCGTAGCCGCGATACACGAACTGAGGTGGGGTCGCTCGTGGCCTGCGGTCCGCTTCTACGGGTCCGGTCGGCGTCTCCCAATCGGACGAAGTAGTCCGCACCTTCCGAGTGCTACTCCGGGGGAGCGTACCGTCGAGAACTGCTGACACGAGAAGTTCCTCCTGGTTTCTCAGTTCGATCGCGCCCAGCATAGGCTGTCCACGGGTTGTTGAAACCACCCGCGCGGGTAGTTTCAAGCTCGCGAAACTACCCGAGGGGCGTGGGGCGACCTTCGCGCACGATACTGGATACCGCGCCGCGACGTCGGAGGTCGTGAACCCGCCGACGCCGGCCGTCAATCAGCGCTGGCTTCAACTCGTTGCAGCAGGTAGCGCAGGATGGTGGCGTGTTTTTCCGAATCACGCGCTATGGTCTCCAGCAGCAACGGATACAGCCCATCGTAGAGATGCGGCTCCTGCCGTGCGATGTGCCGCAGATGGCGCGCGCCCTCGTGCTCGTCGCGGATCAGCGAGCGCAGAACCGTGGCGGCTTGCGACTGAGCTGAGTCTGTGTTGGCCGTCGGCACCGGAACAGCGCTCGGCGAACTGACGAATTCCACCTCCTCCTGGAGCCGGCGCACCATGGATTGCAGCAAACCATGATGACGTTGTTCATCCTCAGTTACCAGCGCGACGAGCAACTTCAGGACCGGGTCACTGCTTGCCTCAACGAGGCCTTGCAGAGTGGCGAGGTCGTGCGCTTCGGCGCTCGCGTGCGCCTCGAGTGCGTGGATGAGTCGCTCGGAAAGCGATGGCGGATGTGTCGGAGCGAGTGGGTGCAGCCAGGGGTTGGTGGCTGCGACTGGAGCAATGTCAACCATCGTGGGATCCTCCGTGTCGGTGACCTCAGCTTGGAGCGGCATGTCTTGTCCTGCCACGCCCCGCGGGGTAGTTTTTGCGCCCGATCCTTTCGGGTAGGTGTCACGCTGCCGCGCGCGGTGCGGGCGAGTCCGTCCGCGAATCCTATCCAGTGGGGTAGTGCACACCTACCCCGCTGGGTATCGCCCCGCGACTGCCCGCGCACGATCATGTCCTCACACGCCACGCGGAGACCGATCATGTCCCAACTCACAACCGTCCCAATTCTTGAAGGTTTCACTGGACTACCTGCCGAGACTCGGCCCGAACACGGCCCCGCGGTCGGGACGGTCGAGTACCTGCTACAGGCCGTCGAGCGGCATGCTGCCGCCGAACGCCAGGCGCTGGACCAATACGAGTATCTCGGTACAGCCAGCGGAGATCCCGTCGTCGCACTGGTGATGCGACTCATCCTGGAGGACGAAGAACGGCATCACAACCTGCTGAAGCGGATCGAATCAAGCCTGCGCGATGCGCTCAACTGGACCCACTCGATTGATGCGCTGCCAGCAACTGGGCAGCCGGGCGCGCCGGCGAGCAATGAGCTGGCTGGCGCTGCGCGCGCACTGATCGAGGAGGAGCGCACCGGCGCTCGCTACATCCGCGGGTTGGCGCAGCTTGAAAAAGGCATCGACTCCGGGTTGCACAGCCTGTTGCTGGAAATGATGGCCGTGGATAGTGAAAAGCACGCGCGTCTGCTCGAGTTCGTCTACGAGCGACTTGCCGCACGCGCACGCCAGCACGCCAGCCACGGGAGCGAAGCGAGAAACACTTGACACGACAACGTTCGCGCTGAAGTTCTCTAAACTACCTGATGTGGCAAAGTGGTGCATCGGTCGATGCGCGTTGTAGTCGCTGACGATCATCCGCTGTTTCGAGATGGTCTGCGGAGCTTGCTCGAAGCCCGCGGCATTGAGGTCGTCGGCGAAGCCCGCAACGGCCGAGAGGCAGTCGAGGAGGCTCGCCGCCAGAACCCTGACGTCGTGCTGATGGACCTGTCCATGCCCGAACTCAACGGCCTGGCGGCGACACGGCTGATCAGCGCGCAACTGCCCGACGTCAAGGTGGTGATTCTCACCGCCTCGGAAGACGATGCCGACCTGTTCGAAGCCATCAAGAGTGGAGCTCAGGGATATCTGTTCAAGAACCTCGACTCGAAGGAGTTCTTCGCATTGCTAGAAGGCGTCGCGCAGGGCGAGCCGGCGCTCACGCCAGGTCTTGCGAGAAAATTGCTGGGCGAATTCGCACGCCCCGCTGCCGCTGCGCATACCACGGCGGAGCCTCCGTCACAATTGACCGAGCGAGAGCGCGAGGTGCTTGATCTGTTGGTGCAGGGCATCACGACGAACCGCGAGCTCGCGCAGCGACTGATTGTCAGCGAAAACACGGTGAAGTACCACCTGCGCAATATCCTGGACAAACTCCACCTTCAGAACCGCGCGCAAGTGGTCGCGTACGCGATGCGCCAGGGCATCAGCTAGCGCGCGCTCGACGGCGGCTTACAGATATGCCTGTTGTCGCGCCCAGGCGGTCAGCGCATCTCTGAATTCGGGATGCGCGATCGCGATCAGCGCGGCAGCCCGCTCGCGAATGCTCTTGCCGTGCAGGAACGCTACACCGTACTCGGTGACGATGTACTGGACATGTGCGCGGGTGGTTGTTACCCCGGCGCCGGGCGCCAGCGTTGGCACGATGCGCGACAGCGTCCCGGCCTTTGCCGTGGAGGGCAACGCAATGATCGCCTTTCCACCGGGCGACAGCGCAGCGCCGCGCATGAAATCCATCTGGCCGCCGACGCCGCTGAATAGCCGCGTACCCATCGAATCCGCGCACACCTGGCCTGTCAGGTCCACCTCCAGGGCCGAATTGATGGCCGTCATCCGCACGTTCCGGCGGATGACCGCTGTGTCATTGGTGTAGTCGACCGGGTGCATTTCAATGAGCGGATTGTCGTTCACCCAGTCATACAGCCGTTGACTGCCCATCAGGAAGGTGGTGACAATCTTGCCAGCATGCAAGGTCTTTGCCGCACCGGTGACGACACCCGCCTCCACCAGTTCGAGCAAACCATCGCTGAACATCTCGGTGTGCACCCCGAGATCGCGTTTGTCGACCATCGCGGCGAGCGCGGCGTTGGGGATCGCGCCAATGCCGAGTTGGAGCGTGGCGCCGTCATCGACAAGGGCCGCCACCTGTGCGCCGATCAGCCGCTCCGTCTCATCAATCGGTCCCGCCGCATGGGCGATCAGCGGCTCGTCGGTTGCCACCAGGAAGTCGATCTGTTGCAGACTGACGAAGCTATCGCCCAGTGTTCGCGGCATGCGTGGATTCACTTGGGCAATGACCATACGCGCCGATTCCACCGCCGCTTTGGCGCAATCGACCGAGGTGCCGAGCGAGCAGAAACCATGGTTGTCGGGTGGTGAGACCTGCACAAGCGCTACGTCAATTGGCAGCAAACCGCTGGTAAACAGATGTGGAATATCCGAAAGAAACACCGGTACGAAGTCCGCACGCCCGGTGTTGACCGCTTCCCGCGTATTGGCGCCGATGAACAGTGCTCGGTGGCGGAAATGGCCAGCCATTTGCGGCGCCACGTGCGGCGCAGGCCCATCCGCGTGCATGTGTACGACCTCGACATCCGTCAATTCGTGAGCACGGGCGACGAGGGCATCCAGGAGCGCGCGTGGCGTCGCCGCGGCGCCGTGCACGAACACGCGGTCTCCGGACCGTACGTGGGCCACCGCCTGCTCGGCGGATACGGTTCTGGGTGCCCGCACTGCCGAGAGCCGAGGCACGGCCTGGATTTGCGATGGATTTTGCTGCACAGCAGGCTGCATGAATCTTAGCTTGATCATCGACCGCCCAACCGGGGCTCAGCAGAGTTCTCTGATCGCTCGAGTTGGAAATGCTGGAAAACCACCCCCATGGGTAGGGCGGCGCACAGCCATGGTCACCTCTGGTTCGCGCGGTCGCCACTTCGACAACCCGATCTGGCCAGGCGCCGTCGGCGCCATCTTCACGGTGACCAGCCCTGCCCAGGTGCCGAGCGGCGTGCCGCCTGAGACCATCCCAACGGGTAGCGCCTGGACCACCCCGCGGGGCGTGGTGCAGCGACCGGATTGCTCTGACAATGTGCTCGCAGAGAGGCAATAGACCCATGCACAGCATCCTGATCGCCCATCGTGACGTGGCTTTCGCGGAAGAACTGGCAGCCGAATTACGCGCCAGCGGCTACTTCACCATCGTCACCTGCCCCGGACCA
>Ga0070730_10005477_pt1 | contig 10958 bp, 10 predicted proteins | sample Coa_R1_3_FD_66447 | JGI IMG/M metagenome (GOLD analysis project Ga0070730, IMG submission 66447) | Surface soil microbial communities from Centralia Pennsylvania, which are recovering from an underground coalmine fire - Coalmine... | ecosystem: Environmental > Terrestrial > Soil > Unclassified ... | reverse complement strand
CGTTGAGCCGTTGCTGATGGACCTGTTCAGTGAGATCGTTCGTAAGAGCTTCGTCGTAACTGCGGAGAAGGGGTAACGAGCCATGAGGCTCCGTTATGACGGCGTCGTTGCCGTCACGTTCCTGATTGAGAACGTGGGAACCCTGGAGCCTGGTGATGAGTTCACCGTCTCCGATGAGGTGGCACCAGCGTTCATCTCGCGTGGTGACATCACCAAGGTGAAGACGACCAAGGTTCGTCGGCCATCCGCCCAGGTTGACGTCATTGAGCCTCTGCCAGAGCCTGAGGCCGTTCCAGATACCACAGCCGCCGAAGAGCCGGCCGCTGAGACCGAGCCGACCGCTTAAGGAGGTCTGTGGCATACCCAACGATTCTTGAGAAGTACGGTTCCCTCAGTGCGACCGGGTTCGCGAAGGAGGTGACCTTCGGAACCCCAGTGGCGGCTACCACCTTCCTCCCCATGATCTCCAACACCATGGAGGAAGACCCAGGTTGGTTCGCACCGCACCTGATGCAGGGTCTGCGTGACCTGCAGGTCTACAACCTGTATGGTGAGGCGAAGTTCAACGGTACCATCAACGGACCGATCTTCCCCGCCAACGCGATCCAGACCCTGTCTGCCGCCATCGGTGCTGACAACCTGACCGGTGCTGGCATCACTGGTACGATCACCACGCCGACCAGTACCACGTTGAACGGCTCCACGATCGCAGGTGCGACTACCGTCGTCCTGACCTCCGCAACCGGCTTCGCCACCGGTCAGGAGGTCATCATCGACACCGGTGGCATCCAGGAGATCCGACGGATCACCAATGTCGCCACCAACACCCTGACCCTGCAGGACGCGCTGGTTTACGCTCACAACAGTGGTGTGACTGCCGTCACCGGTGTGACCACAACCCTGTCGGCGCCGAGCATCGCAACCGCTACCTCGGTCACAGTCACTTCCGCGACCGGCATCTCCAATGGCACGATCATCCAGATCGACGTCAACAGCGTGGCTGGCTCGCTGACGTCTGAGGTCCGTAAGGTGACCAACGTGGTCTCCACCACGTTGACCCTGGACCAGGCACTGGTGTACGCTCACGCCTCCGGGGCGGTCGTCACGATCGTCCAGGCTCCGTTCACTCACATCATCCAGGAGCAGAACACCCTGCCCTCCTTGACGGTGGAGAAGAACGCTGGTGGCTACCAGTCGCTGCAGTTCGCTGGCTGCCGCGTCAACAAGTATGAGATGAAGGCTCCGACTGGCAACAGCGCGGTTGAGGTCTCCATGGAGCTCATGGGTCAGTCGGTGGCGGTGCTTGGCAGCCCGACGGCGATCTCCGTCAGCACTGACGTTCCGTTCGTCTTCGCCGAGGCGAACCTGCTCTTCTTCAACACCCTTCGCACTGACGTTCACAACGTCTCGGTGTCGATCGAGAACGGTGTCAAGGAGACCTACACCTACTCCAACTTCCACGGACCGTCGTTTCTGACGCCGGTCACCCTGCACGTCATGGGTGCGGTGGATGTGGTGTGGTCCAGCTACAACGACACCACCTATGGTGACTTCAACCGTCTCATCAACGGCACCCTGGGTACTCTGATCTTCACCCTGGTTCACCCAGCAAGTGGTGGCACGATCACGATCACCCTGCCTCAGATCGTCGTCTCCAAGTTCGCTCAGGACATCAAGATGGAAGATGTCATCCTGGCGAACCTCTCGTACGAGGCATCCAGGCCACTTAGTGGTCTTCAGCAGTACACCATCCAGGCACAGGTCGCGAACGCGGTCTACCTGCCGTACTAAGAGAAGAGGTCGCGATGGGCTTCCTTTCCGCCTACACCGGAACCACCGTCATCTACCTGGATGACGAGCAGGTCTACTGGGTGGAGGTCAAGAAGTACCTCAGCCAGGGAGAGAAGGAATCGGCTGAGGCCGCTCTCTCCACCGGTAAGCTCGTCCAGGATGGCAGCGGTGGCTCCAAGTTTGAGGTGGAGCCTAACGTGGCCAGGTACCGTCAGCTCATGGTCAAGGAGTCCATCCAGTCGTGGAACCTTGATGATGACAACGGCACGATCTGGCCGGTCACCCTGCAGAACGTCCGCAGGCTTCCCGCAGAGGTGTTCGACAAGATTTACAAGTACATCGACTCTGAGGACAAGACGCTGGACACGCCGGAGGCGAGGCGTCAGTTTCGTGATGACAGCGTCGGCAGCGATCAGGATGGGCGGGGAAGGCCCGCCATCGCTTAGCACCTTCGTCATCGAGACGGAGTTTTGGAAGCGCCTCGGCAAGACACGCGAGGACATCCTGAAGATGCCAGCGCCTGAGTTCAGAGATTACTGCACGTACATCGAGATAGTGGTCCAACAGGAGCAGGCGCAGGCGAGGAGGAACAACAGTGGCCGCTGAGCTCTTCACATTGCTGGCGGTTCTCAAGGCCACTGATGAAGCCTCTAAGATCATCGACAAGGTGACGAAGGCGTTCGACAGCCTGGGTGCCGCAGCTGACAAGGCTGCCGCCCAGGCTGGCGAGGCTGGCGCCAAGATTGATGAGAGCTTGTTGGAAACCGCGTCCGGCTTGGACGCTTTGTCACTTAGCATCAGTCGCATGGAGGCTGCTGAGGCTGGGGTCACGGCGGCGACCAACAAGCAAGTGGTCGCTGAGCAAGACCTGCTGGACATCATGCACAACGCCAATGCCACTGCCGCTGAACAGGCTGCGGCACTTGAGCGACTTCGATTGGCTCAGGAGGACCTGACAAAGGCGCAGGCCACGTCTGTCGCTGAGCAGGAGCGTTATAGGTCAATCCAGGCGACGCTTACCGCACAGAACGCTGGTCTCATCGGTAAGACCAGCATGTTGTCATCTGTCTCTGACAAGTACGCAGGTGCGGTCAACGGGCTGTGGAAGGTGTCAAAGTACGCAGCGATCGGCATCGGTGCCATCGGTTATGAGTCCGTCAAGACCGCCATGACGTTCCAGCAGTCGATGACGATGATCCAGACTCAGGCCCACGACACCACTGATAACATCGATCAGATGGGCCAGGCGCTCATTGCGATGGCACCTAAGGTCGGCATCGGTCCGAATGAGCTGGCGCAGTCTCTGTATCACGTCGCGTCCGCTGGCATCACCGGCGCTCAAGCTCTCAGTGCTGTTAAGCAGGCGGCGATGGGCACTCAGATCGGTGCCGGTAACCTGGAGTCCACGACCCAGGCTATGATCGCCGTCATGAGTTCCGGCATCGGAGTCGCTGGTGGCATGGGCAACGCGATGGCGTCGCTGAACGCCATCGTCGGCACAGGTGACATGCGCATGAGCCAGCTCACCGCGGCTATGGGTACCGGCATTCTTCCCGCCGCCAAGTCGGCTGGCCTGAGCCTGACTGACGTCGGTGCCGCCCTGGCAACCATGACTGACAACGCCACTCCAGCCAATGAAGCTGCCACCCGACTCAAGACCACGTTCAGCATGATGGCCGGCCCGTCTCAGCAGGCGCAGAAGGCACTGAGGCTGATCGGCATGACCGGCACTCAGATGGCTGATGACATGAGGAAGCCGAATGGCCTCCTCGTGGCCCTTGAGGACCTGAAGAGCCACCTGAACAAGCCTATCACAGGTAATCAGTTCGTAGGAAGTGTCAAGGGCACCACAACAAGCCTTGAGAACCTCGGGTTGTCTGCCACCAAGTCCAGCCAGCTGATCGGCAGCATGGGAATCGGTGGCGCTCAGGCGATCATTCAGCTGACCAAGTTCGGCCTCACCGTTCAGCAGGCCACGGCTCTCGTCGGCAAGCTGGGACCCAACGCCGCTCAGCAGGGTATCATCCTGTCGAAGGCGTTTGGTGGCGGTCGCACCTCTGCCTCCATCCTCACTCTCCTCGGTGAGATGGACAAGCTGAAGTCGAAGTACCCAGCCATCACGCAAGGTGCGAAGAGCTTCGGCAGTGACTGGGCGAAGACCACTCAGACAGCCGTGTTCCAGGGGAAGAGCCTGAAGGCGTCGGTAGAGGCGGTGGGCACCAGTCTGGGCACCGCGCTGTTGCCGATGGTTCAGAAGCTGTTGGCTGAGATCATCAAGATCGTTGCGCCGATCGTCGCTTGGACCCAGGCTCACAGCAAGCTGGCTGCCAACATCATGATGGTTGTGGTCGGCATCATCGCCCTGGTCGGCGCTCTCAAGATGATCATGACGGTGGCTGAGGCGTTCAGCGTGGTCATGGCTCTTCTCGACGTTGAGATGGACGCCAACCCCATCGGCTTGGTGATCACAGCCATCGCGCTTCTGGTGATTGGCATCATCTACGCCTGGAACCACTTCAAGATCTTCCGCCAGGTCGTGGAGACGGTATGGAACGCTTTGAAGACGGCGTTCACTGTTGGATGGACTGTCATCAAGGCGGTCTTCAACGCCATCTCCACTGCTGTCATGTTCGTTTGGCACGCCATGCAGGCTGCGTTCAACGGCATCATCGGTGCCGCCAAGGCAGTGTGGAACGCGTTGGTTGCTACCTGGAACGCGATCGTCGACGTCACCACCTCGGTGTGGGATGGCATCGTCGGCTTCTTCAAGAAGTGGTGGCCGCTCCTGCTACTGATCTTCGCAGCGCCGATCGCAATCTTGATTGGCATCTGGAACCACTTCCACTCTCAGATTGAGGCCGTCGCCAAGGCTGTCTGGGGAGCCATCAAGTGGTTCTTCGTTCAGACCTGGGACGGCATCAAGATGACCGCTCAGACCGCGTGGAACTTGATCAAGGACTTCATCATCAAACCCATCCAGGCAGTGTGGAACTGGATGCAGCCATTCATTCATACGATGATGAGCTTCCTTAGCACCATGTGGAACGCTGGCGTTTCCGCGGTCAAGGCGATCTGGTCGTTTATGTACAAGTGGGTGATCAAGCCACTGGTCGATGCGTGGAACTTCTTGGTGAGCTTCGTCAAGAGCTTCCTGCAGATCGGCGAGGACATCATCAACGGCATCATCAGCGGTCTTGAAGCTGGCTGGAACTGGCTCACCAAGACAGTCAGCAATCTCGCCAATGACGCTCTGAAGGTGGCCAAGTCTGTTCTGGGCATCGGCTCTCCGTCGAAGAGGTTCGCTGATGAGGTTGGCAAGTGGATTCCACATGGCATCGCCAAGGGCATCAACGATCATGCTCACATGGTTCACGACGCAGTCAACAAGCTGACCAAGGGCCTCCCTGGGGTTGCGATCAACAGCGCCAGTGAGCTCGGCACCATCAACTCCAAGCTGACGATCTCACCAGCCAACCTGAGCACGAACAGCCTTGCCGCAACTGGCCCAGGTGCTGGGCCGGCCGTCTTGATCGACATGCGTGGCTCTCAGCTCATGAGTGACAAGGACTACGACGTGCTGGCTGACAAGCTGGGCCGTCGCATCGCGACGAGGATCCTGCCAGCCGGTGGTGTCCGCATCAGGATGTGAGGTAGCACATGGCGTTCCCAGCGAGTCCAAACCTCACGTTCACCGTCACCCCGCCCAACGGCAGCCCCACTGACTACACCTCAAACCTTGTGTGGGGTGGGGCTGCCAACCAGATGACGATCAATCAGAACTTCGGTCGTCAGGGTGACACTGCCAACTTCCCATTGGAAGACACCTTCGTCTCATCACCAAATTTTCACATCCCAGTGATGAGTCAGGTGAAGTTGTTCGATCACACTGCGAACAAGACGCTCTTCGCTGGGGTGTGCAACAACCCGACTCTCACCATTGACAGTCCAACTAAGAACGAGTGGAACCTGCAGTGTACCGACTACGCGTACTATGCGGACAACGCGATCGTTCACGGCACCTTCATCGGGCTGACAGCGGATCAGATCGTGGTGTCACTCACCAAGCAGGCGAACTGTGGCATCAGTGCTGCCACCGTCGCAAACGGTGGGTTCGTCGCACCAGGACCGGTGTTGCCCGCGTTCGTGCTCAACTACGACACCTTGTCGAACGCCTGGCGTAAGCTTGCCCAGCAAGCTGGCCAGGTGACACCATATGGGTGGTACGTGGATGAGAACCGTAAGCTTCACTTCTATGACGCCACCACGGCGATCAGCAGCGGGGTGACATTCACCACCAGCCCCACCACGTCTGGTCTGGGGTCCACCACCCAGGGTCACTTCCTCTACGACAACTTTCAGTATGAGTGGGATGGCACCTCCATCCGTAACCGTGTCCTGGTCCAGGGTGCCAACCAGACGATCTACTACGGCTCAACCACCAAGAACAAGCCTACTGACACTTGGGTTGGCAACGGCAGCCAGACATCGTTCGCGCTCAGGTACACGGTCACCGGATCACCTCAGCTGAGCCTCGGTGGCAAGTTCGTTAGTGTGACTGTGGTCAACGCTGGCGCTCAGTCCACTGACCCATATCGCGTCCAGCAGAACGCGGTGGGTGGTTGGTTTCTCGTCTTCAACAGTCCGCCGGGCAACGGCACAGTGATCAAGATCTGGTATGACTATCAGACCCCGATCGTGGCTCAGGCTAACGATCACCCAAGTCAGGTGACGTACAACGGCCCCAACGGTGGTGTCTTCACCGAGTACATCCTTGACACCACGTTGTCCACGGTGCCGATGGCGTTCAATCGCGCTCAGCGAGAACGTCAAGAGTATGCCTTCGCGGTGGAACGCATCACCTTCAACTCTGATGAGTCGTTCTTCGGCTGGGTTCGAGCTGGTGAAACGTGTAAGATTACCAACAGCTTGGTACCTGATGCGCGTAACAACTTCTCATTCGGCATTACCAACGCCACGTTCATCGTGACCGGTAACAGTGTCCAGTTCATGGAGCAGGGCGGATACAGGCAGCAGCAGATCACCGCCGTACGACTGTAGGGAGGTCACATGCCGGGTGTGTTTCGGCCATACACCCTGGTCGACGTCCTCGGTACGATCAACCAGCAGTCAACTCAGCAGACTGGTGACATCATCAACGGTCTCGGCACGTTCGCTGAGACTGATGAGAACACCACGATCACTGACAGTGCGGTAGCTACCGCCCAGCTCAACTCGACCTGGGACAACGGAACGTGGGGAGCTTTCATATGGAGCTGAGGCGTCAGTCTGGCATCGGGTTCCATGGCCACCTGGCGGTCACCAGTGTTGACAGCCGATGGTTTGAGCGGCAGGACCCACGCGACGCTCACTTGATGATGAACATCCCTGACTCTGCGATCAGTGATCGTCGTGAGGGTGACAACGTGGTGACCACAAACGGCACCACCGTCCTGGTCAACGCCATCGTCTGGTCTGGCATTCAGGATCAAGCGGCTAACCTCGGTGTCACCACCCCCACGTATCTGACCCCACTCTACGGTGCGGTCGGCAGCGGGGCCGGAACGGTGAGCGCAAGCGACACGTTGCTTTTCTCTGAGCTGGGACGTGTCACGGTCGGTGCCGGTGCCTCGGTGCCAGCCACACCGACGCTTCCAGCTCAGTTCACGTGGTTGTTCTACTTTCCGAACCCCGCCTCCACCTGGACCATCACTGAGGCTGGCGTCTTCGCCAACGGCACCGCAAGTGACGCATCCGTTGCCGTGGCTGGCACTCTCATGGATCACTGGGCGTTCAGCCCCACGGTGACCGTCCCCACGACTGACACCGCGATCCTTCAGGCCACCTTCATCCTAACTGGGATGTGATCCGTGACTGGTGTTCCCACATGGATGGCTGCCACCGTCAACAAGCGTGGTGACGCTGGCTTGATCAACCAGTTCCTGGTCAACCACACCGCACAGTACTCATGGAGTGCTGGGGTCGTCGTAGACAGTCAGCAGACTGGCGCTGGAACTTACATCGACTCACTCAATCAGTGGCTGTCTCAGACGACCACGACTGGCAGCAGCCAGACGACGATCGGTTCCATCAGCCTGCAGGTCTCCGCGTTCGGTGGCTCACCTACGCTGACGTTGATCCCCGCGCTGACGGTGAGTCTGTACGCTGACGCGGCGGGTGTCCCCACCGGCTCAGCCTTGGCATCTGCCACGGTGGCGAGCACCTACGTCTACAGCGCCCCGTTCTGGGTGTCCATCCCGCTGACGGCGACGGTCACCCCATCGACCGTCTATCACTATGTGATCGCGATCACCGGAACTGCTGGTCACTACTACCTCATTCAGAAGTCGAACCAGCTGACGGGATGTGCCACCTCACCGGATGGCTCTACCTGGACCACTCAGAACTTTGGACTGATGTACCGAACGTATGATGGAACATCAGGTGGCTTGCTCAAGTCAGTGTCTGAGGACAATGGCAACCTGCTGGTCAACTACACCTACAACAGCTTGAACCAGATCACTGGTTACACTCAATACACCCTGGCACAGGATGGCACCTTCCTGCAGACCAGTGGTACGATCACATATACCAACGGCCTGCCGACGGGAGTGAGCTGACATGCCGTACCTGGTGGGCTACGTAACGCCGCAGGACTATGGGGCCGTCGGTGATGGTGTGACTGATGACACCACGGCCATCAACAACGCGTTGGCAGGTGTCTTTGCCGCAGGTGGTGGGACGCTCTTCATTCCCATCGCTGACTATCTGGTGTCCGGAACTCTCAGTGTGCCGCCGTATGTCCAGGTGTTGGGGCAGGTTGCGATTTCTCTCAACCTCGGTGCACTCCCCAGCAACACGCCGAGGTTCATCGCCTCCGCGTCTTGGTCACCTGGGTCTGCTACCGGTGTGTTCTCGTTCCTCTCGAAGACCCCGGGTGGCTGGGGAGTCACCGCTCAGTCCAGTGTGATGAAGAACGTCTACATCGATTGCTCGTTGAACGCGAGCACGAACCTCAACGGGATCTTCTTCCAGGGTCCGGTGTACGACACCCACCTGGAAGATGTCTACATCGCCTCCGCACCGCATAACGGCGTTCACGCCGTCACCCAGTCTGAATCTGGTATCACGGCCACGTTCCCATATCATCAGCGCTGGAGCCGTGTCACAAGCAACCTGGCGGCTAACACCGGCTTCAACCTGGTGAACTTCACGGACTCCACGTTCACAAACTGCCTGGGGTTCGCATCTGTCTCAAACAACTACGGCCTGCAGAACAACTCCAACTGTGTCTTCTCCGTATGTCGGGCGGAGTGGTCTAGCAACGGACGTGGCTTTGACATCACCGGTTCTGCGGGTTCTGTCGTTTTCGATGGTTGCACCACCGATCAGAACTTCGACGAGGGCATCCGCATTCACGCCGCAACCGGTCAGTCAACCAACGGTGGTGGCATCATCATCAACGGTGGCAAGTTGCACCTTGATGGCAACGGTGGCACGAACTCAAACGGCATCAAGATCACAGGCAGCACGGTTCCCGTCGTTGTCTCCGGTCTCAACGTTGAGTCTGGTCTGAACGGCAGCAACTACCCCACCACTGCCATTGAGATTGACACCAGCTCGAACATCACCGTGACTGGGTGTGTTCTCCAGGGGACAACGAACGCGTGGCTTGACGGTGGTGGCAACACCAACCTCATTCGCACCGGCTGCATCGGCATGACCGGCAGTCCGAACACACAGACCACGGCGATCCTGCCGAACATCAACATCGAGCTCATCACTCAGCCGACGGCATCTGGCAACACTGTTCTCTCAGCGAACGTCAACGGAACCCAGTCGTTCGATCCACTTCGTATTCTCGGCTCCGGTCAGATTGCCATCGGCACTGGTAGTGCCGCTCGTGACGCCTTCTTCGGTCGAGGTGGGACAAACACCGCTTACGCCAACCCCAACCTCCTGATCGGCGCTCAGACGGCCCTGGGTGACAACGGTAACGGTGAGTTGCAGCTGGCAAACACCACCAGCGCGCCAAGCACCAACCCCACTGGTGGAGCGTTGGTGTACGCTCGCAACGGTGGTCTTCTCACTCGTGACCCCAACGGCACTGTGTCAACGATCATCAGCGACCCGGGTGGTCAGGGTGCCACCACCGGTGCGATCAGTGAGAGTGTTCCACGAATCATCGTGACGACGTCTGCCGCACCGGTGTCTGGAACGTTGTATATACAATCCACGTTCATCCCCGCTGGCATCTCGATCGGTCACATCGGTTTCGCCACCGGCACCACTGCTGCCAGCGGTCCCACTCACTGGTGGGCGGCGTTGTTGGACAATACCTACAAGCAGCAGGCCCACAGCACGGATCAGACGACTGGAGCCATCGCCGCGAGCACATGGTTCAACCTGGCGATGGCTACCCCATTCGTCACCACGTACACAGGCACGTACTACCTCGCATTGTTGATCGCTACCTCCACCACTCAGCCAACGATCCTGCAGAGCTCCAGCACGCCAGCCGCTCAGTTCTGGACCGGCACCGGTGCTCCCACGCCGCTGCCAAACGGAGCGTCGACTGCCAGCCTCACAGCACCTGGTACTGATGGCACCACCACGTACGCAGCTCCGACCACGGCGTCCGCGCCGTTCTACCTGTACTGCTCCGCGTAAGGTGGTGAGTTGATGACAGGCGCCGTCGCACAGTGGCTGGCTGGGGCAAGTGGCCAGGCACCACTTGCTCAACAGGTCAACCAGTTCTTCAGCAATCATCCGATGAACATCCTGTGGACCGGCACTCTCATCTCCGCTCAGCAGACGTCTGGTGCCGCCACGACGAGCACCAACAATCTGTGGTTGGCTCAGTCATTCATCACTGGTGCCAGTCAGACCGCGGTCGGATACGTGATTGTTCCACTCACAACCACATCCACGTCCAGCAGCACGTTGGCACCGACAACCATCTCAATCTACGCCAACAGCGCCGGTGCTCCGACGGGTGCTGCACTGGTGAGCACAACTGTCACCGCTGAGTACGCCAACAAGGCGAGCGGTGGAACGACCACCACCTTTGTGCAGTACATGCTGCCGGTAAGTGGTCTCTCTACCGCTACCACATACTGGATCGTGGTGCACAGCACCGCAAGCTCCGGCTTCTTCACCTGGGAGCGATC
>Ga0070730_10005476_pt1 | contig 10959 bp, 9 predicted proteins | sample Coa_R1_3_FD_66447 | JGI IMG/M metagenome (GOLD analysis project Ga0070730, IMG submission 66447) | Surface soil microbial communities from Centralia Pennsylvania, which are recovering from an underground coalmine fire - Coalmine... | ecosystem: Environmental > Terrestrial > Soil > Unclassified ... | reverse complement strand
CGGGCGACGTGGCTGGCGGGTAAACCCGCGCCTGGAGTCCCCAAGGGGACACGAAGCCCGCCTGCGCGGGCTAGGACGAACAGGTGTCCCAGGGAAAAAAGCAACAATCATTAGTCGCCAGTGGGCTACATTCATCGCTGGTGATTGGGGGGATGATCCTAATGGCGAGCAATCAGACACCGGCGGGCCTGCCGATGGGAACGCTGGTGAACGGTCGCTTTCTCGTCAAAAAACTGCTGGGCTATGGCGGCTACGGCAACGTCTATCTGGTGGAAGATCAAACGGTCTTCCTGGGGAATCAGTTTGCCCTCAAGGAAAGCCTTAGTTCCACCACCTCCGAGCGCCGCCAGTTTACCCGCGAAGCCAAATGGCTGATGTCGCTGGAGCATCCCAACCTGCCGCGTGTGGCCGAGCAGTTCGAGTGGAATAGCCGCCCCTATTTCGTCATGGCCTATGTGGCCGGCGAGAACCTTGAAGACCGCGTAGACCGCCTGGGCGCGCTGCCAGAAGATCAGGTACTGGCCTGGATGCGCCCCATCTGCGACGCGGTGATCTATCTGCATAGCCAGAAGCGCCCCATCATTCACCGCGATATTAAGCCCGGCAATATCATCGTCACCAAAGATGGGCGGCCCTGGCTGGTCGATTTTGGCATCGCCAAGGTGCTGCAATCCGGCGCGTCGCGCAAGACGACACGCGCTGCGCGGGCCGTCTCTGGCGGCTACTCGCCCCTGGAGCAATACACGCGCGGCGGCACCGATGCCCGCTCAGATGTCTACGCGCTCGGTTCCACGCTCTATCACCTGCTCACCGGCGTGTGCCCGCCCGAAGCCCCCGACATCGCCTCCGGGGTGGCCCGCCTCCCGGATGTGCGCCAGGTCCACCCCAGAGTCTCCCGCCAGACCGAACAGGCCGTCATGCGCGCCATGCGCCAGAAGCCCGAAGAACGCTTCCAATCCGCGCGCGAGCTGCTGGACGCTCTGCCCGGCGGCGCTGGGTTCAGCGCAGTCTCTGCTCCGCCCGCCGCCACGTCAAGCAGCAACAGACGCGGCGCGAAAGGCGGTAAAGCTGCCCCAGCCCCTGTCCTCCTGCCCGATCCGGCGGCCTTGCAGCCAACTCTGGTGGCCGTGCCTGATCCGGTCGCTGCGCCGTATCCCTATATGCCGCCATCGCTGCCCCAACAGCCGATGCAGCCCGCTGCAACCGTCATCGGGCCGCCGTCCTACTCGCCGCCCTATGCGCCCCCTGCCCCCTGGTCGGCGGCCCAGGCAGCGGCGCCCGGCGCCATGTTCTCGCAGCCTGCGCAGGGTATTGCCACCGGCGGGCAGGCGTTTGCCGCGCCGCCCCAGCCGATGGTTTCGCTGCCCCCAGCCAAGCATATCCAGCCCAGGCGGCGGCGCGTCGTGCTGGGGGGTATCGTGGGGATGCTCTGCGGGCTGGCCGTGCTGGCGACGATGTTCATCACTGCTCTGGCGCTCATAGATGCCAGGTCTGCGCCAGTCCTGATACATGGATATGCTGATGTCCTGAATAAGCGCGATTTCCGGTTTGATGCGCTGCTCGTGCTGACGCCCGTTGCCGCCCTGCTGCTGCTCATCCTGCCCATCTGCCACTGGTTGGGATTGTTTGGGCGCGGCCTGATGTATACGTTCCTGCTCCTCTTGCCGCTGGTTGCTCTGGCTCCCTTCATCACCTGGCTAGCAACTGGACACCTTGACACGTTGGAGAGCTTCTTTACAGACGGCTTCTTTGTCCCCTTCCTGCTGTTTCTCGCGGCCTGGGGCACGGCGCTGGCGCAGCTTGTGCGCCGCCGGTGAGGCTGCGCCCCGTCATCTGGAATCTTTTCCAGCAGCACGCGCTTGGATGAGATGAGCGCCAGGAGGGGCAGCGCTCCACAGACCTGGCGTCTGAAGAGGACCGCTGCCCCTCACGAGATGTGGACTTGCTCAGCCGCTAGCTATCCAACACGTCGTCTACTTTGCGCTCGACTTTCCCCGTGCCGGACTGGACGTTCCCTTTGACTTGTTTACCCTTGCCCTTGGCCTCCATGCTCTTATCGCCGGTCAGCTTGCCTGCTGTCTCCTGGACCTTTCCGCCCATTTTATTGAGTGTGCCGCTTGTTGTATCCTCAGCGCCCTGTGTGCCCAGGTCTTTCTTTGGTTCGTGATTCCTATGGTCGTCGCTCATGTTTATCCTTTCTCCTGGCTGCTTTGCGCCCGCCTTTGGTCGGTGGCCTCATTGCTCCGACTCAGCAGGCTGACGAGTCAGGTCTTGCCAGGATACCTGATGCAAGTTCTATACCACTTGCCGAGCGATCTCTCCGGCTTTATCCCTAGTATGGCACTTTGCTTCATAATTGTGAGTTAGGCCACTGGTATTTTCCTAGACACCATGCTATAGTATTGCTAACGCCGACTGATTATTTGCAACCCATAATCTACTTATTGCTCGATAAGAGTGTGGAGGTGAAGTATGCTCCTTGAAGGGCAACAGATTGGGAGCTACCATTTTCTGAAGCTGCTGGGCAGCGGTGGCATGGGCGACGTGTATCTGGCGGAAGATGAGCGCATCGGCCAGCAGGTCGCCATCAAGGTCATTCGGGCCGAACTGGCCCCCTATCCCGATGCGCGCTCATCGGAGGAAGCCGCCCGGCTCTTTCAGCGCGAGGCTAAAGCGATTGTCAAGCTCGATCACCCGCACATTCTGCCGCTCTTTGCCTATGGGGAAGAGAAGATCGGTGATGTCAGCATGATCTATCTGGTCATGCCCTATCGCCCGGAAGGGTCGTTGGCAACCTGGGTGCGCGACCATTATCAAACGGAGCTGCTCGCGCCCGCTGATGTCGCCTATCTGGTGCGCCAGGCCGCCGACGCGCTGGGGCACGCGCATGCCCACCAGATTATCCATCAAGATGTGAAGCCCTCTAATTTTCTGCTGCGCCATCGAGACGAGACCCCCACGCGCCCGGATGTCTTCCTGGCGGATTTTGGCATCGCGCGCTTTATGAGCGCCTCCTCAAGCGCCAGCCTCTCGATTCGTGGGACGCCCACCTATATGGCGCCTGAACAATGCTTGGGGGCGCCAGTCCTGGCCTCTGACCAGTACGCGCTGGCGGTGATGACCTATGAATTGCTCACCGGGCGCGCCCCGTTTCAGGTTCCGCCGATGCAAATGATGTACCAACACATCAATGTACCGCCAGAACCGCCCAGCGCGCTCAATCCGCGCCTCTCCAAAGAGCTTGACGCAGCGCTCCTCTACGCGCTGGCAAAAAACCCAAAAGAGCGGTTTGCCACCATCACCGCCTTCGCCAGCGCCTTACAGAACGCGCTCCGGGGCAGCGGCATCGCCGATGCCTCCACCATCATCCGGCCCATAACAATGCCGCTGGGCAGTGGCGCGTCTCCGGTCACACCCGTCCTCAGCGGCGCACTTGAGGACGCCATCACCCGCATCAGCAATCAATTTGCCCCAAACATCACAGCGGGATCGTCGGTTGCCCAGGAACAGGCAGCGCCATCGCTCAGCGGTGCGCCTGAGGATGCCCTCACCAGAACGAGCAACCAGTTTTCACCACCCATCACCATGCCCCCGTCGATGATGCAGGCGCCAGTCACGCCGGTCACGCTGGCCTCCCCAGGGATGTCCGGCCCAGCGGCTCCGCCCTTTCCTGGCTTTAGCGCGCCCACCGATCCAAATTTGGCCCCCACGCGAGTCCTTGGCGCTGGGGTGTTCGCGGGCGCAGCCGGATCGACTGGCCCCACGCCTCCAACAGCCACAACCGGCGCACTTCCGGTGATCCCCAATGCTGGCGGCTCCCGCCGTCGCCTGGGCAAATGGCGGCTGGCCTTGCTGGCGGTAGCCGCGCTGGTGGCCCTGGCGCTGGTCTTTGGGGGCGTCACCTTTGCGGCCCCTGGCCTCCTCGCGTCTTTGGGTAAGTCAGGAAATGGCTCCACAGGGCCCGCGCAGTCTGGCCCCGCAACCTCTGCGACCGTGACGCTTACCCCCCAGAGCAGGCGCTTGCAAAACACCTTCGCGATTACAGCGGTGCCTGGAACGCCCGAAGCCTCCCAGCAGCAGGTGCAGGCGCGCGCCATCTCCGAGACAACCCAGGCGCATTCGCAGACGATCAGCGCCACCGGCCAGGGAACCATACCAGCCACATATGCGCACGGAGGTCTGGCGTACTGTACTCATTATCCAGGGGGTGTGACAGCCCGCGCTGGTGGCGTCTATACCGATAACAATGGTGGCTCGGCGAATGTGACCATCATCGCCGACGTGACGGTCAATATCCCTCAATCATCGTCTGGGACATGTGACCATGCAGTGGCTGGTTCGGGCCATGTCACTCCGGCTGGAAGCGCTGGGAATATCGCTTATGCTGCTTTCCAATATTACAACTCCAGCCTTGATGTGCAGGTGGCAAACTATACTGCGTTCACAGGCGGACAGGACGCGCAATTCTTCACGTTTGTGCAGCAAAGCGACATCAACAACGCGGCAAACCGCCTGATCTCAGCCTATCGCCCCGATCCGCAGCAGGTGCTGGCTGGTGACGTTGGCTCGAACGAGGAGATGGTGGGGACGCCGCAATGCACGCCAACTATCCGCGCAGACCACCACGCGGGCGATCATGCTCTCAGCGTGACCGTTACCGTGAGGTTTACCTGTAGTGGTGAGGTGTACGATCACGATGGCGCGCTGGCCCTTGGGTCTCAACTCCTCTCCGACCAGGCGGCAAAAGACCCTGGCCCCCCATACGGGCTGGTGGGCACGATCAAGACGGCCCTGGCGGGGAATCCTGCTCCTGGCCCGCAGGGCACAGTCACGATCCCCGTCAGCGCGCAGGGTGTCTGGGGCTACCAGTTCACCACGACAGATAAACAGAACCTGGCGAGCGCCATCGCGGGTAACACTGCCCAGGAAGCGGCTCACTTTCTGTTCAACCGCGAGGGCGTCCTCAACGCGCTCATTCAACTCTCTGGCGGGAATGAACAGGTCTTGCCCAAAGACCCGAAGCAGATCAAGATTGTCGTGCAGGCAGTATCTGCCGCGTAGGCAGCAACCCTGATAGCGTGAGCCGGAGTGTGGGTGAGCGATCACCTACGCTCCGGCTCATGTGCGCGCAAAAGCAGCCCCCGCCAATCTCAGGATGCTGACGGTATTCACCTGCGTCTCTCCAAGGCTGACCTGGAACACGAGCGATGGAAAGCGCCCCGACCGGCGGCTCGGAAGCAGAAGCGGCCAGCCCGATCCCTCCCCCGGTAATTCCTGAGACGGAAATGCCACCGATAGAACCCGGCGCGATCTCCAATCCCACGCTGTCGCCAGTGCAGCCACTGGGGAACCGCTAGGGTTTGTTCGCCTGGCATAGAACGTGCCTCATGAAAAGCAAGAGCAGCCGTTATGCAATCCGCAACGGTAACGAGGGAGGATAAGCGATGCCAAACGATCTGGATAACACGGAGAACATGGCGAGGCAGGAGGCAGCCCCAACAACCCCGGTCTTTGATGTCAAGGGGGAACACGTGGGTGAGGTCAGCATGTGGTCCAGGCAGGACGACTATTTTGTCATGGAGCGAGGGATATTCTTCAAGCACACACTCTACGTCCCCTACACGGCCATCAAGGCTCAAGATGAGAACGGCATCACCCTGAGCCTCTTGAAAGACGACCTGACGAATGAGCAGTGGAGGGTTCCTCCGACCGGCAGCGCCGAGGCGGAAACAGCCAGTTCTCTTCCACCGCCGGTAACACCTGGGGCGGGAATGCCTTCAGCGGAACCTGGCGCGCTTTCCAATCCCACCATGCCCCCGGAGCAGCCGCTGGGGAACCGCTAAAGCCTGGGGAGCCGGATAACCCGGCTCCCCAATTGCTTTTCACTCGCCAGAAGTCCTACGCCTGCTGGCGCTGGATGCTATACTACTGCCGGGCGCACAGCCGCGAAGGAGGAAGCGCATGCAGCAAGCAGCAATGCCAGGCCAGGAATCGGCAGCCGTCGAGTGCATCGGCCTCAGCAAAGTTTATGAGGGGCGCATTGCCGCGCTCAACGACCTGACGCTGACCGTGCCACGCGGCGCGGCCTTTGGCCTGCTGGGCGAAAACGGCGCGGGCAAATCCACCCTGGTGCGTCTGCTGCTGGGCTTTCTCTTCCCCACGTCGGGCCTGGTCCACGTCCTGGGCGAAACCAACGTCGCCCGCGCCCACCCACGCATCGGCTACGTCCACGAGCGCCCTCTCTTCGAAGCTCGCTTCACCGGGCGCCAGTATCTGAAGTATTTCGCCGAGCTTTCCGGCTTCTGGGGCCGCGAGAACGAGCGGCGCGTGCAATCGGCCTTGGAGCAGGTCGGGCTGCGCGCCGTCGCGGACCGCAAAGTCGGCGGCTACTCCAAGGGTATGCTGCAACGCCTGGCGATTGGGCAGGCGCTGCTCACTGACCCCGACCTGCTCATTCTGGATGAGGTTACGAGCGGCATCGACGCGGGCAGCCAGTGGGAACTGCGCCGGATGATCGCCGAACTCAGCCGCCAGGGCAAAACGCTCCTGCTCTGCTCGCACTATCTGGCCGAAGTGGAGGCGCTCTGCGACACCGTTGCTATCTTGCGCAAGGGGCGGCTGGTTCTCTCCGGCGCTGTCTCGCGCCTCCTGCGCCAGCGCGATCTCGTCGAGATCACCCTGGCAGGCGATCAGCGCGCCGAAGAGATCGTTGCCGCGCTGAATCTCAGCGAGCAGGTCATCGAGGCCCGCGAGAACGTTTTGCGCCTCCCTGCCGCCGCGCAGCAGGAGATACTGGCCGCCCTGCTGGCCGCGAGCATCCCCATCCACGCGCTCAACCCGCTCACCCAGACACTCGAAGAGGTCTACGTCCGCGCTACCCACGCCGATGCCGATGCGGAGGCTGCCGTGCCCGAACCGCTCTGAGCGGGGGCGCCACGCTTCTCTGTCTGCTCAGCCCAGGCACAGAGGGGTTCGGCGCCCAAGAATTGACAGAATTGACAGAATTGACGGTAGTGGCGCTTTTCATAGAGTCATCTGCCGGAGATGTGGCGCTCCCCTCGGCTCTCAGGCAGCTTGCGGGGACGCGCCGACGGCCTCGCGCCAAACCTGCTCCGCTGCGGCTTCCAGCAGCAGCCTGGCCTGGTCCGCGCTCTGCTGGCGCGCCAGCAGCTCATAGACCTGCCCCAGCCGCGCCAGACTGGCGACCAAGGCCCAGTAGCGTACCTGCGCCTCCGGCCAGCCGGCGCGCTTGAGCCAGGCAAAGGGCGCTTCCACCAGCCAGACCACCCGCTGCAACTCCGCGCTCAGCCCCCAGCGCAGCCAGGCCGCCCCATCGGGCGCTTCAGCCGGGCTGAAGGGGCGCGCCTGCCAGGCTTTCTCGCCCCAGGCAGCCAGGGCTGCGCTGGCCGTCCAGTCTCGATACGCCTGCCCGTTCCGCTCGCGCGCGGCCAGCAACTCCAGCAGCCAGGGGCCAACCGCCTCGGCGCCCTGCCGCGCGCGCGGCAGCAGCAGCCAGACCGGCCCCAACACCGGCAGCAGCATCCAGGGCAGCATCCCTGGTGTGCCCCCGGCGAGCCAGTCTCCAAACGACAGCCAGCAGACTTTCGACCATCCACGCATCGTCTTTCTCCTTGTTCTTTCGTGTGACGACTCAAGCAGCCCATCGACAAAACACGAAAGCGGCTCTCCCCCAGCGTGGCGCGTAGTTGGGGACCGCTGTGCGAGAAGGGGAAGCGCCGGAGCGAGCGATAAGCTCGCCCCAGCCACTTCTCATCCCGCACACCCGGCCTCCGCGCCCCACCCCGGTCAGGAGATGCCGCTCGGAGATTGACCAATCGACCCGTGGAAAGATGGTACAATCTGCCTAGCCCCATCTCCTGGTGTTGCCAGGTCTGGGGTATGATGCAGCGAGTGTCCAAACACTCACTGCATCAACCGTTTCCGCTGGAAATGTGCTGAGCGATCTCTATCAAGAGATCGCTTGATGCAATATTACCCTTCCGTTTTCCGGCTGTCAAGCGTTTTGGGACGTTTGGTTCTAACAACAAGTGGGGGCTGTCACCTGGAGCGCCGCCCTTCCAGGCGGCACATCGTCGGGCCGACAGAAACGCTGGCGCTCCAGGGGAAAGGCCTGGCTTTTCCGCCCTTTAGCTCACCCACCAGATGCGCACCGTCCGGTCTTCGCTGCCAGAGGCCAGGCGGCCATCGCGTGCCCAGGCTACTGCGTGTACACTCGCAGCATGGCCCGTCAGGACAGCGAGGGCGTGGCCGCTGCTGGCATCCCACACGCGCACCGTCTGGTCCTCGCTGCCAGAGGCCAGAAAACGGCCATCCTGCGACCAGGCCACCGTCCAGACAATGCTCTCATGGCCCTTCAGGGGAGCAAGGGGCTTGCCGGTGGTCATGTCCCAAAGATATATCTCGCTCATGATGCCAGAAAAGGCCAGCAGACGGCCATTGGGCGACCAAGCCACCGAGCGTGGCGGGTTGGGATAGCCCGACAATACGTTAAAGGGCTGGCCGGTGGCAGTGTCCCACAGGCGCACGGTCTTATCCTCACTGGCAGAGGCCAGGCCACGACTATCGGGCAACCAGGACACCGAGTACACCTGCTCGATATGGCCGGTCAGGGTAGCGAGCGGCTGGCCGCTGGCATCCCACAGGCGCACCACCCCATCATCATCGCCAGCGGCGAGGCGACTGCCATCCGGCGACCAGGCCACCGCTTGCACATCGTTCTCATGGTCGAGGATGGAGAGGGATTGGCCTGTGGCGCTGTCCCAAAGGCCCACTCGCGAGTACGTCCTGGCATCGGCCAGCATGCGGCCATCTGGCGACCACGCCACATCATATACCATCGAGTCCCCGTCCGCCTGGATGTTGTTATGAATGCCCAGGCGGGCGAGGACGGTTCCATTGGAGGAATCCCAAATGCGGGTCGTGCCATCCCAACTCGCGGAGGCCAGGCGGCCATCCGGCGACCAGGCGACCCCATTCACCTGATCTTTGTGGCCCGAAAGGGTGCCAAGGAGTGTTCCCGTAAGCTTCTGCGCCATGCACTGCTCTCCTGCTGCTTGCTTATATGTGATAGGTTGCTGAGGCGATTCTAGCAGGCTTTACGAGCTGTGTCAAGCGGCGGTATTAAGCGACCAGAAGAAAGAGCCTGAAGCCATTGACGTAGCCGCCGCTTTGCTCTACAATGCCTCCATGAGTACCAGCATCGTCTCAGAACAAGATGTGCCTGCTCTATTGATGCCGGATCGTACCGGGCCGCTCAGCGCCTTCTGGCGCCTGCCCAGCGTCACCTTTGCGCGCTTCACCCTGCGCAGCTATGCGCGCAGCGGCTGGCTCTGGGGCGAAGTCATCTTTGTGCTGGCTTTCTTCCCCGTCTTCTGGACCTATCCGGGCACGGAAGATTATTTCTTCAGCACTGGCGGCATTGGGATGGGCATCCTGGCGCTCATCGGCACGGCCATCATGGCCCACCGCGCCATGAGCGCCCGCGTCTATCTGCCGCTGGCGCGGCTCTCCTCGCGTGCCGCCTGCACACGCGGCCTCATTCTGGCAACGGGCGCGCTGCGCCTGCCGCTGTATCTGCTGCTGGTGGCGCTCGCCCTGGTCTTCAGAAGGATCATCGACCCGCAGGCCATCGATCTTCTGCTCGGCTCATTGGGCCTGCTCGCTAACACCCTGGTGATCGCCACGCTCACCGTCGCGCTCTCTTCCCCGATGGCGACGCGCCTGATCCGCATCGGCTTCCTGCTCTGGCTGGTCCTGGCCCTCGCGCCCCTGCCGGGCGTGGACTGGCTGGCGACGCTGCTCTCCATCATCCGGCTGCCGCTCCTGCCTATAGCCACCAGCGTGGGCCTGGGCACGACGCCCACCCTTGGCGTGGTTGGCGTCCTCTGGCCGCTGCTGGTCGAGGCGCTCTCCCTCATTGGCCTGACCTTCGCCGCCGATTTTTTGCTGGCGCGCCGCGACCTGATCTTACAGTAAATGAAGATCATTCCTGGTACACGCTCCAGGCTCCATTGAGGTAGTGCAAGATCACCGGCGTCATCGTCGGCTGATAGCCATGCCCCTGCGGGCCAGGAATCCCATCCTCCTTCGTCGAGGTGCTGGCGCCAACGGCCCAGCCCTCGCGCGCCGAGGTCATGGCGATGTCGAAGATGTTATAGAACCGGACGCCCTTGATGACAGGCGTAGAGACCTGCTGCCACTGCGCGCCGTTATAGCGCAGCAGAATAGGCGTGTTTGAGAGCGCGTCTGTTCCAGCGGTCAGCCAGCCATCTGTTGCCGAGGCCAGAAAGACATTCCCGAAGCTGTCTCCCTGGCTGCCAGTATAATCGGGATTCGGCGCTTTTACCCACTGGCCCCCCGCGTAATGCAGCAGCAGCGGCGCGGTGGTATCGACTGAAGCCAGTTGCCCATCAACCGTAATCTCGGTCAATGTATCGGTATGTCCAGCCGCCCAGCCCTCATCGGCAGACGCCATCGAGACCGCCTGGACCGTTGCGCCGCTGATCTGATCACCGATGCTCCACTGTCCGTCCGTATAGTGCAGGATGACGCCGCTCGGCGCTGTGGTTGGATACGAGGCTGGCGAAGGGGGGATCAGCGTGCCGGCAGCCCACCCTTCAGTGGGTGAGACCATTGAGAGGCTGTACAGTGAGAGGCTGTCCTTGATGTACAGGTTGAGGCTAGCCAGCAAGGGCTGAGCAGCCCAGGCGTGTCCATCATAATGCCAGACAGCTGCTGGATTGGGGCCACCAGACTGAAGGCCGACGGCCCAGCCATCAGTGGGGGAGAGCATCTGCACCTGATTGAGTATTTCCTGCGGGCCATTTGGCGCCTGCTTCCAGTTCTGCCCATCGTAGTGTAGCGTCACCTCATCGCCGACGGCCCAGCCATCCGTTGCGGAGTCCATCGAGATGCTGTTGATGCGCCCTTTGAGGGCGG
>Ga0070730_10005475_pt1 | contig 10959 bp, 11 predicted proteins | sample Coa_R1_3_FD_66447 | JGI IMG/M metagenome (GOLD analysis project Ga0070730, IMG submission 66447) | Surface soil microbial communities from Centralia Pennsylvania, which are recovering from an underground coalmine fire - Coalmine... | ecosystem: Environmental > Terrestrial > Soil > Unclassified ... | reverse complement strand
GTTCCAGTCGAAGATTTTGCCGCCGTCCTTGTAGGGACGATTCAACGCGTTCAGATAATCGACGACCCGAGCCATCTGCGGGCGGCTGACCGGTATCCTGGCGCAGTAGCGGTTCCGGCCGAACGCGATCGCATAATCGGTCGCGACGGATACCTCGTATTTCGCCTGGTTCGGCGTAAAATTGGGCGGAACGGATTTGTAGACCTCGTCGTGAAACGCGACGCCGTCATAGATCTTCTTCGCCTCGGCCTGCCGCTGGAGGTCCTGATAGGCTTGCTCGGTGAGCGCCTGGCCGGGTTCCAGATTGCCGTCGAAGAAGAATTTGCGCCCTTCGACCGCCACCCAGGCGGCACCGGCATAATGCGCATTGACGCTCAGCCCCACCCCGTCACCCTCGCTGCCCGGCGCGCCGTCGCATATGTCGAGAACCGGATAGGTTTCGCTGGATTTGCGGCAGACCCGATGCAGATACAGGACGGCGTGGCCGCCGATCCCGCTCGAGAGTTCGGCGCCGAAGCCCGGCTTCTTGCCCAACTGCGACAGGGCGCAAATTTCGGCGTAATAAGGATAGAGCGCGTCATATTGCGCCTCGTCGCTGGCTGTCGTCGTCGGCGGCTCGACCACGTTGGAGGTTGCGCAGCCGGCCACCGCCATGGTCACGACGATCATCAGAATCCGGATCACCTCAACTCTCCATCCCTTGCGCCTGGTCGAACGGCCTGGCCTCCAGCATCCGGCGCCACAAGACTTCCCAGGTCGGCCAATCATGACCGCCCTCTCCGACGATGACACGGCCGGAGGGCAGCAGATCCGCGATAAGCCTATGCGCCGCGGCGAACCTGTCATCCCGTCCATAAGCCAGGTGGATATCGGGCCAGTCTCGTCCGGAGGGATCGTAGGATTGCAGCCAGCACAGCAGCCCCTCTTCGATCGTCGGCGTCTCATCGGCTTTCGGTTTCCAGCGCCGGATGCCGCCTGCCTGTTCGACCTGGGCGACGATGCCGCGCGACCCGATAAACGGCGACACCAGGAGCAGCCCCGCGATGACGCCGGCATGTCGCCGGGCGCACAGCAACGCGCCCAGGGCCCCCAGCGATATCCCCGCAAGCCAGATCGCCTTGGTCCCGGCCGCCGCGGCGGGCGCGATGATTTCGTCATAGAGGCGCTCGACGATGTCGTTATCGAGATAGCTGTCCATGCCTGTTTCGACGGCGACGATGTCGACGGGACATGACTGCCGCCGGACGGCGCCGATGAAGTCGTGCGTCACGAAATCATCGGCCGTCATATAGGCGCCCGGCAGCAGCACCAGCAAGCCCCGATCGGCGGCGCCATCGGCGCAAGGGTCCCTGATGGTAATCACGGGACTTCAGCCGGCGGCGTTCGCGCCATCAGGATGGCCCCCGCGACCAGGCTGAGCGCGGTGCCGATCGCCACGGTGCTGCCGATGCCGAACAGCACGGGGATGCCCGACAGGGACAGAACACCGAAGCCCAGCACCGTACAGATATTGGCCAGGAGCAACGAGCTCACCGTTCTCTCGCCCTCTTCCCCGGCCTGCAGCCCGCGCTGGAAAAACAGGCAGTAATTCGAGCCCACCGCGACCACCAGCAACAACCCGAACAGATTGAAGATCGACAGGCGATGGCCGCCAAGGATCAACACTGCGATCGTGATGATCACCGCCGCGCCCAGCGGCGCCAGCACCGCCAGCGCCTGCACCGCGGAGCCGAAGCCGGCAAACAGCAATCCCGCGATCACGACGAGGCCGAGCAAAGCCAGGGTCTGCGCCTCGAACCGGTATTGATGGAGCAGGCGGTCGGACGCCGCCTTCAGATCCAGCAAGGTGACCTGAGCTTGTCCAGTCCTGGTGACGCCGGCGGCGATGGCCTGCGGGTCCGCGACATCCCGCAGCGGCATGACCGCCGCCCACATATCGGGCTGGCGGACGAGCAGCGAATCCAGCTTGAGCCCCAGTGCCGGACCTTCCAGGGACGCCCTGGTCAGATCGGGCGCAGTCCGCGCGCGCTCCACATCGTCCAGGAACGGCGCGAATTGTTCGGACCGGAATGGCAGCCCGTCGGCGGCATGGGACAGGTTGGTCCGCAGCGTCGCGGGATCGGGCAGGGCCGCGCGGCGTGCCGCCTGCGTTTGCCGGCTTGGCAGATAGCGGTCCGGGGACTCGAATCCCGACAGAGCGCGGCGTGTCACCAGACCCTTCAGCTCGGCGGAGGTCTGCTCCGCGGATTGCAGCAGCGTCTCCATGTCCGGGGCCGTCGCGACGACGATGTAGCGGACATCGGGGGCGCCGGTCGCGCTTCGCAAGTCCCGGTCGATCCTCTGATCCTCGGCGGAGATCGGGCTCATGCTCGTCAGCTCCTCCTGCCACAAGGTCGTGCTGCGCCAGCCGATCCACAGAACGGCGCAGACCAGAACCGCGGCCAGTACGGGCCTCAAGCGATGTGCCTGGCCGGCGACGCGGAGCAAGGCGGGGGCGAAACTCAAATGCCGCGTTCCGGCAAATCGCGCCGTGACCAGGGTCGGGAGCACGAAGCGCGTCACGCACACCGCCACGATCAATCCCACGATGGTAAAAATGCCCAACTGAACGAAGCCGATGAAGCTCGAGAACAGCATCGCGGCAAACCCGCAGATCGAGACCAAGACGCCGAGGCGCAAAGTCGGCCAGATCCGGCGAATCGTCTTTTGCGTGCCGCCCCCCTCCCTGGTTTGCGCGAACAGATAGACGGCATAGTCGACGGCTTCCCCGATCAGGGTCACCCCGAAACCGACGGTGATGCCGTGAACGAAGCCAAAGCGCAGACTGACCGCCGCCAGCCCGGCCAATGCACCGGACAGGACGGGGAGCATCGTCAGGCCGAGCACGAGAAGCGAGCGATAGGCGAGCAACAACAGCCCGACAATGCCGGCGCTGGCGATGGCGGAATAGATCGTCACGTCGTGCTTCATCTGCGCCCGCGTTTTGACCCCGAACAACCCGGGACCCGTCGCCGTCATGTGGACGTCGCCGCCGCCATCGACCGTTGCGCGGGCCGCGTCGAAACTGCCGCGCACGGCGTCGAGGTCGCGTTCCTGGGCATCCAGATCGAAGCCGGGCGCGCGGGTCTGGGCCAGCAGCAGCGTTCGCCGGTCGTCGGCCGACACCCAGACGCCCTCGCGAATGCGGCGCTCCCGATCGCCCGCCAGGACGTGCACGAGCCCGATCGCCTCTCCCGTGGGATCGTGGGCCAGGCTGTCCTTGAGCAAGGGTTCCAGTCCCGAGGACAGCAGCTGCAGATCCTGCTCCAGCGCCTGTCGGAGACCGTCGGCGGAAAAGCGCGCGGCGGTCACATCGGGGTTGAGCAGATAGCGATTTTGCCAGACATAATCCCGATCCGCCTGGCCGATCGACCCATCGCCGTTCTCGACCAGGACTAACCCGTCGAAGGCTCTCAAAGACCGGGCCATGCGACGGCTGATCTCGGCACGGGCAGCGACCGAGCCCTCCTCCAGCCCGATCAGGATCAGCCTGGACGCAACGCCGTCGCTCAGTTGCTGGACGAGCACTTGCTGTGCCGGCTCCGGGGCGCTGGGCAGGAACGCCGACATATCGGTCGTGAAGGGTGTCCGGACGATGAGGGCGAGGCAGGCCGCCAGCCCCAACGCCCAGAGTATCAGCGCGGCCTTATCGGTGCGCGACGTCACGGGCGATCCGGAATGATGGTCATCCGCGAGCGGTCCCCGTCCCGCTCGTCGATATCGATCGTCTTGAGAACCAGCTCCGCCCCTTTGATGCGAATGGCCTCGACCTTGTCGCGCACGCGCTCGTTCTTCGGGGTCAGGTCGAGCTCCCAATCGTCGTGGTTTCCCTTGAAATCCACCGTGTAGTAGCGGCGGAGCGTCGGCAAATCGCCGGCCAGGGTCGAGCGGACCCCCTCGACCAGCGTCGCGACCTCGGGGCGTTCGCTCAGCGACACCGTGTAATGCTCGCCATTGGCCTGGACTCCGCTCAACGTCTCGCCGTTCAGCGTGACGGTCTCGGGCGCCGGCGTCAGGGTGATCTTCTCCAGGCGGTCCGGTGCGACATAGCTGAGCGTTCCGGTCGATTCCAGGGCGCGTGTCAGCATCGCCATCTCCTTGCGCTCGACGAAATGCGCGGATGCCGATTTAACCTGCTGCAGACCGGCCATCAAGCTGTCCAGCGTCCAGGCCGAAGGGGCCTGCTCCGGTGGATCGGCACGCGATTGCGCCGGGCCGAGCGCAAGCGCCAGGACGGCCGCGATGGCGAATTTCCGGCTCATGTCATGTCCAGATGTCATAGAAATTGAACCAGTTATAGGGCGCGATCCGGCAATAATGCTCCAGTCGCGCGCTATACCGCCGAATCGCTTCGTCGATATGCGCCGCATCGGCTCGCCGGTCTTGGCCATCGGGGGTCGAGAAAATTTCGAAATGGATATCGTAGCGATTGCCGCCGCGATAGAGACCGACCATCAGCACCACCGGCTTTCGCAGGATCGCCATGACGCGGAACGGATTGATCGGGAAGCGGGCTGGGGCGCCGAGAAAGGGATGCACCGCCAGGCGCTCATCGGACAGGCTGCGATCGGCCAGGATGCCGACCAGATTGCCGCTGTCGAGGCACTCCTGAACCGCGATGAACGATCCGGGTTTCCCCAAGGGGATGACATCTTTCGCCAGCCGCGGATTGATCGCCGTCAAGACCTTGGTGATCTTGCGCGCGTTCTCCTCGAACATCATCATCTTGACGCCGTGGTGCGACCGATTGCGGCCGACCGAGCGCAGAGCCTCGAAACTGCCGAGATGCGCGCCCAACAGGATGCAGCCCGAGTCCGGCGACAGGAGGGCCAGCAACTCGGCCTCGCCGAATATCCGTATGTCGAGATCGTCGGTCCTGTTGGCCAGGAAAAAAACGCGATCGAGAATGCAGGAAGCGAAGGCGTGGAAATGACGGAAGACATCGGCCACCGTCGCCGGGCGGTTCAGGGCTCGCGTCAGATAGCGGGCGGAAGCGCGGCGCGCGGCGGACGCGAACGCCAGGAAATAAAGACAGCCCAGCGGCAGGAAAAGCCGGGCTATCCGGCGGCCGAACAGCAGGGCGAGGGATACCGCCGCGCGAAGGACGAAGACCGACCCCCGTTCCTTCCGGCGCAGCCATTCGGGCCGGCTATTCATCCTCGGTGCCGCGCGCCCCGTCATTCTAAGCCGTCAGCGACCCGGAAAGCGCGGCCACCCCGTCGGCAAGGCGGCATTCGAAGGCCGTATCGCCGCTTTCGAGGACTCGCCAGCGAATCTGGATGTGATCGCCGGGCCTTACCGGGTGAAGGAACTTTGCCACACGGACCTCTCCCGTGCCGTTTGGCGCGGCGGCGCGCAGGACCTGGTCCAGCAGGAGTGCGCCCGGAATGATCGGATTGCCGGGAAAATGCCCGTCGGCGGTCGGATGATCGGGCGCAAAATGATACTCCGCCAAGGACCAGCAGGCTTCGTTCATTGCAGTCTTTCCAGCTCATCGGCGGTAATCTTGCCGAGGGGATTGCGCGGCAGCGCGTCGACGAAGTGGATGGGCCTGGGCAAGAACGCGGAATCGAGGTGAATGCGCAACGCGGCCAGTATCTCCTTGGCGGTCACGGTCGGCGCGACCACATAAGCGGTCAGGCGGGTAAAATCGCCGGCACCGTCCGGCAGCACGAAAATGCCGTCTTGCACGCCGGGAATCGCCGTCAGGTGATGGTTCAGATAGGAAAGCGAACTCCGTTTGCCGGCGATGTTGACGATGTCGGATTTGCGGCCTTGCAGCAGAAAACGATCGGGCCCGAGCATTTGGATGACATCGTTGAGCGGCGCGGCGCGGGCGGCTGACGGGCCGGAGGCCCAGATATCGCCCGCCCGTTCATCCAGGGCGATGCCGGCAATGCATGTCCATTCCGACACCTGGCTGGTCCGCCGCGTGGCGATCTGGCCGACCTCCGAACAACCGTAGATCTCATAGAGCTGGGTGTCCAATCGCGCCTCCGCCTTGCGTGCAAGCTCGGGTGCCAGGGGCGCCGTCGCGCAAATGATACGCCCGACGTCCGGAAAGTCCCCGTCATAATCGACAAGGGCGCGCAGATGGATCGGAGTCGTGACCAGAATGCGCGGTTCCGGCAGGCGCGCCAGTTCCCCGACGATGTCCGCCGGCAGCAAGGACCGCGCGCCGTGAAATGCCAAGCCGTGCTGAAGGGCCAGCATGATGATCGATTCGATACCGTAGCTGTGCTGATGCGGCACGGTTCCCAGGATGTGCGCGCCTTGGAGGCTGGCCAGCCCCAGCGCCTGCCCCGCGGCCCGCGCGCTATCGACAAGGGCGCCCCAGCGGCGCGGATTGGCGACGGGCGTGCCGGTCGAGCCGGACGTAAAAAATATGGCGGCCTGCATCTGGTCGGGAAAGGCCGGAACGGCTTCGGCGCGAGCCCCCTCCAACCCGCTCGGATAGATCAGGACTCTGTCGTCCGGCAGTCCCGCAAGCGGTTCGTCACGCAGAAAATAGAGGTCTGGATAGTCGGTCGTCAGCGCCATCAAGGATGCCACCGCTTCGCTGGACGGAAGCAATGTGATCTGCCGCCGATGCATCGCGGCCAGAAACGCTACGGTGAATTGATAGCGATCCGCGCAAAGATTGACGGCATGGCTTCGCCGAGGAAGACGCGCCGCCAGGGCCGCCGCATCGGACAGCAATCGACCCGCGGCAACCGCTTGCCCGCCGCGATAGACAACCACGGACGACATGTCATGCTGAAGAAACGGAAGCAACCTCTCGGCGCTCATAACTCGGATCGTCCCTCCAGGAACAGCACAACCATTTACGGCTTATGGTTTTGTATATAATCGCTCAGCGTGCCGATCGACTTGAATATTTCCTGATTGTTCTCATCGTCGGCGTGAAGCGTGACATTGTACTTCTGAGCGATGGCAAGTGCGACCTCGAGAATATCGATCGAATCCAAGCCGAACCCTTCACCATAGAGAGGCGTGTCGGAGGACACCGCCTCTAAGTCAAAATCCAGGTTAAGGGTACTCACGATCAGGCGCGCCAACTCGGCCCGTTCCTTGTCCATAATCCGAAAATCCATTGGAAGCGTCACTTAGTCTGCGCGTAAACTAGGGCGTCTATGATATCCCCGAGTAACACGTCCGAGTATCAAATAGCACACGCCCGCTGCAAGTATATTTTTAACGTTGCCGGCTTGGTCACAGCTCACGTTCAGCCCACCCTATATTACCGTCGACGCGCCATTCGCGGCTTGACCTGCTCCCGCCGCCTCGTTCACTTTCAAGGTCATCATTGGGAGAGGTCGATGCAGTACAATTCCGATCTGCGGGCTCAGGTCGCCATAATCGGTCATGCCATTTTCGCCGGCGCCACTATCACGCAGTATATCCGCCCCGGCATCGACGACCTTTCGCAGATGTTCGTGGATTGGCGCTCCGGTGCGGCGATCTTTACCCGGCGCCTGCCGGACGGGAAACGCCAGGTCCTGGCGATCAGCCTGTGCCGGCTGGCGCCCAATTCGGACCAGGACCGGGTCGCCACGCTGCTTCAGGCCGATTTCGCCGACAATCCGACGACCGCCTCGCTGAGCGAGCTGCCCGGCGTCACCCTGTCGGTGATCCACTTCGACAGCCATGCCGTCCCCATCCCGCTTAACGGAAAAGTGGCGGAAAACATCTATGCCCAGCTGTATCATCAGTTCCACGATGGCTCTAACAGCTGAGATCCGGGCGGCCCTTCTGCTGGCGGCGCTGATTGGGGCACCGCTGATGCCCGCCTTGTCCGCCGAGCCGCAAGCCTCGACGGCGGCCGGCGGCGCGTCGTCTTCGCCACTGCCCGAAGCCGCCATGCCCAATACCCGCCTGATGCGCGCGATCTGGCATCATGACCATGACGCCATCGCCGCCGCGCTCAAAGAGGGCGCCTTGCCGAACTATGTCGCGCCCTTCTCCGAATTCAAGACGGATTTCGGCGGCACGGGATGGGCCTCGCGCCCGGACCGGCTGATTTCGGCGCTGGGACTCGCCGCGCAATTGAGCGACCTGACCGCGATGCAGGAGATCATCGATGGCGGGGCCGACCTCAATCTTCATGCCCGCGCCAGCCAATCCAACCTGCCGGCCAGCAAAGGCGGGTTGGAGATGACCCGGCTGCTGATCCTGAAGGGCTATCGTCCGACGGCGCAGGACATCACCCTGGCGCTGAGTTTGCGCGCCACGCCCGGATGGGACGATTGGTCGGTGGCCGTTCTGACCGCGCCGGGTGTGCCGCAGAGGCTGAGCGCCATCCGCGCCGGCACCGACCCGGATTATCAGCGGCTGATCGCCGAACAGGCGGATGAACAGAATCAGGCCTCGCATGAGAACGAGGCCTTCGAACGGCAGATGCAGGCGGCGCTGGCCGCGCAGAACACCGATCAGACGATTTCCGGCGCCGGGATCGGCGACATGGTCTGTTCCAAGACCGGAATCTACAAATCCAAATATGTCGCCTATGTCGAAGGCCGCAACGAGAACCGCATCGAGCTGAAGATCGTCGGCAGCTTCAACAGATACGCCACCGAATTCCACGCCCAGGAGATGCGCTGGGACGACGTGGAAAAGTGGACTCCCTGCACCGTTCACTGACCGATGCGCGGGGCGGGCGGCGATATGGATGCCACCGCCCTCCGACCTCTCCCTCAGGGATTGCCGACCCGGAACCCGCTCAGGGCGCCCAGCACTCCGAACACCTGCAACAGCCAGACGATGACGCAGATCACCACCACGGCGTTGAGGATGCTTTTGATCTTGGGATCCATCGGAATGTAGGTGTTGACCAGCCACAGCAGGATGCCGACGACGATCAGCACGAGAACCAGATGAAGCAAAGGCATGGCGCGATCTCCTAGTGTGACGGCCGGATGCATAAGAATATCTGGTCCATATAGGTCGGCGGCAGACTCGGAGAATACCCAGGCGCATCAACCCCTTTTTTGACACGCGAGATGGATCGCCCGTCGCGCCCACGGCGCGGCGGGCGACACCGGCCGAGATGTCAGACCTTGTCGGAAACCTTCTCGACCGGAACCTGTTCATTACGGGGGAGTGCAGCTTTCTCGACCGTAATCTGCGGCGCGGACGAGAAGGCGTAATCCTCTTCGGGCATTTGGCGCGGCGGATTGAGGGACGCGACATAAGCCAGGATCGGCACCGCGACATTGACCGCGACCACGGCCGCGAACACGTACTGGACCCAGCCGGTCAGGAAGACCACCAACACCAGGGAAGGCGCCGTGATCAGCCCGCAGATCACCAGGAGCATGCGGAGATTGCTGTCTTCTTGGACACGCTGAATGGGCGTATGGATCCCTTGGAAATTTCTTAGAGCAATTGACATTTGGCGTCACCTTAGTCCCGCTAAATATGCGCCCCCCACAGCAAGTAAATCTTAACTGATCCAGGCGCGTTCGTCCCATATTTTTCACAGATGATTCTTAACCAATCCCTGCGAACACAATTTGGTCACAGCCCTGCGTCCCGCTTTGATCACAGGGAAGGGACTCGGCGTTACGGCAAAATTCACCGATATTTGTCAAAATACTTATAACTTAGGGACGAGACGACTTGCGCCTGGTCATCATCTTAAGCCTCCTGCTGGCTGCCTGCGCCGACGTGCCCGAAATACCCGACGGGACCCCCACCGCCAAGCCGGTGATCATGGGCACGCGCGGCCCGCTGACCGACAAGCAGAGCAAGGCCCTGTTCGCCAAATTGGGCCCGGACGGCGAGGATTTGCTGCAGCGGCATCTGGCGGTCGAGCAGGCGGTGGCCGAGACGCCGCTGCTGGCCGGAAACCGGACGAAGGTGCTCGAGAACGGCCCCGCCACCTTCCGGGCCATGTTCGAGGCGATCCGTGCCGCGCAGGACCATATCAATCTCGAATATTTCATCCTCGAAGACGTCAAGGTCGATGATCTGTCGCTGGGCGACCTGCTGATTGCCAAGCGTCAGCAGGGGGTGCAGGTCAATGTCATCTACGATTCCTATGGCTCGATCGATACGCCGGACCTCTTCTTCGATCGCCTGATCAAGGCCGGCATCAATATTGTGCAGTATCACCCCTTCAACCCGATCGACGCGGTGGCCGACGGCTATTCCCCCAATGCCCGCGACCATCGCAAGATCCTGGTGGCGGACGGCAAGCTGGCCATCGTCGGCGGGGTCAATCTCAGCGCCGCCTATACCAGCGCCGGCCCCGGGCATTCGGCCAAGGCCGACCAGCCGCGGAACCTGCCCTGGCGCGACACCGACCTGCAGATCGAGGGACCCGCGGTGGCGCCGCTGCAGCATCTGTTCCTCGATCAATGGCAAGGCCAGCAGGGACCGGCGATCGACACCACGAACTTCTTCCCGGCCTTGTCCGAGAAAGGCAAGGAGGCGGTACGCATCATCGGCAGCAGCCCAGACCACCAGCAACCGCGCTTCTACGTTACCCTGCTGTCGGCGATCCGCACGGCGCAGAAGCGGGTCTGGCTCAACACCGCCTATTTCGTCCCCACCCACCAGGAGATGGAGGATCTGGTCGGCGCCGCCGAGCGGGGCGTCGATGTGCGCATCGTGGTGCCCGATGCCAGCGACTCCAACCTCGCCATCGACGTGCAGCATTCCCGCTACGAGGATCTGCTGGAAGCCGGGGTGCAGATCTTCGAGACCCATGACGAGATCCTGCATTCGAAGAGCGCGGTGATCGACGGCGTCTGGTCGGTGATCGGTTCGTCGAACTTCGATCATCGCAGCGTGATCTTGAATGACGAGGTCGATGCGGTGGTGGTCGGCGGCGACACCGCCCAGGCGTTGGAAGGCCTGTTCACACGGGATTTTGACAAGGCCAACCGCATCGAGCTGGCCGTGTGGAAGGACCGCCCC
>Ga0070730_10005473_pt1 | contig 10960 bp, 12 predicted proteins | sample Coa_R1_3_FD_66447 | JGI IMG/M metagenome (GOLD analysis project Ga0070730, IMG submission 66447) | Surface soil microbial communities from Centralia Pennsylvania, which are recovering from an underground coalmine fire - Coalmine... | ecosystem: Environmental > Terrestrial > Soil > Unclassified ... | reverse complement strand
ACACGTTAGCGTCGTCGTCGTTGCGGCTGGCGCGCGCTTCTTCCACGTTCCACACCAGGCTGGCGCGCACGCCTTTGTAGCGGTTGGCGGCCATGCACATCCCCTGCCCGCTGCCGCAAATGAGAATCGCGCGCGGCTCGGAGTCTTCGCTCGCTTTTAACGCCGCTACCGCTTTTGCGGCAAATTGCGGAAAATCATCCTCGGGGTTCAACGCGGTATCGCCCTCGTCTACCACCTGGTAGCCAGCGCGCGTCAGCTCCTCCGTCAGCATCTGCTTCATCGCAAAACCATTGTGGTCGGCACCAATATACACTTTCATACTGCTTATACTATACCGCACGTTCTCGGCCCCCGCCACCGGCAGAATATGATATGGTTATAGAGATGAAACTGCCCGATGAACTGTTGTACGCCGACCGCAAGGCTGCACAAATTAAACTCGACCACTTTAGTGCGGGTGGCGCAGCCAAGCTGCACATTGTGTTCGATTTCGACCGCACGCTTACCGTAAACCACTCAGGCTCAAATGACGATGTCACCACCTGGAGCATCCTGCAACGCCACCTTCCTCCGGCCGGCCACGCTGTATACCAACAGCTGTACGAGCATTACCGGGCGCTCGAGCTGGCCCGCTCGCTCACCCGCGAGCACGCCGCAACCTGGACGATGCGCATACTCGATCTATTCGCTGCGCATAACCTCGACCTGGTGGCCGTGGAGCGCGATTTTCTCAGCAAGGCAACCATCCGGCCGGGCACCAAAGAACTTTTCGAGCTGTGCCGCCACGCCGATATTCCCACGGTTATTATTTCCGCGGGCATCCGGCAAATTATCGAGCTCTGGACCCGCGCCTTCGGCCTCAATCCTACTATCATCCTGGCCAGCTCACTGCAGCTGGATGACAACCAGCGAACCATCGGCTGGGACAAGGGGTCGCTCATTCATATTATGAACAAAAACGAGGCCGACCACCCCGACCTCACGCGCCTGCGCAGCGAGCGGCCCCACACCCTGCTCATTGGTGACGGCCTCAAAGACGCCGAGATGGCAAGTGGCCACACGGATGTGTTTCGCGTACGGATCTACGATCCGCGCAGCGATGAACAGACGGCGAGTGCCGCCGTTCGCAGCCAAACGTTTGAGTATTTTGACGCATTGCTCGAAACCGGCGACTTTGAGCCGGTCCAACAATTGCTCGCCGACCTCGTTCGCTAGCGCGGGAAGACGCGGTCGAATTGCGTGCGGGCCTGCGTTGTCCAGTCGCGGATGAGTCTGCCGGCCTGGCCGCCAGCCGCGAGGAGTGTGGCGGTGGTTTCGTTCTGGTGCAAACGCCGGTCGAGGTAGCGATCGAATTGCCGGAAACGCGGCTCGGCCCACTGCCACACGCGCAAGCTGGTCAGGATAGCCACGGTAACGAGCACTGCTGTCCACATCGATAGCCGCCGCACGGTTGCTCGTATGGCCGGAGCAAGCAGCGGGCGAAGACGAGTAAAAGCACGCTCTAGCGCGCTTGGCTTTCGCGGCAGCCTGATAATAACGACCGGTTTATTTGCGGCCGGCTCAACGAGTGGTGCGTTTGCGGGGATGTTTGCGGAGTCATCCGGTGGTGCAGCCGCATCGCCCTTGACCGCCAGCGAACCTTTTCGCATCCACCGGAACAATTTGCCCACTTCACTGCGAAAAATGAGCGCGGCGCTGGCCACTAGTAAGGCGCCCATCAGCAAAAACATTTCGTTGGGTGTCAACACCACCTGCGTTCCCGGCACCACACCCGCAGCATAAAATTGCAAAAAAGCGTTCGAGACAGCCGAAGTCAGGCCGATCTGCCATACGCAAATCAGTATCACCAACCACAAACCCAGCCGTACAGTCCGCCTCATGCTAAGCACCACCTTTTTGCTATTACTACAATATTCTGTAAAAGAATGTTAGCTCAAACTATACAAGAAGGCACGCGGAAACGCTAGGGGAAATTTCACGTTTTTAACGGACCGAGCTATTGTTTGTGCAGGAAGTTGCCGAGATCGGCCACTTCTTCGACCAAACGATTGCTGTAGCCCCATTCGTTGTCGTACCAGGCGCACACTTTGAGCATGTCGCCGGCCACTACCTGGGTGAGGTTGAGATCCACAATGGCCGAGTGGCTGTTGCCGATAAAGTCGCTACTCACCAGCTCTTCTTCGGTCACATCCAAAATACCCTGGTAGTAGGGATTCTTGGCCGCCTCTTTAAAAGCGTCGTTCACTTCTTCCTTGGTAACTTTGCGCTTGGTGATAATGACAAAATCGCTGATGGACACCACCGGCGTGGGCACGCGCATTTCCAACGCGCCAAAAATGTCTTTGACGGCGGGAAGTGCTTTGGCTGCGGCAATGGAAGCTCCGGTGGTAGTCGGCACGATGTTCTCGGCCGCTGCCCGGCCGTCGCGCAGCGCCTTGCCGCCCGGCGCATCTTGCAGCTTTTGGCTGGCAGTATAGCTGTGGATGGTGGTCATCATCACCTTTTCGATGCCGAATTTGGCCTCCACAATCGCCAGCACCGGCGTGATGCAGTTCGTGGTGCAGCTGGCGTTGCTGACCACATCCGGCGCGTTCTCGAGCTTGTCTTCATTCACCCCAAGCACGACGGTTGCCGCGCTGTCGGCGCTTTCGCCCTTGGCGGGCGCGCTAATAACAACCTTTTTGGCCCCGGCGGTGATGTGCGCGCGGGCTTTGTCCGGCTCCACAAAAAAGCCGGTCGATTCAATGACGACGTCGATGTCCATATCTTTCCAGGGCAGCGTTGCCGGGTCTTTTTCGGCGGTCACGCGGATTTTTTTGCCATCAACAATCAAGTTCTGGTCGTCGTAACCGACTTCCTTGCTGTAATTGCCGTAATTGCTGTCGTGCTTGAGCAAGTACGCCAGCGTTTTGGTATCAGTGAGGTCGTTAATCGCCACAATCTCGACGTCGCTGCGGTCAAACGCAATTTTGAATGCGTTGCGGCCAATGCGGCCGAATCCGTTAATTGCTACTCGTGTTGCCATACGCAAAATCCCCCATTCATATAAGCATTAGTACTTCACGCTTATTGTACGAACAGTTGGCTCGGGGCGCAAGCTGTTAGCGATCTACTTCTTTGCCTTGGAATTGGGGGAGTACCTTTAGGTCGTCAAGCGATCCAGCATTTTCGAAAAGTTCGCGAATGTGCTCTGTCGATCGGTCGTCCACATCCAGTACATATTCTTTTGCTTCTGCGAACGACATCGGGACGCTTTCGATGCGCTCCCCAGCGTCATGGTGGGTGCCATGCTCTTCTATGCAATCCGTTCCCAGATACGTCGCAACAAACCATTCAACTTTAGCAACCGGCTGACGTACGGCCAGCAGCCGCCAATTCTTAAAACGAAGGCCCAGTTCCTCTGCACATTCACGCTCCGCCGCTGTTCGCCAGTCCTCGCCCGGGTCTACCCTACCTCCTGGCAAGCGGACATATTCGTCGCGGCCAGGTTGCTGCTCGCGGATGAATATGATTTTATCGTCCTTGATGCACACAAAAAGCACGGTGTCGGGACGCTTGAGCATCTCGAATGTCGCGGTCGAGCCGTCGAACAACGTTTGCGGCCACTGATAGACATCAAAAATCTGGCCTTCGAACACGCGTGTGGCAGTGTCGGGAATCAAAACAGCGCTCGTCGGGACAATCTTTTTCATTATTTCTTGTTATTCCAGCGGTCGATGGATTCCTGGATGACTTTTTTGGCGGCTTCCACATCGCCCCAGCCGAGCACTTTGGTGGTGCCGGGCTTTTTGAGGTCTTTGTAGTGGCTGAAGTGGAATTCCACCTTTTGTTTCCAGCGCTCGCCGAGGTCGTCGATGCTGGCGATGCGATCGCCCGTGTTGCGGTCGTCGGCCGGCACTACCACCACTTTGTAGTCCATCTCGCCGTCGTCTTCGAAGTTGAGCACGCCAATGACTTTTGCCTCCAGCCAAACGCCGGTAGGAATGGGCTCGTCGCACACCACGAGCGTGTCCAGCTCATCGCCGTCTTCGTCGAGTGTTTGCGGGATAAATCCGTAGTTGCACGGCTTGGGGAACACGCCCGGCTCCACGCGGTCCAGCATAAAACAAGCCCGGCCGCGGTCCCATTCAATTTTAAGTATCGAGCCTTCGGAAATCTCTACCACGGTGTTCACCATGCCATTTTGCCAGTCGCCCACCGTAAGCACCTGATTAAAGTCAGCCATGCATCTCTCCTTGTTTAGTCTGCTTATTTCTCGGCTTTATTGTACTATTAAGTAAGCGATGACAAAAGTAATTGGACACCGTGGCGCGCGAGGCCTGGCGCCGGAGAACACCCTAGCAGCTATTGAGGCGGGCATTGGTGCGGGTGCCGACGAAATAGAAATTGATGTGCGCGTCACGCGGGATGGTGTGCCGGTGCTCAACCACAATCCGTTTTTGCAAGACAACCAGGGTAATGACATGCCGCATGTGCGCATCCACGAGCAAAATTACGCCGAACTTTTAACCCGCAAAGATTCGCTCGCTACGCTCGAAGAGGCCATCCGGCTGGCAAACCGGCGCATGCCAATGATTATCGAGGTGAAACCCAAGGTGCACATCAGTCCGGTCGTTAAAACCATCCAGGCTTTTCTGGGCGAGGGCTGGCAGCCAGGCGATTTTTTGCTGGCGTCGTTTAGCCAGCGCACTTTGCGCGCGCTGCACCGTGAATTGCCGCAGCTTGAGCCAATTGTGCTTGAACATATTTCAATGGTGATTGCCCGCATGAGGGCCAAGGAAGTCGGTGCGCGACGTATCGGGCTGAACCACCATATTGTGTGGTGGGGGCTCGTGAGCGCCGTGAAGCGTGGCGAATACCAGCTTAGCGTGCACACGCTCAACGATCCGCGCAAGGCACGGCGCTGGGCCAAGCGCGGCTTGTATGCCATCGTTACCGACTACCCGGCGCGTATCAAAACAGCACTGGCCGAGGATACATAATGCGCGCCCGGTTTGTGCGGTGCGAACACCTGGGCGCCGACATGTACACCTTTTGGTTCGAGCCCGAACACCGCGTGCGCTACATCGCCGGGCAATTTACCGAGCTGTACTTGCCGCACGAAAGCGCCGATGGCCGCGGCCAGCGACGCTGGTTTTCGCTGTCCAGTTCGCCAACCGACCCGCTGCTCAGCATTACCACCCGGCTGCCCGAAGGCAAACGCAGCACCTTCAAGCAGCAGCTCAGCGAACTCAGGTCCGGCACCGAACTTAACTTCGCCGACCCGATGGGCGACTTCGTGCTGCCCAAAAACCCGACGCTGCCGCTTGTTTTTGCGGCCGCTGGCATGGGCATCGCGCCGGTGCATAGCATCATAAAGTACCTGGCTGCGACCGGCGAACGGCGAAATATCCGGCTGGTGCAAGTCGTACACTCCCCAAACGAATTTATCTTTAACGAGACGTTTGCCGGGTTGCCCCACGCTCAGCTTGCAAGTACACGAAATGAACGGCTGACTGCCAAGCGGCTACTCACGCTCGCAAACGCTGCTGCCGATACCCTGCTGTATATCTCCGGGCCGGAACTACTGGTCGAAACTTTGGTGCGCGAACTCACCCACGCCGGCCTCGCACCGGAACGCATCATTGCCGACTACTTCCCTGGGTATATACAATAGTATGAACTACCTATTGTGCGCCCAAATATTGCACGCGTGGTGGTTTGGCTTCTACGAGCTGAAAACCGGGAATAACCAACACTGCACCGTGCCGTTGCCGCTGCTCGTGTTCCTCTAAATCGTAACCTCTTGCGTCGGCATCCCATAACGTGCCGGCGAGCGCTTCAATCTCGGCAGTGTCAACGCGATCTCCCGCTCCTTGCAAACCACGCATCGCGGGGGTAAGCCCATCCGTTGACTCTTTGAGGTCGCGGAAACCTCCCAACTCAGTGGGCAATCGACGAACATCACGCCGCGTGTCGCTTGCGACGTAAGTATACATTTCACCATTTCTCACCATGATCTCAACCGCACGGCCAGTAGGAATGACTCCATTGGAGTCTGGAGCTGACCACACAGTAGGATGCAACCGCGCTTCGTATACACCACGTTCACGTGGGACGCTTGTCAAAGCTATCACGTCTAGCGGCCGCGGCTTAGGTATTTCGAAGTCAGGATAGCCGCCCTCTACTATACTCCAGTTTCGGACAGCCCGTTCCTCCCGGGCCTCGTTCAACCACCGGGTACGGCCCATAACAAACGCAGACAAGGCCAGATAGGCGATGGAGGCGTCTGTATCGTTTACAGGTCCTTGCTCGGGCGCACGTTGCCAATCTAAACTAAATATCATAGGTGTAAATTATATACTAATTTACACTATAAATCAAATATACGCTAGTTGGTGTGCTTGCGAGTGTGCTCGTTAAGATACTCACGCAGGCGCAGGGCGGCGGTGGCGCCTTCGCCGGTGGCGCTGGCGATTTGCATGGTCGCCCCGCTGTGGACATCACCGGCGACGAAAACGCCCGGCAGGGCCGTTTCGAGGCTTTCTTTGCTCTTAATAAACCCGATTTCATCGAGCTCGACGGCGCTGCCTTGCAAAAATTCAGTGTTGGGTTTGAGACCCACAAACACAAATACGCCGTCGGTAGGAAACTCTACTTTTTGGCCGGTCGTGGTGTCGGTGCCGATTACTTTTACCACGTGACCGTCCTGGCCCACAATCTCGTCCGTGGTGGTGTTAAAATGCACGGTAATTTTATCTTTGTGCTTCTCGAGCAGCTCGTGCTGCAAAATTTCGCTGGCACGCATGTGGTCGGAGCGGACTAGCAGGTCGATATGCGAGGCAAAGCGGGTTAAAAACATCGACTCCTGCACCGCCGAGTTACCGCCCCCCACCACTACAAGGCGCTTGTCGCGGTAAAATGCGCCGTCGCAGGTGGCACAGTAATGCACACCGTGAGCGTAATATTCTTGCTCGCCGGGCACGCCGATTTTTTTGTAATCACTGCCGGTGGCGATCAGCACTGCTTTGGCGAGCATGGGCCCGCTGGTGGTCTCGAGGCGCTTGTATTTGCCTTCGTCGGTAATGTTAGTAACTTCGCCCAGCTCGATTTTGGCGCCGAAGCGTTCGGCCTGCTGGCGCAAGTCGTCGGCCAGTTCCAAGCCGGCAATACCTTTGGGAAAGCCGGGGTAGTTGTCTACCCAGTCGGTCACTGCCGCCAGGCCACCCACCACTCCGCGCTCGAACAGCAGCGTGTCGATGTCTTCACGCGTGGTGTAAATCGCCGCGCTCAACGCCGCCGGCCCGGCACCGATAATAATGACGTCGTGCACTGGTGGCTGTTGGGTAGATTCATCTGCCATATTATTACGCAATCGCTGGCGCGAGCTTCGCCAAATTGTAGCCCACTACCACTTCTTTAGAATCGTCGTGCTTGGTCACTACGGTCACCGGCACGGTCAGCGCGCCGCTTAATGCCAGAGCCTCGGCCTGGCGCTCCGGATTGGTGTCGAGGTTCACGACTTCATAGCCAAGACCTTTCGTATCCAGCCACTTTTTCACCATCGCGCAGTAGGCGCAGGTGTTCGTGGTGAAAATAGTAATGCTCTTGACCATAGTTCCCCCTCTTAGGATGTTTTGTTTTACTGCTTACGCTTATTATATGTAGCGCTTATGTTAAACGCAAGGCGCTATATATTGTGTTTTTTACGTTAATTACTGCCGATGGAGTGCAGCGTGACGTCAAATACAAGGTCGGCGTTTTGCGGAATGCCAGAACCAGATGGCGGGTTTGCACCATACGCCAAGGCCGCCGGAATGAGCAGCCGCCGCGTGCCGCCTACTTTCATGCCCGGTATGCCCTGCGTCCAGCCAGCAATTACCTGGTTAAGTCCGAACGTAGCCTGCTGCCCGCTGTCTAAAGAACTTTGGAAGATGACACCGGTAGCCGCAACCGCGCCGGTGTAATCCACGGTTACCGTATCGCCCGCTTTTACTTCCTGGCCCGTTCCTTCTTTCGTGTCGGTCGCTTGCAGGGCGGGCACCGAAGCAACCGGGGTGAAGTCTTGTAGCTTCGTTCCCTGCAGTTTACCGGGTTGGGTGTTGCTGGGCGTACTTACTTGATTCACTGTTTTTGCCTCCTTACCGTTTTTGTAAAATTGCCAAATCACCAAAAAACTCAGCCCAAACGAAAAGGCAAAGAAAAGCACAGCGATAATTAAGGCCAAAACTCTATCACGCGGCCGCGTAGCCATACACGTTCCTCCAATTCCCTCTTTGTCAGCTGTATTATACGCGCCGGGCAAGTAGATGGCTAGCCGGCGATGTCGTATTTTTTAAGTTGTTTTTTGCCGGATTCGGTGTGGCGGTTTTGGAGCGCCAGCAGCTCGGCGTAAATACCGTGCGTTTTGGCGAGCTGCGCAGGCGCACCCATTTCGTCAACCCGGCCGTTGCGTAAGGTGATAATCTGGTCAACGTTCTGGATAGTGCTCAGACGGTGGGCAATGATAATGGTGGTGCGGTGTTTCATCAGCCGCTCCAGCGCCTCCTGCACCATGTGCTCACTGCGGCTGTCCAAGCTGGAGGTGGCTTCGTCCAAAATGAGAATCGGCGCATCTTTTAACAGCGCCCGGGCAATGGCAATGCGCTGTTTTTGGCCGCCGCTCAGTTTTAGGCCGCGTTCACCGATCTCAGTGTCGTAGGCGTTGTCGAACTTTTCAATAAACTCGTGCGCGTTGGCAGCTTTGGCAGCAGCGATAACCTCGGCCTCGGTCGCCTGCGGCTTGGCATAGGCAATATTTTCGCGGATGGTGCCGCTGAACAGCGCCGGTTCCTGAAAGACGATGCCGATCGCGCCGCGCAAGCTGCCCTGCGTAACATCGTTGACGTTTTGCCCGTCAATGCGGATCTGGCCGTCGTCTACTTCGTACAAACGCAGCAGCAAGTTAGTGAGCGTCGTTTTTCCTTCGCCGCTTTCACCCACCAGTGCCACTTTGCTATCGGGCGCCACGGTAAAGCTCACTCCACGCAGCACCGGGCTATCGGCTGTGTAGCTAAAATGCACATCGTCGAATACAATTTCGCCGCGTTCTACTTTTAGTTTGCCAGCGCCCTCGTGATCGGTGATCTCGGGTTCTTGGTCGAGCACTTCAAAGTAATCGCGGGTGTTGGAAACGGCGCGCTGCGTCTGATCCACCAAAAAACTGATCGTAAAAATAGGAATCCGGATGAGCATTGCATACTGGATAAGCAGTACCATGGTGCCCACACCATACTCGCCGCGCGCCGTTTGTATAAATATGAAGGCAAACACGCCGAAAAAGATAACGTTCAGCACCAGCCGGCGAAGGATATCTTGTTTGTGCCACAACTTGCTTTGCGGCCGGGTGGTGGCCACCACTTTGTCGAAGCGGCCGCGGAAAAACTTGAGCTCGCGCACCTCCTGCAAAAAGCTCTTCACAACCCGTACCTGGCCCACCGCCTCGGCAAAGCGGCCGCTGGCGATGTCCTGTTCTTCGTTAATTATTTTTTGGTAGGCGTGCCATTTGCCGCTGGTGCGCAAGGTGAGAAAAATAAAAACCGGGTACAAAAATAGCAGCATCAGTGCCACCGGCCAGCTGTACCACGCCACAACGATGAGCGAGAATACCGTGCTGAATAAAAACTGCAAAAAGTTGTTGCTAACCGTTTGCATAAACTGGCTAATCTGGCTGATGCCGCGGCTCATGCGGTTGATAATTTTGCCGGAAAGTTCGGTGTCGAAGTAACCTTGGGGCAGGCTCAAAATATGCTCGTAGTAGCGCTGGCTCAAAAACTGCTGCAGCCGCGCGGACATCATATCGCCGGCGTAGCCGCTGATATTGCTGAACACCGTTTGACCGACGTCGGTCAGAAAAATAGCTCCGGCAAAAATGGCTACCAACGTGACGTTGGCGTGCCCGCCCGCCGCCAAGTTGGTCACTTGGTCGATGGCCTCCTTGGTAAAAATAGGCACCAACTGGCTCATCGCCGCCAACAAAATAGTAAACAGCGAGATAACCGTGTAATACGGCCACAACGTCTTCGTAAACCGGATAATACGCGCGAGCTCTTTCACCTGTTACACTCTTTCAGCCTGGAGTTCGGTTTTGGCGGCAGCCGCGGCGTCGTCGAGGAGTTTGGCAACTTCGGTATCGGTGAGCGTACGCTCAAAACTGGCCAAGCACAGGCGCAGGGTAATTTGCTTGTGCGCCGGGTCGTCGTTTCGCTGATAAATATCTACCGGCGCAAGCGTGTGGTGGGTTTGATCGGGGCGGTACTGCGCCAGGTGTGCTTCGATAAAATCGTACACTTGAGCATAGGAAGTGCCGGCTGGTACTTTGAGGCACATGTCCTGGGTGAGCGACGGGAAGCGTGGCAACGGCTGATAGGCGGCGTGGGCCGGGATAATCTGTAGGAACGACTCAAGGCCCAGTTCGAAGCCCGCACAAAAATCGGGCAGCTTGAGGGCTTTACGGACGGCTGGCTTATACTCGCCGACTCGGCCGAGCATGATATCGCCAACTTTGATGGTCGCTGCTCGTCCGGCGGCATAGTACGTCGCCGCCTGGTCGGTATCACTTTGGCCGAGCGGTTCGTAACACACCGGTGCGGTCACGCCCAGCTTGTGCAAAAGCTGCGTAAGGTACTCTTTCGCTTCGTAATATGGCGCGCCGGCGTACGTCTCGGCCGCCTTTTTATCCGCAGCAAATACCAGCGCCACGCGCTCAAATTCCTTGGGAAGACCTTCGCCGTCTTGCGCGCCAACTATATGCGCTTTGCCAATTTCAAACAGCGCAAAGCGGTCGTGGCCGGCTTTTAGATTGGGATGGACTTTGTCGAGCAAGCTCGGCGTCAGGCTCAAGCGGAAATACTGCAAGTCCGGACTCAGCGCGTTGCCCAGCTGGAATGCTTGGGCACGGTCCTGGCCGGCTTTGTCCAGCAAGTTACCGTGCACGAAGCTA
>Ga0070730_10005472_pt1 | contig 10960 bp, 6 predicted proteins | sample Coa_R1_3_FD_66447 | JGI IMG/M metagenome (GOLD analysis project Ga0070730, IMG submission 66447) | Surface soil microbial communities from Centralia Pennsylvania, which are recovering from an underground coalmine fire - Coalmine... | ecosystem: Environmental > Terrestrial > Soil > Unclassified ... | reverse complement strand
TTCAGCGCCTCGAGCGGCCTGCTGTCGGGCACGCCGGGCAGCGGCGCCGTAGGTTCCTACACGAACATCGTGATTTCGGTGAGCGACGGAACCGCGACCGCGTCCCTGCCCGCCTTTTCGATCACCGTATCGGGGGTGACGCTCGGTTCGGCCACCTTGAACTGGACGCCGCCGACCACGAACACGGACGGCTCGCCGCTCACCGACCTGTCGGGCTTCATCATCTATTACGGCACCAGCGCCAGCTCGCTGTCGCAGCAGATCTCGCTCACCGACCCCGCCTCATCGAGCTACGTGGTGCCCAGCCTGACGGCGGGAACCTGGTATTTTGCGGTCAAGGCCACCACCACCAGCGGCGTGGACAGCGGCTTCTCGAACACCGCCAGCAAGACTATTTAACGATGCGGACCAAAGCCTCCTAGGCCCGAGTTATTAAGGTTCTTCCCGCAAGGCTCCAAGGGTCGAACGCACGCGTTCGACGGGTAACCCCGGGGTGAGACGTACTGCGTCGAACGGGTGGCCATGGAAGGCCACCCCGGGCTTGCGCGCAGCACGGACTGCGCAGCGCAATGGATTCACGCCGGTCCGGAAAATACATGGCCAATTCGGACTCCGTGCACGAAGAAGCCGTTCAACCGCGCATCAAACCTCCGGCCGCATCATACAGCGGGGCCGCAAGCCGGGTGGCTCGATGCCGCTCGCCGATGATCTCGATCTCGAAGCCGCTCTCGGCCGCGGCCACCGAACGCGGCACGTAGCCGAGCGCCAGCGACGCACCGACGCGGTGGCCGAAGGTTCCCGAGGTGACCCAGCCCACCACTTTGCCTTCGTGCCAGATGGGCTCGTCGCCGATCGCGTCCGCATCCGTGGTCTCGACCTTGAAGGCGACGAGGCGCAGCGCCCCGCCGCTCTCCTTCTCTTCGGCCGCCGCCGCGCGGCCAATGAAGTCGTCCTTCTTGAAGTCGACGAAGCGGCCCAGTCCCGCTTCGAACGGCCCGTAGATGGGCCGGTACTCCCGCGCCCAGGTGCCGAAGTTCTTTTCGATGCGCATGGCGTTGAGCGCCCGTCCGCCGAACGAGCGCAAGCCATGCTCGAGGCCGGCTTTCACCAATAGATCGTACAGCGTCCGCTGGTATTCCGTGGTCACCCACATCTCATAGCCCAACTCGCCGGTGAACGAAACCCGTCCCACGTACGCCGGGACCATGCCGACTTCCATTCGCTTGAACGACATGAAGGGAAACGAGCCGGTGGAGAGATCATCGCGCACCAGGCCTTGCAGCAGAGCGCGCGATTTCGGGCCCGCCACCGACAGTCCGGCGTACTGCATGGCGCAGGGCCGCACCGTCACCCCCGCCGGCGGCAGATGCCGCTCGAACCACCGCAGATAAAAGGTCTCGGCCGCATAGGTGCCGATCAGAAAGAAGTGATCCGCGGAGATGCGGCACAGCGTGAAATCGCCGATCAGCTTGCCTCGGTCGTTCAACATCGGGGACAGTGCGATGCGCCCCACGCCGGGAATGCGATTCGCCATCATCTTCGACAGCCATTCAGCCGCCGCCGGCCCTTGAACCTCGAACTTCCCGTAATTGGATATTTCCAAAAGACCCGCATGATCACGCACCGTCGCGCACTCGCGCGCGATGTGCGGGTGCGCATTCGAGCGGCGGAAGCTCACCTCGTCCACCGCCTCCGCTTGGGTGGGCGCGAACCAGAGGGCATTTTCGAGGCCGCAGTAGTCGCCGAAGACCGCGTGCTCCGCCGCGAGCCGCTCGTAGATCGGCGTGGTGCGCAGCGGCCGCGCCGCCGCCAGTTCCTCGTTCGGGAAGCGGATCCGAAAGCGGCGCGAATAGTTTTCGCGGACTTTTGCGTTGGTGTACGCCAGGGTGGTCCAGTCGCCGTAGCGCGCGACATCCATGCCCCAGACATCCGCTCCAGGGTCGCCGTCGACCATCCAGCGCGACAGCGCCAAACCCACGCCGCCGCCCTGACTGAAGCCCGCCATCACCCCGCAGGCCACCCAGAAATTCTTCAAGCCCTTGACCGGTCCGATGAGCGGATTGCCGTCAGGGGCGAAGGTGAACGGTCCGTTGACCACTTTCCGGATGCCGGCGCTTTCCAAGGCCGGAAAATGCTCGAAGCCCACTTCGAGACTGGGCGCAATGCGCTCGAGGTCATTGGCGAGGAGGTCTTGACCGAAGTCCCATGGCGTCGTCACCTCCGACCAGGGCACGCCGGCGCGCTCGTAGGTTCCCATGAGCATGCCGCCGCGTTCCTGCCGAAGGTAGATCTCGCCTTCGAAATCGATGGCGTGGAGCTGTTCCGGCTTGCCGACCAGTTGCGGCAGGTCGCCGGTGATGAGGTACTGATGCTCCATGGCCAGGATGGGCAGTTCGAGGCCGACCATGCGCCCGACTTCCCGGGCCCACAAGCCGGCGGCGTTCACCACGTGCTCCGCATGCACGTTGCCGTGATCCGTGATCACGTCCCACGAGCCGTCCGCACGCTGCTTGAGGTCGGTCACCCGGGTATGTCGGACGATTTCGGCACCGCCGATCTGCGCCGACTTGGCATAGGCATGGGTCACGCCATAGGGATCGACGTGGCCCTCGATGGGATCGTACATGGCGCCCGTGAAGTGCTTCTTCTCGAGGAGCGGGAAGAGCTTCGCCGCCTCGTCGACCGAGATGATCTCGAGGTCCATGCCGAGATACCGGCCCCGGGCCTTGGTCATCTTCAGCCAGTCGAGGCGTTCCCGCGTGCCCGCGAGCATGAGGCCGCCGGTGACGTGCACGCCGCAGGACTGTCCGGAAATCGCTTCGATCTCCTTGTAGAGTTCGATCGTGTATTGCTGCAGCTTGGCGACGTTGGGATCGCCGTTGACCGTGTGCATGCCGCCGGCCGCGTGCCAGGTCGAACCCGACGTGAGCTCCGCGCGCTCGATCAACAAGACGTCCTTCCAACCCGCCTTGGTCAAGTGATATAGAACGCTGGCGCCCACGACGCCTCCGCCGATCACCACCGCTTTTGCGTGGCTCTTCATGTTTTCTCCCAATTCATCGAATGTTGGTCGGTGCCGCTCACTCGTTGGAGACGGCCAGGTGAATCGCGGAAGCGGCTCCCGAGCCCGTGCCGAAGCGCTCGATCAGCCACGACCGGAACAATGCGATCGCCGTATCGCTCAGGGCTTCCGGATGGGTGGTCAAGTAGTAGCCGAAGCCGTCGTCGAGGATATTGTCGAAAGGCTTCACCAGTTGACCGGTGCGAATGATGTCGGCGAACAGGTAGCCGTCCACGAGGGCGATCCCCTCGCCGGAGAGCACATACTGCACCGCGAGGACGGCGGTATCGAAGACCAGGCCGCGCTCGACGTTCAACGAGTGCAGGCCCGCAGACTTGGCGAACTGCAGCCACATGTAATGCCGCGGCAGATCCGAGATTCGCACGTGCACCAATTCGTTGGCCGCGATGAACTCAGCCAGGCTCTTACCCTTGTGCCGTTCCGCGATGCTCGGATGACAGAGCACGCTCATCCGCACCGGCCACAAGAGGTCGGTCACGAGGTCCGTCACCGTCGGCTTGGAATACACCACCGCCACATCCACGTCGCCGGGCGGCGGCCCCACGCCATAGGGGCTCACCAGATCGATCTCGACTTCGGCCGCCGCGCGCTTGAAGTCCCGCAGGATGGGCACCGCGAGATGCACGGCGAAGCTCGGCGGCATCTGCACCCGCAGGGTCCGGATGCTGGTGGCGTTGTCATTGCGGATATCGTCGAGCGCGTACTCCAGGCGGTCGAAGGATTTGATCACGGCCGGCAAGAGCAGCTGTCCGGCTTTCGTCAGGACCAGGGCGTGCGGGCGGCGCTCGAAGAGTTGCGCACCGATGAGTTTCTCCAGCGCGATCACGTGCCTCGACAAGGCGCTCTGGGAGATCAGCAAGGCGTTGGCGGCGGCGGTGAAGCTCAAGTGCTTGGCGACGCCTTCGAAGGCACGCAGCGCGTTCAAGGGCAGCCAGCGGCGGTCGAGATTGGTTTTCGCCATACGGACTCCTTAGGGCGACCACGCCCGGGTGTACGCAATCGCGCGCTTCTGATCGGCGACGATGGTCTTGGACGCGAGGTACAGATGATAGGCCGCCCAAAATCCGGTGGGCGCCAGCACCAGCATGGCCATGCGCAAGGACGACGCGTCGACCGCATGTGCGCCCGCAAACCACACGGACAGCGCACCCACGAGCTTCGGCGCGACGATGAGGTTGAACACGTTGGCGACCAGCAGCGACACCGCGATGAACATCGAGCGCATGTGGCAGGGCGAGAGATTATTGAGCAGACCGAAGCAGGGACCGATATAGAAATAAATGGCCGGGATGAAAATCCAGAACATGATTCTGGCGACGAGAAGAGAGTGCGTCCAGTAGGCGATGAAGGAGGGAATCGTGGTCAACGCAACGACTCCGCCCAAGAGCCATACCACTCGGCGCGGGTCCGCCATGAAGGGCCTCGACAGCAGCCACGCCGTCCCAACCGTCGCCAGCGAGCCGCCGATCAGATGAATGTTGCCCGTGACCTCGCTCGCCTGAGCCACGTCGATCTGGTAGGTACGCATGAGAAACGCCGGCGTCCAGTACATGAGGCCCCAGCCCCAAAGGGCGCAGACGCCGCCGCCCATCACGACGTGGAACGCCGCCTTTTGCTCCCAAAACAGCCGCCACGTTTCTTTGACCGACGGCTTGATGTCGTCCACGATCTCGTCGAGGCGGCCGCGGGACGGTTCCCGGATGGTCAGATACACGATGACGCCCACCACCAGCCCCGGAATCCCCAAGGCGAGAAAGGCGTGGCGCCAATCGTAGAGACGCGCGACCTCGCCCGCGATATCGAGAGCGATCCATGCGCCGATCGGCGCGCCCAGGGCGAGCACGGTCATGGCCATCGGCCGCCGATCCGGCGGAAAGCAATCGGAGACGATGGCCGTCGACGGCGGAGTGCCGCCCGCTTCGCCGATGCCCGCACCGATGCGTGCCAGTGCGAACTGAATCCAACCGCGCGAAAGACCGCACATGGCGGTGAATCCCGACCAGACGATCAGCGACACCGACAGAATGTTGCGCCGATTGGAGCGGTCCGCGAACCAGGAAATGGGAATACCGCAGGTCACGTAAAAGAGCGCCAGCGGCCAGCTCGTGAGCATCCCCACGGTGTCGTCATCCAGATTCAGATCGAGGCGGATCGGCTCGAGCACGGTGGAGACGACATAACGATCGGCGATGTTGATGGCATAGATCAGGCACATCAGGATCAGCACGTACCAGCGCTCGGTCGACGACGGCACACGCGTTCGAGCAAGGTCAATGGCTGTGCTTATCACTCGTTTGCAACTCCGGTGTCGGCCCGGCTTCGCACCATACAGGGTTCAGCCGCGTTGCGCGACGGTCGGCGCGCGCGCTGCGGGCGGGTGTCCGACCCGGTGCGCGGCGGACGCGCGGACTCGAAAAAAGATATGGGCGGATCGCGAAATGGCATAGCGCGAAGGGGCCATCAGGCTAAGCTCCCGCAGTGGATCAATTCGACTACATCATCGTCGGCGCGGGCTCGGCCGGGTGCGTGCTGGCCGATCGCCTGTCGGCGGGCGGGCGGCGGGTCCTGGTGCTCGAAGCCGGCGGATCGGATGCCCGGTTCTGGATCAAGACACCGATCGGCTATGGCCGCACCTTTGCCGATGCGGCGGTGAACTGGAAGTACCAGACATTACCGAGCCCGGGACTCAACGGCCGCACCATGTACTGGCCGCGCGGGCGCGTGGTGGGCGGATCGAGCTCCATCAATGCGCTGGTGTACTGCCGCGGCATGCCGGCGGACTTCGACGACTGGCGCGATCTCGGGAATGCCGGGTGGGGCTGGGACGACGTGCGTCCGTGCTTTGAAAAGATCGAGCGCCGGGTGGATGCGGCCGGCCATGCGTCCGGCGATGGCGCGCTCGACGTCAAGGACGTCACGCCCCATCTACATTCCTCGCGCGAGACCTGGCTCGCCGCCGCGGCCGAATTGGGCGTGCCCGTGACCGACGACTTCAACGGGCCGCAGCCGGAGGGTTTAGGCTGCTATCAGGTGACCATCCGCAACGGCAGACGGGTGTCGGCGGCCGATGCGTTCCTGCGGCCGGCGCTGCGCCGCGACACGGTCAAACTCGAGACGCGCGCCTGGGTCAGCAGAATCAGGATCAGCGACGGGCGCGCCACCGGGGTCGAGTGGTGGCACCACGGCAAGCGGCATTTTTCCGCGGCCGCCGCCGAAGTCCTCATCTGCGGCGGAGCGGTGAACTCGCCGCAACTCCTGCAGCTGTCGGGCATCGGGCCGGGCGCCACCTTGTCCGCGCACGGCGTCCCGGTCTTGGTCGACAACCCGGCGGTCGGCGGACACCTGCAGGATCACCTCGCCGCCGTCTATTCGTTCAAGGCCACGCGGCCCACGCTCAACAACGAACTGCATTCGGCGTTCGGCAAGTTGCGTGCCGGACTGCGCTATCTCCTCACGAGAAAGGGGCCGTTGGCGCTCAGCGTGAATCAATTCGGCGGATTTCTCCGGGCGGCCCCGGACGCCTCCCGCCCGGACGTGCAGCTGTACTTCAACCCCGTGACCTACGGCAGCGGGGATGCGAAGCGCACCCGCATCGAGGTCGACGCGTTCGCGGGATTCTATCTGTGCTTTCAACCGACCCGCCCCACCAGCGAGGGGCGCATCGACATCGCGGACGGAGATTTCCGCCGCGCGCCGCTGATCGCCCCGAATTATCTGTCCACCGACAAGGACGTGCTCGACGCGGTGCACGGCGCACGGCTGCTCCAGACGATCGCGCGCACCCGCGCGATGCGCGCGCTGACCCTGGCACCCATCGCCCCTGATTTATTGCGCATGGTCGACCATGAGCTGCTGACCGACTTCCGGTCACGCGCCGCAACCGTGTACCACCCGGTCGGCACCTGCCGCATGGGGCATGGTTCCGGCGAATCCGTGGTCGACTCGTCGCTTCGGGTACATGGCGTCGAACGCCTGCGGGTGGTCGATGCGTCGGTCTTTCCGACCGTGACGTCGGCGAATACCAACGCGCCCACCCTCATGGTGGCGCAAAAAGCGGCCGATCTGATACTCAACGGCGGATAACCCGCGACAAGGAAGATGTTCCATGAAACTCGACAGCGTCAAAGTATTCGTGGTGGGCAATCCGCCGCCGGGCTTCGGCGGACGCTACTTCGTATTCCTCAAGCTCACGACGACGTGCGGCATCGAAGGCGTGGGTGAAGTGTACGCGGCCACCTTCGGCCCGCACGTCATCGCCGCGATGATCGAGGACGTGTTCATGCGGCGCTTCGCCGGTCGCGATCCTTTCAAGATCGAATCGATCTGGCGCGAGAGCTACGGTTCGGGCTTCAGCCTGCGGCCGGATCTTTCGCTGATGGGCGTGCTGAGCGGCCTCGAAATGGCCTGCTGGGACATCATCGGCAAAGCCGTCGAACAGCCGGTGTACAACCTGATGGGCGGGAAGGTGCACGAGCGCCTGCGCAGCTACACGTATCTGTATCCCGCCGACGGCGAAGGCGACGAGTTCTACCTCGATGCGGAGCGCTCCGCGGAGCGCGCCGCCGAGTACGTCGAACAGGGCTTCACGGGACTCAAGTTCGATCCCACCGGCGGCTTTTCGGCCTACGATCCGCGTCAACCCACGCAAGAAGCGCTGGAGCGGACCATTCGGCTGGTGCGGCTGGTGCGCGAAGCGGTCGGACGCAAGGCGGATCTCCTTTTGGGTACGCATGGTCAATTCACGACGTCGGGCGCGATCCGTCTCGCGCGGCAACTCGAGGCCTTCGATCCCCTGTGGTTCGAAGAGCCCGTGCCCCCCGAAATGCCGGAACAGATGGCACTCGTGGCCCGCGGCACCAGCATCCCGATCGCCACCGGCGAGCGGCTCACCACCAAGTATGAGTTCGCACGCGTACTCGCGGCGGGCGCGGCCAACATCCTGCAACTGAACCTCGGCCGCGTGGGCGGCATCCTCGAAGCGAAGAAAGTCGCGGCGCTGGCGGAAGTGCACTATGCGCAGATCGCCCCGCACCTCTACTGCGGCCCGGTGGTGGGCGCCGCCAATATTCAAATCGCGGCCTGCTCCCCCAATTTTTTGATTTTGGAAAGCATTCAACAGTGGGGAGGATTCCACGCGGACATTCTCAAGACCCCGATCCAGTGGGAGGACGGCTTCGTGATTCCGCCGACGGGACCGGGGCTGGGCGTGGAATTGGACGAGGCCGTGGCCTTGGCCAACCCCTATCCCACCGACGGCAATCTACATCTCGAAATGATCGATCGGCCGCTGGGCTGAGGAACGACGATGCGCTACGGGTTCATCGGTCTTGGAAATCTCGGAAAACATCTGGCGGCGAGCCTCGCCCGCGGCGGATTCGACGTGGGCGTCTTCGACCTCAATCGGCCCTCCGCCGACGCCGCCATCGCCGCGGGCGCCCGTTGGTGCGGATCGGTGGCCGACCTCGCGCAGTCCTGCGATGCGCTGATCACCTGCCTGCCCTCGCCCGCCGCCAGCGCCGCGGTGATGAACGAAGCGCTGCCATCGCTGCATCCGGGCAGCACTTGGATCGAAATGAGCACCAACGATTTCGTGGAGGTGGAGCGGATCGCCGCGCGCGCCGCGGCCGTCGGCGTCTCGACCTTGGTCTGCCCGGTGACGGGCGGCGTGCACCGCGCCGCGGCGGGCGACATCACCGTGCTTGTGGGCGGAACAACACAGGAATATTCGGCGCATGAGCCCGCGTTGAAGGCGATGGGCGGTCGCGTGATTTACCTCGGCGGCATCGAACAGGCGGCGGTCACCAAGGTGGTCACCAACATGCTCGCCTTCATTCACCTGATCGCGGCCGGGGAGGCCTTGATGCTTTGCGCCAAAGCGGGCGTCGACCTTCGCGCCGCATTCGACGCCATCGCGGCGAGTTCCGGCAACAGCTTTGTGCACGAGACCGAGAGCCAGGTCATTCTCAACGGCAGCTACGACATCGGATTCACCATGGACCTGGCCTGCAAGGACGCGGGCTTCGCGGTGGAATTCGGGCGCCGATTCGGCGTGCCGCTGCGCCTCGCGGGCATGATGGAGCAGATCTTCATCGAGGGCCGCGCCCGGTACGGCGGCGGCGCCTGGTCTTCGATGATCGTGAAGCTCTTGGAGGACTCGGTGGGTACGCCGCTGCGCGCGCCGGGGTTTCCGGCGAAGCTCGGAGCGGACGATGCTTGACGTCGCCAGTTGTGGCGAGCGCGCCTCGGCAACCGTTGCGCGGATTTCAAAGATGTCGCAAATTGGCATGGGGGCATCGCTAAATAGCATAGCAATCACCGAACAATGAGCTAAGCTCGGCCCTTGTTACCGCGATGGCGGGCGTGAGCCGCCTGTTGTGTTATCGCAACACTGGGCCATGGCCGACAGTTTGACAACACCATAAGAGGAAGGGATGGACGCATGAATTCAAGCCAGAAGTTGTCGTACGCGATTGCTGCGATTTTGAGCGGATCAGCCATGGGGGCCGCGCATGCTGCGCCCGCCGCCGACACCACCGAGTCCGAAGGAATTGCCGAGATCACGGTTACCGCGCAGCGACGCACGGAAAACATGCAGGACGTGCCCATCACCATCCAGGCACTGACTGGCGAGACACTGTCGCAGCTGAACGTCACCACCTTCGATGACTTTGTGAAGTATCTTCCGAACGTCACCTCGCAAGGTGGCGGCCCGGGTCAGAACAATATTTACATGCGAGGTCTCGCATCGGCGGTGGGCGGAATCCAAGGCTCGGGAGTCACCGGCAGTTTCCCCAACGTGGCCACCTATCTGGATGACCAATCGGGTGCACTTCCGGGCAGAAATCTCGACATCTACGCGGCCGACATGGAGCGTATCGAGGTTCTCGAAGGCCCGCAGGGAACCCTATTCGGCGCAGGAGCCCAAGCGGGTGTGGTGCGCTATATCACGAACAAGCCAAAGCTGGACATCACCGAAGGCAATGTCAACGCGGGTTATGCAATCACCGCGCATGGTGATCCCAGCAGCAATATCGACGCCATGATCAATATTCCGCTGATCGCGGACACTCTGGCCTTGCGCGGCGTGATCTACAACGAATCGCGCGGCGGCTACATCAACAATATTCCCGGCACCTTTGCACGAGGCCCGAACGAGCCCGGCGTTGCATATCAATATCACGCCTGTCCTGCCAACTGCGCCACTGTCAACAACAACAACATCGTCGCGAACGCGATCAACCCGGTAACCTATAAAGGCATCCGCGTCGAGGGCTTGTACAAGGTCAATGAGGACTGGAACTTCCTGCTCAGCCAGTCGTACCAGAACATGGAAGCCGACGGTGTGTTCGCGGAGCAGCAAATCAGCTCCGATGGCGTGCGGCAGCCGGATCTCACGGTGCAGTTGTATAACCCGTCCTTCGACAAGGACAAGTTCGAGAACACCTCGTGGACCCTGAATGGCCGCCTCGGTGCATTGAAAGCCGTGTACACCGGCGGCTACCTGGTACGCAACGTCGAGCAGGTGCAGGACTACACCAATTACGCGCGCGGCAAGTACGCGAATTATTATCAGTGCGTCAGCGCGGGCACGTCCACGACCGGCAAGGCGCAATGCTTCTCGCCCAGTTCCACTTGGCACGACATCGAGAAGAACACGCACATGACCCACGAATTCCGCTTGAGCACGCCAGACGACTGGCGCCTCCGAGCCCTGGGCGGCTTGTTCTACGAAGATTACAAAATCGACGAGCAGGTCGACTGGGAATACAAAACAGCCACCGCTTATTTCGGCCAGATCGGACCGCCGACCGGCTTCTGGGAACTCAATGGGTCGCCGCTCCTTCCCAATGGTCATCCGGTCCGTTACAGCACGCCTGG
>Ga0070730_10005471_pt1 | contig 10962 bp, 13 predicted proteins | sample Coa_R1_3_FD_66447 | JGI IMG/M metagenome (GOLD analysis project Ga0070730, IMG submission 66447) | Surface soil microbial communities from Centralia Pennsylvania, which are recovering from an underground coalmine fire - Coalmine... | ecosystem: Environmental > Terrestrial > Soil > Unclassified ... | reverse complement strand
GCTGGCGGGATCTGTATCTACGGTGTAGCGGATCTGGCAATGCGCGCGGGCGTTCGGTGCCACGGCGTTGACCGGGTTCTCGGGCCGGCCGGACAGCATCGCCAGCACGATGAAGCTGTTCCAGCCGTAGATCTTCTCGGCGGCTGTCAGGCCGGGTTCACCCCACCCGGCATCGATCGACGCAGCCTCGCCGCCACCGCCGACTTCGCAGCCCTGCAGCACGGAGCGCACGCTGGCAGGCAGCCCGTTGCGTGGCAGCCAGTCGCGCACCAGGATCTTGCCGTTGCGGTCCATGATGGCGCCGAGCGCGTGCGTCAGCATGATGGCGGGGTCGGTGGTCAGGCCGCCCCAATGCCCTGAGTGCACGCCGCCGGGACGCAGATCGACCACGAGATCGAAGTGGAACGTGCCGCGCGTGCCGGTGGCGATGGTGGGCACCTCCGGCATCACGCGTGGGCCATCCGAGCCGATCAGCACGTCGGCGGCGAGTTCGTCCTTGTGGTTGGCGACGAAGTCGCGCAGGCCGATGGAGCCGCGCTCCTCGCAGGTCTCCAGCACAAGCTTCAGGTTGAAGCCCAGCTTGCCGCTGCGTTCGGCGAGGACGGCTTCCAGTGCCGACAGGTTCAGCGCGTGCTGGCCCTTGTTGTCGGCGCTGCCGCGGCCATACCAGCGGTCGCCTTCCTCGGTGAGGCGCCAGGGATCGAGGCCTGCACGCCACTGATCCTCGAGGCCTCGCACCGTGTCGCCGTGGCCGTAGGTGAGCACGGTCGGGCGGGAGGGATCTTCGATCCGCTCGGCAGTCAGGATCGGGCCGAAGCCTTCGTGTGGGTTGTCGTGGATCGTCACGGTGAAGCCGAGCCGCTCGAGCCAGGGGCGTATGCCCTGGCCGAGATAGCGCTGCACGTCGGGCTCGTGTCCCGGGTCCTGCGACGTGCTGGGAATTGCGACGAGTTCGGCCAGCCGATCGCGGAAGCCGTTGCTGTCGAAGAAGTTCAGCGCGCGTGCAACGGCGCTCTCACGTGTGCCCATCATTCTGCCTCGTCCATCTCAACCAGCGCATTGTCATTGCCAGCCGAGGGCGAAGCAATCCCGGTCAACGGGGCAATGTTGCAAGGAAACTTTCGAGCAGCGCGTTCAACTGAGCCGGTTCATCGAGCTGTGGAAAGTGCCCGGTGTCAGCGATGATCTCGATGCGGACGGCAGGAACGCGGGCGCGCAGCATGTCGAGGAACGGCGTGTTCTGGCCTTTGCTCAATGGCCGGCGTTCCCGGCGTTCGTTGCTGTAGGTGGCCTGGATCGCCAGCAGCGGCACACGAAGGTCAGTCAGCGAGGTGGAGAAGCGCGTTATGTCGTAGCGCAGCAGGTCGAGCATCATCTTCTCGCCGATCGCACGCGGCAGGCGCTGCGCGCGCTGGACGACGGCGGTGACGACGGCGGGGTCGCTTTTCGCGGTGAACATCTCGTTGAACCATTTGCCGGTGAGCGTCACGAAGCCGTCGGGTACTGCAAAGGCCTCGCGCAGTGGTCCGGCCATGCCGGGGGCAAACTGGCTGCCATCAACGAAGACGACGCCGGCGACGCGGTCCGGTGCCTGCAATGCCGCCTCGGTGACAACGCGGCAGCCGAGGCTGTGGCCGACGATAACCGTGGGGCGAAGATCCAGGGCGCGCATCACCTCGGCGACATCCGCGCCGTAGCGCTCGATCGAACATTCGTCCGGGCTGCCGGCGCTTTCGCCATGCCCACGCAGGTCGACGGCGATGATGCGATGGCGCGGCGACAGATGCGCGATCTGTGCGGCCCAGTCGCTGTGCGCGCAGGCGAAGCCGTGGACGAACACGATGGGCGGGGTTCCGTCACCGTTCGCGACGTGATGGATCAGGGGCATGTCATTCCTCGGGCGCTTCTTTGTATTCGGGGACTTTCAGATAGACCCAGATCAGGTTGGCGAGGAACATCACCGCGGTGACGAGGAACACCCACCGGAGGCCAACCGATGCGGCGACCGCGCCGCCGGTGAGTGGACCCAGCGAATTGCCCAGGAACGTTGCGGATGCGGTCATGCCGTAGACGGTGCCACGATCGGCGCGCGAGACGAGGCGGCCCACCAGCGCGTTGGCGGTGGGCAGGATGCCGCCGATGAACAGGCCGACGGCAAAACGCTCGGCGACGAAGACCCAATAGTTGCCTACGAAAGTTTGCGGCAGCGTGGTGACAGTGGCGCCCACCAGGCAGATCAGCAGCACGCGCCGGTAGCCGATGACGTCACTGCGCTTGCCGAGGAATGGCGAGGCCATCAGGTCCGCGAGGCCAGTGATCGAGAAGGCGATGCCGCTCAAGGTCGCGAGATTGGGTTGTTGGCCCAGCATTTCCTGCACGAACAGCGTCACTACCGGCTGCACGGTGCGAACGCCGAACTGCGCCATCAGGAGCACGAAGAACAGTGGCAGCAAGCCGGCCGACGCCATCAGCAGCTTGAGGCTGCCAACCATCGAGCGCTCGCGACGTGGCCCTTGCGGCGGCACGAAGTGTTCGTTCAGGCCTCGCCAGAGCGCGAGCAATGCGAGGAGCGTCATGGCGGATGTGCAGTAGAAGGGGATGCGATAGCTTCCGGTCGCATCGGCGAGGCCGCCGCCGATCACTGGTCCGATCAGCGAGCCGATGAGTTGTCCGGTGCTCAGCCAGCCGAGCGCGAAACCGAGGCGCCGCTCCGGCACCTGGCTCGCGACGAGTGCGATCGCCGAGGCGGAGAAGCCTGCGAACGCGCCCATCAGGGCGCGGAAGGCGAAGAACTGCCAGACGTTCAGTGCGGCACCCATCAGCGCGGTAAACACGGCGATGGCGAAGCTGGACCGCAGCAGCATCAGCTTGCGGCCGCGCCGATCAGCCAACCTGCCCCAAAGCGGCGAGGCAAATGCGGCGACGAACGAGGTAGAGCCGTTGAGGATGCCCGACCACAGATCGATGTCGGGCGGCCGGGTGACGCCGAGTTCCGGCAGGAACAGCGGCATGATCGGCGTCAGCATGCTGAACGACATGGTCATGATGAACTGGATGCCCACCATGGCCCAGAGAGTGACCTGCCACTGTGATGACGGAGCCGCGGTCTCCTGCGTCACCTGTCACCACAGGCAGGGATACGTGGTAGCGGCATTCAGGCGCTGGTACTCAGGCGCGCCGCCATCTGCTGCTTGAACTGGTCGATTGGCATGAAACCCGGATCGGCCCGGCACGCGTCCTCGGTCTCACGCAGGATCTGCTCGTCGGTCTTGCTGAGGTCGAGCGGCTTGCCGTGCGGTTGCGGAACATGGAACGGCGTATCGAGATACGCCTCGACCGTGTTGCCTTCCGGGTCCTTGAAGTAGATCGACCAGGCATTGCCATGGCTGATCGGGCGCATCTCGGTGGCGCCGAGTTCGAGCGCGCGCTTGTGGACCTCGCGCAGGTCGCCGAGCGTGTCGACCATGAAGGACATCTGCTGGATCGGATTGAAGCCAGAGGTGTCCGGCCGGCCCGTGACGAGCACGAGCTGGTGGTGGTTCTGCGAATTGCCGCTCATGAAGGTCAGGTGCATGCCGGCGCGGCCCTCGCCATGGTCGGTGACCATCAGGCCGAGGACGTTGGTGTAGAATTGCTCCATCCGGTCACGATCCTGGACGTAGATACCCATATGGGCGAGACGCGCGCGAATATTGGCCATGGTGCGATCCTCCTGGCCGGCGAGCGTCCTCCAGTGCGGGCGATTTCGCAAGCGGTGGTGCCGCCGCCGGCTTTCGTGTTCGCCGGTGGTACGTCATGCTGCGGCATCCGCGAAGAGGAAACAGCATCATGAAAGTTGGGTTCATCGGCGTAGGCAACATGGGCGGACCGATGTGCCGCAATATCATCCGCAATACCAATCACGACGTGACCGTGTTCGACCTGAACCCGGCGGCGATCAAGGCGTGCGCGGAGCTTGGCGCGACGGCCGGCAGTTCCGCGGCACAGGTCGCGGCGGATTGCGACGTGGTGTTCACCTCGCTGCCAATGCCGCGCAATGTCGAAGAAGTTGCCGCGACCATTGCCGCGAATGCGAAGCCAGGCACGGTTTACATTGATCTTTCCACGAACTCGCCGGCTACCGCGCGGCGTGTCCGTGACGCGATGCAGGCGAAGGGCATCCAGATGCTGGAGGCGCCGGTCTCGGGCGGCGTGTCGCGCGCCACTGACGGCACCATCGTCATCATGGTGGGTGGCGACGCCTCGGTGTTCGAAGCGCAGCTTCCGCTGCTGAAGTCTTTCAGCGGCGAGGTCGTGCATGTCGGCGACATCGGCATGGGGTCCGTGGCCAAGCTGGTGAACAACATGCTGGCATTCTGCAATGCGGCGGCAGCAGCGGAGGCCCTGGTGATCGGCACCATGGCCGGCATCGACCTGAACAAGCTGCAACAGGTGATCAGCAATGCCAGCGGCAATTCGTCGGCCTTCCGCAACCTGTCGGAGAAGGCGTTCAAGCGCGAGTTCGCCGCCACCTTCGCGCTGGACCTGGCGCATAAGGATCTGCGCCTGGCGCTAGAACTTGCGGACGAACTCGGCGTTCCGGGCATGATCGCCCCGCAGGTGATGAACCTGATGCGCATCGCGCGCGCAAAAGGAATGGGTGGCGACGACAGCAGCTCGGTCATCCGAGTATACGAACAGGCACTTGGGCGGGAAGTGCGTCCGTAGCGACGAATTCTCTAACGTGAATTGCCTTGGTTGCCTGAATAAACAAAGCGCGAGCAGATCACGGAGCAGATTGGCAACTTTCCGGGTAGATGTATGCTGAAAGTGCGTGCAAATTTGCACGCAGTGTCATCAACGGAATGAGGACGCAATGGCCAGCCTATTCCACGTTCTCGTTGTTGAGGACGAACCACTGGTTCGGGACGTCATTATTGACGCGCTTGATGGGCTTTATCGAACCAGCCATGCCGGAACCGCGGCGGGGGCGATGGATCGGCTGCGGGGCGGTGACATCGATGCCATGCTGCTCGACTGCACGCTGCCGGGCGGATTGGACCCGGCCCTGGTGCCGATGGCGGATCAGTTCGGCGTTCCGGTGATCCTGATGTCCGGATATCCGGATGTGATGGAGCGCGTGCCGGGGGCGGGCAGGCTTGCCATCCAGAAACCTTTCAGCCTGAGCGCGTTGCTGGACACGATCGAGCGCGCCGTCGCGTCAACCCGCGTGGCCTGACCACCCGCTATCACGCATCGAGCAACTGGTGGACGGCGGACACGAGGGCGCGCAGCGGGAATGGCTTTTCCAGGAAGGTCTCGCTCTCCGGCGGGCGCTGCATGCCGCTGACGAACAATACCCTCAGTTCGGGGTACAATTGTCGCGCGGCGTTGGCAAAGGCCAATCCGTCGAGGCGAGGCATGGCAATGTCCGTGACAACGAGCGAGATATCCGGATGCTCGTTCAGCAGCCTTAGCCCCTCGACGCCATCGCCGCCCTGGTAGACACAGTCGCACATATCCTCGAGGACCGCCGCCACCGACTCCCGGATCAGTGCATCGTCGTCGAGCACCAGACCGATGTTATGAGCGCCGCAGTCGCTTTGCACCGGCGTTGTCACGATCCGGTTGTCCTTTGCACTGCTTTCCATCGTCGTCGAACCAACCACACCGCACTGACGTTCCAGCCGATACCGGTCAATTCCAAGGAACATGTCCGCGAGACCTGGAGGGCAAGGTGCTGTCGCAAAGTGTCGATCGCTTGTCAGCACTTGGACGTATGTGCTGTTCCCTGGCCAAGGCAGGGCGCAGTGGTGGTGGGTACGTGCCGGGAATCGTGTGGGCGGCCTGTGGGAGGGAGCGGCGTCGGCCCTACGCAACTTTCAGGCGCCATGCTCCTCTAACGGTCACGACTTCGCGCGTGGCAAGGGCTGCCCATCACCGTCGTAGCGGCTCGGCCATATCGCATGCGGCGCAATGCCCAGCGCATCGGCCAGGATCCGCTCAACGGCTGGCCACGGCTGCTTCAGGGCTTTACCTGCCGCCGTGGGGTGGTAGCCATTGGCCACTGACAGTCCGGCAAGGCTGTGGCCGCGCTTCTTCAAGGCAGCCAGCACATCGGCCGGATGCCAGTCCTCCTCGTTGCGGGAGGGGTTGCTCGCAAAGTCGTTGTTTGCATTCATGGGAATTCTCCCGAGAGAATTGCCTTTGGAAAGTGATGGTTCCCCTCTCCAACGTTGGAATCCCGACGAACTCCTGTTTGGAAAGTGTCGAAACTGTGCCCGGTCGATAACATATGTCACAAATTAGCGAAACCACTGCAGCTGCCCCGATCGGAGCCGAACGCGCCGCCTTCATTGGCCGTCTGCAGGCGATCCTGAAGCACTGGCCAAGCGCGGATCGCCTTGCGCGGGCCACTGGTGTTTCGCCGTCGGCGTTCCGCAAATGGCTCCGTGGTGAGGCGGAACCGAGCCGGGAGCGCCTGGTCGCCTTGGCCAACGCCTCGGGTGTCCCGGTTGGCTGGCTGGCCAACGGGGATGGGCCCGAGCCGCGGTTCCAGAGTGCCGTGACGACTGCACGGCCTCGCGGCCCCGTTACGCTGCTCGGCTCCCACCTCGATCGGCAGGATTACGTGGTTCTGCCGAAGCGTCCGGAGGCTGCTGCCGCCGGACCGGAATCACCGCCCGCTCCCCCGATTACGGAGTTTATCGCGTTCCGCCGCGACTGGGTTCGCGACATTCTTGGAATTGAACCCGACCAGCTGACGGTGGAGACGGCGCTGGGTGAGTCCATGGAGCCCGGCATACAGAATGGGGATCTGCTGCTGGTTGATACAACGGATACACGTTTTCACAGCTTTGGGGTTTACGTAGTTGAGATCGCTGGTGAGCGGCTGGTGAAGCGGGTTCAACCGAAGCTGGACGGCAGCTTGACGCTGATCAGCGATAATCCCGCCTATGAGGCGGAACATATACCGCCCGGCCGGACCGGTACGGTGCAGATTGTTGGCAGGGTGTTGTGGACGTGCGGGCCAACCCGCAGCAGCAGCAGGTGGGAGAGGGTCTGACCCTCTCCCACAGGTGCATCAGCGCCAGATCGGCCGGCCGAGATTGATGTCGTGGCCGCTGGTCAGCGCGCCGCCCAGAGCGCCCGCGCCGCCACCGATCGCTGCCCCGAGCAAGGGGCTGCCACCCGTCACCGCTGCGATCGCGGCACCACCGCCGGCTCCGATCAGGCCGCCCGACAGCGCGCGGTCGCCTCGATTATAGCCGCATCCAGCGAGACCGATCGCCGCGGAAACCAGAACCAGGCACGTAGCAATGCCGCGCCGCATGACACTCTCTCCTATCCTTATGTTAACACACGTCTATTGCGATCAACGGGCGGTGACCGCGCCACCGACGGCGCCTACGCCGCCACCGATCAGCGCACCCGTCGCCGGCCTGCCGCCGGTCAGCGCCGCCACACCGGCGCCGGCGCCCGCGCCCATCAGGCCACCGGTAACGGCACGAGTGCCGGGATCCTCACCACAGCCGGCCAGCATTGCCAGCATGCCGCCAAGGGCTATTCCCAATGCGATTTTGCGAGTCATCGGTTCATCCTCCCAACCGCTTAAGACGAAGCTTGATTTCAGTTAGGGGAAAGGAAATCCGGTGGCTTGAATGAGGCGATCATTGGGCACGACCTCAACCTCTTGTTATCGGCGGGCGGGGGGGCTAAGCCCAGCGCCTTCCGGGCATATCCCGCAGAGGCAACCACTGAATGTTCTCCCGCGCTCTCGGCTTCATGTCGGCCGATATGGCGATCGATCTGGGTACAGCGAACACGCTGGTCTACGTGAAGGGCCGCGGCATCGTGCTGGCGGAGCCATCGGTCGTTGCGATCGCGGAAGTGCGGGGCAAGAAGCAGGTCGTGGCAGTGGGCGAGGAGGCCAAGCAGATGCTGGGCCGCACGCCCGGCTACATCACTGCCAGCCGGCCGCTGCGGGACGGCGTGATCGCGGATTTCGAAGTCGCCGAGGAGATGATCAAGCACTTCATCCGCAAGGTGCACAATCGGCGCGGATTTGCCTCACCGCTGATCATTGTGTGTGTGCCGTCGGGATCCACGGCTGTTGAGCGGCGCGCCATCCAGGAAAGTGCGGAGAGCGCTGGTGCGCGGAAGGTCGCGCTGATCGAGGAGCCGATGGCCGCGGCGATTGGCGCGGGACTGCCGGTGACCGAGCCATCCGGCTCGATGGTGGTGGATATCGGCGGCGGCACCACGGAAGTGGCGGTGATTTCGCTGGGCGGTATCGTCTATTCGCGCAGCATCCGCGTTGGCGGCGACAAGATGGATGAAGCGATCATCAGCTACATCCGTCGTGGGCATAACCTGCTGATTGGCGAATCCTCGGCCGAGCGGCTGAAGATGGACATTGGCGCTGCCAGCCTGACCGATGAGCCGGGGCATGGGCCATTGCGCGAAGTGCGTGGGCGCGATCTGATGAATGGGGTGCCGCGCGAGGTGCTGGTGAGCCAGAACCAGATCGCCGAGAGCCTCGCCGAGCCGGTGGGGCAGATAGTCGAATCGGTCAAGGTGGCGCTCGAGAACACGCCGCCGGAACTCGCCGCCGATATCGTGGACAAGGGCATCGTGTTGACTGGGGGCGGCGCGCTGCTGAACCGGCTCGATCAGGTGTTGCGCGATGCGACCGGATTGGCGGTGGTGGTGGCGGAGAACCCGCTGCAGTGCGTGGCACTGGGTACCGGGCGCGCACTCGAGGAGCGCAAGCGGCTCAGCAATGTGCTGAGCAGCATGTACTAGCGGGCGGCTGTCAGAAGGGAGGGCGGCACGCGGTCGCGGTGCCTAGTCTTGGCGAGATTGCTTCGTCGCTGCGCTCCTCGCAATGACATGTGATCGCGGTGACAGGGGCGGAGGGTTCGGGCACGCAGCGGGGTCAATAAACGCCCAGATGCTGGTGCAGGTCGATGCCGTCGCGGCGTAGAGTCGCGACGGTGTCGGCGATGACGACGCGACCGCTGTTCAGGATCACGATGTCGTCTGCTACGTCGAACACGAGTTTCGCGTTCTGCTCGACCAGCACGATCGACAGGCCGTGCTCCTTCAACTGGCGTATCGTTGTCATCACGTCGGCGACGATCTGTGGCGCGAGGCCCTCGGATGGTTCGTCCATCAGCAGCACGCGTGGGTTCGACATCAGCGCGCGGGCGATTGCCAGCATCTGTTGTTCGCCGCCTGACAGGTAGCCGGCATATTGCTCGCGCCGCTCGTCGAGGCGCGGGAATGTCCGGAACACGCGGTCGAACGTCCAGGGTTCGGCGCCTTCGCGCGGCTTGCGTGCCGCGACCGAGAGGTTCTCGCGCACGGTCAAGCTGCGGAAGATGCGACGGCCTTGCGGCACCAGCGCGACGCCTTGTGCGGCGATCGCTTCCGGAGTGCGGCCGGTGACCGGGGTACCGTGCACTGTGACGGCACCGCGCCGCGGGGGCAGCAGACCGACGGCGACGTTCATGCACGTGGTCTTGCCTGCGCCGTTGCGGCCGAGCAGGCCGAGCAGCCGACCCTCGCCCAGGCGCAGCGACACGTCGTGCAGGACGTGGCTGTCGCCGTAATAGGCATCGATGTCGCGCAGCAGCAGCGCGTCAGTCGACAAGGTAGATCTCCCGGGTGCGCGGATGCTCCACAACTTCGGTGCGTGTGCCCTCGACGACGACACGGCCGAAATGCAGCACGGTGATGCGTTCGGCGAACTCAAGTGCCACGTCCATGTCGTGCTCGATCATCACGACGGTCACGTCACGGGGAATGGCGGTGAGCAAGGTGAGGACGTCGCGCCGTTCATCCACCGAGAGTCCGGCGAAGGGCTCGTCGAGCAGCAGAACCTTCGGGTTCTGCGCCAGCGCCATGGCGATTTCGACGCGACGCCGCTCGCCATACGATGTTTCCGCCACCGGTCTGTCGGCAACATGATCGAGACCGACTGTGGCCAATGTGTTGCGGGCCTTTTGCCACAGGTTGTGCTGAGCGCTCAGCCGCAGCAGTGGATTCCAGCGCAATGGCGACAGGCCGAGCAGCGACAGCGTCACGTTGTGCGCCAGCGTTTCGCGCGGGAACAGCGTGATGATCTGGTAGGTGCGGGCGAGGCCGAGATGGGCGCGCCGTCGGGCTGGCAGGCCGATCAGATCGCGCCCGAACAGCGTGATGCGGCCGGTGTCGGCTCGCAGTTCGCCAGTGATCAGGTTGAACAGCGTGGTCTTGCCGGCGCCGTTCGGACCTATGATGAGGCGGCGTTCGCCGGGTGCGACGGAAAGGCTCACCGATGACGTGACGCGCAATCCGCCGAACGCCTTGTTCAGATCGCTGATCTCGAGAGCGGTCATCGGCGCCGACGCCACACGCGCGCGAGGCCTGGCACGAGGCCTTCGGGCATGAACACCACGATGAGGACGAAGATGGCGCCGAGGACGAAGTTCCAGCGCTCGATGTAGGCGCTGGCGACATCCTTCATGATGATGACCAGTGCGGAGCCGATGATCGGGCCGAGCAGAGTGGCGGTACCGCCGGCGATCACCATCAGCAGCGATTCCGCCGAGGCGCTGAGCGCCACGGTCTGCGGACTGATGAACTGGTTGTAGTAGAGATAAAGCAGCCCGGCGACGCCACTCCAGAAGCCGGAGAACAGGAAGGCGAGGAAGCGTGTCAGCCAGACGTTGTAGCCGAGTGCGGTCATGCGCCGTGGCTGGTCGCGCATGCCGCGCAGCGCCGCGCCGAATGGCGAGGTGACGAAGATTGCCATGGCAGCGACCGTGATGACGAAGACGACGAGCGTCGCCCAGTAGAACGCATTTGCCGACGCAAGTGACAGGCCGAAGGGGGCAGGGCGGGTATTGATGGAAATGCCGTTGTCACCGTTGGTCAGGCTGATCCAGCGATAAGCGATGCCCCACGCTATCTGGCCCAGCGCGACCGTGATCATGACGA
>Ga0070730_10005470_pt1 | contig 10963 bp, 13 predicted proteins | sample Coa_R1_3_FD_66447 | JGI IMG/M metagenome (GOLD analysis project Ga0070730, IMG submission 66447) | Surface soil microbial communities from Centralia Pennsylvania, which are recovering from an underground coalmine fire - Coalmine... | ecosystem: Environmental > Terrestrial > Soil > Unclassified ... | reverse complement strand
CGGTGGATCCGATCCCAGTCCGCCTCGATGATGTCCATGATGTCGGCGCGGCGCGTGACACCGGCATTATTCAGCAGGATGTCGATGCGGCCAAACGCCGCAAGCGCTTCACGCACCATGCGGTCGATCTGGTTCAGGTCACCGACATCGGCTTGCATCGCAACGGCGCGGCGCTGGCCCGCGGCGATGGATTCGGCAGTCGCTCGGGCGCCGTCGCGGTCTATGTCGGCGACGATGACGTGCGCGCCTGCCTCGGCGAGCGCGCAGGCGGATGCCTTGCCGATTCCGTGCGCGGCACCGGTAACGAGTGCCACCTGGTTTGCGAGGTCCATATGGCGTTTCCTCCTGTTCGATCGCAGTGAAGCCGTGATTGGCGGCGGCGTCCACTGGAAGCACTCTCGTCTTCGTCATTCGCCGCAATGGAATCTGCTGGCCAGATGTTCGTGGGCAGCAGTATTAATAACGCGGCATGTCACTCTTTCGGCGATTCCTGCCAGTTGTATCCGACGCGCATATGGAGGCGCCTGATCCGCAGCGCCCGATTCCGCTCTACGACCCTGGCGGCATGATGAACCGCATGAACCGCTCGTTCCGGCGCCGCCTTCGTGATCGGGTCGAAGATCTGTTCCATGACGCATGCGTCACCGGAGACCTCGCCACCGCCGAGGAATTGCTGGGCGTTCTGGAGAATATGCAGAAGCGACGGCAAGCTACCGGACAGGACCGGCGTGCCGGGGACTCCCCCTTTACCGCGGCACGTGTTGTCGGCTGTTAGGCTGGTTGCCTGACAATCGCAAAACAGGGACACTTCCACGCAATCCGTTCACAGGGGAGGAAGTGGCATGGCGGTCCGTCTCGTGGTGACCATATCGGCAAATCCAGGCAAGGGCGGCGAACTCGCCCAGGTGTTCCGAGCGCGCTGCGCCGAGTGCATGCAGGAACCGGGCTGCGAGCAGTTCGAGATTTTCCAGAGCGTGCTCAATCCGGACAAGTTGGCGTTGCTGGAACTATGGACAGACCAGGCCGCCCTGGATGCACACGCCAAGCTCAATGCGACGCGGCCTCCGATGCCGTCCGGGCTACGAGCGGGTGGCGGCGTGCGTGAGGACTATACTTACACTGTGACCCGATCGTAACTGCTTGGGGTTGCAAGGCTCGCGTTGCAACTTTGCCGCGACGCACCAACTACCCGCCATCGTGCTACGGAGTACCTGGCGATGCGTCGCGGCTTTCCTGTCGTACTTGTCTTGGCCACGCTGCTTGGCGGCTGCGTCGGCACAAATTCCGCGGGCGGCCAGGCGCAGAATGCTGCGCCCATAGGCTACCGCTATTATGACAGCCAGCACCCCAACTATGTGATTCAGCCATCGGCCGAGGCGATCGCCAACGCACAGCGTGGCACGTACCTTTGGCCGCCGGCGATGAGCGTTGTCCGCTAGGGGTTACGCCGTGGCGCCACCGTCCACCGGTAGCGCGACTCCGGTGATGTAGGAGGCCTCATCCGAGATCAGGAACAGCGCCGCGTTGGCGACCTCCTCGGGTTGGGCCGGGCGTCCCATCGGTACCTGGCCGCCGCGTTTCAACACCAGCGTTTCCGGTGTCTCGCCGGGCGGCAACTGGCTGTCCGGGCGAGCAACAAACACGCGCAGCATCGGCGTATCGGTTGGGCCAGGACAGACTGCGTTGACCCTGATCTTCTCGCGCGCGTATCGCTTGGCGAGGCCGTGCACAAGGCCGACGACGCCGAACTTGGCGATGTTGTAGATCGGGCTGAACTGCGAGCCGGTCAGACCGGATGTGGACGCAGTGTAGAGCAGCGCGCCGCCGCCGCGGGCGCGCAGTTCCGGAATGGCAGCCTCGGTGGTGACAAGAACCGTTCGCAGGTTCAGGTCCATGGCGAGTTCGAAATCCTTCCAGTCGAGGCCTTCGATAGCGGCAGGGCCCGGATGGCCGACATGATTCCAGACAAAATCGAGCCCGCCGAAAGCGTTCGCTGTGCGTCGAACGATCTCACGTGCAAATGAGTCCTGGCGGAGGTCGCCGGCCAGGGCAATCGCTTTGCCACCGGCATCCTTGATATCTTTCGCCACGGCGTTGGCACCCGCTTCGTCGAGATCAACCACGCCGACAGCGGCGCCCTCCTTGGCAAAGCGCAGCGCACCGGCACGGCCCATGCCGGAGGCGGCCGCGGTGACGAGGCCGATCTTGTTGGCAAGACGCATGCTATTTTTCCTTCATGCTATATTCATCCCACAGGCGGATCAGATAGCCGTCGGGATCCGCCAGCTCCGCGCCATAACCCCAATAGGTCTTGCGCGGCGGATGGGTGAAGGTGACGCCACGGGCAGCCAATGCGGCAAAGGTCGCGTCCACTTCTTCCACTTGGAACCAGAGCGCACAGCCATTCGGGACGATCGGCGGTGATGCCTGCTGCAGGAAGATCGCGAAGCCATCGCTGTCCTGCAGCGCCACTGTCTGACGTTCCGGCACCTCGAATTCGACCTTCAGGCCCAGTGTCGCGATGTACCACTCACGGGAACGGGTGCAATCACTGACCGGAAGACTTAGATGATCGAACTTCATCGTGTGCCACAGCCTTATCTCATGCGCGCGTTCAGCCACTCCACCATGATGCGATTGAACGTGTCCGGGTGCTCGACATTCGGGAAGTGCCGGGCGTCGGCAATCTCTTCGTAGCTCGCACCCTGTACGAGGCCGGCGAGGCGCTGGTTCTCTGCCGCTGGCGTGCCGGCATCATCTGCGCCACAGACCACCAGAACCGGAACGCGCAATAGTGGCAGGCGCGGCACAAAATCGAAGTTGCGGATCGCGGCAACACAACCAAGGTACCCTTCGGGCGTGGTGCCGACGATGGTTTCCCGGATCTGTTTCCAGCGGGAAGGACGCTGCGCCTTCACCGCATCGGTGAGCCAGCGCTCGATCGTTGGATCGGCCAGGGGAGCCAGGGAATTCGCCTTGCGTACCGTATCGACACGCTGCTGCCAGACCTCCCGCGCGCCAGCCGGACTCGCTGGAAGCGTATCGCACCACATGGCAGAGGCCAGCTTCGAGTGATGCTCCAGTGCGAACGCCTGGCCCAGCATGCCGCCGATGGACAGTCCGATGTAATGCACCCGTTGGATACCAAGCGCTTCCAGCGTATCGGCGACATCCAAGGCAAGCTCGCTCATGGTATAGTCGCCGGTAACCGGGCTGCTGCCGCCGTGACCACGCATGTCGATACGCAGAACGCGGAAGCCGGCGCGGAGCAGGGCAGGGACCTGTTCGCTCCACATGCCGCTGTCACTGGCCAGCGAATGTGTCATGCAGACGACGGGCGCAGTATCCGGACCGATCAGGTCATACGCGATAATCCGTCCATTCAGCGGAAGCAACATGCAAAGTCTCCGTCAGCCCGTTTCCATGGGCAGGCTTGCATCCTTTGCCCATTCGGACAACGAGGCGTCGTACAGCTTCACATCCTGGTGTCCCAGCATGATCAGTGCCAGCGCGTCGGCGCTCGCGGCGATGCCGCCGCCGCAGTAGTTGATGACTTGCCGTTCCATCGCGCCGACGGCGTCGAAACGCTTGCGGAGCTCGTTGGCTGGCAGGAAGGTGTTGGTCTCCGGGTCGAGCAGATGCGCCGCCGGCACATTGACGCTGCCGGCGATGCGTCCTGGGCGGCCATAGCTGTTGCCGCCGGTTCCGGTGTGCTGCGCGGGCTGCAAGGCGTTGATGGTGCAGATGGCACCATTGCCGACGGCGCGCAGCACGGCGTCCTTGCCCACCATCAGATTGCGGACTGTGCCGGTGATGAAGTTGCCTGGGGCGCGCTGGCGTGCAGGACCGGTCTCGGTGGGGCGGCCCTCACGCTGCCATTTCTGCCAGCCGCCGTTCAGCACGGCGGCGTTGTCGTAACCGAATTCGTGCAGCAGAAACCACAGCCGCGTTGCCCACCAGACGTTTGCGGTGCTGTAGGTCACAATGCGCGTGGTGCTGTTGACGCCGAAGCGGCGCATGGCCGCAGCGAAATCGTCCGGGCCTTGCCGCATGAAACGCAGGCTCTGCGAGGTGTCGGACACATCGCGTAGCATGTCGACGAATTGCGCGCCGGGGATGTGGCCGGCTTCGAAGTCTTCGCGCCCGGGCTTCACCTGGTAGGTGGTCTTCGGATCGGGGATCAGGTGCGTGGTGCAGTCGAACACCATCACACCGGGATCATTGAGATGCTGAGCGAGCCAGTCGGTTTCGACCAGGTATTCCGGATGAACGAAGCCGGTCATGCCGGCAGCTCCGCGAGTTCGATCAGCACGTTGCCGGTGGAGACGGGGTCGATGAACGCGATGCGCGCGCCGCCATGGCCAATGCGAGGCGTTTCGTCACGCAGCTTCACGCCCTTTGCCTTCAGTTCTGCAAGCGCGCCATCGATATCTTCCACCTCGAAGCAGATGTGGAACAGGCCTTCACCCTTCTCGGCGATCCACTGGTTAACGCCGGAATCTGGCGCCTTGCTTTCCAGCAGCTCGATGTAGGTCTCGCCGACCGGAAGCATGGCGAGACGCGTCGCACCGATCTGTTCCTCATACTCCAGCGGTATGCCGAACGTGTTGCGGAGCAGGTCCATCGACTGGTTGAGCGAGTTCACGGCAATGGCGATGTGCTCGACGCGCTTGATCTTCATGACTGGCTCCTCAGGAAATCGTGACGCCGCTGTCCACAGGATAGACCTGTCCGGTCACCAGGCGCGACTCATCGGACGCCAGGAACAGCGCCATGTTGGCGATGTCGATGGGTTCGATCAGGCCAAGCAGATGTGAGTCCGCCAGCTTAGTCAACGCCGCGTTGCCGGCGACCAGCTTGCGCACGCGCTCCGTCATGGTGGCGGACGGTGCGATGGCGTTGACGCGCACATGCTTCGCAGCGAATTCCACCGCCATGGAACGTGTGATGGCGGAGACAGCGCCTTTCGCAGCGGTGTAGCAGTCGCGCCCGGCGATCCCCATCAGCGCGACGTTGGACGACATGTTGATGACGGAACCGCCGCCGGAGCGGATGATCTCCGGAATGGCGACGCGGCAACCCAGGAACGTGCCGAACAGGTCGAGGCGGATGACGCGCCAGAATTCCTCCAACGGCGCATCGACCACCGTGCTGTCCTGTGGCGTGGAACCGCCGGCGTTGTTGTGCAGAACATGCAGCGCGCCGAACTGCTGGATCGTGGCGCGCACGGCCGCCTGCACGCTGGCTTCGTCGGTGACGTCCGTGCGGATGGCGATCGCCCCGTTCCCGGCGAGTTGTGCTGTTTCCTCGCCGGCTGCGGCGTCGATCTCGGCAATGGCGACACGCGCGCCCTCTCGCGCGAACAGGATTGCGGTGGCGCGGCCGATGCCGGTGCCGGCTCCGGTGATGAATGCCACCTTGCCATCCAGACGAGCCATTCGGTTTCCTCCCCCCGCGCGTCAGTGACTGAGTTCGCGCGCCATTTCGTCGATGCCGTTCACTGTGAGCGGATACATCCTGCCTTCCATCAGCTCGCTGGTCATGCCGATGGAGCGCACGTGCTGCCAGCCGGCGCGCGGTGTCGGGTTCAGCCAAGCCGACCGATGGTAATGCGACGTCAGGCGTTCCAGCCAGGTACGACCCGGTTCATCGTTCATGTGCTCGACGCTGCCGCCGGGCATGGTGATCTCGTAAGGGCTCATCGCCGCGTCGCCGACGAAGATCAGCTTGTAGTCGGGGCCGTAGGTGCGCATCACCTCGAAGGTGGAGATACGCTCGTCATGACGGCGGCGGTTGTTCTTCCACACCCGCTCATAGGGGTAGTTGTGGAAGTAGAAGTATTCCAGATGCTTGAATTCGGATCGAGCGGCGGAGAACAGTTCCTCCGACAGCTTGACGAAATCGTCCATCGAGCCACCGACGTCGAGGAACAGCAGCACCTTCACCGCGTTGTGCCGCTCCGGCACCAGCTTCAGGTCAAGCGAGCCGGCATTCTTGGCGGTGGAGCGGATGGTGTCGGGCAGGTCCAGTTCAGTCGCGGCGCCCTGGCGCGCAAAGCGCCGCAGGCGTCGCAGCGCGAGCTTCAGGTTGCGCGTGCCCTGCTCGACGCTGTCATCCAGGTCGCGGAAGTCGCGCTTCTCCCAGACCTTTACCGCGCGGCGATGGCGGGATTCATGCTGGCCGATGCGCACGCCTTCCGGGTTGTAACCGAACGCGCCGAATGGCGATGTGCCCGCTGTGCCGATCCACTTGGATCCGCCCTGATGGCGTTCCTTCTGCTCGGCCAGCAGCTCGGCAAGCCGCTGCATCAGCGCTTCGAAACCGCCCAGCGCCTCGATCTTCGCCATTTCCTCCGGTGACAGCAGCTTTTCCGCGAGCTTGCGCAGCCATTCTTCCGGCAGGTCACGTGGCAGCACGCCTTCCGGTGCCTCCAGGCCTTTGAAGCACTGTGCGAACACCCGGTCGAACCGATCGAGGTGGCGTTCGTCCTTCACCAGGGTGGCGCGGCTCAGATAGTAGAAATCGTCCACGCTCCATTCCGCCACACCGGCCTTCATCGCGCCGAGCAGCGTGAGGTACTCGGTGATCGATGTAGGCAGGCCCGCCTGGCGAAGGCCCTCGATCAGGTGAGCGAACATCAGGCGTTACGCCTCGCCAGGAAGGCCAGGCGCTCGAACAGGTGCACGTCCTGCTCGTTCTTCAGCAACGCGCCGTAGAGCGGCGGGATTACCAGGTGCTTCTCGTTGGTGCGCAGCGCTTCGGTGGGCAGGTCTTCCACCATCAGCAGCTTCAGCCAGTCCAGCAGTTCAGCGGTGCTGGGCTTCTTCTTCAGGCCAGGCACCTCGCGCATCTGGAAGAACACGTTGAGCGCTTCGCGGGCGAGGTCGTGGCGCAGGTCGGGATAGTGCGCCTGGACGATGCGTTCCATCGTCTCGCGATCGGGGAAGCGGATGTAGTGGAAGAAGCAGCGGCGCAGGAACGCGTCGGGCAGTTCCTTCTCATTGTTGGAGGTGATGATGACGACGGGCCGATGCTTCGCCGCCACGTTCTCGCGCGTCTCGTAAACGTAGAAGCGCATGCGGTCGAGTTCCAGCAGCAGGTCGTTGGGGAACTCGATGTCCGCCTTGTCCACTTCGTCGATCAGGACCACCACCGGCTTGTCGGCTTCGAACGCTTCCCAGAGCTTGCCGCGTACGATGTAGTTGGCGATGTCGTGCACACGCGGATCGCCGAGCTGCCCGTCACGCAGGCGGGAGACGGCGTCGTATTCGTAGAGCCCTTGCTGGGCCTTGGTGGTGGACTTGATGTGCCACTCGATCAGCTCGAGGCCGAGCGCCTGAGCCACTTCATAGGCGAGCACGGTCTTGCCAGTCCCCGGCTCGCCCTTCACCAGCAGTGGCCGCTGCAATGTGACGGCGGCGTTCACGGCCACTTCCAGGTCGCGCGAGGCGATGTAACGTTCGGTACTCTTGAAAGACGCGCTCACTCCAGGCTCCTTGTGCAACCGGGCACGAGTGTCGGGCCAGAGCGGTCAGGCTGCAAGCAGGGGAGATGAATTGATGGCAAATACGGCTCCTTATGGATCCTGGCCCTCACCGATCACCTCGGAACTCATCGTTGCCGAGTCAATCGGCCTGTCTGGCGTGCGATTCGATGGCGAGACCATCTACTGGATGGAAGGGCGCCCGCGCGAACAGGGGCGCAACGTGCTTGTGCAACATCGTCCGGGCAGCACCACCCTCGACATCACGCCGCCGGGGTTCAACGCGCGCACGAGGGTGCATGAATATGGCGGCGGCGCGGCTGTGGTGCGCGACGGTAGCGTCTACTTCTCCAATATGGCGGACCAGCGCCTGTATCGACATGCGCCGGGTGGCGAACCCATCCCCCTGACGCCGACCAACGCCGGGCATCGCTACGCCGATGGGGTGATAGACACAAGGCGTAACCGCTGGATCGGCGTGCGGGAGAGCCACGCCGGAAGCAATGTCGAGAATGCTATCGTCGATGTGGACCTGGTGGCGGGCAGTGCTGGGCGAGTATTGGCCGGCGGCAACGATTTTTATGCGGCGCCCCGGTTGTCTCCCGACGGCAATCGCCTTGCGTGGCTGACCTGGAATCACCCCAACATGCCCTGGGTCGAGACCGAACTTTGGGTTGCGGAGGTCGCACCGGACGGGACGCTTGCCGCGGCGAGAATGATCGCCGGTGGCTCGGGCGAGTCCGTACTACAGCCGGAATGGTCGCCCGACGGCGTGCTGCATTTCATCGCCGATCGCAGCGGCTGGTGGAATCTCTATCGTTTGGAGGCGGACATCCTCGCCCTCTGTCCGCGCGAGGCCGATTTCGCACAGGCGCCATGGGCGTTTGGCATGTCGAGCTACGCTTTCGCCGACGCCGATCGGATCGTGTGCAGCTACTGGGACGATGGTATCGGCCACCTGGCGATGCTGGACCTCAGGTCGCGGCACCTTGCGCCGATCGGACTGCCTTATACTGATTACGGCTCCGTGCATGCGCGCGCCGGCCAAGCCGTGTTCCGTGCGGCTTCACCCAAGCAGGCAGGTTCGATCGTCCGTCTCGACCTCGTAACGCTTCGCACGGAGGTGCTACGCCGTTCGGCAAGCCTGGGCGATGAGCTTGCCAGCTATTGCAGTACGCCGGAGCACATCACCTTCCCCACCGAAGGCGGCAAGAGCGCTTACGCTTTCTACTATCCGCCGACCAATCCGGATTACGCCGCACCCGCCGGTGACAAACCACCGCTGGTTGTGAAATGTCACGGCGGTCCGACCGCTTGCTCCTCTGGCGTGCTCGACCCGCGCGTTCTGTATTGGACCAGCCGCGGCATCGCCGTACTCGATGTGAACTATGGCGGCAGCACCGGTTACGGCCGCGACTATCGCAATCGTCTGGCCGGGCAGTGGGGTGTGGTCGATGTAGACGACTGTATCAACGCGGCTCGATATCTCGTGAGCGACGGTCGCGCCGATGCGGACAGGATCGTGATCACCGGCGGGAGTGCCGGCGGCTATACCACCTTGATGGCATTGACGCGCAACGTGTTTGCCGGTGGGGCCAGCCACTATGGCGTGAGTGACGTGGCCGCACTGGCGCGCGATACGCATAAGTTCGAGTCACGGTATCTCGACTGGCTGATCGCACCACTGACCGGCAATGAAGAGCTCTATCGCGATCGTTCGCCCTTGCATCACGCGGACAGGCTGAGCCGACCGGTAATTTTCTTCCAAGGCGATGAAGACCAGGTTGTGCCGCCAAACCAGACCGAGGTGATGGTGGCAGCGCTGCGCGCCAAGGGTGTGCCTGTCGGATACCTGCTGTTCAGTGGCGAACAGCACGGTTTCCGCAAGGCGCCGAACATCATGCGTGCACTTGACGCCGAGCTGTACTTCTATGCAGCGCTGGTGTTCCGCACGGGGCTGGCGTTCTAGCGACAATGCGCCGCAAGACGACAACAGAGGGTGCAGATGACCGAACTGATTGAACGCAAGGCGTTGAAGCTGCTGGTGCAGGCAAATCAGAGAGTGAGCGAACTGGTTGCCGAGGGTTTGTGCGATCAGCCGCAGAAGAAACTCATGCGAACGATGCTGGCCGAATTGCGAACGATGCTGGATGAGTTCGAAGATGCGTATTTTCCGCCAGGTCCATGAGCCGGCTGACTTTCGTCGCAGTGCTAGGCCGCGATCCCCGCCACTGGTTCAAGCGGCTGTCGCCCTCGGATCATGTCCGACGCCTTCTCTGCGATCATCATCGTGGTGGCATATGTGTTGGCAGACGGCATACTTGGCATGATGGACGCATCGACCACCCGCAGCCCCGTCATCCCGTGCACGCGCAACTGATCGTCCACCACAGCAGTGGGATCCGTGTCCGGCCCCATGCGTGCTGTCCCGATCAAATGGTAAGCGGTGGAACCAAACTGTTTGGCATAGGACAGGAACTCGTCGTCGCTGTTCACTTCTGGCCCAGGCAGCGTGTCGCTGTCGAAATACAGCGCCAGTTCGGGCGTATGCAGCAACCGTCGTGCCAACCGCATGCCAGCGATCAGCACCCGGCGATCCATTGGGTCAGCCAGGTAGTTCGGCTGGATGATCGGGTCCTGGAACGGATCGGCTGATCGCGCGCGGACATGACCGATGCTCTCAGGACGATGCTGCCAGACGCCGCACGTCATCCCCGGATAGTCGTCCAGCAGACCAACAAATCCCTGCTTGTAGCTCGCGGGACTGAACACACCCTGCATGTCGGGCTGGTCCATGCTCTCGTCAGACTTCCAGAACCAGTGCACCAGCGACGGCGTCACCGCGAGGATGCTCGGCCGCCCCATCGCCCAACGCAGGATCTGCCCCGCCAAACCCACGCCGCGCGACATCTCATTGATGGTGATACTGTTGCGCACCTTCGCCACCACACGTACTGAGTAATGGTCGCGGAAATTCTCGCCCACTCCACGGAGTTCATGCACCACAGGCACGCCAATCGAGCCAAGCAGCGATGCCGGCCCAACCCCCGAGATCTGCAGCAACTTCGCGGTATTGGCGGTGCCACAGCTCAGGATGACCTCGCGCCGCGCATGCACCGTGTGCCCGATCCGGTCGCGATCATGCACATAACGCACCCCGACGGCGCGCTTGCCCTCGAACAGCACCGCTGCGGCCCGCGCGTTGGTGCGTATATCCAAACGTCCTGTGGTTTTCGCCGGATGCAGGAACACACGCGCTGCCGAATGGCGCCAGCCACGATGGATCGCGCGCTGGAAGTAGCCAACGCCGGCCTGGTTGTCGCCGCTGTTGTAGTCGGTGCAACGAGGGATCCCCATACCGACCGCGCCGGACATGAATGCCTCGCAGATCGGATGGAACCAATCCATGGTGGTAACTGGCAGGTTGCCGTCGCGACCATGGATCCGATCATCCCCAACCCCAATCCGGCGTTCGGTGCG